>Ga0308309_10000126_pt1 | contig 64786 bp, 57 predicted proteins | sample HubBroMetageWFT5_FD_192491 | JGI IMG/M metagenome (GOLD analysis project Ga0308309, IMG submission 192491) | Warmed and freeze-thawed soil microbial communities from the Hubbard Brook experimental Forest, New Hampshire - Hubbard Brook CCASE Soil... | ecosystem: Environmental > Terrestrial >...
CGCTCGGGATCGTGCCCGCCAGCACTTCCACTTGCGCCTTCAGATTGAAATGCCACGTCAATCCCTCATTCCAATAAGACGGGTCCGTCCACGGAGGATACGTACCCACGACCGGACCATCAAACTCAAATACCGCGGGGTGCCTCAACAGTTGGCGCGTGGGATGGACCGGAATCCCGCTGCCAGGAACTTCCCCCTGCCAGTTTCTCCAAAACGTTCGCGGCGACACATACCACGCGTAGTTCAGTTTTCCCGAATCGCCGAAGGTAAACCGTCCCTTCTGGTGGGATAGCAAGAGAATCCAGGGCGCCGCCGTGCAAAGAAAAACCAGACCCGCCACAAGCATGCGGCGACCCCAACCTGGGCTCGATCGCCTCCACCAATAGCCCGCAGCGAGCGTCACAAAGCCCAAAGGCAGCAGGATTGATTTCGTCCAATACCCAATCCCAAGAACCATGCCAAACACCGCGAACTTCCAAAGTTTGTCGCCTCGCCGCAGGCGCAACAGCATTCCAGCCGTCAAACAGACGCAGGCCATCACTGCCAGGTCCGGCGTCATGTCCCACGGCGTCTCCACTTCCAAAGCAACCCAGAGAAATATTGCGTACCCGAGCAAGACCATCATCCACTCCGGCAAGGCCACTCCCTCATCTGTGGCATTTGTGGTCTGGTCCGAAGTCTCTTCGCGGCGGAAGCTGGTCAACGTGTGTAACAGAAACCGAAAAGCGAGCAGGGCCAGGACAAACACTCCAAAGTTGACCAGGCGCGCCACCGGAAACTCCCATTTAGCAGAAGGCTTGGCCATGCCGAGAACGAGTCCAACCGTCCACGGATACAAAGGGCTCCACCATGCATTGATGGCATTAGCCCAATCGCGACGAAAAAACGATTGCCCCACATCCAGATAAGAAATCCCATCCGGATCCATCGCGTAACGGCCTAGCCAGGTATGGAAGAGTCCAAGAACGAGGGTCGCGGCCGCAAGAATGCGTTCGAGTGGGGCGACACGTTCCAGCGCTCGGGAGATGGCGGGCAAGCAAGCGAGTCTAGGTATCCCGAGGACAGGTGTCAATCAATTCCGCCCCGCCGCCGAGGTTGCTCCCGGATCGCTACTCAGCTACAAATAGAATCATCCATGGATTCAAGACCCGCCGGGGCCGCCGACCGCGAACACAACTCAAGGCCGCTTCTCGACGCCTGGGCGCACCTCCGCACATCGCAGTTTTGGATGGTGGCCATCGCTCTTTTCCTGCGCGTGGGCTGGATCATCGCCGGCCATACCTACAAGTTCAAAAGCCTCGACGAAAACTTTGGCTTCGGATTTGAGATGGGCCGCATTGGGGCGGCGATCGCCTCCGGGCACGGCTTCAGCAATCCCTTCGTGGCGCCCACCGGACCAACCGCCTGGGAACCGCCGCTCTACCCTTATTTGATCGCCGGCGTATTCCACATATTCGGCATCTACTCGCGGGCTTCGGCATTCGTACTGCTTACCTTCAATAGCATTCTCTCCGCACTGACCTGCATTCCGATCTTCCTGATCGCGCGGCGGATTTTCTCCGAACAAGTTGCCGTCGGTTCAGCCTGGACCTGGGCGCTGCTTCCCTACGTGATGTTCTGGTGCACGCGCTGGGTCTGGGAAACCAGCCTGTCGGCACTATTGCTAGCCATGATTTTCTGGCTGGCGCTGACCATGGAAGAACGCGACGGGCTAAAGCCGTGGCTCTGGTTCGGCCTGCTCTGGGGAGTCGCCGCGCTGAACAGCACGGTACTGCTCGCGTTCCTGCCGGCCTCCGGGCTGTGGGCCTGGTATCACCGCACCCGTCGGAATAAGCCATCGTTCGCCGGAGTGGTGCTGGCGTCTGTAGTTTTCCTGGCCTGCATCACACCCTGGACCGTGCGCAACTATCAAACATTCGGCAAGTTTATTTTCATCCGCGATAACTTCGGCGCGGAACTGCGCCTCGGCAACGGCCACGGCGCCGACGGCACCTGGATGCAGTATCTGCACCCCACGCAGGATCTCTACAGCATGCGCCAGTACACCGCCATGGGCGAGCTGGCGTATATCGAGATGCGTAAGCGGCAGGCTCTCGATTACATCCAGGCCGACTACGGACGCTTCGCCATCCTCTGCCTCAAACGCTTCGTTTATTACTGGGACGGACCGCCGAAAGCATCCCAGATCTGGTGGCTGGCGGAACTGAGGAACTCGCTCTTTCTAGCCTCTTCGGTGCTCATGTTCTGGGGCCTCGGACGCGCCCTGCGCCGGCGCAAACCCGGCGCCTGGCTTCTGTTCTGGCTGATCTTGTTATATCCGGCAATCTACTATGTGGTCTTTCCCGGCCAGCGCTACCGCCATCCGATTGAGCCCGAGATCACAATCCTCGGAGTCTACTTGTTGACCGAAGCCGGCGAGAAAAACCGTGCGGTGGACGCCCCCGCTCCACACCGGGATTGAAAAGAATAAAAAGAATAAAGAGAGAGCTCTTGGCGCGCGCGTTCGGCAATCCGGCACGGATCGCATACCGATTTCTTGCACACCAGATGAAAATTCTTTCACACTGCCGGTGAAGAGCAGCACGCGCGCAAAACACCTGCCGATTTCCTTAAGTAAAAAAGGAATTCGGGTATAGAATGGTGCGCGTTTTCAGCTTCAGAGAAAACTCCCCCTTTTGAAGTTTAACCGGCGATAAATCCCCGAGGAGAATCTATGACCAAGAAGCTTTGCGTCCTGTTGGCGGTTGCCGCCTTCACTCTAGCTCTAGGCTCACGTTACGCTACCCGCGTGTTCGGGGCCGAGGGCAGTCGACTCCCCGTCCTGATCACCACACCAATCGACGACACCCAACTGGTGACCATCGTCGGCAACACTCGTCCGGAAGCCAACTCTAAGGATGATCGTGGCCGCTTGCCCGACGGATTTCAAGTGGACCACATGCTGCTGCAGTTGAAGCGTGCCCCTGCGCTGGAGCAAGAGTTCGCGCAGTACATCGACACGCTCACCGACAAATCCTCGCCCAACTTCCGCCGCTGGATGACCGCAACGGAACAAGGAGAGAAATACGGTTTGTCCCAGCAAGATCTCGACGCCATCACGAACTGGCTCACCTTGCACGGTTTCACGGTTGGCTACGTCTATCCCAACCGCATGGTGATCGACTTTTCTGGCACCGCTGGCCAAATCCGCGAGGCCTTTCATACAGAAATTCACGACCTCGAGGTCAAAGGCAAGCGCCACTTCGCCAATATGAGCGATCCGAAGATTCCGGTAGCCCTCGCGCCCGCCGTCGTCGGAGTCGTCTCCATGAACAACTTCAAGCCCCACGCCATGCACCAGCTTCGCACCAACTACACATTTTCCGGGTGCGGCACCGACTGCTACGCTCTGGTGCCTGCCGACTTCCAGACCATTTACAACCTGACCAAACTGTACACAGCCGGCATTACCGGCAAGGGCCAAACCGTGGTGGTGGTCGAGGACACTAACTCCTATAGCAACGACTGGAGCACCTATCAATCAAAGTTCGGACTCGCCAAGTACGGCGGCACTCTGACCACGGTCCACCCCGACTCCGCCGGAAACTGCACGAATCCCGGCACCAACAGCGACGACATTGAAGCCGACCTGGACGTGGAAATGATCACGGCCATTGCGCCCGGCGCGAATGTCGAACTGGCCTCCTGCACCGATGGCAGCTCCTTCGCCACTTTCGGCGGCCTGGTGGCCATCGAAAACCTGGTGAGCGCCGGCAGCCCGCCTCCCGTCATCAGCATGAGCTATGGCATCTGTGAGGTAATCAGCGGCGCCAGCTCGAATGCCGCCTTCAACACTGCCTTTCAGTCCGCAGCCGCGGCGGGTGTCTCGGTATTTGTTTCCGCCGGCGATTACGGCGCATCCCTTTGCGCTCGCGACTTCACCAACGGTGACAGTTACGCCTACCCTGGGCTTGGCGTCACAGGATGGGGTGAAAGCATATACAACGTCGCGGTGGGCGGCACGGATTTCGAAGATCTTTACAACTCCCTGCTGCCAGGCGGCGTGCCCCAAAGCACTTACTGGAACTCTACCAACTCCCCAACCTTCGGTTCAGCCAAGTCCTATATCCCAGAGATTCCCTGGAACGATTCCTGTGCCAGCTACCTGGTGTATAACATCGAAGGTTTCGCCGCACCCTACGGCACGGCCGGTTTTTGCAACAGCTCCACCGGCTTCCTGAGTACCATTGGCGGCAGCGGCGGCCCCAGCAGTTGTGCCAGCGGCGCGGGCAATTCCAACTATGCCTACGTCGAGGACACCACCTGCAAAGGCTACGCCAAGCCTAGTTGGCAATCGGGCATCCTCGGCAATCCGGCCGATGGCGTGCGCGATGTTCCGGACGTCTCACTCTTCGCCAGCAACGGCATTTGGGGACACTACATCATCATCTGCGCGTCTGACACCAGTAGTGGTGGCACCCCGTGCACGGGCGTTCCCAGCACCTGGGCCGGCATCGGTGGCACCTCAGCCTCTTCGCCCGCCATGGCCGCCATTCAGTCGCTAGTGGATCAGAAGTGGGGCATTCGTCCAGGCAATCCCAATCCCACTTATTATTCCATCGCCCGGAAGGAATTCGGAGCGCACGGCAACACCGGCTGCTACTCCAGCAATCAGACGGCGGCTCCTTCGCATTGCGTCTTCTACGACATCACCCAGGGCGATATCAACGGCGACTGCCGGTACAACGGCACCGTCTTCAAAGCTGATTGCTACGACCCGGCCGGGGCTAACGGCACCCTGGGCTCACAAGCCATCAGCAGCCTTACCCTCAAGGCCGCAGGGACCGGCTACACCAGCACACCGGCGTGCGCCATTAAGGCTCCTTCCAATCTGTCGCCATATCTTTCACCGACGGGAACCACCATTTACGCAGGTGGAACCCAGGCAACCTGCACGGCAACCATCAACGCAACCACCCACGTGGTGAGTGCCGTGACTCTGACCAATGCCGGCCAGGGTTACACCGGAGTTCCGATCTGCACCATATCCGGTGGCGGCGGGACGGGCGCCCGATGCTTCGCAGTCATCACTCCGACCACCGGCGCCGCGGCCTATCAGCCGACGTTCGGCGCCACCCCGGGCTGGGATATGGCTACCGGCATCGGCAGCGTCAATGCCTATAACCTGGTAACCAATACGGCCTGGTAGTCAGAAAGGCAGAGTTACCGTGGCGCGGACCTGGCACCCCAGGTCCGCGCCTTTTTTGCGAAAGACTAAACCCACAAGGGCCTTGGTGGGATTGCCCTTCCGCGACTCGATGACGGAACCTCACTGCGATAATTCCCGTATACAGAGATATGAGGACAGAGGCTTTTCTAGCCTCGGCCCTCACCAATTGCGAGTCGCCGCGTCTAACCGGATGAAACGGAGAAAACCATGAACCGCCAACGCCAATTCCCCGCTTGGTTAGGAGCCGCTTTGGGCACCGTCTGTGCCCTGTTCGTTCTCGCTCTCGGAGCCCACGCTTCCGATCACCGCGGCGCCTATACCGAAGAATTCCACCAGACCTACACTCTCACTCCCGACGGTCGCGTGGAACTCGACAACATCAACGGCGCAGTTCACATCTCCACCTGGGATCAGAATGAAGTCAAGGTCGATGCCATCAAGTATGCCGACTCGAAAGACCGCCTCGACGAGGCCCGCATCGAAATTGATTCAAGGAAAGAGAATCTTTCGATTCGCACCAAGTATCGCGATCACGATCTCTCTTTCAACTGGGGCTCGCACAACAATCCTCCCGGCGTCGAATACGCCATTACCGTGCCGCGCGCCGCCCGGCTGGACGAAATCAAGCTGATCAACGGCTCCCTCGACATCACCGGCATAACCGGCGAGGTGCGTGCCTCGTGCATCAACGGCAAACTGGAAGCGCACAATCTCTCCGGCCGCGCCGACCTCTCCACCATCAACGGCCACCTGGACGCGCGGTTTGATGAGCTGACCGGATCCTCCATCGAACTGAAATCGGTCAACGGCTCCGTCGAGTTGATGATCCCTTCGGATTCCAAAGCGGAAATCGAAGCCAGCACGGTCTCCGGCGGAATTGAGAACGACTTTGGGTTGCACGTGAATCATCACCGCTACGTCGGCCACGATCTACGCGGTGAACTCGGCAGCGGCGGCCCCCACATCAAGCTGGAGAACGTGAATGGCCATATCGAAATCCGCCACGCCTCCGACGGCCGCACCCTGAGCCCCGTCAAAGACCTGAACCACCGCGACAAAGATAAAGATGATGACGACGACAGCGAAATCTAGCCTGCGGTCCAACATCAGTCCAGAGACATGAGGGTGGGGTAGTGGGTCAAAACGGACCACTGCCGAGGGTGGAGAAGGCCTTCAAAGCCTGCATCGAAAAGCTAGCATGCGGCAGCGAAATGTAGCGTGAGCTCCAACGTCAGTCCAGAGACATGAGGGTGGAGTAGGCCTTCAGGCCTGCGCTGAAGAGCTGGCATTGCGGGTTGGGCTTTAGCCCCTGAGGTACCTGGCTTCAGTAAATCGTATACCCCGGCCCCGGCGTCCTCAGATCGGGCTTCGAAGCCATCAGCAACAACGCGCCCTCCCGCTTGAACGCCCGCAGATCATCCAGGCTGTGAAACGATTTCGTCTGATAGTCATCTGGCGTAGGCGTGTCATCAGGAATGCGGCACGCCTCCACATTCTCGAAAGCATGTTTCTTCAGCAGCTCAACATACTCCGCCGCCGAGCGCACATGCACCGGAACCTTCAGCTTGTCCACCCACTGCAGCGAGTACTGATTATCTTTATATAGATTGATCAGGATGAATAACCTTCCCCGCGGCGCCATCACCCGAAACAGTTCCATCAGCGCCCGGTCCTGATCAGCGTAATAATAAAACGACTCCACCGACAGCACTTTGTCAAAGAAGTTTTCTTCCCACGGAATCTGCTGGGCCGATCCCCACACATACAGCACGTTGTCGAAATCCTTCGAAGCAACACGCGCCTCACGAATCATCTCGTCGGCAACATCCAACCCAACCACCTGCCCGAATCCATCCGGACCCTCGCCCACCAGCCGCGCCAGCAGCCGCGTCGCCCATCCCGACCCACACCCCAGGTCAAGCACGCGCTCGCCGGGCCGCAACTCCATCCGCCGAATCGTCTTCGCCGTAATATCGAGATGATGGCCCTCCATCTTCGGCCCTTCCCCGGCCACGGCCCAGCGATTGAATTCCTGCTGCAGTTTCTCGTCAGGGGTCAGTGATTTTTCTGGCATGGCTCACATTCTAGACTGTATAGTGTCGGGCATCCTGCGTCTGAGGAGTCCAGCTCATGAAGCGTGCTCTCACTTTGGCCGTCGTCATTTTCTTGCTTCTCTCCAGCGGGTCTTTCACAAAGGCATACGCCGATGCACAACGTGAAACCATTGCCTCGCACACTGCGGAGATCGATGGAGCCAAACTGTACTACATGACCGCCGGCCACGGCACACCCGTCATACTCTTGCACGGTTATGCGGAAACCTCTCTGATGTGGAAACCGATCATTCCTCTCCTGGCCGAGCGCTTCACCGTGATCGCGCCCGACCTGCCTGGCATAGGAGACTCCGACATTCCCGCCGACGGTCTGGATATGAAGAGTGCCGCCATCCGCATTCATGACCTCGCTAAGTCGCTCGGCGTGCAGAAAGCTGAGGTCGTGGGACACGACATTGGTCTAATGGTCGCTTATGCCTATGCCGCGCAGTTCCCCGCCGAGGTGACCAAGCTCGTCCTCATGGATGCCTTCCTCCCAGGCGTCCCCGGCTGGGAGGCAGTCTACAACAACCCTCAAATTTGGCATTTCCGATTCAACGGGCCCACCCCCGAAGCCCTGGTTCAAGGTCGCGAGCGGGCTTACTTCGACTATTTTTGGGATGACTTCGCAGCCGACAAGAATCATTCCATTCCGGAAGCAGCTCGCGAGGCCTACGCGGCTGCGTACGCGCGGCCAGGACGCATGCACGCGGGATGGGCCTATTTCGTTTCGTTCCTGCAGGCCGCCAAGGATTTCGCCCAACTCTCCCAGACCAAGCTAACCATGCCGGTGCTCACCATCGGCGGGGACAAGGCTAACGGAACAGTATTGGGGCAGCAAGCCGGGCTGGTTGCTACCGACGTAACCGTCATCGTGCTGAAGAACAGCGGGCATTGGCTGATGGAGGAGCAGCCCAAGCAAACCGCGGATGCGCTGCAAAAGTTTCTGTAACGTCCTCTCACAGACCTAGCTGTGCTACAGTTTCCTTCCGCATGGCGACACACCCTCAGAACCCCGCGCCAGAACCCAACCGCGGCTCGCTCTACTGCCCGAACTGCGCCAAAGAGGTGAAAGATCCGCTGACCTGCGGTGACTGCTCCTCCATCATCTGCCGCCGCTGCGGCACGCCGCTCGAATCTCCCGACGAGCTCGGAATCGGATAATGGACGTCATCCCAGCCCCGGCAACCACCGAACCCTCCGCAAACCCCACGCAACCCACTCTGATTCGCGGACTCACCCTGCTCGATTCCATCCTTCTCCTGGTCAGCGGCATCATCGGCTCCTCGATCTTCCTCACTGCCAAAGACATCGCCGGCCCGCTCCCGCAACCCATGCTGTTCTTATTAGTCTGGGTCATCGGAGGCGTAGTGTCGCTCTTCGGCTGCGTCGCCTTCGCCGAGTTGGGATCCATGTTCCCCGATTCCGGCGGCCAGTACGTCTACCTGCGCGAGGCCTACGGTGACCTCGTCGCCTTTCTCTACGGCTGGATGCTCTTCGCAGTCGCCAACGGCGGCACCATCGCGGCTCTCACGGTCGCAGCGGCAGCTTACGCCGGACAAGTCTTCCCCATCGTTTCTCAAGAGCACATCGTTGTTTCACTCGCAGGAATAACCATCACCCGCGCCCACCTGTTCGCTCTGCTCTTGATCGCTCTCGTAACTTACGTGAATGTCGTGGGCCTGCGCTGGGGCGCGCTGCTGCAGAATCTTTCCACCTGGACCAAGTTCGCCGCCATGGCCTCCTTCGTCGTTCTCGGATTCACCATCGGCAAAGGCGACTGGTCTCACTTCCACTCCCACAGCGTCGGCCTCACCATGGGATTGCACCCCGCCCAGTTGATCTCCGCCATGGGCATCGCGCTCATTGCCGTGTTCTGGGCCTATGACGGATGGGTATACATCACCTGGGTCGCAGGCGAGGTCAAGGAACCGCGCCGAAACGTGCCGCTCGCCATGGTGCTGGGCGTGCTCGTGGTCGGCGCAATCTACATGGCCATGAACGTGACGTACCTCTACGCGCTGCCTCTCTCTGAGATCGCACGTCACGAAACCATCGCCCACGCCGCCGCTACCGCGCTGTTTTCTCCTCATGCTGCCGTGTGGCTCTCGCTCATGATTGCGGTTTCCTGCTTCAGCGCCGCCGCCACCTGCACCCTCTCCGGCGCGCGCGTCTATCTCGCCATGGCGCAGGACGGCGTCTTCTTCAAGCGCATGGCCGTCATTCATCCCAAATGGCGCACCCCCGCCTTCAGCCTGATCGGACAAGGCGTCTGGGCCGCCCTGCTCACCCTCAGCGGCCGCTACGACCAGCTCTACACCTACGTCATCTATGGCATGGTGCTTTCCTACACCCTCACCGTCATTGGAATGTTTCTGCTGCGCTGGAAGCGTCCCGAAATCCCGCGTCCCTACCGCTGCGCAGGATACCCGTGGCTCCCCGCCATCTACGTGCTCGTAGGCACAGCCTGGACGCTCAACACCATCATCACCCGCCCCGCCGAAGCCTTCTGGGGCACCACCATCGTACTAATCGGCGTCCCCGGATATCTATATTGGAAGCGCAGCAACCGGAAGCCTGCAAAGTAGAAATGCTTAGCGCGCGCGGGTGCCCCGTCCTCGTCTCTGCGTCCTTCGCAGAGACAGGGCGGGGACTCTGATCTTGAAGTAGGGGGTAGCCCACCTCGAGCGACGTATGCCGGCACCATCACCGCAGGGGGTGCCCCGTCCTTGTCTCTGCGTCCTTCGCAGAGACAGGGCGGGGACTCTGATCTCGAAGTCGGGGGTAGCCCACCTCGAGCGATGTTGGCCGGCACCATCACACAGAGGGTGCCCCGTCCTCGTCTCTGCGTCCTTTGCAGAGACAGGGCGGGGATTCTGATCTTGAAGTCGGCCAGGTAGCCCACCTCGAACGACGTATGCCGGCACCCATTCCCGCAGACGCTGCACCATCCATCACTTGCACGTCATTCCGAATGCCCTCCTGCGAGGGCCGAAAGGCTCCTCGCGAACTAACTCGACTGGGTGTAACATGCGGCACGAACGCGTCAGTGGAGTGACAGCCATGGATCGGTCTCTAAGGCGGCTCTGGACGAAGGTTTCGGTGGTGCTGTGGAGTATTCCGCTCGCCGCCTCCGCAGCGGCCCAGACACAGACAGGCTTCAACTTCCTCGAAACGCGCGCGAGCTTATATCCAGGGGCGCAGAAAATATGAGCTCATCACCCACCAAGCAGCACTCGACCCAGACGAGTGCTTTACGAGAACCGTTTTTCGCCGCTTTTCCTTCGCCCTGTGGTTTTTCTACCACTTTTTCTCCGCTTTCGCTAAGCCTATCCATCCCAGCCACTTGCCGCCCGCCAACTATCGCTTTAAGGCGGTTTTCCGAGTTTTCCGAGATTTCCACAGTGTTCCGGTAAAAACGCAGTTATGTTCCAGTTGGAACATTCAGCACAATGTTCCAGCTGGAACACTATGCGGGAGCGTCCTACCCTCGCAGTTCCGACAACGCCTTGCGCGCGTCGGCAGCATCGCTGAAACCAGGACTGATCTTCAACGCTCGTTCCAGTTGTTCGCGCGCCAGCCGAGGCTGGTTCGCCTTTTCGTAAGCCAGTCCCAGATGGTAGTGCACGTCGGGATTGTCCGCGCCGCCTTGCTTCTCGCTGAGCTGCAGCGACTCCTGGAACATATCGATCGCGGACTGATACACGCCCTTGTGAAAGTACGCCCAGCCCAGCGTGTCAGCCGCTTCCGGCAAGTCGGGCAGCCCACGCCGCGCGGTTTGCGCCAGGGCCAGCGCCACATCCACATTGCCTCCGTGCTGCAGCATCAAGTAGGCAAGCGCGTTCGAGACAAGCGGATTGTCCGACTGAACATTCAGCGCCTGCTGGTAGATGGCCTTGGCCTGCTCCCACTTGTTTTCTTTTTCGTACATCTCGCCGGCCAGAAGGTAGGAAGCAATCTCGCGCGGGTGGTCCTTGATGGACTGTTGATACGTGGCGAGAGCCTGATCGACCGAGCCCTCCGCGGCTTGCACTCGACCCAACTGCACCAGCGCATCGGAATTATTCTTGTCGAGTTCAATTGCCGTGCGGAAGGCAGCCTCGGCGCCGCTCAAGTCTTTCTTGTTCTGGAACAGCGCCATACCCAGCAGGTAATAGAATCCGCTGCTGTTGGGTGACTTGGCGACTTGTGTCCTGGCTGCGGCAATGGCCTGCTCAGGCTGCCTCTGTGCGAGATAGGTATTCATGATTCCCTGCAAGCCTTCGGCCGCATTCGGATCGCGGTCGAGCGCCTGCTGAAAACTCTTGATCGCCTCCGCGTATTGCTTCTGCAGCAGGTGAAGGTTGCCCATCTGAATGTAGGGAATCGGACTTCCCGGAGCGAGCGCGGCCGCTTTGCGCATGTCCTGCTCGGCGCTGGAGTATTTCTTGAACCCCAACTCGGCTCGAGCGCGCAGCAGATAGCCATCGGGCGCATTGGGCGCAGCGGAGACGATCTGCTGACTGGTTTGAGCCACTGCATTGAGGTCGCCGCGTTTCAGTTCCAGCATACCCAAAGCCTGCTGCGCGGCGGTGAGATCGGGACGCAGGCCGACGGCCTCGCGCATCTCTGATTCCGAACGAGCCTCATTGTGCTGCAGGTCAAAGGCAAGGCCAAGCTGATAGTGGGCTACGGCGTTGCTGGAATCGCTCTTGAGAGCCTGCTGCAAAGAGTCCACTGCGCCGGCGGCGTTGCCTTGGCGGAGTTGCACCTGGCCGCGATAGACCAGCGCGTCGGCGTCGCTCGGATTTGCCTTCAAGAGTTCGTTGTTCAACTGGGTGGCTTCGTCCAGGCGGTTGTTCAGAATCAGCAGCTGCACGTAGTTTCTCTTGACCTGAACATCTTTGGGATGAATCTTGTACAGCGAGCTGTACTCCGCAGTGGCCCGGTCGAGATCGCCGTTGGCGAAATAGAAATCGCCCAGCATGCGGTAGCCTTCGGAATTTTCCGGGAAGTCGCTCTTGACCTGCTTCAGAAACGCTTCGGCTTCTTGTTTTCTGCCTTCCGCCATCAGCAAGCGAACATAGTTGGCGCGCGGCGCAGGATCTTTGGGATCGATCTCGATGGCGTGCTTGAATTGTTGCTCGGCTTCGGGCAAGCGGTTGCGCGACTGGTAGAAGCCTCCAAGAGCCAGTTGAACGTTCACCGCTTTGGGAGCGAGCTCAGCCGCTTTGTTGAAATTGATCTCGGCTTGATCGGGCAGCTTGGCGCGGAGTTGGAGCAGGGCCAGGTCCAGATAAGAATCGGGACGGTTAGGATCAGCGGCGACCGCCTTCTGCATCTCCTGCATGGCCGCTGCCAGGTTGTCCTGAGCGGCGTAGAAGCTGGCCCACGCCATGTGGGTTTCAAGATTATCGGGTTGCTGCTTGCGCAGGATGTCGAGCTGAGGCTCGGCCTGCTTCAGGTCCCGGCCAGAAATCAGCAGGTTTGCCAAATCGAGGTGCGCGGGATACTTGTCGGGCGCGAGCTCGACGGTGCGGGTAAGTTCCGCGAAGGCGCGGGCGTAGTCGTTCAGCTTGAGATAGGTTTCACCCAACTGATAGTGCGCTTCGGCGAAGCTGGGATCGACTTGAATGGCATTGGCATACTGAATGGCGGCTTCCCGGAACTTGCCCTGGTCGCGGTAGCGGTTGCCGCTTTCGAGGAACTTCTGTTTGCGCACATTGGGATCGCGCGTGCAGCCGGTAAGCAGGGCAGAGATGAGGAACGCGACGAGCAAGCAGCGGGCGGCAAGCGAACGGCTCATGTCTTCTCTTTCTCAACTGGCCACGCACGTGTGGCGACTTCACCAAGGTAGCGCAAGACAGGGCGGAAGAAAAGTTACGGCGGCCATACCGGGGTTCAGAGTGGATGAGCGCGGGCGGGGAGGGCGGGGAGAAATCAGGGAAACTTCTTGCGGTTCAGAAGGTTCTGACTGAGCTGTTGAAAGGGAAAGCCCGATGAGCGTATCAATCGCCGGTGCCGGCCCACATTCAGTTCCACCTTATCCAGGGGCTGGGTACTGCTTGATCCCCATCCGTACCAAGCCATCGAATAGGCAATGGCACCCGAGCCTCCGCTGGTTCCTTGTGCGCAGAAGCCGCCGGTGGTATAGGTTTCCTGGAAGACACGGCTCAGGAACGTGGCCGGGCGGCAGGCGGCGGCTTGGATATTGTGGGCAACGGGCGGCGGGATGATTCCGTTGGTCGTGTCCTCCCACCTGGCCGACTTCGAGATCAGAGTCCCCGCCCTGTCTCTGCGAAGGACGCAGAGACAAGGACGGGGCACCCTCAGGCTCTTGCAAAGAACGCGGGGATGGGGCACCAACGGTTGGAAATGGTGCACAGAGATCGCTAACGGTGGACGGCGCCGCCTGCTGGTCCCCTTAGGGGCTAAAGCCCGCGCTGATTGCCGGAGTTTTCGCGGCGCTGAAGCGCCGCTCTTCCACGGTACTACAGGCATTCGAGTTCGCGCACAGGTAGACACGCATTCAAGCTCGCGCCCCGACAGCAGATTCCTTCACCGGCAAAGAACGCCGGTTCGGAATGACAAGATGGAATGACAGGATGGAATGAACAAGAATGGAACGACAAGATGTGCGACAAGATGGAATGTTGTGCAGCCTGCTCCACTTACCGAAAAGCCTTAGTCGGCGGCTACGGGGTGGTTTAGTTCATCGGGCTGGGGGCGGCGCGGGGCGCGGTTGGAGGGGAGGCCGGCGTCGCGGATTTTGTAGAGCAGGGCGCGGTAGCTGATGTTCAGGGCGCGGGCGGCCTGTTTGCGGTTCCAGTGATGATGCTGCAGGACTTTCAGGATGATCTTGCGTTCCAGTTCACGCACGGCCTGGCGGGTGATTTTCTTCAGCGAAATGGGGCCGTCGACGGAAATATCGGCGCTGAAGAAGTCGGGCTCGTGGGGGCGCAGATCGCCGGAGATGGAATCCTCGGTGCCGAGAATCACGTAGCGCTTCATCAGATTCTCGAGTTCGCGGACGTTGCCCGGCCAATGGTACTTTTTCAGCGCGTTCATCAAATCGGCGGAGAGCGGGTTGGCGCGCGCGTTGAATTTATGGTTGTAATACTCGAGGAAGTAGCTGACCAGTTGCGGAATGTCGGAGGCGCGCTCGCGCAGCGGCGGCATGTGCAGGTTCACGACGTTGATGCGATAGAACAGATCGGCGCGGAAGGCGCCGGCAGCGATTTCTTCTTCGAGCTTGCGGTTGGTGGCGCAGACTACGCGGACTTCCACCTTCTTGTCTTCCTGCGCGCCGATGCGGCAGAACTGGCCGTCCTGCAGGAGTTGCAGGAGCTTCGACTGCAGGGCCATATCGAGTTCGGAGATTTCATCGAGGAACAGCGTGCCGCGATGCGCCATCTCAACCCGGCCGGGCTTCATGCCGTAGGCTCCGGTGAAGGCTCCCTTTTCGTATCCGAAGAGTTCGCTTTCGAGCAGCGTGCCGGGAATCGCGGGGCAATTCACCTTGACCCAGGGACCGGTGCGCCACGGCGAAGCAGTGTGGATCATGCGCGCGATGATGTCTTTGCCCGTACCGCTCTCGCCCTGGATGAGCACGGGGACGTTGGCGCCGGCGATTTTGGCCAGCCGTTCGCGCAGCGCGCGCATGGCCTCGGTCCCTCCAAATACGACAGATTCGGGAGGCATCTCGCCGAGGGGCTGGATCAACGCGCTGACTGGATTTGAAGTGCTCATAAGTGTTCCTGGCTTCCGCAGCACAGGCTTACGGTCTGATGTGCACTCGGAGAACCAAACGCAGGGGGAACGGGGACGTACTCTGTGAGGCTAGTCTATCTGATTGAGGAAAAGCAACTTACTAAAGATGCAGAGGCAAGGTGGCGGGTAACCAACAGGGTTGGAACACGGTGGAGATGGGATGAAGGGCGGGGGAAAAGGTTTTCACACGGAAGAAGCGAGTTTCCTTCGGAGCGGTCTGGCGGGCGGGTGAGAGTTGACCAGGGGCCGGGCGAACTTCAGGCCGACCAGGTTGTAGCCTTCGCCATGCTGCATGCGCAAGACCTTGGCGCGCAGGCTGCGAGCCACTCTGGGCAGGGCCGCCAGCGCGGCCAGCGGAGCGCTGGGGATTTCGAGCAGAACCTGAGCCGCGGAGGGGATGGAGCGGCGAACTGCTACCAGCATGCCGCCGGCGGAGACGTTGAGGGCGGTGGCAAACTCCAGGAACTCCTGGTTGGTCTCAGTCTGGCTTCTGACAAAGACCGGGATGGCCAAAGGTAAGCGCGGCCACCGTCTACGCTCAGGCACTGAAGTCTTACCGTTCACCCACACCCCTTCCTTCCGCGTTTAATCCAACATATCAAGCATCTTAGGGGCCAAATCCTGAGTTAAAGGGCCAATCGAGTAAGGAACCAGGAAGAAGAACGGAGAGACGGGGTGAACTCGGGGCGTTCGGAGCCTTGGAACCGCCAAAGAGGGGGATTCTCGCGGTTCCGGACGCCGCTGGGGTTACCGGATGCTGGTGGCTTCGACGCGGTTGTAGCCAGTCGATAAGTGCAAGGTTTTGCCACACTTGGGTAATCAGGTTGCATTTTTCGTTGACAAGGAAAAGTGGCCTAGCATACGATTTTTGTACAGCATTCTTCTTTCTTCTTTAGCAAGGCGAGTGCGTCCTCCCTCTTGTGTTCGACCACCTTACCCCTCATGGCCAGCGTGCAAAAGAATATGTATGTTTCCGAGACGGGCGAAGGAAAGACGAGCGCACCCGTGCGTCCGGTTGCGGGGGAAGCAGGCGCCGATCCGGCTGCTGTGCTGCAGGCCTACACCGATTTGCAGGAGCGCTTCCAGCGCACCACCAACGCTCTGGGCTCGGCGGCGCACGATCTGAAGACGCCGCTGGCGATTCTGAACGGATATGTCGAATTGCTGCAGAGCGAGAAGCTGGGACCGTTGAATACGCGTCAGCGGGAAGTGCTGGGCGACATGCAGACGAGCGGCAAACGGCTGCAACAGTTCATCCAGGATTTCCTGACCTACAGCGCTCTGGAAACCGGCGGCTTGAAGATGCAGTTCGAGGCGGGCAACCTTAACGACTGCCTGTCGGACGTGTGCCGCTTGTGGTCGACGCGATTTCAGGAGAGAGGGTTGGCTCTGTACTTTCTGGCGAATGACAAGCTGCCAGTGTTTCCTTTTGATTCTCCGAAGCTGGAGCGGGTGATCTCGAACCTGCTGGAGAATTCCTTTAAATTTATTCCGCAGGGTGGGACGGTCTGGCTGCACGCGGAGCCCTACATGTGGGAGCGGCGTGCGGCGGCCCAGCCTGCATCAGCGGGCGAGAGACGGCGGCTGGATACTGCGCAGCCGAATTCGGTGAAGGTCAGCGTGTCCGATACGGGTCCGGGAATTCCGGCGGAGTTTCATCAGGAAGTGTTCGATGACTTCTTCCGCCTGCCGGGCACGGAAAATCAGGAAGGCATGGGGCTTGGGTTGGCGATTGTGCGGCGCCTGGTGCAGGGCATGGGCGGAAAAATCTGGGTGGAAAGCGATGCCGGGGCGGGCTGCAAATTCTCTTTCCTCATTCCCTTCAAACCTGTTTCGAACTCCGCCGGCAAAGGAAAGAATCGATGAGTGAAACCGCCAAGATTCTACTGGTGGATGACGAACCAGCCATGCTGCGCTACATCCGGACGCTGCTGGAGGTAGACGACTACAAAGTGGAGACCGCGTCCACCGGGGAAGAGGCTCTGCAACGCGTGGAGAAAGGCATGGAGCCGGACCTGGTGTTGCTGGATGTGCTGATGCCGGGAATCGACGGGCTGGAGACGCTGGAGCGACTCCGGCAGAAGCGGCCCGGAGTAAAAGTGGTAATGCTTTCCTGCGTCAACGATACGAAGAAGGTAGTGCAGGCCATGCGCCTGGGGGCGCACGATTACCTGACCAAACCTTTTCAGAAAGCGGAACTGGATGCGGTGATCAACCAGTGCCTGGGTCAGGGAAAAGGTCCGGTGGGCGGGGAAGTCGAGGAAGTCGGTGAAGATACGTTCTTCATCGCGGCGAGCCCAGCCATGCGGAAGATCCGATCGCAAGCCGCTCTGGTCGCCAATGTGGATATTCCGGTACTGCTGCTGGGCGAGAGCGGCACGGGCAAGGAAGTTCTGGCGCGCCTGGTGCACAAGCTTTCGCCGCGAGCGCATCGCACGTTCCTGAAAGTAAATTGCGCGGCCGTTCCGGCCGATCTGCTGGAGAGCGAACTGTTCGGCTACGAGCCAGGCGCATTTACCGGGGCAACGCACGCTAAGCCGGGCAAGTTCGAACTGTGCAACAAGGGCACGATTTTACTGGACGAAATCGGCGAGATGCCGCCGGCGTTGCAGGCGAAGCTGCTGCACGTTCTGCAGGACCAGCAATTCTCGCGGCTGGGCAGCCGGTCGGTGATCCGGGTGGATGTGCGCATTCTGGCGGCCACCAACATTGACATTCCGCAGGCTTTGGCTGCCAAGCGCCTGCGCGAGGATCTTTACTACCGTCTCAATGCGTTTACTTTACAACTGCCGCCGCTGCGCGAACGGAAGGAAGAGATTCCGGTTCTGCTGAAACATTTCATGACCCGGATGGCCGAACGTTACGCGCGGCCCCAGCTTCCGCTTTCGCCTGCGTTACTCGAGGCCTGCCAGGCACATCCCTGGCCGGGCAATCTACGGGAACTGAACAATTTTCTGAAGCGCTATCTGATCCTGGGGGACGAGAATCTGGCGGTGGCCGAGTTGCAGCCCCGTAACGACGGCAACGGCGGAGCCCGGGGAGATTCCGCGACCAAAGCCGGAGAAGCGGGGGGCTTGAAATCGCTGGCGCGTACCGCCAAGGACGAAGCCGAAGGGGAAGCCATCCGGCAAGCGCTTGAGCAAACCAACTGGAACCGCAAGCAGGCGGCGGCGCTTCTGCAAATCAGCTACAAGGCTCTGCTTTACAAGATTCGGCAATACGGAATCGCCGAGGCCAAGAGCCATCACAAGCTTTCCGCCGGTGCGTAAACCCAACTTACAAAGTCTTGCCTCTTCTCGTTGCCGGAGACGGTTCGCCGACGGGCGGCGTCGCCGTTTACGGCGAGACCGTCAACTGGAAAGCCACGGCTTGGCTGTACGAGCCCGAAGTTGCCGTGACCGTGAGATTGTAGGTGCCCGAGGGAGTTCCGCTCACTGGCGTCGGCGTCGAATTGCCGCTGCAGGAGGGCTGGAGCATAACGAGCGCGAAGAGCACCGAGAGCGTGAGCAGACCCAGCAAGCCCTTCCCGCGGCGTTTGCCGCGCGCGCCCAGCCCCAACCAAGCCATCCCTGGAATCATCAGCCCAAGGGCATAGAGCGGACCCAACCGTTCTCCTGAACTGGCCGTGGTCACCGGTTGCGCGGTCGTCGTCAGGTTCAGAACGGTCGAAGCAGGGCTGGTGCCCTGGTTCAACGTGACCGTGCTGGAGGTGAAGTTGCAAGCGGCTCCGACGGGGACAGCACTGCAAGTCAGGGCGACATTGGCTCCAAAAACCGGATTCGGAGTCACGTTCACGGTATATTGCGCGGGCTGACCGGCAACGACCGACTGACTGAGGGGGGTCATGGATACGGAATAAGCACCCGTGGTAAATGGAACCGTATTGGTGATGTTGGTGATGGTGTTGTTGACGTTGAATACCGTGGCGGTCGCCGAAAAAGTGCCTGGCTGAGTCGGCGTCACCGTGAAAGTGACTGCCGAGATGGAACCGGATTGCAGCGTGGGGATGGTGCAAATCACCTGGTTGCCGCTCGGCGCGCTGCAAGTGCCAGAACCCGCACTGGCGCTGACGAAGGTCACGCTCGGGTCGGAAACCATACCGCTCACGGCTACGCCGGTGGCCACATCCGGCCCCTCGTTGGTGACGGTATAAGTAATCGAAAGCGGATTGCCGGCACTCACGATTCCGGTCTGGGACAAGACTGGTTGCACGCAGGTGATGCACAAATCCGTCGCCGTCCCCAGCTTTACGATGAAGGCGTTGCTGGACCCATTGAGGGTGGGCTGCAAGGGATTGTCGGTCTCCAGGTTGTTCGAAGTGGTCTGGCCGGCAAAATAGGTATTCAGGCTGGGATCGAGCACGATGCTGGTGCCGCTATCCGCGCCGCTGCCACCATAATACGTGACCCAGGAGCCAATCTGGTTCTGGCCTGTAATGGTTGATGTATCAATGCGGGCAAAGAAAGAGTTTGAGATGGCGCCTGTCCCGAGCTGGCCCTGGATTGCTCCGGGTGTGACTGGGAAGTCTATCGAATTGGTCGTACCGGTGACGAGCGCATTGCTGGCCGTATCCACCGAGATCGCGTTTCCACTGTCGGTCCCGGTCCCGCCCAGGTACGAAAAATAGGTGAGCTGCACGTCCACCGGAACTCCGGAGGTGCTTGGCAGGGGATTGGTCATGCGCGCCACATAGGCGTCATTCGCTCCCCCAGTCGCAACCAGACATACAGCCGGAGGAACCGGGTTGACAGGAGTATCCAGGCACAACTGGAAGGCCGCGGCTCCGGTGGGAATGACGAAATCGGCCGAATTTGTCGATCCCGTCAGGTAGATATTGGCGGCGCCGGAATCAATCGTAAGCGCGGGACCCGAATCCGTACCGCTTCCGCCCAGGTAGGTAGAGAAAAGTAACTGAGCGGCGCCCGTCTGAGCCTTCCTGGGACTATTCAGTTTGGCGACAAAGGCGTCCGTCGGATACGGCGTACCGGGAGGAGGCGCACATGGGTTCGGGTTGGAGAGCACAGTCGGAGGAGGCGTATCCAGGCACGGCTGATAGGCGTTGAGGATGGGGAAGTCTCCGGACGTACCGCTGTCGCCGTATACGCCCGAGCCGCTGTTGTAGAAATTCGTAGTACCGCTGAAATATATGTTGCCCGTTGAATCGACCGCGATGCCTCCGCCGGTGGCAACCGCGCTGCTCGGCGTATTGCCGCCGAAGTATGTCGAATAGGCGATGCCGCCCACACCCGGGACCGCGGTATCCACCATAGTGACGAAGAACTGGAGGCTCTCTTTCGGCGAGGCTTGGTAGGGCACCGGCAAGTAGGTCGCGGGGAAGGCATCGGTGAAGCTCGGCGTGTCGTTGGAGGTGGTGGTGCCGGTGACGAAGATATCCGCATTGGTGTCGATGGTCATCCCAGTGGCCAGGTCATTGCCGTTGCCGGAGAGATAGGAAGAGTAGTTGAGGAGCGAGCCAATCGGGTTGAGCGCGCTGACAAATACAGAGTAGCAAGTGATGAAGTCACACTGCGCGCCCTTGGTCTCAGGTGCAGTTTGATAGCCGGTGGAGAGGGTGGGAAAGTCCTTGGACGTGGTGTTACCCACGATGTAGGCATTGCCGATGGCGTCCACGCTGATGCCGATGCTGGTGTCGGATCCGGTGCCGCCGATGAAGGTTTCATACACCACTGAGGGCAGCGAAGGATCGATCTCGGTGACGAAGATATGGCTTGGGCTGGTTGTACTAAGCGACAGAGGACCGATCAAGGTCTGGGTGGTAGTAGCAGCATCAGGAAACGAGGCCGCCGGCGAATCCTGCGTGGTGCCGACGAGATAGATGTTGCCGTTGCCGTTGACCGCGACCGAAGGGAAAGTTTCCGAACCGGTGCCGCCGAAGTAGGTGGCAAAATCGAGCTCGGGGTCGATGATCAGTTCACGGCCGCGGTCATAGGGGCCGATCTCGAAACCGACGCGGTTGGCGGCGCGCAGAACGAAGCGTCCCGCGACTGGCTGCTGGCGAGCGCCGTCGCGCTGGTAGATGTGGGGTGCTTGCAGGCGCAGGCCGCCATCGTCCTTGCCAGTGAGAATCAGGTCACCGCCACTCAGTTCCAGTTTGGTTGCGCCGTCAAACTGCAGTTGGGCTTGCGCCGGGTCAGCGCCGGGAGCAACACGGAAGTCATATTCGAGATGGCCGCGGTTCCCGTAGAAGACGAGATCGATTCCAGGATAGACGCTTCCGTAGTGGACCGCGGCAAACTGCGGAATGCCGCGATGCCACTGCTGCGGGTCGTTGCCGATGAGGTAGTTGGTCTTCCCAGGCAGCAGATCGCTTCCGGCGGTGACAGCGGCCGGGTTGGCGCCGACCAGATTCATGCGCACGATCTTTTCGTTCCGGTCTTTCTTACTTTCACTCGAGTCTTTTTCACCGGGAGCCGGCGACGATGAGTGCGCTGTTGGCATGGCGAGCACTGCTCCGGCGTTATCCAGGAAGAGCGTGTATCCCGCGCCGCGCGCGAGGAATTTCACCTTGGAATCGGCCTGGCCCTGGTTGGGTTCGAAGATCAGGGGCAACTGTCCGAGAATGGCGCGCGCGTCCGGCTTGGAGTGCAGGGAAGAGGGAGACTTGGAGGAAGCTGGAATCGGAGACGCTGGAACCGAAGCCCCGGCCTTTTCGGCAGACCGGCGGGAACCAAATCCGAGCACCACGGAACCCGCTACCAGCAGCACCAGCATCGCGGCCAGGGCACGAGGCCACGCCGGGCTGCCTTCCGAGCCTTTTCCAGAGCTGTCTCCTAAGCTTGTTCCCAAGCTTCTTCCCGACCAACGGCCATTTCCCATCACGCTTTTCCTCCGATTTACACCCATCATTTGGAGAGAGTAGAAACGGCGCGCGAGTCAGTACTTACCCGGCGCCGGCGAAACCGCCCGCTGCTGACGTGTCACTAGGAACTGGCGGAAAACAAACAACTACTTAAACATCTGACGGATAGCCAAGTCAAGCGAGGCTCGGCTCGCACGCCCATCCCCGAATCGTCAGATGCGTTCGGAGAGATGGAAAGATGCCGGACTATGGCACGAAAGTGGAATGAAGCAAATTGCAGATCACGGCGCCGGCGCGCTGACAATAGCGGTATCTAGGCCGTCCGTGCCCCTCGCCGGTCTGCCAGAGCATTTACCGAGTCAGTTCCGGAGTCTTTTTGCTCTTGCAAAGTGCTGGCAAATCTATACATTGGATGGAGAACAAGGCCTGCCGAGGGGCGGCGGACCTTGGCTCCCCAGCCTGGAAGTTGTTTCCGTACTGCATTAGATTCGCCTTCTGTTGTTGCGAAGAATGCTTTCGGAAAATACGCCACGGATGCAACCTGACTCTCAGGAACGGCGGATGATGCGGCGCTTTGATATGCGCCTTCCGGCAGTGGTTCGCCTGGGTCAGGACAACGAATTCCAGACTGAAACCCAGAACGTGAGCGCTCGCGGAGTTTTTTTTTACCTCGACCGGACGGTCGCGGCGGGAACTCCCTGTGAAGTTACTCTTACCTTTCCACCCCATATCACGCTGACCGACGCGGTTCGGGTGCGCTTCAAGGCGCGTGTGATCCGCGTGGAATCGCCTCTGCCCTCGTTGCGGATCGGAACCGCCGCCATGATTGAGGACTACGAATTCCTCCGCTCGGGCGGGAGCACGGACTTCCTGAGCGCGCTGCAGCGGGGAATGGAGAACTGACGGAGCGCTTCGGGTTCTCAGCAATTAGCAATTAGCAATCAGCCAGTACGCGCCTCGCTGAGTGCCAACCGCGACTCGCTAAGTGCTAATTGCCGCGCGCTACTTCCCGCTCTTGCCTAGACCCTTCATCTGCTGCCGCAGGCGGCTGTAGCGGCGCACCAGGCTGCCGAGATAGAGAGCGTGAATCAGCCAGGTGGCGATGTAGGCGGCGTAGAGGAATTTGATGGAGTTCATTTTGGCCCCGAGCTTAGAGAAACGTCAGCTTTAGAAGTTCGAGCCGTTGACCCTCCGGGCTCCAGCAATGATTCGAGGGCTTCAGCTTCTTCCACGTCGCGAAGCAGCTTCTCCAGCCGGAATCGCGACCAGCAGACCAGAAACGCGAAGCACAGAAACGCCATCCAACTGATCAGCAGCACGTGCAGCATCCGCGGGTCTATGGAGCCGCCGCCGCCGATCACGGGCTGGGGGTGCTGGGTGCGGAAAAACCAGATGGAAAAATAAACCAGCGGGACGTCGAGCGCGCCAAAGACCGCGAGCACTGCGGCGAGCTTCTGGGTCTGCGCGCTGTCCGAGAAGCGCCGCAGCACCAGATAGCTCACATAAATCAGCCACAACACCAGAGTCGAGGTGAGGCGGATGTCTCCCGGCGCCCACCAGATGCCCCACACCGGGCGCGCCCAGATGGGGCCGGTAATCAAAACGATGGTGCAGAAAACCACGCCTACTTCCGCGGCGGTCACCGCCAGCACGTCAAGATTCTGCCCGCGGAAATACTTTCCGATCAGGAAATAGACAGCCGGAATCATCAAGGCCGTGGTCGCGGCTGAACTGGGATACATTCCGATTGTGTTCAGCCACTGCCGCACCTGGGGAACGAACGGAACCATAGCGCCGATAATTCCGACTGCGATCACGATCCAGTTGGCAGCGCGCTGCGTGGACGGTTTTGCATTCGCCAGGTATTGCACCGAAGCGATGAAATTGATGAAGAACAGCAGGAAGGCCGTCCACGCCGAAGGCACGTGGTAGTAAATGATGCGGTAAACGTCACCCTGCAGGGCGTCGGTGGGCGCAACGAACATCGCCTGGTAAAAAGCGTAGGCGAGGAAAAGCGCCGTCAGCACCGCCAGGATGGGGAAGGCCTTTTTCATTCCGCTTGCAACACCGTTTCAAACAAGGCCAGACAAGCAGTAGTAAACACCACATCGTAGGTGAGAAGCAATACGATGTAGAAGTGGGCGGGATTCTCTCCCGTGAGAATGCTGGTAGTACCTGCGACCATGCCCAGCACCGCGGGAATAGAAACGGGAAACAGAAGCAGAGGCAGCATGAGTTCGCGGCTGCGCGTGCGCAGCGACATGGCTGCGAAAAACGTGCCATTCACCACCAGCGCCCAGGTACCCAGCAGCGCCACCGGAATCAACTGCCATGCCGGGCCGAGGACGCGCAAGTTGTAGAAGATCACGAATAGAGGCGCCATCAAGGCTTCCAACAAGCTGACCATAATGAAGTTGCCCAGCACCTTCGCCAGAAAGAGTGCGTTGCCGGGGGCTGGAGAGACGCGGTAGGCGTCGAGCACCTGGTTGCGCAGCTCCCGCGCCCAGGTCTGATTGAGGGCAACCACCGCGGCGAACAAGAACGCCACCCAAACCAGGCCGCCCACAATGTGGCGCGATTCTTCGGCCAGAGGATCGAAGGAAAAAACGAAGATCACCACCACCAGCAGAGAGAAAAACAGCATGGCGTTGAGCGCATCCTTGGAACGCCACTCCAGACGAATGTCTTTGGCCAGCGTGGCCAGCGCGATCGACCAGAACGATCTCATGGTTCCGCCACTCGTGAGCGGTCCGGGACAAAGCGATGGGTGCGGTCGACAATTTGGCCGGCCTGCATCCACACAAATTCATCGGCCACGTCTTCCAGAAGCGCGGCCTGGTGCGTGACCACAAAAATGGTTTTACCGGCATAGCGCATGCCCTCGAGCAGGCTCACCATCTCCCGCGCGGAGTGCACATCCACGTTGGAAAACGGTTCATCCAGCAACAAAATCTTCGGATCGTGCAGAATGGCCCGCGCCAGCGACATGCGCTGCCGCATGCCTTGCGAATATTTCCCCACCGGCCGCGACAACTCGGGGTCGAGGCCCACGGAGCGAATCACTTGCTGGCAGCGGCTGTCGCCGCTAATGTCGTAGAGGCGGGCGAAGTAGCGCAGGTTCTCCAGGCCGCTCATCTCGTCGTAAAGCAAAGACGGATGAGCCATGTAGCCAATCTCGCGGCAAGCATCGTGCGGGGCCTTGCCCAGAATGGAAACCGTGCCGCGAGTGGGATGAGTCAATCCCGCCAGGGCGCGTAACAGCGTAGTCTTCCCTGCCCCGTTGTCGCCCAGAATCACGTGAAACTTACCGGCATCGAACTCCGCGCTCACCCCGCGCAAGGCGGCGAAGCGGCCGAACTGCTTGACCAAATCCTTAATAACGATGCTACCAGCGGCGGCCGGGATTTCAATGGCGCTCACAGTCATATTGAGTCAAGTTGGAAGATAAACTTAGAAGATGAAGATAGCGAAAGCGTGCAGCGAAGTCGAGGTCGCGAGTTCAACCCGAAGCAGTTCAGCGTTGATCGCAGGCTCAGTTCGCCGCTACCACAGGCTGCGGACCGGGTTGAACCTGCGTCATGCTTTTTGGCGGTGCGCTGGCTGACGTGCCATTGGCTGGAGTGCCGGGCTGCTGCGGCGCATACTTCGAGGCACACTTGGCCTGCAGCGCCTTGGCATGGAATATGCCGTCGTGGCCGAAGCTGCCATCGGCCAGCGCCTGGGAGTCGTCCTTGAAAGTATCGGGAGGCGCTTCGGTTCCGCTGTAATCCACTGGGAGCAACTGGTCCTGCTCCACCAGCACAAACTGAACGTGAGTTCCGGCACGCTTGATCGAGCCCGGTTGTACATTCCCGGCGACCCGCAGGCGCTTGGCGTAAGCGTCGTTCCCCATCTTATGCAGCTCGCTGATGGTGACGTAGTAGCTCTTGCTGTCCTGGACGCCGGTGTAGGCGAGGTACCCAAGCAGGAAAAGAATCAACACCGTGGCCGCGCCGAATTTGAGATATGTCTTGCCTTGGCTGGACATTGAGAATCACCCACGGGAGCCATCTACCGTTCCCTCGAACTCTACGCGACCCAGCGGCCAGAATCAAGATTCCGGAAAGACACGCAGGTGGACTTCGCCATTTTCCTCACGGTGGCTATGGAGCGTCAAATCGTTGCAAGTGTTCGGAAAACAGAGACTTGAAGTGGTCATGCCCTGAAGTGACTTTCCCCCTCCCAGGGCATAGCCTAGAATCCAGCGAGTCAAAACTTCCAGGTCCGGGTTCAGTACAACGTTCATTAGAAGAAGTTCATTCTGTCGAAAGGCTTTTGAGGAGACCATGAAAACTCTGCGACATTCCGCCGTACTCGTGTTTTTTGTTGCTGTCTGCGCCGCGCTCACCTTCGCCGACGAACCGGGAAGGCATCCGGCATACTTGCACGCGCTTACCGACCTGCGGCATGCCCGCGCTCATCTGGAGAACCTGGCGCCCACCCATCACATGGACAAAGAAGAAGAGCATGCCATTAACGAGATCGACAAAGCCATCGACGAAATTAAGCGGGCTTCGATTGACGACGGCAAGAATTTGAACGATCATCCCCCGGTCGATGCGCACATGGAACGTGCCGGCCGCTATCACCGCGCACTGGAATTGCTGGACAAGGCGCACAACGATGTCGCCCGCGAAGAAGATGATCCATCCGTACGCGGTCTGCGCGATCGCGCTCTCCATCACATCGACGAAGCGCATCGCATCGTTGATCACCTGATCATGCAGGCCAACTACTAGCAACCGCCAGGGTTCAGCAGCTACGGTGAAACTATCGCCTAGCGGAGTGAGATTGAGGCCCGGCATTGAGCCGGGCCTTTCTTTTGCCCTCGACCGCGGCCTCGGCGTGACTCTCTAATCTTCGATCTTCCTTCTCGGATCTTCCTTCTCGACCGTTTCACCAAACGTGGGGCCCGGTCGGCACCAAGGACCTCGCGTCGGAAAAATAAGAGTCCAACGGGTCAAAGCTCCTGCTCAGAATCCGGCGCGATGGCGTCCAGTTCCGCCAAAACAACCGCTATCCCGTTGAAAAACAAGTTCTCCTCAATTGGCGCGGAGCTTGCACCGAACTGCCCTGTACATCTCGAATCGTCCAGCCACCCAGCGGTCTGCCGCCTCCTCAGCCGGTCCTCGCGATGACAACTTCGAGGAGGGTTCCGTTTGCCAACTGCCCGTTTGCTCGCTCTCGTGTTCCTGATAGTCGGCCCTGCCGAGGCCCAAGACCATATGCCCAACCAAGTGCCCAGCGAAATGCACGCCGAAATCCACTCAACCAGCGGAACCACGCCCGCGGTCGCCGCGCCAGCCTCCCTTCCGGAGGCACCCGCCCCACAAAGAGTCATCGACAAGAAATTCATTGCGGTCATGGGTGCGCTCGGTGGCGCTGAGACTCTGCGTTTCACTTCGCGCAAGCTCGTGCTGGACAATGAGTTCGCCGCCGGCGCCCCCTGGATCAACCACCTTCCTTCGAACCCGCATCTGGTCATCGGGCACGCGGGAATCTTCGCGGCCGAACTGCTGGTGGCTTATGAACTCAAGAAGCCTCACTCCTGGCTTCCCGGCGACAGGGTCATCCGGAAACTCTGGTGGATTTATCCAGCGGCTATGGTGGCGGTTCACATCAAGAACGGCGTGGGCAACATGCGCACACAGGGACCCGGCGGTTGCACTTCGATTGAGTGCGCTGAGCAGATGCAATAGCCGGCACGCTTGGCTAGGGTGGGCCATTTAATTGGAACCGGTAGGGATATTGCTCCGTACACTCTCGTGTCTGGCCGAAGTGTGAATGGGTCAGGCTCGCCCTCGAATTTCGCCTCATCCTGGAGGAGGCCAGTCGATGTCCCAGCTAAGGCAGTTTCCGCAGGCTCTATCCGCGCCCTCGCCACGGCAATCGTGGGTCTCAAACCTGCTCTGGTGGCTGATGCTGCTATTCTCCACCGCAGTTGTTCTCTACGGGACGCGCTACTTTCTCGCTGTCCCAGATGATGCTCATTTTGCTAAGTACATCTTGCCACTGCGGCTGCACATTGCCGGAGGCATGGGCGCGTTGCTGACAGGCCCATGGCAGTTCTCGCAAAAGCTGCGCGCACGGGCGCTGAACCTGCACCGCTGGCTGGGCCGCTTCTACCTCTTGGAGGTGGCGCTCGGTTCAATTGCAGGCTTCTTTATGGCCACGGTTTCCAAAAGGGGCCTGCCCACTCATCTCGGATTCGGCATTCTGGCTGTGTTGTGGTTCTTCACGGGTCTGCAAGCCTATCGCATGGTGCGGCAGGGAAACATTGACGCGCATCGTCAGTGGATGATCCGAAACTTCGCGCTCACATTGGCGGCAGTTACGCTGCGCGTGCAGATGCCTTTGATGATGGGAACTCTGCACTGGCCTTTTGCCCGAACCTACATTACCGTCTCGTGGCTGTGCTGGGTGCCGAATCTGCTGGTCGCGGAGTGGATGGTTCGCCGGATGCGGCGTCTGGCATTACGTATTTCCTAAGGAAACCTGATTCCAGACTTGCCCAGCAGAAGTCATGATGTGTCATGACGTATTACTCGTGCCGCGCCCACAGGTATAATCGCTCCTACCGAATCCTGACGGAAAGCTGGCTCTGACATGACTCCCACGATTGAAACTTCCGGCAACGGCAATAACGCCTACAGCGCCCCCAAGCCGCGCGCAGACTGGCTTGCCCGGCGCAAGCGGGAGAACAGCGACGGCAACTTCTCGCAGATGCACTATGCGCGCCGGGGCGTCGTCACGGAAGAGATGGGCTACGTGGCTCATCGTGAAAAGATCGCGCCCGAACTCGTGCGCGACGAAGTGGCCCGCGGCCGGATGATTATTCCCGCCAACATCAATCATCCGGAACTCGAGCCGATGGCGATTGGCGTGGCTTCGCTGTGCAAGATCAACGCCAACATTGGCAACTCAGCCGTCACTTCAGAAATCAAAGAGGAACTGAAAAAGCTGCACACCGCCGTGCACTACGGCGCAGACACCGTGATGGATCTTTCCACCGGCGGCGACATTCACGAAATTCGCGAAGCCATTCTGCGCAATTCTCCGGTCCCGATCGGCACGGTTCCGATCTACGAAGCCATCGCGCGCGTGAAACGCGTAGAAGATTTGAACGCGGCGGTGATGCTCGAAGTGATCGAAGAGCAAGCCGCGCAGGGTGTGGATTACATGACGATTCACGCCGGCGTGCTGATCCAGTATTTGCCGCTGATTTCGAAACGCATTACCGGAATCGTCAGCCGCGGCGGCGCCATTCTCGCGCAGTGGATGGCTTACAACCACAAGCAGAATTTCCTCTACGAACACTTCGAAGACATCTGCAAAATCTTCAAGAAGTATGATGTCAGCTTTTCCCTGGGCGACGGCCTGCGTCCCGGCTGCGTGGCCGACGCCAGCGACGAAGCCCAGTTCTCCGAACTGAAAACTCTGGGCGAGCTGACGAAAATTGCCTGGCAGCACGACGTGCAGGTGATGATTGAAGGCCCCGGCCACGTCTCCATGGACAAGATCAAGGAGCAGGTCGAGAAAGAAGTCGAACTCTGCTATGAAGCTCCGTTCTACACGCTGGGCCCGCTGGTCACCGACATCGCTCCGGGCTACGACCACATCACCTCAGCCATCGGCGCGGCCATGATCGGATGGTACGGCGCGGCCATGCTCTGCTACGTCACGCCCAAAGAGCATTTAGGTTTACCCAACGAAAAAGACGTGAAAGACGGCATCATCGCCTACAAGATTTCCGCTCACGCCGCCGACATCGCCCGCGGACGCCCCGGCGCACGCGACCGCGACGACGCTCTCAGCTACGCCCGCTACAAATTCGATTGGGAGAAGCAGTTCGCGCTCTCCCTCGACCCCGAAACCGCCCGCTCGATGCACGACGAAACCCTGCCCGACGACTACTACAAAGAGGCAGCCTTCTGCTCCATGTGCGGCCCGAAATTCTGCTCGATGAATTACTCGTCGAAAGTCGATGAGTACAACAAGCAGGTGCATGGCATCGAGAAGAAGGATTACTCGGAGCTGGTGGACCGGCTGGTTTCACTGAAGTAAAACACTCACTTGAATCTACCCCAAAGCGAGGTCTATGGATCACCACGAGGCAGTCCGGAAATTTGAACATTTGATGTTGAAAGAGGCCGATCACGCCCGCGAAGTAGCGACGGAACTGGAAGCCTTGGTGCCGATCCTGACGACCGAAAACTCTCGACAGCTCGCGCAAGTGCAAATAAAGGCAAGCCACAAGCAAGCCAAAGAGTTTCGCGAATTGGCGGAGAAAGTCAAAGAGAAATAGGGCTGGACGAACCCGAGATTCTGCTCGACGAATTATTCGCGGGTGGACGAGCACGTCGCCTTCGCCGGTCTCGGCGAAGCGTTGGATCGTGGTGAAGATTCGCATTGCCATCGTCCGGTCGATGCGGCGTACGTCAGCACGCGCATACTCAGACCAGTCGATTTTCTTCATCTTTACAGCCGCCTGCTATTCGCTCTTGAGATCGTCTGGAGAGAGCCCAAAATCGGCGAGAACTTCTTCCTGCGGAATTCCCTGTCCACCACGTTGCTTGAACCACGCTTTCGACTTGGCGACCGCCTTGCGCTCCTCTTCGCTCTCGGGTTCGTCGTCGACGGGAGCGGTAGCAATGGCACGGGCGACTGGATCGAGAAGGCTTTTCAACATGCCGATAGCTGCCGGCACCTGGCTCGGAGGCAATTGTTCGATCAGTTCGTGGGCGTGTTGCTTGTCTGCCGCAATAACAGGCTTATTCTACACCGCGACGTTTGACTTCTGACGATTTTGCCGTTGCCCCCCGGCCGATTCCAGCCTACGATAACCCTATGGTGAAGGCGAAAAAGTTCGAACTTGAGAGCCCCGCTCCTATCCTCGACGAAGAAGACGAGGAAACGCTCGCCGCGATTGATGAAGGTATCCAGGATGCGAAAGCTGGCCGAACCGTCCCAGCTGAAGGAGTCCGTAAGCAGCTGCCCAAGTGGATTACCGCCTCCTCTACACGCAAAGGGCGCTGAACGATCTCGCCAAAGATCATCGGCCACATCGCCGAAGACGACGCGGATGCAGCATCCCGCTTCGGCAGCTCCTTGCTGGACCACGTTGATCTACTCGCCCGCTTTCCGCGCATGGGCAGCATCATCCGCAAGCGGCCACGAGTTCGGAAACTGCTGCACAGCCCTTTCCTGATCTACTACCGAGTACACGAAGACAAGGGCGAGATCGAGATTCTTCACTTCCGCCACAGCGCACGAAAACCACCGCGATCTGAACTAGGTGCGTAGACTAACAGTCTGGCGACGCTCGAAACGGAATCGAAGAAATTCACAGGTCGGCTGTGACATCTAACCTTGCGGCCCACTTGAAACAAGCTGATTATCGTCAAGGCGGAGGCGGTATCGGCAGTTACCGCAACAGAGGGCCTAAGTCCTTTGATGTCAAGATTTTGACCTCTAAGCTCTTTGACATCAAGATTTTGCAGACACTTTTTGCAGGCCCCGCGCCAGTTAAGGCGTTCGAAGGGTAGGGGGGAGGGGGGTATACCTCAAGAACGTAGATTTTCCCGAAATGACCGCGCCCCAGGAGCGGGCTTCGAGGAGAGTTTCCAAGGATTTCTTCGAGAGATTTCCACAGAGGCGATTCCGCGTTCTAGTCCTCACCAGAATCGAACTTCGCGTCGACCTACTTCCCTTCCAGCGTAATGTCGCCCACCCCGACGTGCGCCTGCAGTTCGTATCTGCCGTCGCCGTGGTATTTCAGGGTCTTGCCCAGCCACCCGCCGCTCTCGTCGTAACCGTCGCCGCCGTTGACGTCGCCGATGCTGGTGCTGGCGCGAACAAGATGATAGGCCGAGCGTCCAAACGCAACCCGGATGTCGCCCACACCCAGCTCCAGGTCCTTGTCTCCCTCAATGTCCTCGACCGTTAAGTCGCCAACTTTTTCATGCACATCTAGGTTGGTGTTCCGCGGCACCTCGAGTTCCACGTCGAACTGCGTGTTGCCGCCGGTGGTGGGAGCGTGGAATTCAAGCTCAGCGTCGCGGCCGTGGATTTCGAACTCCACATGCGCGTCTCGCACATGGCTTTCACGCCGCGATTTGACGGTGTAGTGCAGGCGGATCTGGTTTGAGTTGCCGCGCGTGACGCGCAAGTCGCCTACACTCAGGCGCACATGCACCATGCCACCGGCCACGAAGTCGCGAACGTCGCTATGACTCTCTTCGTAGTCCCAATGGTCCGAGGCGGCACAAAAGGGCGCCAACAAAAGACAGATGAAGATTGTTTTGTAGAGGATGGTGGAACGGATCGGAGATCTTCCGGGCATGGAGCACCTCCAGAGCGCACAAGCGCTGGTTTGTGATACGAGCGGGATAAGGCCGTGGTTCCCTGAAAGATTCGCATTGCTTAAGAGCAATGGCTGTCAGGGAGTCCGCGCCGCGCGACCCTAGCTCTTGAAGTCCGCCACGCCATCCCACACCAGTTGGACGGCGATGGCGAGAATCAGAAAGCCGAAGATCTTGTTGATGGCGCCCACTGCGCTCGGTCCCAGGCGCCGCACCAGCGGCCCGCCCAACCAGAAGAAAAGCAACACGGAAAGCGCAACACCCCCGATCCCGATGATCATGCCCAGATACGAAGCGGTGCTGTCCACGTGTGCTGCCAGCGCCATGACCACCCCAATCGCTCCCGGACCGGACATGAGCGGCATGGCCAGCGGCGTCAGGGAAATGTCTTCTTTTTCCTGCGCCTCGTGGCTCTCCTCCGGTGTGATGCGCGCGTGCGAAGTCACCATGCCCCAGGCTGTGTTGGCGACGATCAGTCCACCGGCAATCTTCAGGACGGGCAGCGAAATGCCAAAGAAGTACAGCACGAAGCGCCCAAAGAAAAGAAACGTGACCAGAATGACGAACACCCACAGACCGGTCTTCACCGCGGTGTTCCGGCGTTCCTCGGCGGTCCAGGATGAGGTCATGCTGAAGAAGATGGGAATACCGCCGAAGGGGTCGACGATGGGAAACAGGGCAAGAAACGTAGCCGCCGCAGAATGCGGCAGCGTGCGCAGGAATTGTCCGAGAGCGTGGGCGGAGGTCACCGGTATGCCTCCAGCGCTTTGGCTGCACGCTCCAGCGCTGCGGTCAGAACTGCCAACTGCTGGCGCGCGCGCTCGGCGTCCCCCTTATCGAGAGCCTCATTCACTCCTGGAATCACCACCGCCGCGTACCCGGTGTATTCGCCCGGAGCATAAATGGCATGGCGAAACCAGGGACGGTGGGGCAATCCTTCAGGCAACAACAGAGCGCGCTCGGCGGCGCGCAGCGCCTGGTTCAACCGCGCGGAATCACGCGGCGGATTCTTTTGCTTCAACAGAATCCTTGCTCCTGCATCCTGAAAATGCTTCGCAGCCACGGCCACTGCGTTCATATCGAGCCCACGCTCGCCGAATTTATTCTCGGCTCTTTTCTTGGCTGCATCCAGGTAAACAGCAATCTCTCTTCCATATTCTTCGTAGTCGTAGGGCAGCACGTCGGCATCGGCCATGCGCAAGGCCTCCAGGCCAAACACTCTCGCCATCTCCTGCTCGTAAACGAAATCCGGGTCGCCAAACTTCTTGAACCAGGCAAAATTGTCGAACACCGAGTGATACACGCCGTACGGTCCGGTGGAACTGATATCGCTGGAGGGCACGCCCAGGTGCTGCTGAAAAGCGCTGTAATCGGACCCGCTGCCCAGGTCACCGACCGGCACATCGCCCTTGGCGGGCGCGGCCGGCATGCGGCGTGAATCTCCGATCGCTTCCGCTGTTGACTGGTTCAATGAAGCTCCCGGCTGATCAAACTTCTGCCACGCCTCATAAACAGTCCCGCCCTTGGGACTGGGCACGGCCTTAGTCACATCGCGCAAAAACTGCTTCAAGCTCGGCACCGCCGAGGCGCCAAACTTCGGTCCGGAGACGGCCACGTCCATGTTGAAATACGCGGAAGCGCGGCCCAGTTCAGATTCATGCTGCTCGGCCCACTCCGTGGAACCGATCAATCCTTCTTCCTCGCCATCCCAGCTGCCGAAAATCATAGTGCGCTTCGGCTTCCAACCCGATTTCAGCAATTCACCGACTCCGTGCACAGCTTCCAGCATCGCAGCCGTGCCGCTGTTCGGGTCAACGGCACCATAGACCCACGCATCGCGATGGTTGCCCGCAACCACCCACTCGTCCGGGAACTCGCTGCCCCGTACGCGGCCGATCACATCCCAGAGAGTGCGGAACCGATAATCCTGCTTGAGATGCATCTTCACCCGCACCGGCCCCGGCCCCACGTGGTAGGTGAAAGGCAGCGAACCCTGCCACTCGCGCGGCGAGTCGGGCCCGCCCAGATGCTGGAGAATGGGCGAGGCATCGTGGTAGGAAAGCGGCGTAACCGGAATCTTCGGCATCTGCGCGGAGCGCTCTGGAGCGATGCGCTTGTTCTCCGGCAACGAAGGCAGCGACGCGACTCCAGGCGTTGTGGGATCGCCGGGAAACTCGAACATGTATCCCACCGATCCGCGCTGCACGCCGGTATCCGGACGCCACGGCCCATCGGGATACTTGTCGCCACGCCGCCAGCCATCGTCGAATGGATCCGAGTAGATGATCACTCCTGCCGCGCCGTGTTCCTGTGCAATGAATTCCTTCACCCCGCGGAAGTTCTGGCCGTAGCGCACCAGCACGATCTTGCCGCGGACATCGATCTTCAACTTTTCCAGCCTCTCGAAATCTTCCGGCGTGCCGTAGTTGGCATAAACCACCTCCGCCTCGGCATCTCCTGACGGCGACATGCCGTTGAACGGCATGACGACGCGGGGATCGCCGTCATAAGGATCGCCGTCAACGTGCTCGCGCGTGGGTCCATGCATTTCCACGCCAGCGGGCGCGGTAATGTCCACACTGATCTCCCGCGGATAATTCATCCACACCTTGTATTCGACAATCTCGGTGTCGAGCCCTGCGGCACGGAATTTCTGGGCCACGTAGTCCGCTGTGGCTTTGTCCTCGGGTGTGCCGGCCATGTGCGGCGCCTGCGTGAGAGTTCGCAGGTGCTCTTCGGCCAGTTTGGGATCAGGAATTGCGAGAAAACGGGCTTCGGTGGCGGCTTCGGCAGCACCATCGCGAAAACCAAAAATGGTTTGAGTTGGATTGGAAGACCCCGGCGAATGGCCGCTGACAACTGACGACAGACAGCAAAGAAGAACAGCCGAAGAAAGAAATACTGATGAGAACGATCTCATGGGGCACCGGCAGTGAAAGTAAGTAAGTTAGCACAGCGGGCGCTGCGCTACCTAAATGAAGGGTGTGCTCGGGAAGTCTGGACACCCGGAACTCACTCGCGCAGGAAATAGCGCCCTCAGCGACATGAGCACGAATCACGTTACTATCAGGGTTTCCTGAAACGAAGGTCCGCGCCTAGAAAGTTCAGCGAACCTGCCCCGTCCCCACAATCTCGTATTTCGAAGAAGTGAGTTCCGCCAGCGCAAAGGGCCCGCGGCAGTGCAGTTTCTGGGTGCTAATGCCCATCTCGGCGCCGAAACCGAACTCGGCACCATCGGTAAAGCGAGTCGAAGCATTCCAGTAGACCGCAGCGGAATCGACCCCGCGCAGAAACTTACGGGCATTGGTTTCATCGCGGGTCACGATCGAATCGGAGTGCTTGGTCGAATAGCGATTGGTATGGGCAATCGCCTCATCCACACTTGCGACCACGCGCACTGCCATGCAGAGCCGCAGATATTCTTCGTACCAGTCTTGTTCCGCGGCCGGCACAAGGTTGAGTCCAACCGCCAGGCTGCGCGACTTGCCGTCTCCCCTGACTTCCACCCCGGCATCGATCAGCTTCTTCACGATTCTTGGGACATATTGCGCCGCGATGTGTTCATGCACCAGCAGTTTCTCCGCTGCGTTGCAAACCGACGGATGCTGTGTCTTGGCATTGAGAACGATCCGGTCGGCCATGTCGAGGTCCGCGGATTCATCGACGAAAATGTGGCAGTTCCCTGCTCCGGTTTCAATCACGGGCACGGCAGAATTCTCGGTGACGAATGCGATCAGCCCCGCTCCACCGCGCGGAATAATTACATCCACCAGTCCACGCGCCTTGATGAGTTCCATCACTGACTGCCGCGTGCTTGAATCGAGGAGTTCGATTGCTCCCTCGGGCACTCCCGGCACGGCAGCAAGAATTTCCACCAATTGTTGATTGCTTCGAGCTGCTTCCTTGCCGCCGCGCAGGACGATGGCATTGCCAGTCTTCAGAGCGAGCACGGCTGTATCAACAGTGACGTTTGGCCGCGATTCGTAGATGATACCCACCACACCCAGCGGCACGCGCACTTTGCGGATACGCAAGCCGTTCGGGCGGGTCCACTCCGCCAAAGTCTCGCCAATCGGATCGTCGAGCGCCGCAACCTCGCGCACACCCTGCGCCATCTCGGTGATTCGCTCCGTGGTCAGCAACAAGCGGTCGCGCATGGCGCCTTCGAGGCTGGAGCTTTCCACGTCCTCGCGGTTCGCGGCAAGAATCGTTTGAACCTGTGCTTCAATCGCATCGGCAATCGCCAGCAGCAAAACATTCTTCTCGGCGGTGGCGAGCAACGCCAGCTTCGCCGCCGCCTCTCGCGCACGCAGGAGCTTTTCCTGTGTCGAAGCCGCGTTAGTGACGGTCGTCGCCATCAGCCTCGTCCTCGCTGGGGAGGAAAATACGTTCCAATCTTGCGTTCCATGCCCAGTGTGATGCCCTGGGGATTGCGGCCATTCACAATGGCCACGTGAACACCGCCTTCGCTGGCGAGCATCGCGGCGCGCAATTTGGAGATCATCCCTCCGCGTCCCAGCGCGCTCTTGCCGTTGCACTGCGCTTCCAGCGCCGGAGTGAGCTTGCGTACCACGCGTTGCAGCCTGGGTTTCTTGCGTCCGTTGGGAACCAGGAAGCCATCCACATTGGTCAACAGCAACAACCAGTCGGCTTTCACCGCGGTGGCCAGAAGCGCACTCAACTCATCATTGTCGCCAAACGCGCCTTCCAGTTCGCGCACGCTGACGCTGTCGTTCTCATTGACGATCGGCACCACTCCCAGCGAGAGCAGTTCGGCCAACGCGTTCTGCAGGTTGCGATAGCGAACCGGCGAAGTGAAGTCGTCGCTCGAAAGCAGAAGTTGCGCTACTACTTTCTTGCCGAAAAACAACCGCTCATAGGTATGCATGAGCTTGCTTTGCCCAACGGCCGCACAGGCCTGCATGCCGGGAACGCCGCTGGGACGCTTGCGCAGAGCCAGTCCCGACATGCCTGCCGCGATTGCGCCGGAAGTGACGATCAGGTATTCGTTCTGGCTGAGATCGAACTGATCGACCATGGCGCGCAGCAGATTGGCGTCGATCTGACCCCCGGGAGCGATAAGGCTGGTGCCGACTTTGATGACAACTCTCATGCAATGCAGGCCTTCATAGCTTAGTTGGAATGGTATCGCACTTGACGCTGGGGGAGGGTTTCCCCTTTTCTTCCATATTCTCGACCGAAGTCATTCGGGCTTGAGGCGCGAGGGAGCCCGGCGGGGAGGGACAATATCCCTATCCTGCAATTAAAATGGCTTTCTGGCAAGATGAAAAAACTTGCCACTTTTGAAGTCCCTATGCCCGCTTCCAACGCTACCAGCCGCTTCTCCGATCGCGTAGAAAACTACGTGCGCTACCGCCCGGGATATCCGCGCGAGGTTATCCAGGAACTGAAGGCCGAATGCGGCCTGGTCCCTAATCATGTGGTTGCCGATGTCGCCGCAGGCACCGGGATCTGGACTCGCATGCTGCTGGAGAATGGCAACCCGGTCGTCGGCGTCGAGCCGAATGCTGAAATGCGGGCGGCAGGCGAACGACTGCTGGGGGCGTTTCCGAAGTTCACGAGTGTTGCGGGAACCGCCGAGGCGACCACTCTGCCAGATCAGAGCATGGACTTCGTCACCGCGGCGCAGGCTGCGCACTGGTTCGACCGCCGGGGGGCAAGGCGCGAGTTCGTTCGCATCCTGAAGCCCGGAGGATGGCTGGTGCTGCTGTGGAACGAACGGGTCACGGATTCAACCAAGTTTCTCCGCGACTACGAACAGTTGCTGCTGAAGTATGGGACTGACTACCAGGACATTCGCCACGAACACACGACTTCAGAGGTGAACGAATTCTTCGATCCGGAACCTTTTCAAGAGCGAGTGTTTGAGATGCGTCAGGAGTTCGACTACGCTGGCGTGGAAGGCCGTCTGCTGTCGTCGTCGTATGCGCCCGGGCCGGAGCATCCGCAACATGCGCCCATGCTGCGAGATTTGCGCCTTATCTTCGACGACTGCTCAGTTGGAGGCCGGGCTGCGTTCGACTACAAGACGCGATTGTATTTCGGCAGGCTGCGGTAATCGTAAGTGTTGCGAGTCACATCGCTCTAGTATTCTCTGGAGAACACTCTCTGGAGAACACTCTCTGGAGAACGTGCTCTGGAGAACCATGCCCGAAGAAAAATCTTTTCACATGACGCCCGACGAATTCCGCCGCCACGGCCATGCCGTGGTCGATTGGATCGCCGACTACCACTCGCGCATCGAGTCGTTCCCGGTGCTTTCTCAGGCGAAGCCGGGACAGATTCGGGCCTCGCTGCCGGCGCATGCTCCGGCGCACGGCGAGCCCTTCGACGCTCTGCTGAACGACGTTGAGAAGCTGATTCTGCCCGGCGTCACGCACTGGCAGTCTCCGAATTTCTTCGCTTATTTCCCGTGCAACGCTTCCGGTCCAGGAATCCTCGGGGATCTTTTGTCTTCCGGGCTGGGCGTGCAAGGCATGCTCTGGTCGACCAGTCCGGCTTGCACGGAACTGGAAACACATGTGCTCGACTGGCTGGTGCCCATGCTCGGATTGCCAGAGAAATTCCTGTCGGCGAATACGGGCGGCGGCGTGATTCAGGACACGGCCTCGAGCGCCGTGCTGTGCGCGCTGTTGGCGGCGCGCGAGCGCGCCACTGATTACGTCAGCAACAAGAAAGGATGCGACGGGCGCATCGTTGCTTATGCATCCTCGCAAACCCATTCTTCTTTGGAGAAGGCAGCGATGATCGCGGGCATCGGCGTTTCCAATCTGCGATTGATTGAAGTGGACGAAAACTTTGCCATGCCGCCGGATGCTCTCGCCCGCCAGATCGAGGCTGACGAGCGCGCTGGGCTGGTTCCGTGCTTTGTGTGCGCTACGGTGGGTACGACGTCTTCGAATGCGATGGATCCGATTGCCGAGATCGCGCAGATCTGCCGCAAGCACAATCTCTGGCTGCATGTGGATGCGGCGATGTCAGGCACGGCAGCGCTCTGCCCCGAGTTTCGCCATCTGCAAAACGGAGTAGAGTTTGCCGACAGCTACAACTTCAATCCGCATAAGTGGATGTTCACCAGCTTCGATTGCAACTGCTTCTGGGTCGCGGACCGCAAGGCGCTGATTAGGACGCTGAGCATCCTGCCGGAGTACCTGCGCAACCAGGCCACGGAATCGGGCGCCGTGATCGACTATCGCGACTGGCACATTCAACTGGGGCGGCGGTTCCGGTCGCTTAAGCTCTGGTTCGTGATCCGGCATTACGGGGTGGAAGGCTTGCAGCACCACGTCCGCCGACATGTGCAACTGGCGCAGGAGTTCGCGGAGCGGGTTCGCAAAGATGCTCGCTTTGAACTTGCCGCGCCTGTGCCGCTCAACCTGGTCTGCTTTCGTCACAAAGGCGGGGATGCGGCGAATCAGATGATCATGGAGCGGCTGAACCGAAGCGGCGATCTCTTTCTTACGCACACCAAATTAAACGGGAAGTTCACTCTCCGCGTTTGCGTGGGACAGACCAACACACAGGCGCGGCACGTGGAGATGGCTTGGAAGCGGATTTGCGAGGAGGCGGAGAAGACGAACGCGGGATGAAGTTGTGGGCAAATTTTGTTTGGCCGGCGAGGAAGGTCTTCACTGGGAAGGTTGCGATCTCTCTGCGAGAAAGTCGGATTGGCATTTCCTGGCGGCGGAGAGTAGTTCATTGAACTCGGGCGTGCCCCGCAGCGTGGCCCATGCGGAATCGTTCTGCAAGCCGGTGTATGGGCAAAAGTGCCCTGCAATGGAGCTCTTGATCAGTCCGATGGCGAGATCCTTCTGCCCACAGAAAAGAATATCAAGCGCGACCACGTAGCGGACTTCGGGATCGGGATCGGCCAAAACTCCGGCTGCTGCTGCCCGTGACGCGGTCGCAGCGTTCGGGGACGATGAATCGTCCAGACAAGCCACCATCGCGTCGTTCTTCAATTTCTGCGCGATCTCCCGCGCTTGCGGCAATTTTCCATCGCGAATGTCCTGCCGCATCATGTTGTCAGACGACCATTCTGATCCGGCATCCAGCTGAAGGAATTCAACAGCCCGCTTGTAATTCCCCAGTTGGTCGAAGGTGAGGGAACACGAGCGGAAAGTAAAGTTCCCCGGATCCAAGGATAACGCCGTGTCACACTCGTGGGCCGACTCCTCGATAGCTCCTCCGTAGCGAAGGACATAAGCCAGAGCGAAGTGGGCTCCGGCGTTCTCCGGATGGCGCAGCACTAGCGCCTTCGCATCCTGAAATGCCCTGACTAGCTGACCTCTTTCGACCTGAGCCCCGGCCAGTTGACCCGCCGGATCGATGAAATTAGGATCGAGTGCCAGGGCCCTTTCAAACGCGGCGTTGGCGCGCTGAAACGCTGCCTCGCCGCCGTTCGAATAGGCGGCATCGTAGTGGTAGCGAAGCCCCAGGGCGTCCCACGCAGGGGCGTAAGCAGAGTCCAGCCCGACGGCTCGCTCCAACATCGCGATGGCATCTTTGTTGGGAAGAGGGTCATGCGGCAGGGCGATGCTGCGCAGGTAGAGGTCGTAGGCTTCTTCACTCTTGGGTCGGGTGGCGCCTTCCGCGGAATCCGTTCCTGCGCCAAGGGCGGGGACCAGGCCCTGACGGACCTTCGCCGTGATCTCCCCGCGCATGGCGATCATGTCGGGAGCGGCGACGGTCATGGTGTCGCGCCAGAGCGTGCGGTTATTCTCGACATCAATTGCTTCCAGCGTGATTTGGAGCTGCGAGCCTTCTTTCAAGAAATGTCCCGTGACGACGTCGGTCACATGCATGGCGTGACCGGCTTCCTGCAGGTCGAGCGTGGGAGAATCGTATTTGCTGGTGGTGGCAAACGGACGGATGGTCAGCGAGGGAACGTAGCTGAGCGAGGTCGCGATTTCGTCGGCGAGGGCGAGGCGCAGGAAATCCAGGTCCTTGTCGGCTCCCAGATTCTGCAAGGGCAGCACGGCAACCGTTTTCTGGCTGGAGGTGCTGACGACGGCGGCCGGGCGCTGCTTGAGGAACCAGAAGATGGCGGCCAGCACTATGATTGCGACCGCGGCAATTCCCGCACCGATCACTTTGTAGGAATGCTTTTTCTCCGAAGGCGCGGTTGCGCCGGGAGTGCTGACGGCGCTGCGTTGACCGGAACTGCCTGGTCCTGCGGCGACGCTGGTTTGCCCGGCTTCCGTTGATGCTGGCAACACCATACGCCCTGTCTCCGTATCGCGCTTCAGGCGCTGCAGGTCGCTGCGCATTTCCGAGGCGTGCTGGTAACGCAGGTTGCCGTCTTTCTCGAGGGCCTTGTTGATGATGTCTTCGAGTTTGGCGGAGACATCGTGATTCAGGCGCACAACCGGGACCGGGGCGCGATTCATGATGGCTTCGCAGATCACCGCCGCGCTCTCTCCGTGAAAGGGCACATCGCCGGTTGCCATCTCGTACAGCACAGCGCCAAAAGAAAACAGGTCGGAGCGGGCATCGAGTTCCCGGCCACGCACCTGTTCGGGCGACATATAGGCGACCGTGCCCAACATCGTGCCGGGACTGGTGAGATGAGCGGCGTCCATGGTTTGCGTTGCGCCCACGGTCTTGCCGGAAGAACCGCCCCCCATGACCTTTGCCAGCCCAAAGTCGAGGATCTTGGCGTGGCCGCGCTTGGTGACGAAGATGTTTGCCGGCTTGATGTCGCGGTGGACAATGCCTTCGGCGTGGGCAGCGTCGAGGGCGTCGGCAATCTCGATGGCCAGTTGCAGCAGAGTGTCGCTGTCGAGTGGACGAGCTCCGATGGCGTGCTTGAGAGTGAGGCCGTCCAGAAACTCCATGGCGATGAAGGCCTGGCCGGCATGCTCATCAATCTCGTAGATGGTGCAGATGTTGGGATGGTTCAAAGCGGAAGCGGCCTGAGCCTCGCGCTGGAAACGGGGCAGAGCCTGAGGATCCTTGGCCACTTCGTCGGGCAGGAATTTCAGGGCCACAAAGCGGTGCAGCTTAACGTCTTCAGCTTTGTAGACAACGCCCATGCCTCCACCACCGAGCTTTTCGATGATGAGGTAGTGCGAGATGGTTTCGCTGATCACAGGCGAAATCTTACGTTGGTGAGCGGGGACAGTCAACGAACGCAGGGGCTGAAGCCCAAACCAAATGGCCGGTCGAACGCAGGCCTAGAAGGCCTGCTCCACCCGCTCCACCCGCTCCACCCGCTCCACTCGCTCCACTCGCTCCGCCTGCTCCGCAGGGGCGGAGCGTGTCAGAGTTGGTGGCGTCACACGGAAGAGGCTGTCGGTGACCACACCGGGCTGCGCCCGTCAGACAGCCCTAGACGCCTTGTCCCTACGTAAGCGCCTCAGGCACTCGTGAGTTATAATCCGGCCACTTATGAGCATGACCTCTGGCACTAAAATCGGGCCTTACGAGATAGTTTCTCTTCTTGGCGCGGGTGGCATGGGCGAGGTTTATCGAGCTCGTGACTCCCGTTTGAAGCGGGAAGTGGCGGTCAAAGTCTTGCCGCAAGGACTTTCTCTGGATGCCGACCGGTTGCGCCGTTTTGAGCAAGAGGCTCTCGCCACTGCTGCCCTGAACCATCCCAACATTCTGGCGGTCTTCGATATTGGCACGAACGAGGGCGCCCCGTACGTGGTCTCTGAATTGCTTGAGGGAGAGACGCTGCGGGAGCGGCTGCGGAGCGGGGCGATTGCGGTGCGGAAGACATTGGACTACGCCTTGCAGATCGCACATGGGCTGGCGGCGGCGCATGAAAAAGGGATTATTCATCGCGACCTCAAGCCGGAGAATCTCTTCGTCACGAAAGATGGGCGGGTCAAGATTCTGGACTTCGGGCTGGCGAAACTCACGCAGGCCGATCCCAGCACGCACACTTCGCTGCCAACCATGACGCACGCCACGGAAGCGGGTGTAGTGCTTGGCACTGCGGGATATATGTCGCCCGAGCAGGTGCGCGGCGCGGCCGTGGATGCACGCTCCGACATATTCAGCTTTGGCGCGATTCTGTACGAGATGATCTCGGGCAAGCGGGCGTTTCATGGAGACACGCCCGCGGACACGATGAGCGCGATCCTGAAGGAAGACCCGGCGGAGTTGAACGAAACCAATCGCAACGTTTCTCCGGCGCTGGAGCGGATGGTGCAGCACTGTCTGGAGAAAAATCCCGAGCAGCGCTTCCACTCCGCGAGTGACATTGCATTTGATCTGGAACACCTCAGTGGGGTCTCCGGCACAACGGCGAGAGCAACGGCGGTAGCAGCTGTGCGGCCGCGCGGCAAGCTGCTGCTCGTGGTCGCGGGCGGTTTCGTGCTGGCGTTGCTGATGTTGGGTCTAGGCTGGTGGCTTAGGCGAGGCGGGGGCAGCGCGCCTCAGGCGGAGTACAAGCAGATTACCTTTCGCACTGGGTCCATCGGCAATGCCCGCTTTACCCCGGACGGCAGCATCGTGTACAGCGCATCCTGGGACGGCGGCGAGGACCAACTCTATCAGTCCCGCACGGACGATCCGGGGGCGCGAGCACTGGGGCTGAAAAGCGCCGAGTTGCTTTCGATCTCCAAGTCTGGAGAGCTGGCGATTCGCCTGAACACGGTGTTTCTGGGCGGCTACGCTCGAGGAGGAACGCTGGCTCGGCTGCCGCTGAGCGGAGGAACGCCTCGGGAAGTGCTGGAGAACGTGCAAGACGCGGATTGGTCGCCGGATGGCGAGAGCATGGCGGTGGTTCGTTATGTCCCGGAGAACAGTCACTGGCGTCTGGAGTATCCCATTGGCAAGGTGCTCTACGACAGCATCGGCTGGATCAGCCACCCGAAGATTTCGCCGGATGGCAAGCGGGTTGCCTTTGCCGATCATGAAAATCCCGGAGGCGATGATGAGGGTGCGGTCGCTGTGGTCGATGCCGATGGCAAGGAAGAGGAGAGGAAGCTTTCTTCGGGCTGGGAAGCGCTGGAGGGAATTGTCTGGTCGCCGGCAGGCGATGAGATCTGGTTCACCGCAAGCAAGACCGGCAGCGCACTGAGCCCTCGGGCCGTAACCCTCTCCGGCAAGCAGAGGATCCTTACCAATGTGCCAGGCGGTATGTGGCTCGAGGATATGAAGAATGGGGAGGTGCTGATAGTAAGGCATCAGGAGCGCATTGGAATACGCGGTTTGGAACCGGGTGGAAAAGAGGAGCACGAACTGGGCTGGTTTGGATGGTCCATCGTGCGCGACATCAGCCGGGACGGCCACAAGATTCTCTTCGAAGAGGAAGGCAACGGCGGCGGGCCCAACTACACCGTGTTCATGCGCGACACGGATGGCTCGCCCCCGGTGCGGATTGGCGAGGGAAACGCCATGGCGATTTCGCCCGACGCAAAATGGGCGGTCACGAAACTACCACAAGGTGGCCAGCTAAACCTGGTTCCAACGGGAGCTGGAGAAGCGAGGCAGCTCACGCATGATGCCGTGAGCTACAGCGGGGTTCGTTTTCTGCCGGACGGCAAACGGTTGCTGGCCTCGGGAATTGAGGCCGGACATGCCAGTCGTGACTACCTGATTGATCTGAGCACTGGCGACTCCAAGCCCGTCACCCCGGAAGGTGTCTCGGGTACGGACCTCTCCCCGGACGGACGCAGAACAACCGTGCTGGAGCCCGATGGAAAATGGGGAATTTGGCCGCTGGACGGAAGCGGCCTCCAATTGATTCCGGGGTTGGACGCAAAATACTCCACAACGGGTTGGTCGCCAGATGGAGAATCCCTGTATGTCGCCTCCAGCCGGATCGAGACGATCGCGAAAGTTTATCAGCTAACTATCAAGACCGGGAAGATGGAACCTTGGAAGACATTTGGGACAGAGGCGGGCGTAGGAGTTACATCAATCTCCCCACCTATTTTTTCCATCGACGGGAAAGCCTACGCTTACATCTACGTCCGCATACCCTCCGAGGCATACGTGGTGACTGGGCTGAAGTAGGAATCACCCGCCGAGAAGCTAGTTCTACAGTCGGCAGACTTAGTCGGCCGGCATAGGCGCAGCGCGTGCCACGGCAGGATGGGCTTTCGTAGCCGCTGATGTTTCCACTGGCGTTTCCAGCCACTTGCGAACTTCGGGCAGCACTTTCCGCATGGCGGCTTCGCCAGCGCTGATCAGTTCGCCAGCGCGCTTGAAGTCGTCATAGGCGAAGCCGGCTACATCGGGTTCGACGACCACGTCGGCGGCGCCTCGCCAGAGATGGCTCATCTGATCCTGGGCGATGGCGAAAGATTGTCCAATCACATCAAACAGATGTCGCGGTGCGCCATCTCTTGACCACTGTCCTCGCAAATGCACAGCCAGCACCCTGTCGGCCCCCATTTCGTGCAGGGGCGCCGCGGGCACCGGATGCGAGAGCATGCCATCGATCAGATAACGGCCGCGAATCTCGACCGGCAAGAACATTCCAGGATAGGCGCAACTGGCGCGGACAGGATCGATGATCGAGCCGGAATGAAAGACCACGCCTTCCCCGCTGTTGAAATCGGTTGCGGTGACGCCCAGAGGAATGCGCAGCTCTTCGAAGGTCTTCACCTTCAGAGTGCGCTCGAGGAATTGCACCATGCGGTCGTTGGAGGCGAAGCCGTAGCGGGAGACGGTCCAGCGGGCGAAGGTGGTGAAACGCACCGAGTGCGCTACTTTCTCAAGCTCCTCGATGGAGAGCCCACTGCAGTAGGCAGCGCCGATCAGCGCGCCCACGCTGGTGCCGGCGACAATGCGAACCGGGATTCCTTCCTGCTCGAGAACCTTCAGGACTCCGATGTGCGCCATACCCCGGGCAAAGCCGCCACCGAGAGCTACACCGATCGCGGGGAACCGTGGTTCTGCCGCAGTGCCCTTGCCGGAGAGTTCCCGTCCAAAGGCCTGTACTGACCGGATGATCTTGTCAAGACTCTTCACCGGAACTCCGCGTCCCCCGGCTTGCGGGAACCTTCGCTGTTCTTACCTATTTAGGATGCCACTACCGAGGGGAACGCTGCAGGGCACGTTGGTGCCATTCAAGTTACGGGAGGACCAGGCTGGAGATTACTTGAGTGTTACCCCCTTGCAGGTGAGGATGACTAACTCCTGCAATCCTGCTAACTTGCCGACTATATGGTGCGGGAGATCTCTGCCGGCGGCGTGGTACTACGGAAGCGGGACGGAGCCTGGTGGATGGCCGCCATCGAGCCGGCTGGCGAGCCCGCCCGCGCTGCGACCAAGAACGCCGTCAGAAGGCCGAAGCCGGCCCTTGCCCTGCCCAAGGGCCTGGTGGATGCAGGCGAGAAGCCGCTGGAAACCGCGCTCCGGGAAGTTCACGAAGAGACGGGAGTGACCGCCGATCCAGTCACCAAGCTCGGCGACAGCAAGTACGTGTATACCCGCTCCTGGGGCGACGGCGAGCGGGTTTTCAAAATTGTCAGCTTTTACCTGATGCGCTATCGCTCCGGCCGCATCAACGATGTTGCCCCGGAAATGCGAATTGAAGTTGTCCGCGCCCGTTGGGTACGGCTGGAAGATGCGCCGACCCTGCTCGCCTACAAAGGGGAGCAGCAAATGGCCCGGCGCGCTCTGGATTACGTACAAGCCCATGCCGAACTCTAGGGCGGTCGAAAAACACCGCTTATCGCAGAGGCCGTGCAGCCAAGAAGCACTCCTGAGTTTCTTTACGCCCTGTCATCTCGCATAATGCTTTTATGGTTCTTCGCGAAGATCCTCCTACCGCAGAGCGGGCGTTCGGCCGACGGTTGCTTGTCGCCTGCATCTCACTGTTGCTGTCGCCCTTGGCAGCCGACGCTCGTGGGGTTCCATCTGTGGATCCCGGCTACGTCTCCGCACTTGCCGCCGCCGATCACTTCCTGCAGGCCTGGCAGTCGGGCGATGTCGAGAGCGGGATGGTGCTGTTAAGCAGTCATGCCAAAGAAGCGGCTACAACGGAGGTGGTCGAGGCATTTTTCACGGATCCGGGGCGTTCCGCTTATGAGATCGGCCGGGGCAAGCTGCTGAAGCGCGGCCGCTACGAGTTTCCGGTCGTCCTCGTCGGCGCTGCGAAAAACGCACATACTCGCCGCCGCTTCTCCAGCATTGTCGTGGTGAACACTGGCAACAACGACTGGGCGGTAGATAAACTGCCATAGTAGACCGATTGTCGATTGCTAACTTTCTATTACCGGTTGACGAAGCAACTTGGGTTGCAATTGGCGATTCGCAATGCTGCGTGTTCGGTTTGGTTTTTGTTGAGGTTCGATGATGAAGCGCATTAATAAAGTAGCTATTCTCGGCGCTGGAACCATGGGCGCGCGCATCGCCGCACACTTTGCCAACGCCGGCGTCCCCAGCTACCTGTTCGACATCGTTCCGGGAGATGTCCCGTCCGACGCGGGTGCGGCTGCGCGCAACAAGATCGCCGCTGCCGGCTTCGACGCCGCCAGGAAATCTAAGCCTGCGGCATTTATGGATGCTTCGCTGGCCCGCCTGATCACTGTCGGCAACTTTGACGACGACCTGAAGAAGCTGGCTGAGGTCGACTGGATCATCGAGGCTGTCGTCGAGAATCTCGACATCAAACGGGCCCTGCTGCGCAAAGTTGAAGCGATCCGCAGGCCCGGTACTATCATCACCACTAACACCAGCGGCTTGCCAGTGGGAAAAATCTCGGAGGGATTCTCGGATGACTTCCGCCGGGCCTGGTTCGGGACACACTTCTTCAATCCGCCGCGCTACATGCGCCTGCTTGAACTCGTTCCCACGCCGGAAGCCGACCGCAGCCTGATCGACGCCGTCTCGCACTTCTGCGACGTACAACTGGGCAAAGGTGTTGTCATGGCCAAGGATACGCCCAACTTCATCGGCAACCGTATCGGGACGTTTTCAGTGCTCAACGTCATGCGCCTGATGCAGGAGTTGGACCTCACTATTGAAGAAGTCGACGCGCTGACAGGGCAGGCTGTCGGCTGGCCGAAGTCGGCAACTTTCCGCACGATTGATTTGGTTGGGCTGGACATTATCAGTCATGTCGTCGGGAACATGACTGCGAATGTCCACGACGAACGCAGCGATCTTGGTTTACCCGACTTCTTTGCGCAGATGCTGCAGCGCAAATGGCTGGGCGATAAAACCAAGGGCGGCTTCTATAAGAAAGTAAAAGGCGGGGATGGTGCGGAGGACGGACGCCTTGCTCTCGACCGGAAGACGCTGGAATACCATGCGCGACAGAAGCCGCGGTTCGCCGCGCTCGACATGGCGAAGAACATAGAAGACACGGGCGCGCGCCTGCGCATGTTGCTCGGCCTGGAAGGGAGTCCGCAGAAAAACGACAAGGCGGGAGCGTTTTTGTGGTCCGCATTGTCTGATCTGTGGACCTACTCCGCCAACCGTGTGCCTGAGATTTCCGACTCGATTGTAGAGATCGACCGCGCGATGCGCCTCGGCTTCAACTGGGAACTTGGCCCTTTCGAACTTTGGGACGCCGCCGGCGTCGAGACCACCGTCGCCCACATGAAGAAAGAGGGCCGGCCGGTCGCGGCGAATGTCGAGAAGTTGCTCTCCTCAGGTAAGAAGTCGTGGTACGAGGATGATCCCAGGACTTCGTCTGGGCGCGCGTACTTCGACCTGACAACTGGCAGCCGGAAACCGGTCGAAGTCCCGGCCGGAGTGTGGTCGGTAACGGTCGCCAAGAAATCCAATGGCGTGGTAAAGAAAAACTCCGGAGCATCGCTGGTCGACCTCGGCGATGGCGTGGCCTGCATCGAGTTCCACAGCAAGATGAACTCGCTGGGGGCAGACATTGTTGGCTTCATTCTTCAAACCCTGAAGCCTGGCGGCCCTGGAGACAGCTTCGACGCCTTCGTGATCACCAACGACGCTACGAACTTCTCCGTCGGCGCCAACCTAATGCTGCTGTTGATGAGCGTGCAGGACGAAGAGTGGGATGACGTGGACCTCGCCATCCGCCAGTTCCAGGGCATGACTCAGGCCATCAAATTTTCGCCGAAGCCTGTGATCGTATCGGCTTTCGGATTGTGTCTGGGTGGTGGCACGGAAATTTCACTGCACGCCGCGGCGCGCCAGCCTCACGCCGAGCTTTACACCGGGCTGGTTGAAGTGGGCTTGGGCCTGCTGCCCGGCGGCGGAGGCTGCAAAGAAATGCTGCTGCGGGCCGTGGACGGCGCCACTGCAGCACGAGGTGGCCGGGTTTCTGGCGACGCCCTCGCCGGATCGATCGAGATGCTGGAAGCCATGAAGCGGGCCTTTGAAACCATTGCAACCGCCAAGGTCGCCACCTCGGCGCACGAGGCTCGCGGCCTCGGCTTCCTAGCTGAGAGTGACCGCATCACTATGAACCGAGAGCGCGTGCTCTCGGACGCGAAAACCCGCGCCCTCGAACTTGTTCGGGCCGGATACGAGCCGCCCGTCCCTCGCACTGATATTCCCGCCCCCGGCGAAGGCCTTCTGGCCACACTCAAGATGGGCGTTCACTTGATGAGACAGGGCGACTACATCACCGATTACGAAGTGAAGCTGGGTACAAAGATCGCCGAGATTCTGTGCGGCGGCAATGTCACTCCAGGTACGCCGGTGAGCGAGCAGTACATTCTTGATCTGGAGCGCGAAGGTTTCAAGGCGCTGTGCGGCGAGAAGATGACGCAAGAGAGGATTCAGTACACGCTGAAGACGGGGAAGACGCTGAGAAACTAGAGATGGCCGCCCAGTGGCGCAGCTTTATCCCGTCTTGCGTGGTATATACATTTGATATATACTCAGAAGTAGCATATTTGAGAACTGCCATGCCGAAGACCGACATTGCCAAGCTCTTCCAGAATGGCCGCAGCCAGGCGGTGCGGCTGCCGCGGGAGTTTCGATTTGAGGGGGACCGGGTACGCGTGCGGCGCGTGGGCAAAGGCGTCCTTCTCGAGCCGATCCTTCAAGATCCGGCGGAATTGTTCCGCAGGCTCGATGAATTGAATTCCGAGCCGTTTCCATCGCGCGACAAACAACCCCGTGCGACAAAGCGACCGGCTCTTACGTGAGCTACCTGCTGGACAGCACCGCTTGTATCGCGCTGATGAACGGAGCGCCCGTTGCCGTTCGCGTCCGGTTTGAGAAGGCCATTCGCGAGGATTCCCAAGTTTATGTCTCCTCGGTCGTCGCCTTTGAACTTTGGTATGGAATCGCCAAGAGCGCACGCATTGAAACGAACATCCAGCGCTTCGAGATGCTCCTGTCCAGTTCAGTCATCGCGCTTCCGTTCGAGAACGAGGACTCCCGCGCGGCAGGCTCAATCCGAGCGGCATTGGAAGCTGCGGGCAGACCTATCGGCGCGTACGACTACCTCATCGCCGGTCAGGCTTTGGCGCGTCAACTCACTTTGGTGACAGCAAACGTCTCTGAGTTTTCTCGCGTGAAAGGCCTCACCTGGCAAGACTGGGCGAAGCCGTAGAATTTCGCTCAGACCTTTGTGATCTTTTTTCGTCTATGTTAGCGGAGTTGGCGTTATACATGTCTGTGAGAGGAAAACTGATGAACCCTAGAAAGCTGCGGTTGCCCTTGCTGATTCTTTTGAACTTGATTTTTGCCGTGACCCTGGCTCATGCCCAAGACGTCCGCGATGGCGGAGACGTCCTGCGGGCCATGCATGATCGTTATGCAAAGTCGTGGTACAAAACCTTGACCTTCACCCAGAAGAGCACGACCTACAACGCCGATGGCACCAACAAAGTGGAAACCTGGTATGAAGCGCTGGGGCTGCCCGGGAAATTGCGTATCGATATTGGGCCACCGAGCAACGGCGACGGATATCTCATGGTGGATGGAACGGTCACGATATTCCATGGGGGCAATGAGACGGGAACACGGCCGCTGGTGAACATGCTTCTAGTGTTGGGATTCGACGTCTATGGCCAGTCCCCGGAAACCACCGGCAAGATCGTGACGGCTGAAGGCTACGACCTTACAAAGTTTCACGAAGATACTTGGGAAGGACAGCCGGTCTACGTGGTGGGAGCCGAAAAGGGGGATTTTAAGTCAAAGCAGTTCTGGGTGGACAAGAACCGTTTGTTGTTTGTGCGGCTATTCGAACCGACGCGCGCCGATCCGAACAAAATCCAGGAAATCCGCTTTGAAGACTACCGCGAGATGGCGGGCGGCTGGGTGGCGGCGCGGGTCGAGATTCACGTTGACGACAAGACAACCTTCACCGAAGAGTATTCGGATATCGTGAGCAATGCGAAGCTCGGTGAGGGCACGTTTGATCCGAAGCAATTCAACGCAACGCATTGGGTGAAGCCGTGAAAATGGTGGACTCAGTGCCTGCTACAATCGCCCTCATGCGAAGGCTTCGGGTAGCTACTGGCGCTTTTATCGGAATTATTGTCCTCCTGGTTGGAAGCTCGCTTGCGAACGCCCAAGCCAAAGGTCCTCCGCAAAAAGAGCTTCCACCCGATGTGCCGGATGCGATTCAGGCTCCCGCGAGCGAAGAAGTTGTGCTGTTCGCGCACGCCACCGGATCGCAGATCTACACCTGCCAGTCCGCAGCAGACAGCAAGTTCAGTTGGACGCTCAAAGCGCCGGAGGCGGAGCTTCATGATCGAAACGATAAAGTCATCGGCCAGCACTCCGCCGGCCCGTCGTGGAAGCTGAAGGATGGCAGTGAAGTGACGGGAAAAGCGGCAGCCCACGTGGACGCCCTGGATTCAGGTTCAATTCCCTGGCTACTGGTGATGGTGGTCAATCATACGGGGAGCGGACTGCTGGCCAGCGTGACCACGATTCAGCGAGTTCACACGCATGGTGGCCAGCCTCCGGCCGAGGGCTGTGATGCGGCTCACCGGGATGCCGAAACCAAGAGCAGTTACACCGCGGACTACTACTTCTATGCTCCGGCTAAGTGAAGCTCGGGCAGGATGCTAAGCATCCAATTGACTGATCGCTGTAACAGATCGCTCGAACCGAGAGCCGAGAACTGAGAACTCTCATGCGAGAAGTCATCATCGCCTCTTCCGTCCGCACGCCCGTGGGCCGCGCTTACAAAGGCACGCTCCGCGCCACTCGTCCCGATGAACTGGCCGCCATCGCCATCAAAGGCGCGCTGGAGCGTGTGCCGCAACTCGATCCCAAAGAGGTTGAAGATGTCATTCTCGGCTGCGCCATGCCCGAGGCTGAGCAAGGGATGAACGTTGCCCGCATTGCCTCGCTGCGGGCCGGGCTGCCAGTTGAGGTCTCGGCGCTTACCATCAACCGCTTCTGTTCGTCGGGCCTGCAGGCGATTGCCATGGCTGCTGAACGCATTATGAGCGGCGGCGCGGAGGCGATCGTCGCCGGCGGCACGGAGTCTATGACGATGATCCCGATGGGCGGCCACAAAGTTTCGCCCAACCCCTGGCTCGTCGACCACTACCCCGACGCTTACCTGAACATGGGCCTCACCGCCGAGCGCGTCGGCCAGCGCTTCGGCATCACGCGCGCGGCTGCGGACGAATTCTCGCTGCGCAGCCACCAGAAGGCGCTGGCCGCAATTCGAGCCGGCAAGTTCGACGAGGAAGTTGTGCCCGTGGCGGTGAGCTTTACCACTCCCAATGGATCGAAGCCCAAGCGGCAGGAAATTGTTTTCAAAATGGACGAAGGCCCACGCCCCGACACTTCGCTGGAAGCTTTGCTCGCGCTAAAGCCTGCCTTCCATGTGAAAGGCACGGTGACCGCCGGCAATTCTTCGCAGATGTCGGACGGCGCGGCGGCTGCAGTGGTCATGTCCGCGGAGCGCGCGAAAGCTCTCGGCATCAAGCCGATGGCGCGTTATGTTTCATTCGCCACGGCCGGATATAAGCCCGAAGAAATGGGACTTGGTCCCGTGTTTGCGATTCCCAAGGCTTTGAAGATGGCCGGGCTCAAGCTCTCCGACATCGAGGTGATTGAGTTGAACGAGGCCTTCGCCGCGCAATCGCTGGCGGTGATCAAAGAAGCGGGGCTTGATCCAGAGAAGGTGAATCCCAACGGCGGCGCGATCGCGTTGGGACATCCTTTGGGCTGCACCGGCGCCAAGCTGACGGCAGCCATCATCCGCGAACTCAAGCGCCGTAACGGACGTTATGGCATGGTCACCATGTGCGTGGGCGGAGGGATGGGCGCGGCGGGGATTTTCGAAAACCTCTCGTAACCTCCGGGGTGCAATGTCGGGAGCTTCTGCGCGTTTTCTCGCTTACAATTGAGAAGTTCTCCGTGTGTCCGTGCTTCCGCGGTGGAACTTGCTTTCGAAGGGATGATTGATGGCCGCACCTACAGCAGTTCCCAAGATCAGAATCTCCGGCGGCAGCTTCCTGCTTGAAACCCGCCGCCCTGACTAGGTTTTCACCCCTGAAGACTTCACCGATCAGCAGCAGTTGATCGGACAGACGGCGGAAGAATTTACGGTCAATGAAATCCTGCCGAACATTGAGAAGATGGAGCACAAGGATTTCTCGATTTCGCGCGCTCTGCTGAAAAAGGCCGGGGATCTGGGACTTACAGGCGTTGAAATCCCCGAAGCCTACGGCGGCCTCGAAATGGATAAAGTGACCGCCGCTGTAATCGCCGACCACATTGCCCAGTACGCCGGCTTTGCCACGACCTGGGGAGCGCACACCGGCATCGGCCTGCTACCCATCGTTTATTTCGGCACCGAGGAGCAGAAGAAGAAATATCTGCCGCGCCTGGCAGCCGGCGAAATCATTGGCGCGTACGCCTTGTCGGAGGCCTCCTCCGGTTCCGATGCCCTGAACTGCCGCGCCCGTGCCCAGCTCTCACCCGATGGTCAGCACTACATCCTGAACGGCGAAAAGATGTGGATTACCAACGCCGGCTTCGCGGACCTGTTCACGGTTTTTGCGAAGATCGATGGCGAGAAGTTCACCGCATTCCTCGTGGAGAGGACGTTTCCTGGCCTGTCGATTGGCAGCGAAGAACATAAGCTGGGCATTCGCGGCTCCTCGACTTGTCCGCTGATTCTCAACGACTGCAAGGTTCCGGCGGAAAACCTGCTCGGCGAAATCGGCAAAGGCCACATCATCGCCTTCAACATTCTGAACGTGGGGCGCTTCAAGCTGGGGGCAATGTGCGTGGGCGGAGGCCGGGTATCGCTTGAGCACGCCATCACCTATGCCAAGCAGCGCAAGGCTTTTAACAAAGTGATCGCCGATTTCGGGTTGGTGCGGGAGAAGATCGCCAACATGGCCACACTGATTTACGTAGGCGAATCGGCCATTTACCGCACCGTCGGCATGATGGACAACGCACTCAACGAAGTAGACAAATCGGGTGCGGAGGCAATGAAGGAGACTCGCAAGGCGATCGAGGAATACGCGGTCGAGTGCTCCATCATCAAGGTTTGGGCTTCGGAGATGGTCGACTACGTCGTCGACGAGACTCTGCAAATCTATGGCGGCTACGGCTTTGTCGAGGAGTATCCTGCCGAGCGCGCCTACCGCGATGCCCGGATCAACCGAATCTTTGAAGGCACCAACGAAATCAACCGGCTCATCATTACAGGCTTCCTGCTGAAGCGCGCTATGAGCGGGCAGTTGCCGCTGATGCCGGCCATCAAGAAGCTGATGGAGGAAGTGCTCTCCGGCCCATCGATGAGCGAAGACCTTGAAGGTCCGCTCGCCGAAGAGCGCAAACTGGTCGGCCAGGCCAAGAAGCTCGGGCTGTTCGTTGCGGGATCAGCCACACAGAAATACATGCAGGCAATCGACCAGCAGCAGGAGATCATGGGCGCGATCGCCGACATGACCATCGAAACCTACGCCATGGAGTCAGCCGTGCTGCGCGCTCAAAAGATTGCAGCGGCGAAAGGCGAGGCTGCTGCCGCTCTTCCTATCGCGATGACTCGCGTCTATCTCTCGCTGGCGATGGAGAAGGTGGAGTCGGCAGCAAGGAAAGTGATCGCCGCGGTCGCCGACGGCGACATGCTCCGGACGCAGATCGCCATCCTGCGCCGGTTAGCTAAGTACGAGCCGTTTAACACTATTGAACTGCGACAGCAGATTGCACAGAAAGTAATTGAGCGGGGGAAGTACACGTTGGCGTAGGCAGGGCAACTGCTTCGGGAGCCGAAGGCCATTGGTCGGAACTGCGGCCGCGCAATTCCAAGTCAACCCTCAAGATTTGTTCTTCAACTCTTCCATCACGCTCTGGATTAATTCCTTGGCGTCGGTCAGACTCTTCATAATGATCTGGATGTCCATCACCGGCTTGCCGGGCCAGCGCTGGCTCTGGCAATAGACGCCGTGCTGGCCGACGAGTGCCATGGCATCGGTGATGCTGTCCATGGTCACAGCCAGCCGCCCGCGGGGCACTCCCATCATGGTCTCGTAGCGTTCCAACTCTTCTTGCTTTTCATCGAATACGGGCATGGGGTGATTGTAACCGCGGCGGCAGGGAGAGCATAATCGTGGGTCTGCTGACATATTACTTTCCGGCGCGTCTAATGTTGTCGGCTATTGCAAAGTACTCAAAAGGAGAAACTATGCGAAAACGAATCGCCCTTTCCACGCTTCTTACCGTGCTGTTCGCTACTGCTGCCTTCGCTCAGATGGGCGGAAGCCGTCCCAGCCCAGCCGCCTCGGCCACGTGCGATCTTGGCGGCGGCAAGACAGTCAAGACTGACTACTCCAGCCCACGCATGAAAGGCCGCAAGATCTATGGAGAACTCGTGCCCTTCGGCGAAGTCTGGCGCACAGGCGCCAATGAGGCCACAACCTTCGTTGCCAGCGCTGACGTGATGGTCGGCGGCAAGACCATCCCCGCGGGTACCTACACGATCTTTACCGTCCCAAAAGCCGACAAGTGGACGCTGATCATCAACAAGAAGACCGGCGAGTGGGGCATCCCCTATAAATATGAGAGCGATGAACTGGCTCGTGTGGATATGAACGTTTCCAAGTTGCCGGCGCCGGTGGAGAATTTCACGATTGCCTACGACAAAGCCGCGGGCGGCTGCAGGCTGCGTCTGGATTGGGAAACGACGCGCGCTTTCGTGGATATCTCGGCGAAGTAATAACGAACGTCCAGTAGCAGAGTCAGCATTGATGAACGTGGGACGGCCTTCTCGGCGTCCCATATTTTCTTTGTGTTTAAGCGGTAGGCTTCCAGCGCAGAACGGGCTTCCTGGCTGCGGCCGTTTCATCCAGTCGCGAAACCCGCGTGGAGTGCGGCGCATCGAGCACCGTCTGCGGATCCTCCTCCACCTCTTCTGCAATCGATTTCATCGCTTCGATGAACAAATCCATCTCTTCTTTGGATTCGCTCTCGGTCGGTTCGATCATTAGCGCTCCCGGCACAATCAAGGGAAACGCCGTAGTGTAGGGATGGAATCCATAGTCGATGAGACGCTTGGCAATGTCCATGGTGCGCACTCCTTTTTTCGCCTGCAGTTTGTCGCTGAAGACGACCTCATGCATGGTTGGAGTGGAATACGGCAGGTCGTACGTGCCTTCGAGCCCCTTGCGAATGTAGTTGGCGTTCAGCACCGCGTCCTCGGTAGTTTGCCGCAAGCCATCGGGCCCATTGGCCTGAATGTACGCCAGCGCGCGGACAAACATACCAAAGTTGCCGTAGAACGCGCGAACCCGCCCCACCGACTGCGGACGATTGTATTCAAAACCGAGCATGCCATCGGCTCTGGTAACCATCACCGGCGTGGGCAGGAAGGGCTCAAGGATCTTCTTGATCGCCACCGGACCCGATCCCGGGCCGCCGCCGCCGTGGGGAGTGGACGAAGTCTTGTGAAGGTTCAGGTGCATCACGTCGACGCCGAAATCTCCCGGCCGCACTTTGCCAACCAGCGCGTTCATGTTCGCGCCGTCCATATAGAGCAACCCACCCTTGGCGTGCAGAATGTCAGCGATCTTGTGAATCTGTTGCTCGAAAACCCCGAGCGTGTTGGGATTGGTGAGCATCAGCGCGGCCACATCTTCGCTCATCTGCGCTTCCAGCGCGCCGATGTCGACCATGCCGCGCAAGTCCGACTTCAGGTTTTCGACCGCATAGTTAACCATGGCTGCCGTCGCCGGATTCGTGCCGTGGGCCGAGTCCGGAATCAGAATCTTCTTGCGCGCGTTGCCCTGCGACTGGTGATACGCCCGCACCATCAACAACCCGGTCATCTCGCCATGCGCACCCGCCGCCGGCTGCAGCGTGATCGCATCCATCCCTGTAATTTCAATCAGGCACTCGCTCAGGGTTTTCAGGATGTGAAGCGCGCCCTGCGAAATCTTCTCCGGCTGGTAGGGATGGCCGTTGGCGATTCCCTCTACCCGTGCCACCGCTTCATTTACGCGCGGGTTGTACTTCATCGTGCACGAGCCCAGCGGATACATCCCCAGATCAATCGCATAATTCCACGTCGAAAGCCGTGTGAAATGGCGGATGATTTCGATCTCGCTGACTTCCGGCATGTTTCCGAGATCTTTTCTTTCCGATGAACCGAGAAGCTTTGAAGTGTCGACTTCCGGAACGTCAAGGGGTGGCAGTTTCCAGGCCGCCTTGCCCGCCGACGACTTCTCGAAGATCAAGCCTTCGTTCTGATTGACGTGGCGTGTGGCTTTGCGAGTCATATGTTTCATCGCGCCACCTCCTCTGCTTCCTCTTTTGCGGGTCGCACCGAACTCTCACTCTCGATCACGAGCCCCACCGCTGTGTCGATCGCAGACCGCGTAGTCAGCTCTGTGCAGCACCACAGCGCCGCGTTTCCCAGTTCAGGATAGAACTTCTTCAGCGGCAGGCCGCCGACCATCTTGTGTCCCAGCAGCCGGCTATTGATGGCGTGCGGATCTTCACTGGTTTCCAACACGAACTCGTTGAACCGTGGAGCACCGGCAAACAGCACCTTGCCGTGCTTGGCGAACTGTGTTGCCGCGTATGCCGCCTTCGCCAGGTTCTGTTTGGCCAACTCCTTCAATCCAACCTTGCCATACACCGTCATAAAGATGTTGACCATCAGCGCGACCAACGCCTGGTTGGTGCAGATATTCGAGGTCGCCCTCTCACGCCGGATGTGCTGCTCGCGCGTGGCCAGCGTCAGCACGAACCCGCGCTTCCCCTGTTTGTCAACCGTTTGGCCCACCAGGCGCCCCGGCATCTGCCGCACGTATTTCTCTCGCGTGGCAATCACGCCGCAATACGGGCCGCCAAAACCCATCGGCACTCCGAACGATTGCGCTTCCATGGCGACGACGTCCGCCTCACGCGGCGGTTCCACAATTCCCAGCGACACCGCTTCAGCGATCGAAACCACAAGCATTGCCCCGCGCTGGTGCGCGACCTCGGCAATCGCGGCCACGTCTTCAATGGTTCCAAAGAAGTTCGGCGACTGGATCAGCACGGCCGCGGTTTCCGGTGTAATCGACTTCTCCAGTTCCTTCAGGTTTACGCGACCGTCGTCGCCAAAACCCGCTACCGACAGTGGCATTCCTTGATGGGTTGCATAGGTCGCGAGCACTTCGCGATACTCCGGATGCAAACTGCGCGCCACTACCACCGATCGCCGCCCTGTGAGACGTACCGCCATCATCACAGCCTCAGCCGCGGCGGTTGAACCGTCATACATGGAAGCATTGGCCACTTCCATGCCGGTCAATTCGCAGATCATCGTCTGAAACTCAAAAATCGACTGCAGTGTGCCCTGCGAAATCTCCGCCTGATAAGGCGTATAGGCCGTGAGAAACTCGCCACGCGAGATCAAGGAATCAATAACGACAGGCCGGTAATGAAAATATGCGCCTGCCCCCAGAAAACTAGTGTAGCCTTCGCCATTTTCTCGTGAGCGCTGCCGAAAATAGTCCACGATTTCCGATTCGGCCAGCTGTCGCGGAACCTTGAGGTCACGGCTCAGGCGGTATTCCGCCGGAATCGGCGCGAACAATTCGTCGACCGAGCGCAAGCCCATGGTTTTCAGCATGGCTTCGCGGTCGGCAGGAGATTTCGGTAGATAGCGCATAGGAAGTTGATTAGATGTAACTCGAGGTCAGTTGGATTGCGACAGCCATCGCGTCATTTTGAACGCGCCCAAAATTCATCAGGAAATCATACGGGGCTGCCAACTGCGGTCAATGCCCGCTCTCTTCCGCCACGAACTTCTCGTAGTCAGCAGCGGAAAGCAGGCTGTCCAACTCGCCCGCATTCTTTAGCGCTATCTTCACCATCCACGAGCCATGCGGATCCGTGTTCACCTTTTCCGGCGACGCAGTCAGATCGCCGTTAGTCTCGGTCACCGTTCCTGAAGCGGGGGCATACAAATCCGACACTGCCTTCACCGACTCGACCGTCCCAAATGTCTTGCCCGCCGCAAGTTCCGCACCCACCTTGGGTAACTCGACGAACACGATGTCTCCCAGCGACTCCTGCGCATGGTCAGTGATGCCGACGGTCGCCGTCGTCCCACTCGCCTGGATCCACTCGTGCTCTTTGGTGTATTTCCGATCTGTTGGATAGGCCATGATGGCTTTCTCAGCTCCTGGTCTTACCGAATTCCCCTGTGTTGCTCTTTGCCCTCTGTGGTCACGTCTTCTTCGGCCTCTTGTAGAACGGTGTCGGCACAACCTGTGCCCCTACGCTTTGCCCGCGAATCTCTACCTTCACCGCTGTGCCCACCGCCGCAAACTCGGGTGGCACGTAGGCCAGGGCAATATTCTTCTTCAAGAACGGTGCAGGTGACCCGCTTGTGACGTATCCGATCTCGCTTCCCCGGTCGTCGAGTACCTTGTATCCATCGCGCGCGATGCCGCGCTCGACCATCTCCAAACCAACCAGGGTCCGCTTCACGCCCGGGGCTGCCTTCTCCAGCGCAGCGCGGCCGATGAACCCCGTCTTCTCCATCTTGCAGAAGCGATCGAGGCCGGCTTCCCAAACATTGATCGTATCGGAAATCTCGTGTCCGTACAGCGGCAGCTTGCCCTCTAGACGCAATGTGTTGCGCGCGCCCAAGCCACATGGCACAACACCAAACTCTTTGCCTGCATTCAGAATCTCATTCCACACCCGCGCACTGGTGGCTTCATCCGCGGGAATGTAAATCTCGAACCCGTCTTCGGCGGTGTATCCTGTGCGCGCAATCAGAATGTCTCTCAGCCCGCAGATAGTTCCGCGCGTGACCCAGTAAAACTTCACCGCGCTCAAATCCGCGTCCGTCAGCTTCTGCAGCACCTCCACGCCCTTGGGCCCCTGAATGGCAATCTGCGTGAAGTCGTCCGAAAGATTCTCCACGGCGCAGTCAAACTGCCGCGTGTTATCACGCACCCAGTTAAAATCTTTCTCGCGCGTGCCCGCGTTGATCACCAGCAGGTATTCATCTTCGCCCAGCCGGTGGACGATCACATCGTCCACAAACGTCCCCTGCGGATAGAGCAACGCGGAATACTGCGCCTGCCCCACCGCCAGCCGCGAAGCATCGTTCATGGAGATGTGCTGCACCGCGTCCAGTGCCTTCGGCCCCGCCAGCCGAATATCACCCATGTGGCTGACGTCGAAAATGCCGACGCCCGTGCGCACCGCCATGTGCTCGTTGATGATTCCGCAGCCCATCGCCGCAGGATACTCCACCGGCATGTCCCAGCCGTTGAAGTCGACCATCTTCGCTCCCATCTGGCGATGCACCGCGTTCAGCGCAGTCTTGCGGACGGCCGTAGCGGTGGCGGGCGTCGTCTCGACAGAAGACAAAATCCAAACCTCAATCAGCGAGCAGCGGCTGGTCTGCCAGGATGGTGTGACTGTTTACCGTATCACGCGGTTTTTCAGGTGGTCAAACCGGGGGCTCTTGCACACAGGCCACTCAGTTCACCCAGGAAACCACCCAGGGATTCGGAATTCCTCCCGATTCTCTGTGTCCGCTGTAGTTGAGATTTTCCTATGAGGAAGGCGTCATCGTCCGAACTGCACCGTAACATGCGCTCCCGCAGCCACGCGCGTCCCGGCCGCCGGAGACTGCTGCCGCGCCACGCCGCTGCCCACGGCTTCCAACTCCAGGCCGGCATCCTGAGCGGCTTCTACGGCGCCCCGCACCGTCTTGCCCACAAACGACGGCACTTCGATTCCGCCCTGCTCAACGTCTAAGACCACCGTTCCGCTCGTGGGTAGCTTAGTCTGCGCTGCGAATGCAGTCTCCGCCGCGGCGGGAGTTTTGGCGTGCTGTGTTGGCTCTTCGCCTGCTGAAGCTCGGGTTGGGGACATCGGCTCACTCTGCCGTACCGCAGCCTGAACGACATTTCCAGCGCTGCCGGCAGTCTCGGGCGAGAGCCTGCCCTGAGCCTGCCGAAGAGGCGTCCGCGCCGCACTTGCCTTGGCAGCCGCGAACTCTGATGCATCTCCATCCACCTCGGCTGTTTCCAGCGGCTCGCCCGGATGATCCGGTGTGCCTTCTTCTAGATCTTTATCCTTAACCCTCGACGCCAGCAGCAACTGATGATTCGGCGCGAGCGGCAGATCGTGCGGCGCGTGCAGATACTCCAGTGCCTGCTGCGCCACCCGGTGAAACACCGGCGCCGCTATTTGCCCGCCCTGGTGCAGGCCAACGGCGGAATCCAGAATTACTACGACCACAATCTGCGGATTGTTCAGGGGCGCGAATCCCGCGAAAGAGCCGATGTACTTCGTCTTCGAATACGCACCGGTCGCTGGATCTACCTTCTGCCCCGTTCCCGTCTTGCCCGCCGATGTATAACCTTCCAGAATCGCCCTGCGTCCCGTGGCTCCGGGCGAAATCACCACTTTTTGCATCATCGACCGCATCTCGGCTGCGGTGTAACTCGAGATGACACGATGCGACGCTCCCGGATGAAACGCCACGGACTGCGGCGTGCCCTGCGGCTCCACCGGTCCCGCAACGATGCGCGGCGCCACCCACACACCGTCATTCGCGAACGTGGAAACTAACCCCGCCAGTTGAATCGCTGAAATCCCAATTTCCTGGCCCATCGAAATCGCGGCAATCGAAACCTTCGACCAGCGGCTCACCGGCTTGGTCATCCCCCGCGTTTCGCCCGGCAATTCGATTCCGGTCTGCTGCCCGAACCCAAACGAGCGAATGTATTTGTAGAAACGGTCTTCGCCGAGGCGCAGCGCAATCTTGATCGAGCCCACGTCGCTCGACTCCGCCAGCACGCCCCACACTGGCAACAGGCCGTGCGGTTTCGAGTCGCGAATGCGCATACCGTTGTAGACGATCGATCCCATCTGGCAATCGAAAATTTCATCCGGATTCGTGAGTTTCTCTTCGAGCGCTGCCGAGATCGTTACCAGCTTAAATGTCGAACCCGGCTCGTACGCATAGCTCACCGCGCGGTTGGTCAGCGCATTGGGAGTGATCTCCTTGCGCAAGTTCGGATTAAATGTCGGTCGGTTGGCTAGCGCCAGAATTTCCCCTGTATGCGGATTCTCAACGATCACCGTGCCCGCAATCGCCTGCGTATCGTGAATCGCCTGCTCCAGTTCCTTCTCGGCGATGTACTGAATGTTCTTGTCGATGGTCAGCACCAGGTTCTCGCCCGGCTCCGGCTGCTTCTCCACGTCGGAGAACCACTGCCTTCGCGCATCGACAGAAATAAACATCTTTCCGGCGCGTCCGCGCAGCTCATCGTCGAATGCGTGTTCGATGCCGCTCTGCCCGGAATCCTCCATCCCAACCGTCCCCACCACCTGCGCCGCCAGATCGCGCGCCGGATAAAAGCGCTTCGGCTCCTTCTGGAAATGGATGCCCTGCAGGTTCAGAGACTTGATGCGCTGGATGGTCTCGTCGTCGGCCTTGCGCGCCACCCAGCAAAACGTCTTGTGATTGCGGCAATCGGCGAGCACCACATTGTGGTCATCGCCGGTAATCCGCGTAATCAAGGAAACCGCCGTGGGCAGGTCTTTTACCTCGGTAGGGACTGCGAAAGCAGAATCCACAAGCACGGACATCGCCAGCTCATGTCCGGCGCGGTCATAAATGACGCCGCGCTTGGCCGAAAGCGGAATCTCGCGCTGCTGCTGATGCTCGGCCTGCTTCACGAACCCGCCGTAGCGGAAGATCTGGAGATAAACCAGCCGCCCGCAAATCGCTACACACCAGAACAAGAACATCGCGCCCAGCAGGTAAAGGCGGGCATTCTTGCCGAGGTTGGAGTTGGTGGCCATGCTGATTCGTGTTCCTCAGACAAACATGGCGGGCCACCGTCGAGGCGGACCGCCAAATAAACTCTTGCGGGGACGGGCACTGCCGCCCGTCCGCCGAGCGCAACTCGGGTGCCTTCTGCCGCCGCGCTACTGCCCGGCCAGCACCATGGCCGGTTCCGCGCTCGCCAACACCGGTGCGTTGGAATCCATGGACGCGCCATCCATGCGGATCACCTGCCCCGGCTCGGGCGGCACCAGCCCCATCCGCCGCGCCATCACGTCGATCCGTTCCGGATCGCGCAGCGACGCGTCTTCCAACCGCAGCGCGCGGTTCATCTCCGTCAGGTTGTTGAGCTCGCGCTTTGCCGACTCGATCTGGTAGCCATATTCGATCGCCCGGAAGTGTTGCCAGGCATAGGTAAACACCAGCAGAAACAGACACGCCAGGGCCGTGGCAAACTGCTTCATCTCCCGGGTGCGCCCCGGATCTTCCACCTTCACCAACCGCGAATTGTCGATCGCCTTGGCGAAATAGATTTCCGGAGTTCCGGTGAAGAACGTATTCCGCCGGGCCGCCGGGATTGGATTCCGAAGTGCCGCTGCTGCCGCTGCCATTTTATGCCGCTCCTACGAGAACCTGCTCACTCTGCATCTGCGGAATCTGCAACTCAAAGAGACGCCGCAGTTCCATTTCGTCCGCGATTCGTTTCTGTTGGGTGCCCCGTTCGGCCTGCTCCACTATCGCCATCAGATCCTTAATCAATGTGCCCGTATACATTTTCCAGCCTCAATTTTGGATTCCTACCACGGAACCCGCATATCCGGCGGATCTTCGTCCGCTGTTCCAGAACCTGAACGCCCGGCACGCCTATTACAGCTGTGCCGGGGACTCCGGCAGGTTTTCCGGAGCCTAAACTTTTTCCCCCGCTCGCAACTTCGCGCTGCGGGCCCGCGGATTGCGCTCGCTCTCCTCTTCAGTAGCCGTAATTGGCTTCTTCGTAAGCAAGCGCATGGAACCCCGCTTCGCCGCTTCGCGGAAAGCATCTTTCACGATGCGATCCTCCAGCGAATGAAAACTGATCACCACCACGCGTCCCCCTGGCTTCAGAACCCGGGGCGCCGCTTCTACCAGCGCCCGCAGATCGTCCAGTTCGCGGTTTACGAAGATTCGGAGGGCTTGAAAAGTCCGGGTCGCCGGATGAATTCGCCTTTGTTCAGAATTCATTGGCCGGGCCGCGGCTGATATGACATCCGCAAGATGTGCGGTATTTCGTATCGGCCGCGACCGGACAATGGCTCTGGCGATTCTCCGCGACCTCCTTTCCTCTCCGAATTCGTAAATCACATCGGCAAGCTCGCGCTCGTCGAG
>Ga0308309_10000128_pt1 | contig 64733 bp, 53 predicted proteins | sample HubBroMetageWFT5_FD_192491 | JGI IMG/M metagenome (GOLD analysis project Ga0308309, IMG submission 192491) | Warmed and freeze-thawed soil microbial communities from the Hubbard Brook experimental Forest, New Hampshire - Hubbard Brook CCASE Soil... | ecosystem: Environmental > Terrestrial >...
CCTGTCAGACCGTCCAGTACTTCGTCTCCAACAGCTCAGTGCAAGTCAACAGCTACAACCAATCTGCCGGGATAGCCGGCTCTATCGTATTCGTCTGGCCCAATTACCCGCCTTTCTCGTACTGCTATCAGGATGGTTACACAGACCAGGAATGTGTCTTCATCTCGTTCGGCATTATGGGCACGAGGGTGCAGTAAGCCCAAGGACCCTTTGAGGATCTAACTATGAGTTGGCCCGCATCCCAGGTTCGCGCCCACACACCGAACTCTGCATCGCCAGCTCCCCCATTTTCGGGGCGCTAACCTGGGCACTATGCGGGCAGGAGGGAATCCCGCCAGGCAGAACTTACAAAGCCACCGGCGCAACAACCACTGACACTGGCGTCATCTCCACCACTGGCTCTGCCATCTCTTTCACATAGAACGCCACCGCCGCCGCCCGTTGCCAGAAGCGCATCGCCAGTAACAACAGCATCATCAGTTGGCTCACCAGAAAAGCTCCGACAATGCTGCTCGACGGGACAATCATGTTCCAGAGCACAATCCCAACCATCAACATAGCCACTGCGACCAACGTGATCGCCACATAGCTCCCCAACAAACGAACCCAGTTCTTGCGCATGGCGCGGAACCCAAAAGCTACCGACTTACGCACCGCGGACTGATCGCGCAACACAACGTCGGTTGCGGCCAAATCGAACCAGACTCGAATCTTAGTCAAGGCCAAAAGAATGATGATCCAGCCGGCAACGTTGGTGAAGAATGGCAGTCTCTCGTAGTTAGTATTGTCCGCAGCTTTCGCCAGCGCATCCAAGCCCATGGACAGCAATCCTACCGTCACTCCAATCAATATGGCAGCCATCACGAACAGGCGAACAAACCGCCACAGATTATGGCCGCAAGCGCGAAAGAATTCGTCGCGCGAAATCCGATGGTCCGAAGAGTAGCCCAGCAACACTCCCGGCATAAACGTAAGACTTACCAAAAGAAACAGAATTCCGAAAGACATCGCCGGCATGGTGGTGCTCTTGGTGGGACCGAATTCGGGGCGGTTCATCATCTCGATCAACACCGCCGGGTGAAACCCATGCAGCACTCCGTCGGAATAAAGGCTATGGTCCATCATGTCATGCGCATGTGTGGCAAAACCCGATGCTCCAAACCACGCAAACAGAATGCTCAGCAGATAGAACCAGATGATGTAGCGCAGGTTGCGCCTGGCAATGCCGGCTCCCGCGGACAGCAGACTCTTATTGTCATTCATGAATACATTTCTCCTAGACCAGGAACCAGGTCACGACTTGGGTCATAAACTGGCTGATGAATTCCCAGTAATGCACCAATTTGCTCGCTGGCGCGGTCTTCGCCTCTACCAGATAACTGTTGTCGAAATTGTTGCGATCGAATAGGAGCTTGTGATCGGGATCGATCTCCACCGACTCGATCTTGGCCTTCTTCTGATATTGATATCGCACCCAACGGTCCTGCGCGTCCCAATGTTCACGGACCTTCTCGCCATTATCGAATTTGATCTCCACGTCAACCGGGATGACGAAGTCTCCCTTGCGTTGAATCCAGGCATTCGACAGATAAACCGTTTCACCCTTCTTCTCTTTGAGATCGTCTTTGTACCAATCGACCGGAACCGAGCTGACTTTGTGGACTCGGAAGTCGAGAACCGCGGTCCCATAAACCGCCTGGTTGAAATACCAGCGCAGGTCCTTCCCTGAAACTTCTTCAATGGTTTTCATGAAGTCTTCTGCCTGCGGATGGCCAAAGCGGTAACGCATGAAATAAGTGTGCATAGCCCGCTGCATGGTGTCCGCACCAATGATGCTTTCCAGGGTGAGCAAAACCACAGCAGTCTTGCCATAAGTGATCCCACCATAAGAGTTCGAATCAAAAAACTGCCACCCCTTCCGCGTCATCGGATCAAGGTCCGCCACCCCCAACATAAAGACGCGATCAGCCTCGCGTTCCCCCACATCCATCCCCCAAAGATGATTGAAGATAGAAGTGTTTGGGCTGTAAATATCATCCATAACTTTGGATTCGGTGTACTGATTAATACCTTCATCCATCCAGGCATCCTCAAACTCGTTGGTGGCGACCATGCCATACCAATACTGGTGTCCGAACTCATGTTCGACAACACCCTCGGGTTCGGAAACCGAACCCTCCGGATCAAACCAACTAGCCCCTCCAGTAATAAACGTCGGATACTCCATCCCAAAAGTTTGGGCGCCGGGTTCGGTGTCTACTACGGTTAGGGTTTTATAGGGGTAGGGGCCGTACCAGTGGTCGAAGCGGGCCATGGTTTCTTGCACGATGCGGGTGTGGCGGCCGGCGAGGAACAGGTGTCCGGGCTGTAACATGACGCGGACCTTTACTGGACCCATGCTGCCGTTGAATGTGTCTTCGACAATCTGGTAGTGGGGGCTGGCGGTCCAGGCGAAGTCGTGGATGTCGTCTCCGTGGTATGCGACGGTTTTGGTGCCGTCGGAATTGTCCAGGTTGCTGACTTCTATGCCGCTGGCGCCTACTACTTCATTTTGCGGGACAGTTACTTTTACGTCGTAGACACCGAAGTCGGCGAAGAATTCGGTGTAAGCGTGAAACTGATGACAGTTCCAGGCGCCGTGCCACCAGACACCGACTTTAGGAAACCACTGGCCGGCGACGATGGAGTCGCGGTCCCAGCCGGTGCGCTCGAGAGTTTTGGGAAATTGATCGTGAAACTTGATTTTGAATTGAACGTAGCCGTCGGGCGGGATCGGCTTGGACAAATGAATCTGGACTACGGTGTGATCGTCTTTGTTGTTGTCGTCGGGCTGAATGAATTGCAACTGGGAAGTGAGGTCGCCCTGGCCGATCACTTCGAGAGATTTGATTTCACTGGAGCCGTAGCTTTTAGGATCCCACTTGTCAAAATCCTGGTTGCGAGTGCCCTCGCGCTTGCCTTCGCGCAGCCAGGTGGAGGTCGGCTGAAAAGCATTCAGATAAAGGTGGAAGGGAAAGGTGTCCTGGGGCTGGCCGGTGAGGTTGTGGTAAGTGAGGGTCTCGGCAGCGTCGAGAGAGTGGGCTTTGGCGTTGTATTTGGCGTCAATCTCGTAATGCACGACCCGCTGCGACATGGGAGTCGTGGAGTTGATGGCCGAAGTTGTGTTGGGAATCGATGGCCCGGCGGGGGTTTGCGCCAGGGCTGGAAGAGTTCCCAAAAACACAAAAAACCACACTAAACGTTTGCAGGTGAAGGACATGCTTGCGACCTCTGTTCTTGAGACTGAGAGCTGAACGCAGCCCGGAAATCATATCAGTTCACGAGCGGCGGTGTTATGGCGCTGAGTATGGTACGGCAGGGAAGGCGAGGAAGTTCCGGGTGGTTAACGCGAGCAGGCGAGTGAAAAACTGGGGTACGTCCCGTCTGTCCCCACATTCTCCCCCCCCACATTCTCCCCACATTCTCGTCCCCACATTCTCTGGTACTGATCCTGTCTGATCTCGAAGATGGGCCTTCTTGGGCGTGACCTGCTTACTTCAGCTTCGCATATTCTGCCTTGGCTTGCTTCAGGATGGGGATGTCCGAATCGGCGTGCAGCCAGACCACAAGAAATGCTGCGTAGGCCTCACGGGCCTTTTCGACATCCCCACCGAGCTTGTAGGCGCGACCCAATTGCAAGCGAGCAAGCGCGCCCAGCGGAAAGTTCGCCACGATGCCGCGATGGTCGATTATCTTTTGGAATTCAGTGGCAGCCTGCACAGCATCACCCGCTCGCAGATACGCTTCGCCGCGGACGTACACCGGGTACAGTGTTCCGTGAGAGGGCCATTGTACGGGCTCGCCTAGTTCGTATTCGGAAGCCATACTCAACAGTTCGATTGCTTTTTGTGGGTCGTCGCGATCGATGGCAATGGTGGCTCGGATGGCTGGGAGCCAGTAAGCCTGAATCAGGGTGTCGCGGTCGAATGCCGCAGCGACTTTGTCGGCAAGAACAGAGGACTGTACTGTATCGCCACTGCGTGCAAGGGCCAGGGCTACTAACAGTTCGATGTCGGACTTGGAGCTCAAAGACAAAGCGTCGGCAGCAGCCTTGCGCGCGAATCTGGTGTTGCCAAACTCGGCCTCCCGCAAGGCCTCGTTGACCTGCCACAATGCTGCTGTGTCGGCTCCCCCGTTTCGCTTGGCCAACTCGACCGCCTGCCGGGTAAGCTCGCGCGCCTTCTGCAACCTCCCATAGTAGGCTTCCGTGTCGGACTCATCGGAAAGCTGCGCATCTTCCGCACCGGGTTTCCCCGTCGCCCAGGATGATTGCTCTTGCATCGCGGCGGGATCATTTTCCAGAAACGCCAGGTGATACCGATACAGGTGAAGGTCCGGAGTATCCAAGTTGCGCCTGCTGGCCTCGTCCAAGGCGGCTTTGGCGTCTTTGATTCGATGTAGAGAAAGGTAATCGCCGACAAGATTTCCATAGGCAATCACGTCGTCGGGTTCAATGCGAAGGCTTGTGCTGGTTTCTTCTGCTGCCTTCTCGTATTGTCCGAGGAAGATGTAATTGTCTCCAAGGTTGCCATGTGGAACGTAATCCGCCGGATAAGTGCGTGCCCATTCGTCGTAGGTCTGAATAGCATTATCGATTTCGCCAGTTACATAATTATAGTAGGAAGCCTCGATGAGGAAGCGCTCCCGCTGGGTCGCACGGTTCCGTAATTCGTAGGCCTTCTGAAAATTCTCCCTTGCCAGACTGGGCTGATTCAGATTGCTGTAATCACCGGCCAGCGAAGCGTAGGCGACCGCGAAGTCCGGATCCAGTTCGATCGCTCTCTTCGCGTAGGGTATCGCCGCGACGTCCCCCTGTTCCCGCTGTGCTCTTCCCGCCTCGGTGTATTGCTGCAGAGCTTCCAGGGATGAAGTTGTCGCCTCTGATAGAGGCTGGTCGTATTTTGTGACCGAGGCCAGCGACTCGCCAAGCTTTTCGCGCAACTTCGCCACGGCCCTCCCTAACGCCGCGAGCACCTGCTCCTTCTGATCCGCGGTTGCCTGTTCCTCTGCGAGTACGTCGCCAGTTTCGCAAGACGCCGCCCGCAGCCCTAAGACATACTCTTTACCAAGAGCCGAAATCGAACCGCCGATGAAGGCCTTGCTCTGCGTGCGCTGGCAGATTTCCCGGGCAACGTCATTCGTGATCTGAATGTTGGGCGGCTTAGTCATCATGGCCAGGGTGGCACGGACTCTGCCGTCGGAAAGGATATTGAGAAATGGCGATTGTCGCAGAGAGACGGAGAGTGCCTGCTTCAGGGTGTTATTGAAAACAGGATCCCCCGTGGAGTTTGCGAAGTCGGCGAGCACGACTGCATCCTTTTCGGTGAGTTTCGATGCTTGACTCGAACGTCTGTGCGACAGACCAAAGATGATCGCTCCCAGCAAAGCCAGCACGATGATGCCAACCGGAAGTACACGCTTTAATGCGTTCTTTCGGGAAACCGCTAATTTGCCTCGCGGTGTCGCGATACTTTTGGAGTCTGCCGGCGTTTCCGGAGCGAATTTGATGACGTCTTTCAACTGTTGCAGATCACTGCGGATCTCAGAAGCGTGCTGATACCGCAGATGCCGATCTTTTTGCAATGCCTTGGAGATGATCTCGTCGAGTTTCACCGGCAACTGAGAATTCCAGCGGGTTACGGGTTCTCGCGGTTCGTGCAGAATGGCGGCAAAGGTCGCGCCGACGGTCTTACGGTCAAACGGCAAGTGCCCCGTGGCCATTTCGTAAATCACAACACCAAAGGAGAACAAGTCCGTTCGCGGGTCCAATTCCTCGCCCTGCACCTGCTCGGGAGACATGAACGCGATGGTGCCCGGGGTATCGCCCAAACTGGTGAGATCTTGAGCTGTTGTCGTGCTGGCTTCGAGGAGATTGTCAGCACGTTGCAAGTCAACGGGTGTCGTCATCTTTGCCAGGCCGAAGTCAAGTATCTTGACGTGCCCGCGCTGCGTCACGAAGAGATTGGAGGGCTTGATATCGCGATGAATGATCCCTACGGCGTGTACTGCCTCCAGAGCATCGGCTATTTGAATGGCCAGAGAAACGGTCACGGCTGTCTCCAGGGGATGCCCGGCAATACAGTTGCGGAGCAATCTCCCCTCGAGCAATTCCATGACAATGAATGCGTGGCCATTCTCCTCACCAATATCGTAAATCGTGCAGATATTGGGATGATTTAATGCAGAAGCGGCCTTGGCTTCACGGCGAAATCGCTCCGAGGCCTGGGGATCTTTGGCCAAGTTTGCGGGCAGAAACTTCACAGCGACAAAGCGGTCGAGCCGGGTGTCTTGTGCCTTGTAAACCACACCCATCCCTCCGCTGCCCAGCTCTTCGACAATGCGGTAATGCGAAATGGTCTGGCCGATCATTTGCGCTCAAAAAGTACTTGACGCTGCCGACATTGTTAGAGACGCCTGTTAACGACAGTAATTTCTTCCGAGTGTACCTACCCGGGGAAATTGCACAGACCTTCCTATTAGAAGTGAGCCTCTACTCGCCCGGAGGCTTCTCCTGTTCCCGCTTCTGACGTTCCTCTTCCTGCTTTTTTTCCTCGGGCGTCAGCGGCTTCGCCGCTGGGTGCTGAACCGGCGGTGGCGCCTTTGTCTCGGCCGGCGCCGTGCGCGGCTGCGGGCGTTCGCTTGACGGAGGCGTTGCTGGCTTTGGAGGAGGTTGGTGCTCGTTCGCCTTGGGCTCCGGGCGACTCAGCTCGGGATGACTGTTCGGCTGTGCTGGGGTCAGCTGATTTCCCTCCGTTCGATGATTCGTCTCTGGTGGCTTGGGTTGCGTCGCAGGCGTCCGATTCGCCTCCGGCCGAGCAGGTTCAGGACGATTGTTCGGTTGCGTCGGCATCGGTCGAGCGGGTTGGGCGGAGTTGGCTGCGCCAGGACGCTCGTTTTGGGCTGGCTGATTGGCGGGGCGATTCGTTGAACTGGCAGGTGGTCTGGAAACGGGCTGTCCTGGTTTGACAGCATTCGGCTGGTTTGCAGGTTGGGTCGGATGGCCCACGGCGGGCGTTGCAGGCTTGCCGGGGGGAGCTTGCTTAACCATGGGACGTGCCGCCGCGCCGGCTGGACGCAACGTTTGCAACTCGTGTTTCGCTAACGGTTGTCCGGGATGCGCAGCCAAGGCTTGTTGCTGTTTTGCAAATGGCACCGGCTGAGGAGGTGGCGTCGTCTTGGCAACCACCTGCCGGTTCCTGATGGCCGCCGGCGGCGCGGTCACATGGCCGACGCTCGCAGCTTTCGATCCGAGCACGCTCTCATGGGTCGGGACTACCGCGACCCTCGCACTCACAGGCGCGGCAGCGATTTGCTGCGGGCTCACCGCAACGGCAACTCGAGCCACCGGCTCCGCGCTTGCGAACGAGTGTTGCGGAACCACCACGACGGCGCCTTGGACAGTTCGGTTCGCGTATGTCACGTTGGTGATGGTGGTCTTATTGATGATCGTGGTGTTGTAAACATTGGTGACCGTGGTCGTACTGACGGTCGTATTGCTGATGTTCACCCGATTCATATAGGCGGGGCTGACGGCATAGGTCGGCACATAAACTTCCCGCGGACCGAGTGGAAACCAACCGATGTTGCCCCCGAAGCCGGCCCCTCCAGCACCAATAAACACAACCAGGGCAGGCGCATACACCGGCTGCACCGCAACCGGTCCCGCAATCCAACCCCAGCGCCCGCCGACGCTCACCCAGCGTCCGTAGTGGAAGGGTGCGTAGCCCCATGGAGAGTCATCGACCCACGTGTACCCCCAGGGGCTGATCCAGGCCCAATGGCCGGTGTGATAAGGCGCCCAACCTACAGCAACCTGATTGGGGAACCAAACGTGGCCGTAGTTCGAATCGTCTCGCCAGGCTCCATTCTCGTCCAGATCTTCGAAGCCGACGACGTCGCGAGACAGATATTGCGACGAGCGCGAGTTGTCGTAACGCTGATCCCGTTGGGAGGCCCAGTTATCAAACTGATCGGGATCGCCGATGTCCTCTACATCGGCGTTCAGCGAGTCAGTACCGCTGAAGGTACCCACCTGCCCCGCATACAAAGTATAAGTTTGGCCGTTGCCGGTCGCTTGGCCTCCGCCGGCGCGGATGCTGACGGCCGTGGTGCTGCCGTCTTGGCTGGCCGTCAAGCGATAGTTGCCGGGCTGAGAAATGGAAAAGGCCAGGTTGGGAGTGTCGATCTCGAACACATCATTTTGGTCGAGCCGCCGCACTCGCACATTCAAAGATCCCGACGTAAGCTGGATCTGCACCGTGTGGTCATCCAAGTTCAAGAATGAGAAACCGGTATTGGCGCCCAGGCGCAGCACGGCCGATCCCAGCTGCAACTCGGCGCGGGAATCCTGATCCGACCAAAGCTGGTCCCCGGTGGTCAATGGCCGATTCGGGACAGCTCCCACCCAATCCGTTTCCCCAGCGGGCTGGAATGAAACTGCACCCTCCAGGTATCCGATTCGAGCCACTCGGCTGGGTGGATCGTCCTCTTCTTGCCCTTGATCTTGAGCGGCCGTTGACGGTGACAGAACTGTGGTTGAAAGCGCCAGCCCGAGCACTGCGCTCCAAAAGCTCAGCTTCTTGAATATTTGTGTCATCGAAGTATTCTCTCCCAGGCCTCGGCGCGCCACCCGACTTTCGCGCGAAATTCCGATCCAAACTTTGATGCTGGAAATGAGAGTCGCAACGAGGATCAAAAAAGTATACCTGACTGAGTCCGTTCAACTGGCGTCATATCCCCATATCACCCATTGACCCTTGCCAGGGGGTTTTGAGTGTAAACGCCTGATTTCGTCAGTCATCGTGCTTCCATCTTCCCGCGTGATGCAGAAAGAAAAGCAGCCCAAGACCGAGCGGCCATTCCTGTGCCGTTGACTAACAGCGTTCACTTCACCGCAAAGCTGCAGTAGCTCCGCCACGGGCGGGCCGGAAGGCCCGCCTTTTACCGAATATTCATTTGACAGAAGGGAACCGCTGATCTAGCCTTCCGGCGGTTGCGGTTTCGAAAGGGGCACCGTTTATGCAAGTCCTCCGCGGGGCAAGAGTGGTTCTCCTTAACTCCCAAGTCGCCAAGCTCGCAGGCCTGCTGTTGGTGGCGTGCATCGGCGCCGCCGGGCAGAGCTTTGTTTCTGCCGCCAACCTGACCTTCACGGTGGATCAATATGCTACTGGCATCGGACCCTACGGGGTCGCGACCGGCGACTTCAACGGCGACGGCAAAGCCGACCTGGCGGTCGCCAACTTCGAAGACGGAACCGTGAGCGTCCTGCTGGGCAATGGCGACGGCACGTTTCAGCCTCACGTGGACTACAAAACCGACGTCGGCACAACCAATGTGTCGGTGGGGGACGTCAACGCGGACGGCCACCTTGACATCATCACGAGCAACTCTAATTCGACCAGCACGGTAAGCGTTTTGCTGGGCAACGGCGATGGCACGTTTCAACCTGCGGTGAACTATACCGCCGGAACTTATACTTACTCTCCGACTCTCGGCGACTTCAACGGAGATGGCAAGATCGACATCATCGTAACCAATTTTGGCGATCTGACTTTCAGCGTTTTTCTGGGCAATGGGGACGGCACGTTCCAGCCGGCCAAAACCTTCGCGGTGAATCACCGGACCGGATCCCTCGTAGCTGGAGATTTCAACCGCGACGGCAAACTTGACCTCGCCGGGCCCGATAACGACGACAATGAGATTACCGTTTACATCGGCAACGGCGATGGCACGTTTCAGCCCGGCGTTGATTACGCGGGCGGGTCGCAGCCTTCGGGCATCAAGACTGGCGACTTCAATCATGACGGCAAGTTGGACTTAGCCGCGTCCAATGCGTGCGCTGACAATGACCCGGGGTGTTTCAAGGATTCGCTGGGAACTGCATCCATTTTCCTGGGCAAGGGCGACGGCACGTTTGAGCCCAAGCACGACTACCCGGCTGGTTACGATGCCCTCGACATTGCCTTGGACGACTTCAACGGCGACGGCAACCTGGACGTGGCGGTCGTCAATGGGTGCAATTTCTGCTCGCAGTACGGCTATGTCACGGTACAACTGGGCAATGGCGATGGCACGCTCCAACCGGCCATCTCCATCAACAACATCAGTCTTTTGCCGGTGGCGCTGACCACCGGCCACTTCGATGGCAGCAGCCGCGGTTCGGCCGATATCGCGGTCGCCGATCTGGCCAACTACGACGGAACCACGGTCAGCGTGTTGCTTAACAACGCCGCCACACGCTTCGCTGGAAGCAGTTCGCCCAACCCTTCCCAGCAGGGTCAGACAGTCACTCTTACTGCAAGAGTCCTCCCCGCGGTGAAAGGCGCAGGCAGTCCAGCCGGAACCGTGACTTTCTACAATGGGAAAACCAAACTGGGAACCGCGTCGCTGGCCAAGGGCGTCGCGCAGTTTATGGTGTCCAATCTGCCGACCGGGAAGAATCCCATTCGCGGGCTCTATTCCGGAGATACGCAATTCAACCGCAGCTTGTCTCCTCCGCATATCCAGGTGGTTAATCCGTAGCAGAGCTGGCAGTGTCATTGGTGATGGGCCGAGGGATCACAATGCCTTTTGTGGCGCCTTCATTGGGATTAAGAATTGGCGAGTACGTCCGTAACTACCGGTCTGATGCCGCCTCGATGTATCATCTTGCCGAATCATCCGCCGGAGAGACCTATGCCGCGAGTTGCGCTAAAAGGTTTGTGTATTGTTCTGTTGATCGGCAGCACGGGTTACGGGCAGTCGATCGCCGATGCCGCGCGTGCAAATCGCAAGCAGAAAGGCGCCGCTCCTACGAAGGTCCTCAGCAGTGATGACCTCGCGGCAACCTCAACACAAGAAATAATTCAACTGATGCCCGGTACAAGTTCTACAGGACAAGGAACGCTGGTCGCGCCGGGGAGAGGAAAACATAGTTATCGGGTCATCCTGTTGGATGCAAGCCGGTTTGTGAATGGAGGCACAATCCATATCACGATCACTGTAGGTGAGGGGGAATCCGAGGCATCTTTCGATTTGTACCCACAGGGTATTCCGCTGCCTTCAGAGGGATTCCCGAACTCTCTAGCCAATGCGGTGAATATACGCAGCGCTTCCGGGGCAAAGATCAATTATCATTTTGCTCATGGAACAGTGTTTCAATTCGGCGCCGAGGGTAGCTGGAACTCAAAGGCCGGAGCGACGAATACCTACAGCTTTGTGGTCGATGTGGACAGCCAATCTACGCGATGACCTGCATGGTCTGTTGCCTCGGTAGAACCCCAATGCGGGGAGTGGGCCAGTCCCTTAGGCAGATTTAGCTTTTTTCTTCGCGGCTTGTTCGAGCGCTTTCAGAGCGGCCATGGTGCTTGCGGTGTAGTCGATACGCTTCCCCGACTTTGGGCGGCGGTGGCGTTTGGTGGCGGTATCATGTTTTGACATCATTCTCCTCGTATTTTCAAGTCAGGTTGGGTTGGCCATGAAGGCCGCTGCCAGGTAGCAGCGGCCCCAATGGTTGCAGGCTACTCTGAGTCTTTGCGAAACTTCTTTCGGGCACGCTTTCGCGCCATGGCTTGCTTGACTCGGCGCTTCTCGCCCGGCTTCAAATAGTAGGAGTGGCGCTTCACATCCTTAATAATGTCTTCGGTTTGAACCTTGCGCTTGAACCGACGAAGAGCATTTTCCAAGGACTCGCCTTCTTGCAGTCGAACTTCTGCCAAACTCATCACCCCCAAACCAGTTCCAATCGAACCTATTAGAGCTTACCGCATTTGTGGCATTCTCTGTCGATCTAGTTGCTGCATAAGGCGGGGAGGCGGGATTGCAAGGAACCGGCGTCTTCGATCTTTGATCCACAGGCCACCCCCCAAGGGCAACCAAATCGGGCTGCCCGCGCAACTAAATAATTAGTTGACGTTTGGCGCGGGCCCGCGTCTAATAAATGGATAGGGAGGAAGGCATTGCCGCCAAGGAAATCCGTAACCCTGACTGAAGCTGAGCTGCGGCTGATGGATGTAGTCTGGCAGAGGGGGGAGTCGACCGTGCAGCAGGTTCTCGAGGCGCTGCCCAAGCGGCCGGCGCTGGCGTACAACTCCGTGCTGACGACGATTCGAGTGCTGGAAAACAAAGGCTATTTGAAGCATGTAAAGGACGGCCGGGCGCATGTGTACATGGCACTGATCGAGCGCGATGATGCTACGCGGTCGGAGATCAGCCATCTGGTGAACCGCTTTTTCAAGAATTCGCATGAGCAGCTGGTATTGAACATCCTGGAAGACGAAAGCATTGACGCGGCGGAGTTGAAACGTCTGCGGAAATTGCTGGCAGAGAACTCGCGGGAGGCACGATGACGGCTTGGCATGAGCTGGCGCGGATTTCTGCCGAGAGAATGCTGAACGGGGTAGTCGATGGCGTGGTGATTGCCATCTTCGCAGGGTTGCTGCTGAGCCTCATGCGCCGGTGGAATATGGGCAGGCGAAATTCCGGGACGCGGTTCGCGGTATTGCTGGCGGCGTTGTTGGCGATTGTGGCGCTTCCGTTGTTGAGTGTGGTGAGAGGGAGTGCCGGATACGTTCGCAGCGGAGGAGCACTCTGGGCGGTTACCGTGCCCAGTTTGTGGGCGACTTACATCGTTTTAGCGTGGGCCACGATTGCTGCGGCCGGGTTGTTGCGCGTGGCGCTGGGGCTTTGGCAACTGCGAAAGGTGCGGGCGGGAAGTGCAGTTATCGATCCAGCGAGCCTTGATCTGGTTCTACAAAGGACGCTTGGGGAATTTCAGTCGTCGCGTGGAGTGATAGTAGCAACTTCAGAGAAAGTGATGGTGCCGGCTGCGATCGGATTCTTTCGTCCGATGATCGTGCTGCCTAAGTGGGCGCTCGGGGACCTTTCGACCGCTGAACTCAATTCGATTTTGATTCACGAACTGGCGCATCTGCAACGGCGGGACGATTGGACGAATCTGGCGCAGAAGGTGTTGCGGGCGGTGCTGTTTTTTCATCCTGCGGTGTGGTGGGTGGAACGGCAGCTGTCGCTAGAGCGGGAGATGGCTTGCGATGATGTCGTGCTGGCGCGCACGGCGAATCCGCGAGCGTATGCCGAGTGTTTGGTGACGGTGGCGGAGCGCAGCTTTATGCGCCGCGGTTTGGCGCTGGCGCAAGCGGCGGTGAGCAAGATGCGGCAGACGACGCTCCGGGTGTCGCAGATATTGGATGGAAACCGGTCCGTGCCCTCGCGGGTGTGGACACCAGGTTTGGGACTGGTGGCGGTTGCATCGGGAATCTTCATGGTTGGTTTGGCGCGCGCTCCGGAGTTGGTTGCGTTTCGGGATGGCGCGCCGGTGGTGGCTTCCGTAGCTTCGATGTCGTTGCCCACTACTTCTTTGGCTGCGGTTGTGGCTCCGGCGTCGGAGGATGTCGCGCCGATGGCGGCGAAGGCTGTGTTGACATCTTTCCGGCACGAACGAACTGAGCCATCCCGCAGAATAGCGGCGAAAGCGATTGAAGCGAAATTTACACCACAGCGGTGGGGCACGGACTCTCTGGTGAAGGCGACATTAGCCGTGGCTAAGCAAGATGCGGTTCCGGCACAAACCGTGTTTGTGGTCATGCGGACGGAGCAGTTCGGGCCAGCGGGCGCGAGTTGGACCGTCGAAGTGTGGCGCTTTACGATGTTGAAAGCTGAGCAGATACCAGCCGGGTTGAGGAATCCTTCGAAATCACTTTAAGGGAGTTGTTTGTGTCGCGCTAAAGTCCCGGCAATACGAACTAAATAATTAGTTGTACCAAGGAGAAGAGGAACAATGAATACCTTGATTGCAAGAGTTGGAAAAGCTATTGGACGTCACGCGGCAGTAGCAGTGCTGGCACTGGCGGCGCTGGGGTCGGTGACGACTTACGAACTAATCAAGCCTATATCGGCGGGCGCGGCGGTCGCTCCGGCGGCGGCTCCACTCGATGACAACAGCGTCAGTCCGTTGCTGTCACTCGATCGAGCCATGGAAACCTTGGCGGCGCGTGTGACTCCGGCGATCGTGAATGTGGCGGTGACTTCGCGTGGCAGAAACGAAGGGCCGCAATCTGAGATTCCTGACGACATCCAGCGATTTTTCGGTCCTTTCGGACCGCAGGGACCGCGAGGGCAAATCCGGCCACAGGAACCGCAACTCGAACGCGGCATTGGCAGCGGCGTCATTATTTCGCCGGACGGATATATCGTCACCAACAATCACGTGATTGATGGCGCGGTGGACATTCGCGTCACCATGAGCAACCGGAAGATTCTGGTGGCGAAGCTGATTGGCGCGGATCCATTGACGGATTTGGCGGTGATCAAAGTGGATGGAACTAATTTGCCCAGCGTTCCCTGGGGCGATTCGACGGTGCTGCATCCTGGACAGACGGTGCTTGCGTTCGGCAATCCTTTCGGGTTCCGCTTCACGGTGACTCGTGGAATTGTCAGCGCGCTGAATCGTCCGAATCCGTTTGCCGGCGATCGACGTAAACCGGGTAACTTCATTCAGACGGATGCGGCCATCAATCCAGGCAATTCGGGCGGGCCTCTGGTGGATGCCCGTGGGGAAGTGATCGGCATCAACACGTTTCTAGTTTCGGCTTCGGGCTCATTCTCCGGGATGGGATTTGCGATTCCGGTGCAGATTGTGCGGCCGACGGTTGAGACTCTGATTCGCGATGGCAAAGTCAGCCATGGTTACATGGGGATCGGCATCAGCGATGTGACGCCGGAGAATTCCAAGTTTTTCAACTTGACGGACGCGGAGGGAGCGTTGGTCACGCAGGTAGAACCGGATTCGCCCGCAGCCAAGGCTGGAGTGAAAGTGGGAGATGTCATCCGCGAACTGGATGGGCAGAAGATGCCGGACGCTGGCGAATTGCAAGTGGAAGTTGGACAGAAGCGGCCGGGAACGACCATCAAGCTGGGCATTTTTCGTGACGGCAAGAATGTGACGGTGCCGGTTGCGCTCGAAGCAATGGGCGCTCGCGATAAGACGGACAACGAAGTCAGCGATGCGAGCAAAGGCAAGCCTCGCTGGGGGCTGGGATTGGCTGATCTCGACGGCAACGTGCGTGGACAGATTCAAGTGCCGACGGATGTTCACGGCGCGGTGGTTGAGCAGGTCATGCCCGGTAGTTCGGCTGACGATGCTGGATTGCAACGCGGAGATGTGATTGTGCAAGTGAATCGCAAAGACGTGCAGAGTGCGGCCGACGTGCGCGAGGCTTTGGGGAATGTTCCCAAGGGGCAGGATGCGCTGTTATTGGTCTGGTCGACTGGTGGGAGTACGTTCAGAGTGTTGCATGCGCCGGACGGGATGTAGCTTCCGGTGTAGCAGGGGCAGGCGCGATGCGCCTGCCCCTTTTTTGTTGGTTCGTTCCGTGATGCAGCAAAGGCGGCGGAGAAAGTTGTCCGCCACACGGTCTGGGGGGCATCAAGAACCCGTTGAGCTTCGCTCAACTGCCCAGACCCTTCGACTACGCTCAGGGCAGGCTAGCGCGCCTGGGCCTGCGCGGTCCGGGGTGCAGGCGGAATTCGTGGATGGTGAACTGGTTCGCGATCAGGCAAAGCGGCGTTGGGCCAGCTTTGCCGTGGCTAGCGGGCGGGAGCTGTAACGTTTGAATTGTTTCCAGAGGTGGCGGGGATTGCTTTCGAGGCCTCTGCTGGTGAGTTGGTAATTGGCATCGTCGATGGTGTAGGCGTAGCGCCAGAAATAGCCGTCATCGTAATCCGATGGATTCTGTTCGCAGGTGAGGCGGGCGTTGCGAATGCATTCTTCGCTGGCCATCAATTCTTCTTTGCTGGGGCCGTAGGTGGTGTGGGAGTAGTCGTGGCTTTGATGTATCACCAGCACGGCTTTTGTGGCGTCAACTACTTTGGCGTGGAGCGAGCGGGCTTTCCATAGCAGCCAGTTATCCCACCAGAAACGGCCAATCGCGAGCGGCGGCATGGGGGGATAGAGGCCGCTGGAGAAGGCGAAGTAATCGATGCTGCGGGCGATCTGGAGCTTGCCTTCGCGGCGAGCGCGGTTCCGGATCTGCGTCGCCCAGTCGCTTTGAAAGTTGATTGGTTCGGTAATGTCGAGGTCGGTGCGGCGCCCGACCATCAGGAAATTGTCACTACATGAGGCCACGCGAGAGATGGCTTGCGCGAAGTCGTCAAAGAGGATGATGTCGGCATTTACGTAGCAGACGGCGGCGCCAGTCGCCAATTGCTGAGCTTGCGCGAAGAGGTCGCTGACCAGCGGAGTGCCCCATTCGTTGCACTTCACTGTAGGAAAGTGGCGCAGGTCGAATTCAGAGGCGATTTCGGCGGTGCCGGCATCGGTGCCGAACAGGATCACTTCTGGAGCGGGGTTCATACGCGTCCAACTGGCAATGGCATTGCGCTGGATGACGGCGATGTGTCCGTCGAATTTCTTGGGAGTGGAGAAGAGTGTGAACGGAGTCTGCGGGGACTCGCGGGGTGTCGCACTCATACCAGGCTTTCTCCCAGACCGAGGCCGATGTAGTGAATGCCAGGTTCGTCGTGCAGGAACTTTAGAGTTCGCCAGCAGTCGATGACGGTGCGGGCAGCGTGGTTGCTCTTGTCGGTCCACTGAGCGCGGGAAATTGCATCAAACTCGGGCCAGGCAGTGGCAAGGACGACTACGTCGGATTGCTCGATACATTCGATTGCGTTCTCGGCGAAACGAATGTTTTCGTGGGAGACGGGCGATGAATTCTTGCCGTACGCTGGGTCAAAGGCCAAGACCTTTATACCTCGGCTCGCGAGTTCCTTGGCGAGCAGGAAGCCGGCAGCTTCTTCGACGACATCGGTGCCGGCTTTGTAAGTGAGTCCGAGGATGCCAGCGGTTTTCTGAGTCCGCTCCTGAACCAGGTTGGCGAGCCAGGAGATTTGCGAACGATTGAAGCGGTCGACGGTCTGAGCCAGATCGGCGGGAACTCCCAACTGGCGGGCCAATTGAGCGAGGGCAAGATTGTCGCGAGGGAAGCACGGGCCGCCGTAGCTTACCGCTCCCTTCAGATACTTGGGCCCGATGCGGGTGTCGAGGCCGAGCGCTGAAGTGATCACATCGACATTCGCGCCAGAAAGACGTTCGCAGATTCGAGCCAGCATGTTGGCGTAGCTGATTTTCGTAGTGACGTAAGTGTTGACGGCGAGCTTGGCAATCTCTGCGTTCACGAACGACATGCGCGCGACAGCGGGCTTGTTTTCGCACACCTTTGCGTAGAGCGACTGTAGCGTATCTCCGGCGCGGGTGTCAGATTCACCGATCAACAGCAGGTCGGGATTCAGGAAGTCGTGGATTACGCTGCCGAGGGCGATGAATTCGGGGCTATAGCAAAGTCCGAAGTCGGCGCCAACTCGTTTTCCACTGGCTTGCTGCAGCATCTCCCGCACCGGGCCGCCGGTGGTGCCGGGCATGACGGTGCTGGTGAGGCAGACGAGGTGGTAGTCGTTCTTCCTGGCCAGAGCGTGGCCGATGGCCTCGCACACTGGTTTGACATAGCGCAGGGAGAATCCGCCCGAGGGATCGCTGGGCGTGGAAACGACGATGAAAGTGATGTCGGTCTCGGCTACCGCTGCCTCAACATCAGCAACCGCAGTGAGGCGGCCTTGGGTTTGCGTGAGTAATTCGGCGAGGCCTGGCTCGTTGACGGGCGGTTGATTGTGCTGGATGGCGTTGACTTTACGGGGGTCGCGATCGACGCCGACAACCGTCAATCCTTTGGCTGCGAAGCAGGCGGCGAGTGGTGCTCCCAGTTTTCCCAGGCCAACGACGCAGACTCTTGGGGTCATCGTCATTGGATCGCCTCTGCGGTGAGGCAGAGATGCCAGCCAAAGTGACGCTCCATCCAGCGGAACAGTGAGGGAGATGTCCGACTCCAGGGCCAGCTTTTCACGTATTGGTATTTCACGTATTCGGGGATGCGATAGGGGAAGATGTGGTCGACGAAAATGTTGCTGGCGTGGAAGCCGGAAGATTCGATCAGGCGGCGGCCTTCATCGCGAGTGTAAGTGTAGGTGACGGGGCATCCGGTCTGCGCTTCGGAGTGCTGGGCCACGAGTTCCTCGAGCCGCCAGAATTGTCCTTTGCCGTAGCCCATTAGTATGCCGAAAACTTTCCAGGAGCGCTGGTGATAAACCATGATTTTGATGGTGGTGCCGGGCTTGGTGTAGCTTCGCATCTGTTGCAGAACGCGCCCAGGATGCGGCGTGTGATGAATGACGCCGAAAGAATAAATAAGGTCGTAGGTTTCGACGGGGACGAATGAGGTCAGCTCTTCGGCGCTGCCTGAGTAGAAGTGAACCTGATCTTGCAGGCCGTAAACTTCCACGCGACGGCGGGCCAGGTCGAGAGATTGTGGAGATAAATCCACGGCGGTGACGGTGGCTCCGTGCCGGGCGAAGTTCACGGTGTCGGTGCCGATGCCGCAGCCGATTTCGAGGACTTTCTTGCCTTGCCAGCGGTCGAATTCGGCGAATCGCGGAATGTGGGGCTCGACGAAATACTTGCGGGCTTCGACTTCATCGAAGTATTCGCGCGTGCCCACGGGTTTGGGCGAGTGGCGTATGTTGCAGGGACGCTGGTCCCAGTAACTGCGAACCTGATCGACCGTGATTTGGGAGAAGTCTGACATCCTTATTCTGTCGCCCAGCAGGCCACGAAGTATGATGCCACATTATTGCAGGGCTTGAGAAAGTCCCCGTCAAACGTTGTGTTCCCCACCTTCGCAAAGAACGCAAAAGTGGGCCTTCCGGGCCTCGTAAAAGGTCATGCACGTCGGTCACTAGGGGAGGAGTGGGGGACCCGCTAAAATTGGACCATGGGCCTGGAGTGTTTGCTGGTGACTAGCGATTCCGCGCTGTTGGGTGAAGTCCAAGCAAGTTTTGCCGCGCATGGGACTGCGCTCGACCTTCGCCAGGATTCTGCGAGTGCCATAGAGTTCGCCTCCCGGCGACATTTGGACGGACTGGTGATCGATTGTGATGATGTGCCGGGCGGAAGGGACACGCTTGTCCAGTTGCGGAACAGCCCGGCGAATAAGCAAAGCCTTATAGTGGCTGTGGTAAACGGTTCGACCAGCGCTGAAGCGGCGCTCGATTTGGGAGCAAACTTCGTGCTTAGCAAGCCGATCCAGCAGACGCGATTGCGCAGCGTCATGGATGTAGCCATCCCCAAGATGGAACGCGAGCATCGCAGGTATTTCCGGTACGACGTTGATTTGCCGGTGAAGTTCCAAAACCCCCTTAAGCAATCGTTCTCGGCGAAGATGAAGAACGTGAGCGAGGGCGGCCTGGCCATTAAGCTGATTGATCCAGTAAGACTCAACGGAGTGGTGGCCGTAGAATTCGAGCTGCCCAGCGTCGAGCCACAGGTGTTTCACGGAAAAGGGGACGTGGTTTGGAATGACTCTTTCGAGATGGGCTTGCGTTTCCTGTACATCGAGAAAGACTCTGGAGTCGCGCTACAGACGTGGTTAAATTCTTTAGAGAGTCAAGTCCGGTTTCGCGAGTTTGCCAGACAACCCCACTGAGAACCGCAAGGCTTGCCTAATCTTTCCTGCAAAAAGCAAACCCTGGCTATCTCCGCACAAGCATCGCCGGCTACTCACACTTACTCACAAAATGTCTTTTGACAATACTTTCACATGGACATGACAGGCGGCGGTGGCCGCGGGTCGTACAATCTGTATCGAGGCGAGACGCTGCCAGCGGGCTCTGCCATCCCAACTTGAACGACCGAGGAAATGGATTTATGTGCAGGAAGACCCTATTGACATTGGCCCTGCTGGCCGTCGCCAGCGTGACAGTTTTTGCCGCCAGCAAGGATAACGGTACCGTGACCGTGCTCCACACGTTCACCGGGGAGGACGGGGCGTTCCCCGATGCGAGCCTGACTGCGGATGCGGCGGGGAATTTCTATGGGACGACGCAGATCGGTGGGACTTACGGACTCGGCACGGTGTTCCGGCTTTCGCCGCTTGCGGGTGGGGGCTGGCGGTATTCCTTGCTGTATGAATTTACGGGCGGAACAGACGGTGGGCAGCCGTTGGGTAGCTTGGTATTCGACGCGGAAGGTAACGGATACGGGACGGCGTCGTCGGGAGGCGCGGCGGGAGTGGGAGTCGTGTTCAAACTCAGCCGACCTGCATTGCCTGGCGGCTTGCCGGGAGAGAGCGTTTTGTACAGTTTTCAAGGCGGTTCAGACGGTGAGTTGCCGTTTGGCAACGTCATATTCGACGCTGCGGGGAATCTTTACGGCACAACGTCGAGAGGCGGCGTGACGCATGTGGGGTGCTTCCAGTCGGGATGCGGCACGATCTATGAGTTGTCGCCGACGGGGAATGGCCCCTGGCAGGAGACGATTCTCCATGCCTTCACCGATAACTTCGGCGAAGGGGCTGAGCCGCGTGCCGGGCTGGTGTTTGATGCGGCAGGAAATCTGTATGGAACCACCAACTCGGGCGGGAACAACGACGTATGCAACACCTTCAATTCCGACGGTTGCGGCACGGTGTTCGAACTGAAGCAAACTTCGCCCGGGCAATGGCAGCTCACATCGTTTGACTTCAACTTTACTGATGGGGGTCTTCCGCGGGCAGGTGTAACCCTGGACGGCAAGGGTAACCTTTTTGGCGCGACTACCGTCGGAGGCGCGAACGGCGGCGGTACCGTGTTCTCATTTACGCAGGAGTCGGGTGAGTGGAAAAAGGGACACCTGTACAGCTTCATAGAATCGAACAGCCAGCCATCCGGAAACATTGCCGTCGACAGTGCGGGCAATCTCTACGGGACTACGTATCAGGGCGGCGCTAACGACTGGGGTAGCGTGTTTCAACTGGTCCCAAAGGCGAATGGATGGACGGAGAATGTACTTTACAGCTTTCCGGTCGCCGGAAACCGGACTGGCGCTTATCCTTCAGACGGAGTTTTCATCGATGGTTCCGGCAATCTTTTTCTTACGGCAAGCGAGGGTGGGAACCTGAACGACTGTTTGTCGACGGGGGCCGGATGCGGAACGGTCATCGAACTTAGCAAGTAAGAGAGGCTGGGTGTTTCCTCGGCAAGGCGCGGCTTGATGCCGCGCCTTTTGTTTTGGCAGCTCCCGAGCGCCAGCGGCTAGAATGCCGAGCCTGATCCCAACAGGCTGTAGAGCAGAATCACCAGCACGATTCCGGTGAAGATCATGTACAAGCGGTCGTGTTCGGCGGCGAAGCCCCAGATGGAAAACGCGACACGAGCGACAGGAGTGGCGATCAGACAAAGTAGTCCCAATTGGATAATGCCGCGGCTGCGGAGTTCCTTCGCGCTGTGGACGATTCCGCGGAGATTTCTCAGGTCGGAAGGCTCGCCCTGAAACACGCGGTAGTCAGCGGGAGCATGGCCATAGCGAGCCAAATAGAAACAGGCGCCCGCGAAGACGATGAGCGCGGAGAGGGTCACGCCGGCGCGCAGCAAATCGGCTACGATTTCTTCAATTTGGCGGTCCGTCCAGTTTTGCATCCAGGCCATATCAGAGTGCCCCTGCGATTCCCTGATAGATCATTTGCGCTCCAAGCGCGAGCAGCACCAGGCTGAAAACCAGCCGCAGAACACGGGTTTCGGCCTTCATCAGAATGCGAACTCCGAGCAGCGAGCCGGCGAGAACGCCCAGCATGACCGGCATGGAAAGACCGGGATCGATGTATCCGCGATTGAGGTAAACGCCGGCGCTGGCGGCGGCGGTAACGCCGATCATGAAGTTGCTGGTGGTAGTGGAAACTTTGAAAGGAATCTTCATGGCCTGGTCCATGGCCAGAACTTTGACTGCTCCGGAGCCGATGCCCAGGAGGCCGGAGAGCGCTCCTGCTCCGAACATCAGGCCGAAGCCTGCGGGAACGTGCTGCACGTTATATTGGCGGACACCTTCCTCGGAAGGGAAGCTGCCGTTCATGCGCAAGCGAGTGGCCAGTTTGTCCGTTGGAAGATTGCGTTCTTCCGACGTGCGCGGCCTGCGAGAAAGATAGGCGGAATATAGAAGCATCACTCCAAAAATGATGGCTAGCGCGCGGGTGGAAACGTAGGCAGCCAGAAAAGCCCCGCCCAGCGCTCCGAGAGTGGTTGCGATCTCCAGGAACATGCCGATTCTGATGTTCGAGAATCCTTGTTTGACATAGGTGGCGGCTGCGCCGGAAGAAGTCGCAATCACCGAAACCAACGAGGCGCCGATGGCGTAGCGGATATCCACCTTAAAGAAGATGGTAAGCAAGGGGACGAGCACGACACCGCCGCCAAGTCCGGTGAGCGATCCGAGGAGGCCGGCGAGGAAGGATCCTATCGCCAGCAGCAGCGTGAATTCGAGGATGTTCATTCCGCCCTGAAGAAAGAGTTTGCCATATCTGCCGACGAGAAAGCGTAGCGGCGTTGGCGTTTGAGATTCTTGCCCTAGGCCAGCGGAAGCGTGAAGTAGAACACCGATCCATGGCCAGGTTGGCTGGTGACTCCGATTTCGCCGCCGTGAAGCTCGACGATGGCTTTGGCGATGGCCAGACCCATGCCCGTGCCCTGCACTTGCAGGCGGTGATTGCGGCCGCGGTAGAACTTTTCGAAGATCAGCGACTGGTCGAAGTCGTCGATCCCCGGGCCGCGGTCGGCGATGCTAACCATGAGCGAGCGATGTTTGACTTCGCTGGCAATCTGAATGGGTGATCCGGGCGCGGAATACTTGGCGGCGTTTTCCAGAAGTTGGGCGATGACTTCAGAAGTGCGATCCACGTCGATGCGGACTGGAGGCAGGTTGTCCGGAAGAATGGTGCTGACGACATGTCCAGCGATCGCAGTCGCCAGCCTTGCGATCGCGTCGTCGATAGCCTCTCGGATCTGATGCGCTCCGAGATGTAATTCCACCTGGTGTGCGTCCAACTGGCTCATTTCCGCCGCTTCACCGATCAGGCGGTTCAGGCGGTCGCTCTCTTCGTCAATGATGGTGGTTAGTTCGAGGCGCTGGGCCTCATCCAATCCACGATTCGAGAGCAGGGAAGTGACGGAGGCCTTGATGGCGGTCAGCGGAGTGCGGAATTCATGAGTGACGGAATCGAGGAGCGCGGAGCGCAGTTGTTCGCTTTCGCGCGCGGCTTCGGCTTTGCTCAGCTTTTCGATGGCGCCCGCGCGCTCCACGGCGATGGCAATCAGGCTGCTCAACGCCTCCAAGGTTTCGCGGGAAAGCGGACCTCCGGAAACTCCCAGACTACCCACAACCCTTACCCCCAGCCGCAAAGGTACGACGGCCACGCGAGCCTCGGAATCAATGCTCGGTTCACCGCGCATGCAGACCATCTGAAGATCGTGAATGTCCAGCACATCGGTGGCGGAATCCGAACGGTAGACGTCAGGGCGGTTGGGCAAAGACACAGCTGCGGAGGAGACTCCGAAACCATCCACGATGAAGCGAGGAATGGCGTTCAGGAGTTCCGCGGCGTTGTCACTGGTGAGCAATTGCTGACTGAATCGGTATAGTTGTTCGGTCTCCTTGCGGCGCTCATGGGCGCGCACAGATTCGCGGCGGGCCCGCTCTGCCAGTTCGCTGGCAATGATGGCAGTGACTAGAAACGCGGTCAGAGCAACCCAGTTTTGGGGATCCGCAATGGTTAACGTACCGATAGGCGGAAGAAAGTAATAGTTGAAGGCGAGTGTGGCCAGCAGAGCCATGAACACGGCGGGCCGCAGGCCCCAGTTGGCGGAGACCACGAGGATGCCGACCAGAAGGGTAAGCGCTACCGTGGTCGGGTTCACAAGCAACACGGTCCGGTAAACTGCGACCACCGCCGCCACCGTGGCTGCCGAAGCGACGTAGGCAAGAACTGGCCCTACCAGGGACGTTTTCACGCAGCCGATTGTAACTGACATCGACAATTTTGTTCTGCTCGACGACAATATCCGCGATGACCAAAACGCCCGAGCAATGGTTGGAGGAAACCTCGCCTGCGAAACAAGGCGCTGTGTTCAAGCTATTCCTGGGTTACGCGCCGGGCGTGGGGAAGACCTACAGCATGCTGAGCGAAGCTATTCGCCGGCACAGCCGCGGTGAGGACGTGGTCATCGGAGTGATTGAATCGCACGGGCGCAAGGCCACAGCCGACCTGGCCACGCAGCTGGAGAGCGTTCCGCGAAAGAAAATCGAATACAAAGGCACCATCTTCGACGAGATGGACGTGGACGCCATCCTGGGGCGCAAACCGCGCGTGGCTTTGGTGGACGAACTCGCACACACCAACGTGGAGGGCAGCAAACACGCCAAACGTTACCAGGATGTGCTGGAGCTGCTTGATGCCGGCATCGATGTGCTCACGACCATGAACATTCAGCACCTGGAGAGCATTACTCCGACGGTGCAGAGCATTACCGGCATTACGGTACGTGAAACTGTGCCCGACTGGGTGCTGAAGCGGGTGAACGAAGTTGTGATGTCGGACCTGACGCCGGAGGCGCTGCAGAATCGCATGCGGCGTGGAGACATTTACCCGCTGGACCGGGTGGGGCGGGCGCTGGGCAATTTCTTTCGCCCCGGGAACCTGATTGCTTTGCGCGAACTGGCGCTGCGTCAGGTGGCGCAGGAGGTGGATCGCAGCCTGGAGTCATATCGAGAAAAGGATGATACCAGTGCAACGGTTGCAGTGCGGGAGCGGATCGCGGTTTGCGTCAGCTCAAATCCGGCGGCCCAGTATCTGATCGCCCGTGCGGCACGCATGGCGCAGGCGATGAACGGTGAACTTTATGTTGTGTATGTGGATCTGGGCCAGGACGGCAGCGACGCGAACCAGAAGACGCTGGCGGCCAACGTGCAGTTCGCGGAAAACGTAGGGGCGCAGGTTGAAAAGCGGACGGGGAAGAGCGTGGCTGAAGTGGTGGCCGATTTTGTCCGCGCCAAGCACATTACCCAGGTGGTCTTTGGACGTTCGGCGACGACGGGAGTGAAACGATATTTGTATCTCTCGGCGATTCACAAGTTCTTGCGCGACGCGCCACCGGTCGACGTTCATATTGTCACGCAGGAGCCTTCCTGATCCGCAATGAGCGAACGCCGGCGTATTCTCGTGGTGGACGACGAGCCGCAGATCACGCGGGTCTTGCGGACCAGCCTATCCAGCCAGGGCTATGACATTCGAGTGGCGAACGACGGCGAGACCGCGCTGGAAATCATGAAAGATTGGACGCCCGATCTGGTGGTCACTGATCTCTCCATGCCCAACATGGACGGACTGGAGCTATGCCGGCGACTGCGAGTTACGAGCCAGGTTCCCATCATCGTGCTCTCGGTGCGCGGGGAAGAACGAACGAAGGTGCAAGCACTTGATGCGGGAGCTGATGACTACGTTACCAAGCCTTTCGGAATTGAGGAATTGCTGGCGCGGGTGCGGGCCTCGCTGCGACGCGTTCCGGCTGAGAATGGGCAGGCCTCGCTGATTGAGGCGGGGGACTTTCGAATTGACCTGGCTGCTCACAAAGTTGTTGTGCGCAAGCGCGAAGTGCACCTTACTCCCAAGGAGTTTGAGTTGCTGGTTTACCTGGCTCGACACGCGGGGAGGGTGGCCACGCATCGCGCGCTGCTGGGCGCGATCTGGGGAGGGCAGAGTACCGAGCAAGTGGAGTACCTGCGGGTGTTCGTCGGACAGCTGCGCAAGAAACTCGAACCGGAGAGTTCATCGCCGCGCTATATTGTCACCGAGCCATGGGTTGGATATCGCTTCGAACCAGGCAATTAACCTCTCTTTTCAGAGAAGACGCTAGATGACCGCCGACTCCGCCTATTACCGCGACCTGGCCTACGTATTGGTGGCGGCCATGGCTGGCGGCTTGGTAGCGCGCAAGCTGCGGCAGCCGCTCATTCTGGGTTATGTCGCCGGAGGAATTCTGGTGGGCCCATTCACCCCCGGCCCCAAGGTTTCCGAAGTTCACGTTCTCGAGTTGGTGGCGGAAGTTGGCGTCATTCTATTGATGTACTCCATCGGGATCGAATTCTCGATTCGCGATCTGCTGCGGGTGAAATGGGTGGCGCTGATTGGCGGTCCACTGGGCATCCTGCTTTCCATTCTGCTGGGAACTGGCGCGGGATGGATGCTGGGTTGGAGCACGTCGCAGGGGATCGCGGTGGGCGCGGCGGTTGCCGTTGCCAGCACCATGGTGTTGTCGCGTCTGTTGATTGATGGCGGAGAGCTGCAATCCGAACATGGCCGGGTGATGATCGGAATCACGCTGGTGGAAGATTTTGCGGTGGTGGCACTCACGGTTTTGTTGCCGAGCCTGGGAGGCGGCGACCGCGGGCAGCTTCTTGGCGTGGGTCTGGCGCTGGGCAAGGGATTGCTCATTCTGGCGCCGGTGGCTTTGGTGGCCTACAAGTTGGTGCCGCCGTTGCTGGCGCGAGTGGCCAGGATGAAAAACGATGAGCTTTACCTTCTGGTGGTTTTGGCACTGGGCTTCGCCACCGCTGCTCTGACGCAAGCAGTCGGACTATCACTGGCGCTGGGCGCCTTTCTCGCGGGGGTGGTCATCAGCGGCTCAGAACAGGGACACGAAACCCTGACTCGATTGTTGCCTTTGCGGGATGCCTTCGTCGCGCTGTTCTTTGTGACTATCGGAGCGCTGATTGATCCGCGTGAGTTGTTTTCGCATCCTCTGCTGCTGGCCGAGATACTGGGATTGGTGGTGCTGGGGAAGTTTGTGATCTGGCTCGCCGTTGTGCGCTTATTCCGGTATCCATTGCGGTCGGCGGCGCTGGTGGCGATTGGACTGACCCAGATTGGCGAGTTTTCTTACGTTCTGATCGGAGTGGCACGCGACTCGAACCTGGTGGGGAACGACGTTTATAACGCGATCCTGGCAGCTTCGCTTCTGAGCATCTTGCTAAATGCCGCACTTATGCGTTTGGCGCGGCGATGGCTGCCAGTACGCCAGGCGTGAAATTGCCCCAGCGCCTTTTTGGGGCCTCTGATTGGATCCCTTTCTCACGTCGGACCTGCGAATAAATCCTCTATTTTCAGTGCTGTTCTTCATAATGCACATTCTACGAATCCTTTATTTAATCTTTACGGGTTTGGCTATTTAATCGAATGAGTCGAAGGCAGCAGTAGAAAGGTCAGGAATTATATGTCATCAATCCATAACGTATCCGCAGAAAACTTAGCCAAGGTTTTTCATCACTACCACGAAGCTCTCGCGCATGACTTTCATGGCCACGCCAGCCGGGAGGCGGATTTCTCCTGGGAGCAGGCTCCCCAAAACGAACGCAAATTGATGATTGCGGCTGCACGGCTGACGCTGCTGGAACTGGCTGCCTCGTCCGCGGGAGAGCAAGGCGATCGCAAGTACTACGCCAAGCCTGGCGAGGCGGATTGGGGCTGCTAATTCTCCTTGCCGGTTAGAGGTGCGGATCTTTACGAAGTCTTTACGAATTGTTTAGCCCACTCTTACGCCGCAGGTTGTCAACTCGTATTCCGCGTCTTCCAAAATAACCAGACGGTTGGAATGGAGATCTCAGGTATGGATCGCACAAATGTGCTGCGCTTGATGGACACCGGCAGGCGGATCGCTTTCATAGTCTTGTTGTTCGCAGCGTTCTTGACTTCGGCGTCGTTTGCCCAGCAGAAGTCGAGTGACGCTCCCGCTGTAACTTCGGGAACTTCGGTGAGCGCAGATCAGCAAATACCCCCGGCTGTCGCAAAAGAGCTCGATGCCATGAAGAAGCGCATCGAACAACTCGAAGCGGAGCTGGATAGGAAGGATGCTCCGCCCGTGGCGGTGGACTCGGCGAAGGTGGTGGGATCGACAACTTTGGATCCCGTGGCCTCTCCAGCGCCGCCCGCCGGCAATCTCTCGGCCAGTACCGAGGTTTCCACGACCACCAAACCCGCCAAGGAAGAACCTTTTGCCTTTGCCGATTGGACCTGGCTGAATGGCAACGCGCGCACCAAGACGCCGGCCTTTGATTCAAAATTCTTCACGCCGGAATTCCGGGCGGACGTGGATTACATCTACGATTTGAACCATCCCAAAGATGACACCATCGGCGGATCAAGCGAAGTATTCCGGTCGAATGAAATTCAGGTGACACAACTCGGCGTCGGGGGCGACTTCCACTATGACAACGTTCGCGGCCGGCTGATGACCCAGTTTGGGATGTATTCCACGACCACGCCACGCAATGACGCCAGCCCCGCGCGCGGGCAATGGGACCTTGCCAATGCCTATCGCTACGTTTCGGAGGCGTACGGCGGGTATCACGTCAACGCGTTGCACGGAATCAACATCGACGCGGGAATCTTCATGTCGTACGTCGGTCTGTTTAGTTACTACAACTTCGACAACTGGGCGTATCAGCCATCCTACGTGTCCTCGAATACGCCATGGTTTTTCAACGGGATGCGGGTACAAATTTTCCCCACCGCACACTTGAAGATCGAGCCCTGGATCATCAACGGATGGCAGTCCTACGGCCGGTTCAATAACAGGTTGGGCGTTGGCGGACAAATCTTGTGGCGTCCGAATGGGTGGCTTTCTGTTCTGGGGAATCAATACGCCTTGGGTGAAGATGCGCTGAACACGCCGGGCCGCGTGCGCTATCACACGGACGATAGCATCGAGGTCAAGTACTACGACCACCCAGAGAACTTCTTGAGCAAAGCCGCCTTCTCGCTGACCGGCGACATGGGATGCGAGCACGGTGGCGGCGTGAGCTGTGCCGGGAATTCGGCGAAGGGGCCAAAGCAGGACTTCCTGGGCTTCATGTTTTACAACCGCTTCTGGTTCCACAGGGACCGTTATGGCTTCACTGTGGGCGGCGGCAAGATTAACAATCCCGGACGCTACCTGGTGCTGCTGCCTCCGATCAATGGCGCAAACGCGGCTTCGGGGACGCCTTACTTTACTGAGAATCCCGGCGATCCGTATAAGGCGTGGGATCTTTCCGAGACCTTCGACTATATGCCCAGCCAGTACATCACCTTCCGCTGGGAGTTTGATCACCGGGCGGCGAATGTGCCGTACTTCTCGGGGCCAGGCGGGATCACGCCTCCGCAGGGCAACACTGGCGCTCCGGGTTCGGTGGTCCCAGGTTTTACTCCGGATCTGGTGAAAGACGAGAACCGGCTGGATTTGTCGATACTGGTTAAGTTCTGAGTGGTTGGTTCGGGAGATTGGTTTATGCAGGATGTTCTGTGGATTGCAGTCACGATCGCGTTCTTTGTGCTCGCGATTGGCTACGTGCGGTTTTGTGACCGCATTCGTTGAGGAGAAATGCTGTGAGTGCTGAGTCGATCATCATGCTGCTGGTGAGCGGGGGACTGATGGTGTACCTGCTTTATGCCCTGTTGCGGCCGGAGAAGTTCTGATGACTGCGAACGGCTGGTTCCAGATTCTATTGTTTCTCGCGCTCATTCTTGCGGTTACCAAGCCGCTGGGCGTGTTCATGGCCCGGGTGTTCAATCGCGAGCGAACGTTTCTGGATTCGGGGTTGCGTCCGCTCGAGCGGTTGCTCTATCGCGTGACCGGCGTCGATGAAAGCCACGACATGGCGTGGACGGAGTATGCCTTCTGCGTGCTGTTGTTCAGCGCGGTTTCCATGCTGCTGCTGTATGGAATTCTGCGTTTGCAGCAGGTGCTGCCGTGGAATCCGCAAAGATTTGCCGCAGTCGCTCCCGGCCTGGCGTTCAATACCGCCGCATCATTCACTACCAACACCAATTGGCAGAACTACTCGGGTGAGGCCGCCATGAGTTATCTAACTCAGATGGCGGGGCTGGCGTATCACAACTTCACGTCAGCAGCGGTGGGAATCGCGCTAGCGATCGCCTTCATTCGCGGCATCGCGCGCCGGGAGAAAGAGACCATCGGGAACTTCTGGGTTGACATGACGCGGGCGACGCTCTGGGTGTTGTTGCCGATGTGCGTGGTAGGTGCACTATTGCTGGTTTCGCAAGGAGTGGTGCAGAATCTCCGTCCCTATGACACGGTGAAGCTGGTTGAATCGCAGCAAGTCCAGAAGACTGGTGCTGACGGCAAGCCAATGGTGAGCGCGGATGGCAAGCCAGTCATGGATACCGTGAGCGACCAGACGATTGCCCAGGGCCCGGTCGCATCGCAGGAAGCAATCAAAGAGCTGGGTACGAATGGTGGTGGCTTCTTCAATGCCAATAGTGCTCATCCCTTTGAGAATCCCACACCGTTCAGCAACTATCTGGAAATGATCTTCATCTTTGCCATTCCCGCGGGCCTGACTTATACGCTGGGCCGCATGACTGGATCGGCGCGGCATGGATGGGCGGTATGGGCGGCGATGGCGTTCTTGTTTTTCTGTGGAGTGACCGCCGCCTACTGGGCAGAGGCGAAGGGCAACCCTCTGCTGGCAGGAGTCGACCAACGCGTTTCTGCTACTCAGCCCGGCGGCAACATGGAAGGCAAGGAAGTTCGCTTCGGCATCGCAGATTCCGCATTGTTCGCGACTGTGACCACGGATGCGAGTTGCGGAGCAGTGAACGGATTTCACGATTCGTTTACGCCGCTGGGCGGGATGGTGCCGCTGGTCAACATCATGCTCAGCGAAGTGGTGTTCGGGGGCGTGGGCGCTGGTCTGTACGGCGTTCTGATCTATGTCGTGCTGGCGGTGTTCATCGCCGGACTCATGGTGGGCCGCACCCCGGAGTATTTGGGCAAGAAGATTGAAGCCTACGACGTGAAGATGGCAATGCTGGTGACGCTGGTGTTTCCGCTGGTGATTCTTACATTCACGGCGATCTCGTCGGTGGAGGGCTTCGGCGCTTCGAGTATCAGCAATCCGGGACCTCATGGATTCACGCAGATTCTTTATGCGTTTGTATCGCAGGCAGGCAACAACGGTTCGGCATTCGGAGGGTTGAACGGGAACACGCTCTGGTACAACATCTCAGGCGCCATCACGATGTTGGTGGGGCGGTTCTTCATGATCCTGCCCATGCTGGCCATTGCCGGAAACCTGGCAAAGAAGAAATATGTTCCACCTTCGCTGGGAACCTTCCCTGTAACCACGCCGTTGTTCAGCGTGCTGCTGGTGGGAGTGATTTTGATCGTCGGCGCGCTGACGTTTTTCCCCGCGCTGAGCCTGGGGCCGATTCTTGAGCACCTGATGATGACTGCGGGTAAGACCTTCTGAGCAAATATGCCTGAAAAGCATTCCAAAACGAAGTCGATTTGGGACCTGAAGATCGTGCGGCGTGCGACGATCGATTCGATCCTGAAGCTGAATCCTCGCAACATGATGAAGAACCCTGTCATGTTCGTTGTGGAAGTGGGCAGTGTGGCCACCACACTTCTACTTCTGCGCGAAGGGCGACATCAGGGGGCGTTTGGGTTCAATTTGCAGATCACACTGTGGCTGTGGTTCACCGTCTTGTTTGCCAATTTCGCCGAGGCCATGGCTGAGGGGCGCGGCAAGGCGCAAGCCGACGCGTTGCGCAAGACCCGTGCGGAAACCATTGCCAATCGACTGCTCCCGGATGGGACAGTTGAGCAGGTGGCCAGTTCCAAGTTGTGCGCCGGTGACATCGTGAAAGTTGTAGCGTGCGAATTTATTCCGAGCGATGGCGAAATCCTGGAGGGCGTCGCGTCGGTGGACGAATCCGCTATCACTGGTGAATCGGCGCCGGTGATCCGCGAAGCCGGAGGAGACCGATCGGCAGTGACCGGCGGCACGCGTGTGTTGTCCGACTGGCTGAAGATCAAGATCACCTGCAACGCCGGCGAGACCTTCATGGATCGCATGATTGCGCTGGTGGAAGGCGCGGAGCGACAGAAGACTCCTAACGAAATCGCCCTTAATATCCTGCTGGCAGGGCTGACGATTATTTTCTTGCTGGCAGTGGTGACTTTGCAGCCGTTCGCAATTTACTCAGGTTCCCCTCAGACCGTCTTTGTGCTGGTGTCGCTGCTGGTTTGTCTGATCCCCACGACGATAGGCGGCTTGCTCTCGGCGATCGGCATCGCCGGTATGGATCGGCTGGTGCAGCACAATGTGCTGGCGATGTCGGGCCGCGCAGTTGAGGCGGCGGGCGACGTGAACACGTTGTTGTTGGATAAGACTGGGACCATCACCCTGGGCAATCGTCAGGCGTCGGAGTTCGTAGCCGCTCCAGGAATCACCGAGGCGCAGATGGCGGATGCGGCACAACTCTCATCTTTGGCGGATGAAACCCCCGAAGGTCGGTCGATAGTTGTCCTGGCCAAGGAGCGCTACGGGCTACGGGGCAGGGAACTGGCCTCGCAGGAAGCTGAGTTTATTCCGTTTAGCGCTCAGACTCGCATGTCGGGTGTGAATCTGGATGGCCGCGAGATTCGCAAAGGATCCGTCGATGCCATTACGAAATATCTTGCCCAGCATGGCACGAATTTGCCCAAAGAGGTTAACTCCGCGGTCGAAACGATTGCACGCTCGGGCGGGACGCCGCTGGTGGTGAGCGAGAATCGCCGCGTGCTGGGAGTGATCCATCTGAAAGACATTGTGAAGGGTGGGATGAAGGAACGTTTTGACCAGCTCCGCGCCATGGGAATCAAGACGGTGATGATTACCGGGGACAATCCGCTGACTGCGGCAGCCATTGCGCGGGAAGCCGGGGTCGATGATTTTCTTGCCGAGGCCGCGCCGAAAGACAAGATGGACCTGATTCGCGCCGAACAGAAACAGGGCAAGCTGGTCGCCATGACGGGTGATGGCACCAACGACGCGCCGGCTCTGGCGCAGGCGGATGTCGGGGTGGCCATGAATACGGGCACACAGGCGGCGAAAGAAGCCGGGAACATGGTCGATCTCGATTCCAATCCGACCAAGCTGATCGAAATCGTGGAAATCGGTAAGCAGTTGCTGATGACGCGCGGGGCGCTGACTACGTTTTCCATTGCCAATGACGTTGCCAAATATTTCGCCATCATTCCTGCGATGTTTGCCGGAACGTTTCCGGTGCTGAATGCCTTGAACATCATGCAGCTTAAGACGCCGCAATCGGCAGTGCTATCGGCAGTGATTTTCAATGCATTGATCATTATTGCTTTGATCCCACTGGCGCTGCGCGGAGTGAAGTATCGCCCGATGGGTGCTGCCGCGCTGCTGCGGCGCAATCTGTGGATTTATGGCGTGGGCGGCATTCTGGTGCCGTTTGCCGGGATCAAGCTGATTGACATGCTGATTACGCGGGTGGGAATGGCGTGAGTTCTATGAGAAAGAATCTGCTGATTTCGGTGTGGATGACGATTGCGACCACGATCCTCCTGGGGATCATTTATCCACTGGTGGTCACTGGACTGGCGCAGTTGTTCTTCAAGGACAAGGCCGATGGCCAACTGATTGGGCAGAATGGAAAAGTCGTCGGTTCGAGAATCATCGGGCAGGCATTTACCGGTCCTGCTTATTTTCACTCGCGGCCTTCGGCAGCGGGGAACGGGTATGACGCCGCGAATTCTTCGGCATCCAACCTGGGACCGACCAACCAACATCTGATTGACCGGCTGAAGTCCGATGTTGCCGCCAATCAGGTGGACCATCCTCAGCAGGCAGTTCCGGTTGATCTGGTGACGATGTCCGGTTCCGGACTCGATCCTCATATTTCTCCGGCGGCGGCCGAGTTTCAGATCGAACGAGTCGCCAGGGTGCGGGGAATCGGAGTAGATGACGTGCGGCAACTCATGCATAAGCACACTGAGGGCAGGCAGCTAGGGTTTCTGGGGGAAGCGCGTGTGAATGTATTGGAGCTCAATCTCGATCTGGATGAACGATTTCCGTTTAGGAAGCAGGCTGCGGTCAGATAGGCCGAGGCATCTCAGGAACATCCAGTGCGGGCGTGTTGGTGCAATGGCGATGGCTCTCCAACAGCCGGGACGCACCACTTTTGTGGGATTGACACCTCTCTCTGGAGCGGATGATGATGACTGTGAAGAGAAATGTTGAATCCTGTCCCAAGCGCGGAGAAGGCGCGGTTCGACCGAGATCACGCCTCCGCGCCGGTCCGCATTCTCGTGGTAGAGGATTACGAACCGTTCCGGAGATTCATCTGTTCGACGCTGGGAAAGAACACGGAACTGCAGGTTATTTGCGAAGTGTCAGACGGATTGGATGCGGTTCACAAAGCGGAAGAACTGCAACCGGACTTGATCGTGCTCGACGTTGGGCTTCCAACAATGAATGGAATCGACGCCGCTCGACAAATCCGCTCGTTGTCCCCCAAATCCAAGATACTCTTCGTAAGCCAAGAGTGTTCCGCAGATGTGGCGCAAGAAGCTTTCAGCTCGGGTGCAGCGGGCTACGTGGTGAAAGCATACGCCGGAAGTGAACTACTAGATGCGGTAGAGGCGGTTCGTCAGGGCAGGCAGTTTGTCGGCAGTGGATTGTGGGCTGACCACTTTGCTGACGATAGCGACAATCAGTTTCTCGACCTCTGCCACAAGGAAGCTTTCGCATCGTTCATACCGGGAACGGCGGAGATCACTCGCAGCCACAGAGTTCAATTCTATTCTGATGACGCATCTCTTCTAGATGGCTTTACTGGTTTTATCGAGGCCGCTCTGGGAGCCGGGAACCCGGTTATCGTGGTTGCAACCGAGTCACACCGGAACGATCTTCTTCAGAGATTGCGCGCACATGGCGTAGATGGCGCTGCTGCCATCGAACAGGGGCGCTATATCCCTTTGGATGTTGCCGAGACGCTTTCGACATTTATGGTGAATGATCTGCCCGACCCGGGACGATTCCTGAGAGTCGCCGGCGACCTGGTTGCAACAACGGCCGCCGCGGCCAAAGCTACGAACGGGGAGCGTCCCCGAGTTGCAGCTTGTGGTGAATGTGCACCTACGTTGTGGGCGCAAGGTAAGGTGGATGCGGCGGTTCAGCTCGAACACCTCTGGGACAAGATAGCCAAGAGCTGCAACGTGGATATTCTGTGCGGGTATGTTTTGAGCGGCTTTCACGGCGAACAGGAAAGCCACACCTACGAGAGAATCTGTGCAGAACACTCCGCCGTTTGTTCGCAGTGAACTGGCTTAGTGAGCCTTGAGATCTTTGCGCCCGCCGACGAGCTTACGCATCCAGACTTACGCATCCAGACTATAGTTGGCAGCGACTTGTTTTGGAAATCCTTAGCCGGTGGCAGGCATGGACTCGCTTCCTGCGCTGAAAGGCACGCGAGCGTGGATCGTGGTGCCACGCTGGGGTTTCGACTCGATTGAAAGCTCTCCATCCACCAGTTTCAGCCGCTCCTCCATGCTGACGAGGCCAAGCCCTGGGGCTGCCTTTGCGGCTTCGCTGTCGAAGCCCAAACCGGAGTCGCTAACTGTGAGATGAATCTCATCCGACGTTCCCCACAATCGCACTTCGACGCGCCGTACCCCGCTGTGTTTTACCGAATTGTGCAGTGATTCCTGCAAGACTCGGAAGAGGCAAAGAGAAAGGTCCGGCGACAAAGGGCTGGGCAGATACTGGGTGCTGAAGTCCACCTCCAGTTTTTGTTGCGCGCCAAACTCCTGGCAGAAACCTCTCATGGCCGCAGCAAGACCCAGATATTGCAGTTTTGCCGAGTGCAACGCGTGCGACAAGGACTGAATATCGGCGGCTATCGCGGAGGTCTGCTTCTGGAGATCGCCAATATGGTTGCGGACTTCGGGCAAATTGGCGGGGTCTTGGTGGAGTTGTTCCAACTCGTTTGCCAGCAGCGCAATACGTTGACCGATGTCGTCGTGAAGCTCCCTGCCGATCCGGGTACGTTCCTGTTCTTGTGCCGCAATCAACCTGCGGCTCACGCTTGCGAGAGCCTCTTCCGCCCGCTTGCGCTCGGTGACGTCGACTACCATTCCTATCATCCGCAGCAGTTTTCCGCGCTCGTCAAAGAAGCCTCTTGCGCTTTTCTGCACCCAAACGACCGAACCATCGGGGCGCAAAACGCGATAACTAATCTGCGCAGTCGGGTTCTGTGGAGTAACCTGGTCGACCGAACCGACAAACACCGCCCGGTCTTCTGGATGAATGCTGGCCAACAGTTCTTGACGAGTCAACGGCTTGGTATGATCGTTGAAACCGAGGACATTCACATGTTCCTCGGATCGAATCACCACGTCGCTGGCGACGTCCCATTCGTACGCGTACATCTTTCCGGCTTCGATGGCAAGACGAAACCGGTGTTCACTATCGCGGAGGGCATGCTCAGCGCGCACTCGGGCTTGCTCCGCCTGGCGACGATCCGTGATGTCCCGCTGAATACCCCACGTCCTGAGCAGCATGTTATTTTCGACAATCCCGAGCATGCTGTTCAGGAAAACTTTGGGATTTCCCTGTGGGTCAACCTCAAGCGACTCGCGGTCCACCACGCGGTAACCGCTACGGATGTAGTCGCGAGTCAATTCGATGTTTACGGGATTCTCCGCATCCAAGGTTTCCGTGAGCCGCTTACCCACAAAGTTGGCCGGCGACATCCCATACATGCGGGCCAAGGCGTCATTGCACTCGGCCAAGTAAGACTCGTGCAGAATGCGCTGCACCTGTTCGTCTTCGGGTAGGCCGACGGGAATGGGGCGTTCGAGTTCCTGACAAAAAATGCCTTCCGAGCTTTGCGAAACGAACAGCCGGTAATTCGACTCGCTCCGCTTTAGGGCCTCTTCCGCCTGCTTGCGCTCAGTAATATCAGCCACCATGCCGATCACTCTCAGCGTCCTGCCTCGGGCGTCGAAGACCGCCCGCCCGGTGTCCTCCAACCAAATAACGCTTCCGTCGGGACGCAGCACCCGAAAGCCGATCTGATAGGCAGGGTTTTCAGGGGTGAGCCCGATCTCCGCAGCGGTATACATGGCGCGGTCGTCTGGGTGGACTCTGGTGTAAAACTCCCGACCCGTGTCGTGCGTTGGATCATCTATCCAGTCGAGAATGCGCGTGCACTCTCCTGATCGCACGATCACATCGGTTTCCGTGTCCCAATCGAATGCATACATTCTTCCCGCTTGCACCGCCAAATGTAGCTGCTGCTCGCTTTCTCGCAGCGCCTCTTCTGTCCGCCTCCGTTCGGTAATGTTCTCCACAAAGGCAAAGACCAGCGGGGACCCTCCGTCGCCGTTCTTCAAGAGAGAGACATTCAGACGTCCCCAAAGCTGGGTGCCATCTTTTCTGGTGTAGCGTTTCTCCAGCGAGTACTGGTCGATGACGCCTGCACAGAGTTTTTGAAACAGAGCCCAATCGTCCTGGGAATCTTCGGGACTAGCAAATTGGGAACAACTCATGCCGCACAGTTCGTCCTCCCGGTATCCCAGCATGGAGCAAAGCGCCGGGTTGGCGAGCAAAAGCGTCCCCTCCATATCCTCTACTGCGATTCCCAGGGACGCTTGCTCAAAGAGATAGTGGAAAAGCTGTTTAGCCTGTACCGGCAAGGTTTGCGAGGACATGGCGACTCCGAAGGAAGGTGTTGTCAACCGACACCCTAGCACTTTCCGGCGCAAAAGTGAATGGTTGCCGATCGGAGGAGCTTTGCTCGCTGGAGCGGGCGTGGCGCCGAGGCGAGAGCGAAGAACCGAATCAGTGGATCGACTCTGCAACCCACCTGATCTATCACGCGCTGTTCATCGATCGGGCGAACAGAGTGTCCCGCTAAACTCCGTTCACGGTCCGTGGGAGCGAAGCTCGGCGTTTCTCCCAAATGTTAAACTTGCTGCGTGTCCCGCATCGCTTACCTCGAATGCACCAAGTGCGGCGAGCACCTGAGCGCCGATCATCCCCAGACCGTGTGCCCTAAGGACGGCGGAGTTCTCTACGTCCGCTACGACCTTGCAGCTCTGAGGAAGACGTTTCCGGCGGCGTCGCTGGCGGGACGCACTCCGAACATGTGGCGTTACGCCGAAGTGTTGCCCGAAGCCGAGCCGGTCTCGCTGGGTGAAGGCTTCACGCCCATGCTGTCCAGCCGCGAGTTTCCCAACGTTAATATAAAAGACGAAGGGCTGAATCCGACTGGATCGTTCAAGGCCCGTGGCATGTCGGCTGCGGTCACCATGGCGAAAGCTTACGGTCTGAAGAAGTTGGCTGCACCTTCAGCCGGGAACGCGGCCAGCGCGCTGGCAGCCTATTCGGCGGCGGCGGGGATCGAGGCACACCTTTTTATGCCGAAGGATGTGCCGCTGGCCAATCGCGTGGAGTGCGAGAGCTATGGTGCGCACGTCACGTTGGTCGATGGCTTGATCAGCGATTGCGCGCGCATGGTTGCGGAGCAGAAAGAAAAAGAAGGCTGGTTCGACGTTTCCACGTTGAAGGAGCCGTTCCGCCTGGAAGGCAAGAAGACGATGGGCTACGAAGTGGCGGAACAACTGGGCTGGCGGATGCCGCAAGGAATCATTTACCCCACAGGCGGTGGCGTCGGGCTGATCGGAATGTGGAAGGCATTTGACGAGATGGAGCAGTTGGGATGGATCGGCGCAGAGCGGCCGCAGATGATTGCGGTGCAGGCGGCGGGATGTGCTCCGATTGTGAAGGCGTGGGACGAGGACAAGATCAACGCGGAGTTTTGGCCGAATGCATCGACGCTGGCTGCCGGTTTGCGTGTTCCCAAGGCTTATGGCGATTACCTGATTCTCGACATATTGAAGAAGAGTGAAGGGCTGGCGCTGGCGGTGAGTGATGACGAAATCATGGATGCGCTGCGACACTGGGCGCGGGTGGAGGGAATCTTTGCTGCTCCGGAGGGAGCGGCCGCGTTGGCGGCGTATCGCAAGCTGCACGCGACTGGATTCTTTGGCGATGACGATACGGTGGTGCTGTTCAATACCGGCTCGGGGTTGAAGTATCTGGATGTAGTCGAGGGGCAGAAGAAGCGCCAGGAGCCGCGTCCAGCGGCCCGGCAAATCGGCGGGATTATTGGGCCGTATTGAAGAGCCGTCAGCCGTCAGCTTTCAGCCATGACTGAGCACCTTTATTATCACGACTCCTTCTTGTACGAGTTCGACGCGGAAGTACGCGATGTCACTGCGGTGGATTCGCGTTCGGCCCTCATTCTGGATCGCACCGCGTTTTATCCCACCAGCGGCGGACAGGTGTTTGACACTGGGTGGATCGTTCCTGCTGGACAGCCAGAACCCAGCAGGCTGCGCGTCGCGGAAGTCGCGGAACGAGAAGACGGAAACATCCTGCATTTTCTGGACAATCCAACGCGAATTCAACGCGGCAGTCGAATTCGTGGGCTGATTGACGCTGAGCGTCGGCGTGATCATATGCAGCAACATTCCGGACAGCACGTTCTCTCGGCGGCGTTCGTGAGAGCGCTCGATATGCCTACGGTCTCATTCCACATGGGGGCGGAGTTTTGCTCCATCGATCTGGACACCAATATCCTGACAGCAAAGCAAGCTGAGACAGCCGAGGCGCTGGCCAACGAGGTCGTGACAGAGAACCGCGGCGTCAGCATTCGCTTCGTAACCAGCGCAGAAGCGAAAGACCTGGGACTGCGCAAGCTGCCACCGGTGGAACGAGATCAGCTGCGGCTGATCGATATCGAAGAGTTCGATCTGACGGCTTGCGGCGGGACCCATGTCACAGCCACAGGGCAGATTGGAGGCATCTTACTAAGGAAAATCGAGAAGGTGCGGCAGGGATGGCGAGTGGAATTCGTCTGCGGCAAACGCGCCGTGGGCACGGCGCGCCGCGATTACACCACTTTGGCTGAGTCGGCGGCCCTGCTTTCTACCCATGTATGGGATGTACCCGAGCAGGTCCGAAAATTGCAGGATGAATCGAGAGCGGTGAAGAAATCTGCCGAGCACGCGTTGGCAGAGATCGCCGATCTCTATACGGGCCGCATACTGGGAGAGGCGACCGATAGCGGCGGCCGTAAGATTGTGATTCGTGTGTTTCCGGATCGAGATCTGGCGTTTATCAAGCTTCTGGCACAGAGACTCACCCGCCAGAGTGCTAACGTTGTTGCCTTGCTGGGTGCGGGGACTGACTTGCCTTCACTGGTTTTTGCACAATCTCCGGGACAGCCCTTTGATATGGGCGGGCTCATGAAAGTAGCTCTTGCCAAGCTAGGTGGGCGAGGCGGCGGTAGCAAAGATATGGCCCAGGGTGGCCCAGCGCAAGTTGCCGGAATCGAGGCAGAGCTTAGCCAAATCGCGGTGCGGCTGGAAGAAAATCAGAAGCCGTAACCGCCAAGGTCGCAAAGAACACCCGCGAAGTTCGCGAAGAATCACCCGCATCGTGCTACATTTCCTTCAGTCCCATGGAACAGCGCCTCATCCTCATTAACTTGCTGATCAAGCTTGGCGTCGCCGCCGCCGTGGCCAGCATTCTGGTTCGTTCCGTCGAATTCAAGCGATTGCTCTTCCGGGAAGACCGTTCGCTCAAGCAGAAGATATATCTGGTTTTGTGGGTCGCGGGGCCGCTGGCGATCGGCGTGTACTTCAGGCTTATCGCGCGCAGCTTCCTGGCGGGCGATCTGTCATTCGAAACCGCGATTGTGCTGGGAGTCATTGGTGGCCGTCTCTGCGGAGTACTCGGCGGGACACTGGTGGCGCTTCCCGCGTTGCTCTATGGCGAATGGGCGACTCTGCCGTTTGCCATTATCTGCGGGCTGGTGTCCGGGCAACTGCGAGACGCCGCTCCGGACCGCGAAGATATCTGGTCGTTTTCGCCTTTCATTGACCTGAGCATTTATCGGATGATTCGCCGCAATCTTCCTGCTCCCCGCAGGTTCGATTGGCAAGTCATGTTCTTCGTGACCATCGTGGGTCTGAGGTTTATCCAGACGGAGATGTCACATTTTTCTCCGCGTGCCACCTTCAGCCTGGAGAGCCCCGAATATTGGGTGGAGTCTCTCATCTATGCGGCTTCGATCATGGTGATCGGAATCGAGCTGAAGATCTGGAACAGCGTACGCATCCAGATCAAACTGGAAGAACAGGAACGGTTGCTGCTGCGCTCGCGCATGGAGGCGCTGCAAAACCAGATCAACCCCCACTTCTTGTTCAACACCCTGAACTCGGTGTCGTCGCTGGTGCGGTTCGATCCTGACACCGCGCGGGAGTTGATCATCAAGCTGGCCACGATTCTGCGGCGCCTCCTGGGCAGCGGTGACGCCTTCGTGCCGCTGCGCGAAGAGTTGGAGTTTATTGATAACTATCTCGACATTGAAGTGGTGCGCTTCGGACGCGACAAGCTGCGGGTGGTGAAGGAACTGGATCCCGCCTCGCTGGACGCGATGGTGCCCAGCATGCTGCTGCAACCGCTGGTGGAAAATTCCATCAAGCACGGGCTTTCGCCCAAGATCGAAGGCGGCAGCATCTTCTTGCGCAGCCGTCTCACCGAGTCACAGCTGGTGATTGAAGTTGAGGATGACGGGATAGGAATGGGGGCTGCTCAACTACTGGAAAAGCCCACGGGGCTGGGCGGGACCGGCATTGGCATGGCGAATGTGGCCGAGCGTCTGAAAGTGCTTTACGGGGACACCGCGCGGATGACCATCGACAGCAATGAAGGCAAGGGGACGCTCATTCGACTGCGCCTGCCGGTGTTGCAGAGCGAAGGCTCCATTCCGGCGGCGCTTCAGGAAGAGCGTTCCAGCGTGCGCCGGTAAAACTCCTCGTATTGTGGGACGATCTTGGAAGAACAAAACTTAGATTGCGCCATGGCTCGGCTGGCCTTGGCCATTTCCTGCAAGCGGCCGTCGTCGTTGAGGAGTTCGATCGCGTAGCCTGCCATGGTGTCGACGTCGCCGACATCGGCTAGGTAGCCGCTGATGCCGTGCTCAATCAGTTCGGGAACACCGCCTCCGCGGGTGGCGATTGGCACCACCTTGCAAGCCATGGCTTCGAGCGCTGCCAATCCGAATGATTCGAGTTCGCTGGGCATGAGAATGACGTCGGCCACAGCCAATTTTTCGCTGATCGTGTCCTGCTTGCCCAGGAACAGAACGTCGTCGTGAATCCCTTTCTGGACGGCCAGCCATTCCGCCCGCGAGCGGTCAGGGCCGTCGCCGATCATCAGCAGTTTGGCCGGCATCTTCTTGCGTACGCGGTCGAAGATCTCAACGACGTCGGTCACGCGCTTCACCGGCCGAAAATTCGATAGATGCACCAGGACGCGTTCGCCGTTCGGCGCATACTCCAGGCGGCGCTCCGCGGCTCCCGCGTCGCGGCAGTAGAGATCACAATTCACGAAGTTGTAAATCACTTCGATGTGATTCTTAACGTCGAACTCGCGCAGAGTGCGCTCCCGAAGATAGTTCGAGATCGCAGTCACCCCGTTGCTCTCTTCGATGGAGAACCGCGTGATGGGCAGATAGGAGCGATCGAGTCCCACCAGGGTGATATCGGTGCCGTGCAGGGTGGTGACAAACGGCAGGCGTTGTCCTCGCGGCTTGGCGGCCAGCATCTGCCGAGCCAGCAGGGCGCTTACGGAGTGCGGGATCGCATAATGCACATGCAGAAGGTCGAGGGCGTAGAGTTCAGAAACTTCCGCCATGCGGGTGGCCAGCGCCAGGTCATACGGCGGAAAATCAAACAGCGGATAACGGGACACATCCACTTCGTGATAGTGAATGTTGGGATGCAGTTCGGTCAGGCGGATGGGTTGGGCATAGGAAATGAAATGGATTTCGTGCCCGCGATGCGCCAGTTCCAAGCCGAGTTCGGTGGCCACCACTCCACTGCCGCCGTAGGTGGGATAACAGGTAATCCCGATCTTCATGCCGGTCCTTTGCACGCCAGCCGGCGTGGCTCTCTGATTCGATGGTGACCGGTGCGCTGGGATTCAGATTTTCGGGTATTCAGGCGAAAAGGAAAAGTTAAGTTTCGGAGTTGCTGGCGCCCTTGGCAGCATCGCGGTTGCCCAGTCCGTCGTCGAGCTTGTCGAGATGCGTCTGGAGTCGTTCCTGGACGGTGTTATCGAGGGCGGTGAACTCAATGCCCATACCGACTCCTGGGTCGCTGGCACGGATGACGCCGCTGGTTTGAACCTTTTCGTCGTCCATCCAAAATTTGATGTTGACTTTCGTGCCCAGCTGAAGCGGGATCAGGCTCTCAACATAACAGCCCCGGCCCCCAATGTCGGTCGCGTGGGTGTTCATCTGCGACCGGCGACCGTCGTCGAAACTGATCTCGATGGGAAATAGAACTTTATGCCGCACGAAACGCCGCTTATTCTCGCCCGTGCCCACTTCCTGCTTTTCCCATGCGGCGAGATCTTGCCAGGGGCTGCGTTGGTTGGGAAGCATTTGCACGCCAGCTTCAATCTTGCGGGCCACGCCGGCATCAATGACCCAAATGACTTTGAAGCGGGCTTTTTTGTCACCATGCTGAACGCCAATGATGTCGCCGGCCTTCAGAGGATGAGCGATGCCCGAGATTTGCGCGCCTTCGCTGCTGATTTTGCCGGCGTTGGCGTTCTGAAAGAAGGGACGGCCGTCGGCATCCATGCCCCAAACTCGGACAAGGATTTGGGCTTCGATCCGGCTTTCCGGTCTTTTATCCATGAGCTCCGCTACCTGATCAGTAGTGTGAAAGACTTGCTTATCATAACCGCGCTCGGTGACCTCCGCAGGTTACCAACGTAAGTGGCGGCGGATGCCGGAAGGCCGTGTACGGGTGGGGGTGGGAAGCAGGCGGCGCTGGCAGGATGGCGTCCGTGTTTACAGTACGTTGCACTTGACCGGCAGCGTGGGGAGTAGCATAATTGCCGTCCTCGGTTCGCCGCGCTGGCCTGCGGTTGCGGTTTGAGCCGAGGAGGGCCCCGTCTCCCGCGTGAGCGTAGTCTCAACGCGATTCTTCGACTCTGCGCTACGGAGGATTCCCCATGACTCGATTGAGTAGTTGCAAACGAGATTTAGCATTTTCTCTGCTCGCTGCCATCACCTTGCTAGTATCGCTGTCGGCATCTGCCCAGTGGAATGAGAAGGTGCTGCACGACTTTCAGGCAATTCCAGACGGTTCCCAGCCGGCCGGCGGCGTTATCTTCGACTCAGCGGGCAACCTGTATGGGACCACCTACGATGGCGGAGCGGAGGGTTGTCATATCGCCTGCGGCACCGTGTTCCAGTTGCAGCCGCAGGGCGGCGGCGTTTGGACAGAGAACATACTCTATGTCTTCAAAGGCAATGACGGCAACGACGGCGAGCTGCCGGCCGGAGGCTTAATCTCCGATCAGCTTGGCAACTTATACGGTGTAACGGCCTACGGCGGCAGCGGCGACTGCAACTTGTTGGGCATCGTTGTGGGCTGCGGGACGGTATTTGAAATGTCGCCACCCGCTCAAGCGGGCGGAGCCTGGACGGAGACTGTGCTTTACAGCTTTCAGGGTCGCAGCGACGGTTATCTTCCCACAGGCGATCTCACCTTCGACAGGCAAGGCAAATTATTTGGCGCTACGCAGTTTGGGGGCGGCGACGGGAGTTGTGACGCGCCGTACTATCAAGCTTGCGGAACGGTGTTCGGCTTGAGCCCGCCGAAGATGAAAGGCGGCACTTGGGCGGAAGAAGTCCTGTACAGCTTCAAGGGTATCCCGCAGGGCCTGCAAGTGGGTGATGGAGCTAGCCCCAACGGCGGGCTGCTTCTCGACAATGAGGGCGCGATTTACGGCACTACGTACCACGGTGGCGATAATTATCTTCAGCAGGGCGACTGCATTCAAGGCGGAGAGACTGGGTGCGGCACCGCATTCAAGCTGACCCCGCCGCAAGGAAATGGTGGTAAATGGACGGAGAGCCTGCTCCACGTCTTCACTTATCTGGAGGATGGATACTTTCCGGCCGCCGGGCTCACTTTCGATGGAAACGGGTACCTCTACGGCACGACCCAGAGCACCGCATTTCGACTCGATCCTATCTCTGAGGAATCCGATCGTTGGAGCGAAACGATCTTGTACACCTTCGATGCGGACGTGTTCAACCCCAACGCCGCACTCATTCTTGACAAAGCTGGCAATCTCTACGGTACTTCCGAGGCCGGAGGTTGTCACCAAGGTTGTCATGGGAGCGTCTATCGCCTGAACCGGCCGGAGAAGAAGGGTGAGGCTTGGACTCTCACCATCCTGTATGCATTTCTCGGCCCTCCCGGCGACGGTGGCGATCCAGCCGCCAGTTTGGTCTATAAGGATGGCAGTCTCTACAGCACGACCCAGATGGGTGGCATCCAAGGGGACTGTCCTGGTGGCTTAGAGGGCTGCGGCAGCGTGTTCGAGATCTCGCCCTAGAAGTCTTTCTTGTGTTCAGGAAGTTGCCGAGACCGCCAAGTCGCTCCAGGGAATGAGCTGAATTCCGTTACGGTTCAGCAATTCTCGCATTGCCGGACGGGATAGAATCTCCCGTTCCAAATCACGCGATTGCCGCAAGCGGGTGTGAATGTCCGCCAGTTTCGCGTCGTTGTAGCCGGGGTGGGTCACAAATTCCCACGTTCCCTCGGGAAGAGTTTCCAGGATGAAGTGGATCAGCCGGTCGTCGAGTGCGCCGGTAGCCACCACGCCCACGCTGCCATCGGTTGTGATCATTCCAGCGTCGGCCACGGCACGGCGGAATTTGCCAGCCAGAAGGTTTAGCAGCTTTACCTGACCGTAGCGCTGCCATAGCTGGGGACGGTTTGCGATCCTCGAAAGCGCCATCCATCCAAATGGATTGCGAATGGCACGCACACCGCAGGCTTTCGCTGCGCGCAACAATGGCCGCAGTACCTGGGGAAACATGTGGGTGTGCTTGTGAGTGTCGATGTGCGAGACCGGAATGCCGGCGGATTGCAGTTTACGGATCTGAGCTGTGGCTTCGGTTTCGATTTCGTCTGCGTCGAGACGTCCGCTCAAAGCGCGCAGAGCGAAGCTGCTGATGTTCTGCCGGAAGTGGCCGGGATTGCTGGCATCCATCAAGCTTGGGGTTTTGTCTGCGCCAAGCAGCGGCGAGCCGTCCACCAGGACCAGGTGACAGCCTACGGAAAGCTTGGAGTTCAAGCGCGCGAGTTGAACGGCATCGTCGAACGCCGCGGAGTTGGCCATCAAGGTGGTGGAGGTGACGATGCCGGTAGCGTGGGCCTCCAGGATTCCCCGATTCACCCCGGCGGTGAGGCCAAAGTCATCCGCATTGACGATCAAACGCCGCACGCGACAGGATAGAGGATGCTGTCAGCAATCAGCAATCAGCATTCAGCCAACCAGGGCTTGGCCGCGGACTCAAAGGCGCTGTTGACTGAATGCTGAGTGCTGAATGCTGACGGCTTCGTGTTTGCCCACTCTTTCGGGCTGACATATACTGCAAGCAGTCCACAGAGGCGCTTCTCATCCTTCACAATCCTCCCACGGCGTGGGACGGCCGGGAGCGAGGGGCGGTTAGCTCAGCTGGTTAGAGCGCCTGCCTTACAAGCAGGAGGTCGCAGGTTCGAGTCCTGCACTGCCCACCAGATTACTGTTGTAGAGTCAAGCTGATAGCAGTGGTTTGGAACTGCTATGCTGTCCCTGCAATTTCTCACTGCGCCCAAAATTGTGCCCACCCGTCGTTCCAGTGCTTCCAAGTGGGACTACTTTGAAATTGGCTCTTGGTTGATGCGAATCGTGTAGTCGTAGCCCGGTTCATGAGTCAGTTCGGAGTGCTTCGTCTGGGCCTCCTCGACCGAAGCGAATGGCCCGTAATGGAGCTTCACCGGAAATTGACCTGTCCCTTTGCTGATTGCAGTGAGGTGGAGATAGAAATTGGGGGCCATGTTATGTCGTCCGATCAATCCACGTCGAATCCGAAGGCGTTTAGCACTTCCGTAGGGACATACCTTTCGTTTTTGTTGCGTCGCACCCATTCTTTCAACTGGGCAGAGCCCTCGTATTGATGAGGCGAGAGGTTGAGAGTCTCGACCACTTGATCGAAGGAATTCGCCGCCGGAATGACCCGTTTGTACGCGCCTGGGTTGGTGAAATCTCGGTTCTCGGGATGGACTGACATCGCGCGCCTCCAATAAGTGTGGCACCATGCTACGAAGGTCGCGGCGCTATTCCAATGCCACGAAAGGGGGGAGTCACCCCCACTGGAGTGGGGACGCTTAGCTTCTTCTTCGATTCTCCACGCGAAGTGAGGCTGACGTGCCCGTTCCACCTGAATTCATTGGGGAAATCAGCGATTACGCTCACAAACGGTCAATGAGTGTGTAAGCGCGGTTGTTCGCCAAGAACCCATAGGGCGGGACAATTACGTCCTTGATCTCCCGTCCAGCGGGGAGGACAATGGTTCCGTCTGGCTGGCCACATCGTGCTCTTCCCTTGCGGTTCGGAGTCGGACTGGGCCCGTTTCTCTCGCGTGAGTAGGCCGCGATTCGCGATGTTCGCACCACGGAGGTCTCCCGATGACGAAACTCAATGCGTGGAAAAGAGCCGCGACGGTCTTTCTGCTCTGTGCCGCCACTACGATTGCCGCGGCTTCTCACGATTCTCAGCCGGAGATCGGCTTGGCGAACCAGATTTTCCGTGAGGCCTCAGCGTATCTCTCAGGCGGGATGTACTCCTACTCCATAGCCGTCGGGGACTTGAACCGGGATGGCAAGCCTGATCTTGTGATGACGGACTACGAAGGGTGCGGGAATTGCCAGAACGGTCTCGTAAGTGTGTTTCTGGGAAACGGCGATGGTACTTTCCAAAATGCGAGGACCTACGGCACTGGCGGAAATTATGCTGACTCTGTGGCCATCGCCGATGTGAATGGGGATGGCATCCCTGATCTGCTGGTTGCGAATTTCGGCGGGTGCTCCGACTGTGGCGCAGGGGGCAGCGTTGCGGTATTGCTTGGCAAAGGAGACGGCACTTTCCGGGAGGCTGTGAATTATCCGTCGGGTGGATATCGGGCCTATTCAGTCGCTGTGGCTGATGTAAATGGTGACGGCAAGCCTGACCTGCTGGTGGCCAACGATTGCTCGAGTTACACCTCCTGTGCCAATGGTGGAGTCGTGAGTGTCCTGCTGGGCAATGGCAACGGTACTTTCCAAACTGCGGTCAGCTACAGCACGGGCATGTTGAATGCTGTGTTCGTTGCAGTAGCGGATGTGAATGACGATGGCAAGCCGGATCTGCTGGTAGCAACTAACTGCGACTACCTCAATAATCCCGCTTGTTCGGGAAGTTCCGGAAGCGTAGCCGTGCTGCTGGGCAATGGCAACGGGACCTTCCAACCACAAGCGAGCTACGGTTCGGGGGGATATGGCGCCATTTCATTAACAGTGGCGGACGTGAACGGAGATCACCAGCTTGACCTGGTGGTGGCGAACGATTGTTTTACCGCCACGACCTGCCAGGACGGAGGCGTGGGCGTGCTGTTGGGAAATGGCAACGGTACTTTTCAGCCGGCGGTGAGCTATGGCCCCGGCGACATTGGCGCCTTTTCCGTAGCGGTCGCCGATGTGGACGGAGACGGGAATCCTGACCTGGTGGTGGCGACGGGCTACCTATGCGGCAACTGTGCCGATGGCGACGTCAGCGTGCTATTGGGAAATGGCGACGGCACGTTTCGCCTGACGAGGACCTATGAGTCGGGGGGAGACGGCACCAATGCTGTGGCAGTGGCGGATGTGAATGGGGACGGCAAGCCCGACATTCTGGTGGCAAATGTGGTGGGCGGTGTCCGGGGAGAGAGGGGCGTGGCAGGGGTACTGCTCGGCGATGGCAAGGGAAGCTTTCAAGGGGCTGGCATTTACGGTGACGGCCAATTCGTGCTTGCCATGGCAATCGGCGACTTAAATGGTGACGGCAAACCCGACTTAGTGGAGGCAAACCAGTGCCGTTACCAGTGCACTGAAGGCGATGTGTCGTTATACCTCGGCCGCGGGGACGGCAGTTTGAAGGCGCCGGTGCATTACGCGACTGGAGGAATATACACTTGGGGCTTGGCCATCGCGGATGTGAATGGGGATGGCAAGCCCGACTTGATCGTCGCTAGCGAATGTGGCGGCAGCGCCAACTGTTACGGCGTTGTGGGCGTTCTATTCGGCAACGGCGATGGCACCTTTCAAAAAGTTGTGCCCTACGCATCCGGCGGAGATGGAGCTGTCTCCGTTGCGGTGGCAGATGTGAATGGAGACGGCAAGCCTGACCTGATCGTGGCGAATTCTTGCCTAAACTATAACAATTGCTCGGAGGGCGTGATCAGCGTACTGCTAGGCAACGGCGACGGCACCTTCCAGAAGCCGGTTCTTTACGGCTCTGGTGGAGACTATGCCAGTTCGGTGACGGTCGCGGATGTGAACGGTGACGGCAAACTCGATCTGGTGGTTGCCAATAGCTGCGCCGACTCTTACTGCGAGCTCGGCAGTGTGGGAGTTTTGTTGGGCAACGGTGATGGTACCTTCCAGAAAGCAGTTACCTATGGCTCCGGAGGAGGATACACCGGCTATGTGGCAGTGGCGGACTTAAACGGGGATGGCAAACCGGATTTGATCACTTCGAACCAATGTCCCCTGGGTCCTAACTGTTCCAGTTTCAGCGGGCCGGGCACAATCGGCGTGCTACTCGGCGATGGTGACGGGACCTTCCAGAAGGTCAGAGTGACCAGCACTCCGGGAGGGAACGGGAGCGGTCTTGCCGTAGCGGACTTCAATGGCGATGGAAAGCTGGATGTGGCCTCCGGGGCGGGGGATGCGCTACTGCTGGGCAACGGCGATGGAACGCTCCAGCCACCCCTAGTCCTGGGTGTGGAGGGTTTCGGCATCGCGGTTGCGGATTTTAATCTCGATGGCAAGCCGGATATCGCGGGCGGCGACGCTACTGTGCTACTGAATATTTCGAGTGGAACAGGAACGCCACGCGTGCCATCGGCCCCGCGTCATGGAGGTTATTGAAATTCTTTATGACAAAACTTAGCGCGTGGAAAAAGGCCGGAGGCGTGTTTGTGCTCTGCACCGTGGCGACCGTCGCGTTTGGGCAGAACTTCACCAGTTTGTTTAGTTTCGCCGGCGCTGACGGCAGCGTGCCCAGCGGGGGAGCGCTAGCGCAGGGAGTCGACGGAACCTTTTATGGGTCGACCGTCTATGGTGGCAGCAATGTCTCCTGTTATGGGCCCACCGGCTGCGGCACTGTCTTCGAGATCACCCGAGATGGGGTGCTGACAACTCTTCACAGGTTTTGCCTCGCTCAAGCAACCTGCCCCGACGGCCTCAACCCCTCGGCATTAATCCTAGCCACGGACGGGAACTTCTACGGAACAACCGCAGGCGGTGGAGCCTACGGTGAAGGCACGTTTTTCAGAATCACGCGCCAGGGCTCACTCACAACGCTATACAGCTTTTGCGCCGTGCCTAACTGCAATGACGGAGTTGAACCGAATAGTGTAATTCAGGGCATTGACGGGAACTTCTACGGGACAACGGGCTTTGACGGGAGTTGCGGGAACTACGGCACGGTGTTCAAGGTCACGGCGGAGGGAAAGTTAACGACGCTTCACAGCTTCTGTGGCAGCGGCGACGGCAGTGGTCCTGGAAGGTTGGTACAGGCCACTGATGGGAATTTCTACGGCACGACACTGCTGGGTGGGAATATCCGGTGCAACCTAGATTACGGGGGCTGTGGCACGGTCTTCAAGATCACTACAAGGGGAACGCTGACAACGTTGCACACCTTCAACAACGGCAATGACGGGGAGTTTCCTAGCGGAGGGTTGATTCAGGCAACCGACGGTAACCTCTACGGAGACACTTCCGCGACCTATTTCACATGTGGCTATCCCACTTGCGGCACAGTCTTCAAAATCTCTCTTCGCGGCACACTGACAACCCTTTATCAGTTCTGCCAGCAAAATGGCTGCGGAGACGGCAGCAACCCCGATAGCACACTGGTTCAGGGGACCGACGGGAATCTCTACGGGTCGACGCTCAATGGCGGTGGCGCTGTTGAATGCTTGGGCGGTTGTGGTACGGCTTTCAAAATGACGCTAAACGGCAGTCTTACCACTTTGCACGACTTCGGCAGCGCCGATGGCTCTTACCCGCTCACTATGTTGCAGGGGACCGACGGAAAGTTCTATGGCGCAACGGACGAGGGCGGCAATGCATGTCCACCGTATGGCTGCGGCACGATCTACGGCCTAGATATGGGCCTCGGCCTATTCGTCACCTTCGTACAACCCGACGGGAAAGTCGGCCACGTCGCAGAAATTCTCGGGCAAGGATTCGAGGGAACTACCGGTGTTTCGTTCAACGGAGTTCCTGCGAACTTTAAGGTACGAGCGGACACGTTCATCCGCGCCACAGTTCCGCCAGGCGCAACCACCGGCTACCTCACCGTGACCACGCCCAGCAGCACGCTGACCAGCAACGTGCCCTTCCATGTGATCCCGTGACTGGGCTGTTATGGCTTAAAGCCTTTTAGGAGAAAATTTATGAATTGCATTCGTCCGTTAGCCTTCGTAGCCATGTTGGTTGGCTCGACCATGTTTGCTCAGTCCAATCCGAAGCCTCTAATGAATGTGCCTCTGGTGCCGGAAAGCGCTGTACCGGGAAGTGGTGGGTTTACCCTGACCGTCAACGGCAGCGGCTTTGTTCATGGCGCGACGGTGCAGTGGAACGGCTCGCCGCGGTCTACCAAAGTCATTTCCAGGAGTCAATTGCAGGCTGCGATCAGCGCTGCTGATATCGCTAACGCGACGACGGTTGCGGTCACGGTAAGAAACCCCGGAGCCCGGGGTGGAAGCTCCAACCTGGTCTACTTCCCAATTCGTACAAGTTCAACGACTGTTACTTTTGCTGGCCATGGCGGAATCCCGCGCATTGGATTTTTGGCCGCCGGTGACTTTAACGGTGACGGCAAGGTAGATATCGCGGTTGCGGGGGAAGGCCACAATCGCGGGTATGTGAACGTGTATCCCGGCAACGGCGATGGAACATTTGGTACGCGCATCCAGACGCTTGCCCGCTATAACGGCCTCCTGTGCTGCGAGCTTGATTCCATCCTGGCCGGGGACCTCAACGGTGACGGAAATCTGGACCTCGCTGTGAATGAAGACAATGGTGACGGTAATGACTCCCCCTTTGGATATGTATTACTGGGGAATGGTGATGGAACGTTTCGTGAGACGCATGGATTACAGACCTACACCTACAGCGCGGTGGCCTTTGGAGACCTCACTGGTGACGGGTCGGTGGATCTAATCACAACCGGCGCGATTCCGGCCTATCCCACACCGCAAACCTACATTTACCTGACCGACTTGTCGTCCAATATCAGCTTGTCTCAAACCCTCAACGATGTTGGCGGAGCAGGCGTCGCAGTTGGAGATTTTAATGGTGATGGTAAGCTCGATCTGGCATTGGCAGGAACGCCGTATCCGGAAGGCGGCAATGGCGTTTGGGTCGCATTGGGAAATGGCGACGGAACCTTTCAGACACCGGTTCGATACTCAACTCTCAACCCATCGAACAGCATCTTCGCCGCTGACTTGAATGGCGATGGCAACCTCGATCTCGTCACAGACGGCATTTGCACACTCTACGGCAACGGCGATGGCACCTTCACGCCGGGGGGCTGCCTGGGTACTGGCTTCAACAACCCCAGGATGGCCCTTGCCGATTTCAACGGCGATGGCAAGTTGGATGTTTTCCTGCTCGGGGGCTTTCCTTCAACTGCGAACGTGTACCTAGGCAATGGCGATGGCACATTTGGGAACCCTATAAGCTACACACCGCCTCAGTGCGAAAGTCCGTGTTCTTTGGCTACTGCGGACTTCAATAACGACGGCAGGTTTGATTTTGCACTCACGCTTCAGCCCGGGACAGGAGTTTTCCTGCAGAGCGCCGGCGCGGCTGCTGGCTCACTCGACCATCACGATCAAGTCAGGGGCTTGAGCAAGCCCTAGATTGGCGCGACGCCGTGGCCGGCATGTGACAGACGGAACAGTGGATGTCAGGCGAAGGGTTCCTAAAAAGAAAAAAGCCCGGACATTAGTCCGGGCTACGAAGTCGTACTCGAAGTGAGTAGTGCTTAGGTCACTTTCTCGATGTAGAACTTCTGGAAGTTGTCGCGCTCGATGGGTTGCGGTTTCTCTGGCTTGTCTGCCAGATACTCGTCGATTGCCAGATTGCAGCCCGGCCAGGCGGGATCGTTGTATTCGTCAAACAGTATGATCCCTCCGCGATTCAAGCGGGGATAAAAGAAGGAAAGACACTCTTTGTAGGAATCGTAAGTGTCGCAATCCAAGTGAACAAATGAAAAGCGGTTGCTGGCGCAGGCGGCCAGCGAGTCGCGGAAGTATCCCGGTACCAGGGTCACGCCGTGCTCCACCCCAAAAAGACGCAGCTTGCCGCCTACCAACTGTTCGGAGGTTTCCGAAAAGCCACCCACTTTTCGCTGCTCATCTTTGCTTCCGCCCAGAGCGATGTCTTTTTTCACAGACTCGTCAAATCCCTGGAAGGAGTCGAAGCCGAAGACGTGTTTGTTGATCTTCTTCTGTTGCAGGAAGATTGCAGTCGGCACCAGAGTTGAGCCGCGGAAGACTCCGCACTCGGCGAGGTCACCCCGAACCGAAGCCACACGCTCCACCAAAGCGAGAATGATATTGATATTAGAGTAGCCGGCTGGCGAGGAAACAGGCTGGGGGTGCACTCCGCGCGGCACACGGATATCGTGGATCACTCCCACAATTCCTGGCCAGGAGGACAGCGGCTTGCCGAGATAAGCTTGCCGGGGAAAGACGTGCCGCAGAGGAAAGAGGGATTGCTTTACCAGGAGTTTGATTTGTGACATACGGGTTGGAAACCGCGAAGGGAAGGCCGTTACTTAGAGGCTAGCATCACCATCGAGACAGGATGGATCCCACGCCGCTGGATCTTTCAGCCTTTCGGCTAATCCAGGTTGTGCCGCTTTATACAGATACCGCCAGGCGTCGAGATTTCGTCCGCAGGGAGAAAGACTGTCAATGACGCTTTGTTTCTCCGCTGAGAAACCGGAGGCCTCGAGCATGTGAATGCGATCTTTCCGGCAGCGTTCCAATGCACTGCAAAGCAGGGGGCGAAGCAACTCATTCTGACCGTTCAGGGTTTGAAAGTCGACCAAGCGCATGCGGGTCAGCCCATATTCAGGATTATCCTGCCGCAGGAAGATCGCGTAGGCCGTCAGCTGAGAACCCTGGCTTAGGGTAAGTGTCCACGTCCAATTCTTCGCCGAGGCAGGCTTGAAGTGCCACTCCAGCGCCTCTCGCGAGCGGTCGGCGAGCAGGCGCTGCGGATAGCGATCGCACAACGCTTGCCAAAAAACCTGAAAGCGGTCATCAAACCGAGTGCAAACATCCGGCTCGATGCTCTTGCCCCGGGTCTTGAAGAACCTGCCTTGCAGCACGTCCCGCGCCCACAGACCGACTCCGGTTGGATAACTCAAGCCTGCGCCAGGCAGGCCTTTCATCTTCAAGGCGCAAGCGGCGAAGCCTGGATAGTTCGTGATCCAAAACGCCGAATTGTCCCAGGTTCCCGCAGGAACCCGCAAAGCACGAAAAACCTCGTATAACTTTGTGGCTTGGGCATTGACTGTGGTGGCAAGAAACAAATCAACTTGTTTCTGGCGGAAGAATTGACTTAGGAGCTGAAATGAATAACTGCGGTAGCGCGGATCCACCATCACGGAACGACTGGCGCACGCGATCAGCTTCTGTTTGCCGAGTTGGTATGCCAGTGGAACATTTGCCAGATGACCCACGATCTGGTGATCTTCCCTCTCGAAAACCCATCCCATCGGGCAGTCCGGCACCGTGCGGAGGACTGGGTTGTTGGCCCATAAATGCGCCCATTCTTCGTAGGTCTCTTTGCCCAGACCGTACTGGGAGCCCAAAGCGGCAATCTGCTGATAATCATTGAACTCTGCTTTACGCAGCCGGGGGGGTGATTCGGCGCTGCCGATGCCATTGGTTGTGGTCACGAGAACAGAAACCAATACTTTCTTTGGGCAAGGCCAGGATGAGAACGCAGCGCGTGAACGCTAGGACATGATACGACACTGTCGGCAGTGATGGGAAATATACTTATGCCACCTCCTGGCTAACTCGTGAGAACCGGAAGCGACGGATCAGGCCGCCCTGGCATCGGCGGACTGGCCGAACCACCAGCCACAGTCCCCCAGCCACCAACCTCGATACCAGGCGGAAAGGGATAAGATTGACGGAGAGACCAAGTAAAGAGATTGTCCTGCGGCTGGCGGGCAAACCCCGACGACGTCCAGAACCCGAGGCAAGGCAGGTTCTTTGCAGTCGGCAAGTACTGGGCACGCAGTTCTTCCAAGCCCAAGGCCGCACTGTATTGCGCGGCACACGCCACCATTACGCGCTCCACATTGCGTCCCATGACCCGACAGCTGAGCACAAAATCCACGATGTGTGCGACCCCGGACTGAATCTCGAGACTGAGGATCCCGGTCAGGCCCGAATCCCCAAACCGGTCACTGACTCGGAAGGCCCACAATTTCCGGTTGTCCGGTTGCGCCCAGTTCTGCAATTCCTGGCTCGATAACCGCCGAGTCGTGAGATTCATCTGGTTGGTCTTGTTCAGTAACTGCACCACCCGCTCGCGGTTCGCATCGCAGAACTCTTCGACCTTCACTACTGTTCCGGATGACAGCAGCCACTCTTCCACGGAACTGACGCCGGCGCGCGAACGCTTGCGTTGGGCTTCGGTGGCGTACATGGCGTGCCGGGAAGCGTCCTCGGTGGTGGCGTACGCGGAATCGAAACAGTTCAACTCTCCCAGCGTGCTGGCGAATAGGGTCTTGTCGTCCGGCCATTCCGGGACATAAACTTCTGGCAAAGCTTCCCGGACGCGGGCGCGCTCGATGGGACTGTCGTCGATGAAGACGACAGACTGAAGCCCGAGATTCAATTCCTCCGCCAATTCCACGATGTTGGCGGCCTTGTCGTTCCAGTTGATTCGCCGAGCCGCAAAATCGTCAGGCCGGAGCAACATCTCGGGATGTTTGGTTAGGGCTTCGAGGGCGACACTTTCTTCGTTCTTACTGGCGATGGCCAGCAGGATGCCACGATTACGCAGGGTCTTGATTGCCCGCTGGAAGTCCAGAAAAGCTTCGCCAACGTAGTCGTGGCCCCCGAGTCTCAGATTCTCCCATCCTAGATCGCCCACTACGCCGCCCCACAGTGTGTTGTCCAAGTCAACCACCAGCAACTTGCGGGAATTCCCTAGCACCGAGGAAATGGCCGATTTCAGATCGCGAGCGGCCGCAGAAAATACCTGCGGCACAAACGGATTCTTCGTCAAATACCAAAGTTTCGGGCTATAGGAATTCTTTCCTCCCGCTTCCAGCCAGCGCTGCGCGTCTAGCAGGTAAACGCCCGGGCAATCTTCCAGTTTCTCGGCCAGCATGAGGTTCAACTGGAGCAGCAACCGCCGCGGCCCCTGTTTTCTCATGCTCAGCACGCCGTTCCCGCGCAGGTGAGACGGCAGGGTCCAGGAGACCACGAAGATGGCACGAAAATGATTCTGCGCTGCTTGCAGACAATGGACAAACTCGTTGAGTTCAGAGGTCAGGCGATGTTCGTGGACCTCGCCACAGTGCAAAGCCTCTTCGAAGGCCGGAATGACCTTCTCGGGCAAGGTCCAGACCAGGGCAAAATCTGAGGGATCGCTATGGGCTTGAAGCAGGGTGGGGAACACCTGTCCAAAGGGCGCCGAGGTAATGCCAACCCGCGGCGACGACTCATCGTTGGCCAGGGAGTGTCCGAGAGTATCGAGGTTGAAATCGGAGATGAGGTGCAGGTTCACGGCCTCGTTCTGGCCGTGAGCGGGATTATTATGAGGACGGTCCATCCCAGGTTATCGTACTGCGCCTTCCGGTCTGCTTGATATCAAATCCGAGATATAGGTCGCCAATGAATGGATGGTCCGGAAGTGACCGGTAGCCGGCGAGAAGGGATCGTTTTCGGTGAGATCGATGGGAAATCCAAAGGAGTCATCGAGTTTCTGCTCGGTGATCACGATGAAATTGGCGAGGCCCAGGGAGTCGAGCCTACCACCCGCCCCGAAGAGAACCGTAGCCGGAGACGGCTCGATCCTTTGTTCCCGGGCCAGTTGCTGGTTGAGATCCGAAACCGATTCGTAGATCACCTTCAATACGTGATCAAGACGGCTGGAGCCATTCTTGGGTGTGTCGTTGAGAGTATTCATGGACTTAATTCCTTGCAGGGTCATGTTCAGCTTTCCAAAGTTGAAACAGGTTGCCGTTGGTCACCTTCGTAAACGCACCGCGCTGGGATATGGCGGCAAAAGTAGCTTCCAGACGGTCCCATTGCTTGAGTTCATCGATTTCCCAGCTGTGAAGATAAAGGTGAGCAATGCCACCGTGCTGCTCTACGTGGTCCAATGCATGCTGGAAATGGTGTTGCCAATCGGTAGTGCCCTTATAAGTGCTTAGAAAATTCAAAAGGCCGAGCACATTGCCTTCCAAAACGGCATGCCGCAATTGAATGGCCTTACTGTGAGAATAAGCATGGGTACTACAGCCCCACAAAAATGGATTCCGTGGAAAGGTATGCAGGTTGTAGAGGCAAGTCCGCGCGCCCAGAAAACCGGCTTTCTTGATCAGGGCGGGAGTGGTGCTGTTGAACTTGCCACGGGGATAGCAAAACGACACGGCCGGCTTTCCGAGTGTATCTTCCAGCCAGTGTTTGCTCTCCGAAATCTCCCGCCATGCCTGTGATTCCGGCATGGATTTCAAGGGCAGATGATTCATGGTATGAGCGCCGATTTCAAAGCTGCCGGAGAGTTCGCGAACCTGGCTTTCCGCCATCACTGGACGTTCCGGATTCTGCGACGGAATGTAGAAAGTAGCCTTCAGTCCGTACTTCTGGAGTAGGTCCGCTGTCCGGAAATCTCTGGGATCTCCGTCGTCCACACTAATGGTGACAAAGCGACTTGAGGTCAGCTCGGTTCGAGATGTTTGCAGCTCCGTACCCATAATTTCTATGTCGCGAGCCCCTGAGTCGCGACCTCCAACGCTGGAGATTCGATCATCTCAACCAACAAGTTGTTGGGAAGCATAAGAAAGGCGACTTTACGACGGCCAAACGCGACGGCGGGTTTGGCGCGAGAGACAACCACTGCGTGCTGCGCAGACAGAGCTGCGAGCGCGGGGACAATGGCTTCGACCTCGTAGGCCTGATGGTACATCTTGATGTCCCTATTGAGCCACGACACAATCGGTGACGACTCGTCAACCGGAGCGAGCAGCTCCATGCGGGGACCAGGTCCAACCAGGAAGCAGCCATGAATTTTCTGCAGCGGATCCATGAAGTGCTGCCCTTCGATTTCATAGCCTAGGAGCCTGAGCGCTTTTGCCTCCTTCTCGATGTCGCGGCAGGCCAGACCGATGTGATGAAAGCGGAACCCCGTTAACGGCGCAATCGGAGTGCGCGCGGGATTCTCATCAACCCTGGGAACTGCCACGGTTCGGGGTTGCTGGGATTGGGAATCCACCAAGTCGTCGGCTCCTGACAGCTAACCACAGCTCTGCCCTCTGAGTCACATTGAGCGTGACTCCATGACCCTGGCACGAAGGGCAAAACCAGTCGCTTGCTCCCCGGTTCCTTCCCAAAGGGAGCACTCGCAACACCAAAAAACGGCGACTCTAACAGGCCAGGAGCATCATACAACACGCTGAAAAATCAAGCCCTACCGGAAATGCAAGGAGTTCCACATCGTAGCGCCCAGCGGCACCACAGACCAGACTGTGCAAACCCCTGCACATTCGCGACCAACTGCTTTGCCGGCATGCTCTTGCGCAAAAGGGGATTTCCTTCCGGTAATTGCCGGGTAGAGCGGAGCACGTGCAAGTGCCGCCTACCATATCGCGTGCCACAAAACGACGGCAAGAGACCGAAGCTCCTAGGGGCGAAAGTCTCTACCGGGGGTGCAACCACCTCAATCCTCAGGGTCCATGCGACGCTAGGTGAATTGCGGATTTCTCCTCAGGACTGTCGCGGAAATCAGCGTGATGACGAGCCCAATCGGGAACGGTTCGAGGAACGTTACGCTGCGTTGAAGAACGGGTTTTCGTGCGGCTCCTTGTATTTTTTCACAAGGTGCGGGAGGAAAGAATTCGCGCCGAGATTATCTCACCCGCGCTGCGGTCGATCTTACTGCTGCGGCGGAACATCGTTGGGTTGACCAATATTGCGCGAATGATGGGCAATCCGGAAGTAAGCAACTCAGTCAAGCCGTGGTTGACGGACCACGCGGAAGCAAAGTTCTCCCGCCGTGATTTGCTTTTTCCAAACCAACCGACTACCGAGCGCTGCACTTTCGCGTTTTCTGAGAAGCTGTTACGATGAATTCGTGACCAGGTTGCCGTGAGTTCTTGCTCGCGGTTTATGGGCGGTTCATGCGAGATTAAGAGGAATTCTTGTCATCGCGGGCAATCTGTGCAAAGCATGCAAATCGCGCAAAGTCTCATAAACACTAGCGATTTCGCATCTTGTTGATTTGGCGAGTGGGGACGTAGTTCAGTTGGTTAGAACGCTGCCCCCTAAACGCTTTTCTTTCTTTTCATCGAGTTAACCTACTTCCTGTCGTCCTTCCTGTCGATAACTTCGCTGTAAACCGTGTCAACTGCTTCCATCTCGTCCACACCGTTTCCGAATTTGCCCGAATTTTCGATCCGGTCTATTTTCCATCCCCTCACCGAAGGAGATGGAAGATGTCGAGAAAGCCCAAGCAATATTCAAAGCGAGCCAAGATCCTCAAGTACGTTAAGGTCGGTGACACTTGGCGCTTCGCCAACATCGTCGAGCGCAAGGGTAAAATCTTACGCGACCACGTCCTGATTTCGGGCGATGATCAACACCACCCCGAAGGCACCTACTACCTCGAATGGTACGAGGTTGATAATCGCCGCCGCCGCAAAGCCGTCCCCAACTTCGCCGACGTAGTTGAGCAAGCCCGCCACAAGTCGATCGAGGTCGAGGCCATGCGTGCCGGTGTTATTGAAGTCCGGTCAGCACCGGCCAGCGCCGTTCCTGACCGCATTCGCGTGGGAACTGCAATCGATAATTATCTCGACTTCGTCAAACACCAGCGCGCTAAGCGCACGTATCTCACGTACCGATATACACTCGACACTCTCCTACGCGAATCCTGCACGACGCCTCACGTGGAGGACGTTTCACGCGAGGACATATTGAAATTCATGACGGACTGTTACAAACGCGGATTGGGTGGGCGCACCGTGTATGACAAACTGGTCGTCGTCTTGCAAATGCTCAAGCGCTATGGCAAAGCGAAATTGATCGAGGCGAACGATTGGCCCGACTACGTTGAGAAGATCCGACCAATCTATGAGCCGGAGGAGATCCAGACGCTCCTCGGGAACGCCGATGTGGACGAGGCAATCTTCTTGAAGTTTCTGCTGGGCTCCGGGTTCCGCGACCGCGAAGCTCAGCATGTCACCTGGCGTGATCTGGATTTTCATAACAGCGTCGTCAGAGTCATCGAAAAACCGATTTGGGGGTTTAAGCCAAAGAACTGGGAGGAGCGGGCCGTGCCCTTGCCCACCGCCCTCGTCGATCAACTGCGAACTTTGAGAGAGCGCCGCAAGGGGCTTCCGGCGCAACTGGTTTTTCCCAATACCAAGGGCAATCCTGATTCTGAAAACGACATGATCGTAAAACGCGTCGCCGAACGAGCGAAACTCAACTGCGGACAATGCCTCACCCGCCACGGAAATCGTTGCTCTGAAGGGCCACACTGCGGGCATTTCTTTCTACATAAATTCCGGCACACGTTTGCCACTGAGCACCTGCGCCATGGCGTTGATATCCGCACTCTCCAGTCCTGGATGGGCCATCGCGATATCAAATCAACGATGGTCTATCTGAAGGGCGTGCAATCGAAAGACGCTCTGGCGAAAGTTAACGCAGGAGCCCTAGCGGAGTACGTTGCCTGATCAGGTGCAATTGAATCTGACTCTTAGGCTATGCTGGTTTTCTATCATGAAGCGAAAACATCGTGAGCTGCCGGATCGGTATGACTCGTTCTTGCAGGAACTGAAGGAGCGAATCCGCAGCGCACAGGTGCGCGCCGCTCTGTCCGTCAATCGGGAACTCGTATTGCTCTATTGGGGCATCGGCAGAGACATTCTTAGCCGTCAGCAATCGGAAGGGTGGGGAGCAAAGGTCGTTGACAGGCTGGCTCATGACCTCCTCAGAGCCTTTCCGGGTATGGCTGGGTTTGGCGCGCGAAACCTCAAGTATATGCGGGCCCTTGCTGAAGCGTACCCCGACCAGCAATTTGTGCAACAAGTCGTTGCACAATTGCCCTGGGGACACAATGTACGGATTCTTGAAATGGTGAAGGTGCCGGAGAAACGGGAATGGTATATCCGGCAGGCTGTCGAGAGTAGCTGGACGCGGAATGTCCTTGTTCATCAAATTGAGGGTGACCTTCACCGCAGGCAGGGCCGGGCACTCACAAATTTTCAGCGAACGCTCCCGGCTCCCCAGTCAGAACTGGCCCAGGAACTCCTCAAAGATCCGTACAACTTCGATTTTCTAACACTCGGAACAGAGATGCTGGAACGTGATTTGGAGCGAGGTCTGATCGACCATCTGCGCGACTTAATTTTAGAACTGGGCAAGGGATTTGCATTCGTCGGGAACCAGTACCATCTGGAAATCGGCGGGCAAGACTATTTTCTCGATCTGCTTTTTTATCATCTGCGCCTTCGATGTTATGTCGTAATCGATCTCAAGATTGAAGAGTTCAGGCCCGAATTCGCGGGCAAGATGAATTTCTATTTGTCGGCCGTGGATGACCTCTTACGCCATGTCGATGACGCTCCCAGCATCGGCCTGATTCTCTGCAAAGAGAAGAACAGAATTGTGGTCGAGTATGCACTCCGGGACACAGGCAAGCCGATGGGAGTGGCACAGTACCGGTTGACGGAATCGCTTCCGGAACGCTTGCAGTCCGAGTTACCCACGAGCCATGACCTTGCGGGCGAGTTGCCCCGGTTCCATCTGGTGACCATGCGGATTCGGCTGGAACGGGCGCTGCGGAGTATCGCCGAGAAACGGGGCCTGTCGATGAAATTGGTCGGCATTGCGGCTTTGGCACGAGCACTCACGAGCGCAAATGCATTATCGACGGAAGTGGTCGCAGATTTGCAAACCGTATCGGCTGTCCTGAATTCAGCAGTTCACGGTCAGGAGATCAACGCCGAGGAAACGCAATCGACGTTAGAACTTGGGAACTCTCTGTTATCGCGGTTGGAAAACAACGACTGATGCGCGTTCCTCACAAGGCCCACTATCGTCAAACAGCAAGTCTGTTCAGGCTCACGGAGGTCGCCGGTTCCGGCATTCTCCGCGTGAGCCACTCCGCAACCTGCTTCGGGTCAAATCGCACTGCCGCGCCTATACGAAACGAGGGAATGGCACTGGCGGCTGCCAATTTGTAAATGTGTTGCCGGGTTACGCCTAGCAATTTGGCCAACTCCCCGGCCTTTAAAGCGTGCTCCTTGGATTCCAGGGTTTGCAGTATCTTTGCCATTCCAGCGACGCCGTCGCTTGCCAGTCTGAACCGATAAGCCGAGTTCGCCATAGTCAACTCCTAACCGCTGCGGAGATTCGGTTCTACACCGGGCGTCGATTTCGGTCAAAACTCCACGAAAATCGACTCGATTTGACCGAAATTTCATTCGGGCTTAGCTTCTTCACCGTCAGGATCGGAATTGGTATGGTCCTAGGCGGAGGAGGAGCGAGTGTTTTCGTCTCTTCAAGAACTCGAAGGAGGCCTTCGCGCAAGCGGCTACATTGCCGATTCGGTAGCCACGACGACGGTGTACCTGGCGGCGAGACTGCAGAAGCCGTTACTGCTGGAAGGCCCCGCCGGCAGCGGAAAGACTCAGTTGGCATATGCAGTTGCGGACGCAGCAGACACCACCGTCGAACGCCTGCAGTGCTATGAGGGAATCAATGAGGAGAAGGCAATCGGCAAGTTCGATGAATCCCTTCAGAGACTTTGCGTTGAACTCAAAGCCAAGTCCGTCAGCGTGGATTGGGAATCCCTGCGGACGGAGTTGCACAATCAGCAGTTTTTCGGCGCCGGGCCGCTTCTGCGCGCGTTGCAGTGCGAAAAGCCTTGTGTCCTGCTAATCGACGAACTGGACAAGGTGGACCACGCATTTGAGGCCTTGTTGCTGGAATTGCTGAGCGTGTGGCAGTTGAGCATTCCGAAGCTTGGCACCATCAAAGCCAGGAACATCCCCTTCGTGGTGTTGACATCGAATGAAGAGAGGCGCATCGGCGATCCCCTGCGCCGGCGCAGCTTCTATCTTCGTGTTGAACACCCCACCGCGGAGCGAGAAGCAGAGATTGTGGCCCTGAGAACGCCTGATTCCACACACGAATTCCATGCCGGTATGGCGGGACTTGCCAAGGCTTTGCGCGGCTGGAGCATGGAGAAACCGCCCTCAGTCTCAGAGATTCTCGACCTCGCGCAGGCACTCAAAGTCCTGGGAACTGAACAAATTACGGCGGAAATGAGAGACATTCTCCTGCCACTGTTGGCTAAGACCGAAGCGGATCGACGCAAGCTGCTCTTGCGGGATGGGTTTGCCAGTTTGATCTATGACGCGGAGCAGTACAGCGCCGAGGCTCTGCGAGGTAAAGCGGCATGAGGCTGGTGCTCATTTTGGCCCCGGTGCTCTGTGCAATCTCGAACTGCGGGGCGCAATCGCCCAAACCTCAGGCACGGCTCGAAGCCGAATACTACGTCGTGGCCTACGCGCAACACTATCGGGTACCCGTCACGCTGGTTCGTTCCATTGTCGAACGCGAGTCGCACTGGCAACCATGCACGGTCTCCCCTAAAGGCGCGGTAGGACTAATGCAGTTAATGCCCCTAACCGCTCAGCGCCTCGGAGTGAGAGACCGCTGCAATGTCGGCCAAAACGTTTCCGGGGGCGTGCGCTACCTCGCTGGGTTGATGCAACAGTTTCATAACGATCTCAGGCTTGTCTCTGCCGCTTACTATGCCGGCGAAGGCGTAATCGGCAGACGAGACCTCGGCTATCGAAATCCCGACGTAATTGCCTACGTGGCAAGAATTAGAACATCGTTCCTCCGCCAAGCCGGAATTAAACCAAGAACTACGAACACCAGTTCGGAAAGAGATGTGAGATGAAAATTTGTTTGAGTTTGGTGCATCTGACAACGGCCGCTCTCCTGCTGCTGCATATAGCTTCAGCGCAAGCCGATCTTCCGCAGGCGCGAATCGTGAGCCTGAATGTCGACCCGGAACAAGTTGTGGTCTTGCACTTGCGGCCAGGATACGTTAGTTCGGTGCGGGTGCTGGAGGAGGTGAGCTCGGTCGTACTGGGCGATCCGGGTGCTTTTAAGGCCGATCACTCCGAAGCCGAGCCGCAGTTGGTGTTTTTCAAAGCAACCAGCGCAAAACCTGCGCAAACCAACGCGCTGATTACCACCAGAGGAGGCCGCGAGATCTCGTTGAGCTTGGTGAGTCAAGGCAAGTCGGACCGTAGTGACCCCGTCGACTATGTCCTCCACTGTGAGCGCCCGCGCAGCTTTCTGATTGCGTCGACTCATCCCGTGTTTGTGGTTGGCGAAACAAAAAACGTTGCTCCGGAAAATCAGCCCACCAGCACTGCCTCAGAGAAGCCTGGCAGACAAGAGCAGGATTTGCTCAAGCCGGAACGGATTGAGAATCCACATTGGGAAGGCAAGCAACTGCAGGTTGCGGTAGGA
>Ga0308309_10000129_pt1 | contig 64539 bp, 59 predicted proteins | sample HubBroMetageWFT5_FD_192491 | JGI IMG/M metagenome (GOLD analysis project Ga0308309, IMG submission 192491) | Warmed and freeze-thawed soil microbial communities from the Hubbard Brook experimental Forest, New Hampshire - Hubbard Brook CCASE Soil... | ecosystem: Environmental > Terrestrial >...
TAGACTTCTCGCAAAGAAGCGAAGCCGCCGCCTTTGCCATTCGTCGACATGGCGGACCTACCAAAAACCCATCCATCGGTCGCCACCCACCTTGGGTCAAGGATGGAAAGGTCGATGGCTCCCGCGAGGCCGCCCAGCCTCCATACAATCGTCGCACGCTGGGAAAAGGGGCACGCGTGGGACACATACAGATGGTAGCGATTTGGTTCGACGGGGAAACCCGACGAACCGTCCCCCGTGACCCAATGGCGAAAGCTTCCGGGGTGAACTACCCCCGAACCGACGGAGCCGGATTTTGGGAGCGGACCATCGGCCCATTCACCGTCGATCAGGAACTTCATGGTCACACGCGCCAAAAGGGCTTCTGCGACTCGGCCCAAGCGTCCGCGCGTGTGAGGCCGATATCGCGGAGTTCTGCGTCTGACATGCGCCAGAGGTGCATGCGGCCAAGTACTCGGTCGTGCCATTCAACTCGTTTGTGCCGCCATTTGGCTAGCAGTTGCAGCAACCCGATGTCGCCACACCGGGGTTTGGCGGTGAGCAGCATGCTCTAGACTTTCTGGGCTGACGTGCGAGGGAGCCACAGAGACAGCACACCACCTAACGCCAAGAGCGCTACGTTGCAGCCGAGTACGAGCGCAAAAGCGTGCGCATAGGTGCCCGGGTCCGATTTCGTCCCGAGGGCACTGTAGAAGACGCCGCCGATGATCGCGACACCCAGCGCAGCACCGATCTGGAAGGTGGTGATCACCATTCCTGAGGCCAAACCCGCATGCTTTTCATCAACACCGCCGAGGACAGCCTTGATGACGGACGGCACGACGGTCCCGTATCCTAGGCCGGCACAAATCAAGCCTCCTTCGGGCCTCCAGGGAAGAAGGCCGAGGACGTCGAGAAGGACGATACCGAAGCCCACGGCTTGGGCTGCGAAACCCAACGTCAGTGCATGTACGTCGAGGCGACGCATGATCGACGAGGACGCGAGAGAGCCGACGAAGAAGCCCAGCGCGAACGGCAGCATAGCAAAGCCAGAGTCCATCGGTGATCGATGCAGTCCACTCTGTAGATAGACCGAGAACGCCAGGTAAAACGACGAGAGCATGTAGAACGCCAAGACCATCACGAGGCCGATCGTGAAGGCTTTGTTGCGGAACAAGGAAAGCGCGACCAGAGGGTTGCCGCCACGGGACGACAGACGCTGCTCGTAGCAAGCGAATGTGAGCAGAGCGAGAGGTGAGAGAGCGAGCATAGAAACAATCCATGCCGGCCAACCCAACTCCCGCCCTTCGATCAATGGATAGACCAGCAGGCCCAGCGTGAGTGAAAGTAGAGCAACACCGCCAACATCGAGTCCCTGGGCACTCTGAGCACGTGAATCGTCGAGAAACAGCAAGCTACCGACGAAAGCGGCAAGACCGATCGGTGCATTGATGAGAAAGATTGCCTGCCACGTGAATCCAAAGGGCCGGGAAGAAATAAGCGCACCGCCAAAAATCTGGCCACAGATGACAGCAAGACCAAAGGTGGCACCGTAGAGTGATAGCGCGCGTTCCTGCTCGTGTGCTGGGAACAGCACGCGGATCGAAGCGAGGACCTGTGGTGCCATCGCTGTCGCCGTCAGACCTTGCAGGATGCGGCTGGAGATGAGAACGGGCGGAGACCACGCGATACCGCACAGGACGGAAGCGAGTGTAAAGCCTGCCACTCCGAACATGAACATTCGCTTGCGTCCGACAAGGTCGCCAAGCCGTCCGCCGGTGACGAGGAACACCGCGTATGCCGCAGCATAGGCTGAGATGACGAATTGCACTTCGTCGGATGTCGCGCCGAGATCTTGCCGGATTGCTGGCAGCGCGAGATTGACGACGTTGAAATCGAGGACCGGAAGAAAAGCACCGGTGAGCAGTACTGGAAGCGCCAGCCATCGTCGTGATGCGATGGTCGGCCGGTCGTGGCGGCTTTGTGATGGCTCAGCGATATGACTGTTCATAGCTGTTAGCCTCGCTCATTCGATACCTCGTTCCGACTCAGCGGCGGCGATGGCGCCTCAGGTTGTGAAGTACGGCACGAAGAGCTCCCCATCGGGCAGGAGGCGTTCCAGGCCGCGGAAATCGATAGAAAAAATCGCGAGCAATAAAACCGATATTGCGGCGACCATGGTGAGGAGCAAGAAGCGAACGGGTAGTTCCTCCGGGCCTGCACCCATTGTCCTATCGGTATGAAACAAGCGCGGCATGACTGTCCTCCGTCGCCATTCGTCCTTCCCGAGCAATAGCTGGGCTGTCCGACATCGCACAGCTATTCTATATTTGTGCAAACGGAGATTGCACAAATGCACAACCTGCTCGATTGGGATGATCTGCGTGTCGTTCTCACGGTCGCGCGGCAAGGCACACTTTCCGGCGCCGCTCGCACGTTGGGTGTCACACATTCAACGGTGTTCCGCCGCTTGGGTGCGATCGAAGAGAAGGTGGGAGTTCGCCTGTTCGAGCGCTTCCGCGACGGCTATTCGCCGACTCCCGCCGGAGAAACGGCGGCCGCGACGGGGGGCCGCCTGGAAAATGAGGTACTCACGCTCGAGCGTCGGCTTTCCGGTCAGGATCTGCGACCGTCGGGCACCGTCCGTATCACCACGACCGATACTCTTGGCACAATCCTAATGCGCCATCTGCCGGCGATGCGCGCCACGCATCCCGAAATTCAGGTCGAAATCGCCATATCGAACGCGATGGCGAATCTCACACGCCGGGAGGCCGAGATCGCTATCCGACCGACGCTCGAGCCTCCCGAAATCCTGGTGGGGCGACGCGTCGCGGATATTGCCCATGCGATTTACGGATCGCGAGCTTACCTGTCCCGGCACGAAGACAAGGACCTGTCGGCTCACGATTGGATTGCCCTTGATGATGCGCTAGCGAGTACGGTGATTGGCCGTTGGATACACGAGAATCTAAGCACGGCGCACATTACCTGCCGTGTCGATGCACTTCCTGCCCTACGTGACGCGGCGCTTGCGGGATTGGGGCTCGCTTTGCTTCCCTGTTATCTTGGCGACCGTGCTTCAGGACTGCGCCGCCTCACACCGAAGGCACTGGCAGAGCCCCGATCGGCTCTCTGGTTGCTCACGCATGAAGATCTCAGACGTACCGCCCGCATCCGCGCCACGCTAGACTTTCTGGCGAAGGCGCTCGCGTCGGAACGTGCACTTCTGGAGGGGAGACGAGCTAACGGCTCGTCCTCACGCCCTCGGCGATAGAGTCCAGCGACGCAAGACTCCGGATGGCACAGGCTGGCGAGGACGCCGCCAACCGCAACGGCGATGGGGACAGACCGGACATGCGGCGGACATCACGAAACTAAGGCGAGTGACCCGAAGCGCATAATACCCTCGCGCTCCCTATACTTGAGCCGGCTTGTCTGAAAGCCATTCCGCAAACCACCTTTGGCCCTCCTGCGCCGCCACATCAGCATGAGCCCGTGCTTGCTCTCGAAGTGAGGCCACCGACCGATCAGACATAGCCGCGATCTGACCCGCATTGCAGATCAGCCAACGTTCGAATTCGCGCGCAGGAACCTCGGGATGAAACTGGACGCCCAATGCCGGCCCAATCGAGAAAGCTTGGTTCTCACAGGCTGCAGTTGAAGCCAACCGCTGCGCACCAGCCGGCAGCTCAAATGTATCGCCGTGCCAGTGAAGAACGGGTGCTGCGTCGATCCCTGTACCACTGAGAATGCTTCGCGTACCAGCCTCAGTGAGCGCGATCGGTGACCATCCAATTTCCGTGTTGCCCTTAAAACACGCGCGCACCCAAGGCTTGGGCCAGAATCTGGGCCCCCAGACAAATTGCGAGAATGGGCCTGTCGGCACGCATGCAGTTCGTAACGCATGATTCGAGGCTCCAGTTTGGGAGCTTGAATCACGGCAGATCAGCTTAGCTCAATATCCCCCTGCGGCCGACGTGCGGCCCGCTTTTCCGGTCGCCAAGAGGCGAAAAGCGGACATGTTGGTCTCAAATTGAGCATTTCCGGTTATGACCCAAAAGCGGCTACTTCCAATTAAAGACCAATTGGTCTATATATTGGCAATGACCCGCCAAACCCCCGTGCAGTTGCCCCGTGGCCGCCCCCGGAGTTTCGACGCGGAAGCCGCTGTCGAACGCGCGATGGGTGTGTTCTGGTCGCGCGGCTATCATGCCACGGCGCTACCGGACCTTCTTCGTGCGACGAAGCTCTCGCGTGGCAGCCTTTACGCCGCTTTCGGTGACAAGCACTCGCTCTTCTTGCGTGCGCTTGATCGCTACGTTGCCGACGCCATGACACGGATGAATATCGAACTCGGCCCCCACAGAGAGCCGGTCGACGGCCTGCGGGCCTACCTTGCCCGCTACGTTGACAGCGCGAGCGGTGCTAGTGGTCGGCGCGGATGCCTGCTGGTGGCTACAGCCATGGAACTGGCAGGCCATGATTCTGAAGTTGATCGTCGCATCGGGAGCTTTTTCAAAGCGATGGAGGCCAGGGTGGCTGATGCACTTTCCCGTGCGAAGGCGGCGGGCAAGTTGGCCGATGGTGTTGAGCCTTCAAGTGCCGCCCGAATTCTCGTCTGTTTCGTCGAGGGGCTGCGAGTGGTCGGTAAAGCGGGACCGACACCGATCAGGTCGCAAGCCACCGCTGACGCTCTTCTCGACTGCTTCATTAAGTAGACAATCCAATGGGCGCCTGCGCCGTTAGCGCGTCTAAATCTAGACCGAATGGTCTTGAAAGGAAGGATACCATGTCTGCCATCCAGATCGTCTGCGCGGTGGCCGTCCCCTTGCTCTGGAGTTATCAGTTCGTGGCCATCAAAGTGGGCGTTACGGAGTTCCCGCCTCTCTTCTTCCTCGCGCTGCGCTTCCTGGCCATCGCGCTGCTGCTTATTCCGTTCGTCAAACGGCCCGCACGTCAACAATTCGGCCCTATCGTAGCTATTTCGGTCTTCCTTGGTGGACTAAACTTCGGGCTCTTCTATGTTGGCCTCGGGCTCGGCTCGGGAAGCATGTCGGCCGTCGCGTATCAACTCGCCACGCCCTTCACCGTCCTGTTAGCTTGGCCGCTGCTCGCGGAGAGGCCGTCTCTCACCACGTCCGCCGGAGTGGTGATTGCATTCGTCGGCGTGGTCGTGTTGGCAGCGGGACCTGGCCTGTCGGCAAACGCGCTTCCGCTGCTGCTTGTGGTCGGGGCAGCCTTCGCGTTCGCGGTGTCCAACATCTTGACGAAGCGCTACGGCCCATTTGACCCTTTGATGTTGATGGGGTGGTCGTCGCTGCTCACGGTGCCGCAGGTCATATTGATGTCGTTGCTCCTTGAACATGGACAACTGGCGAGCCTTATCACGGCGGATGAACGTGGTTGGCTGGCACTCGCCTACACAATTTTCATCGGAGGAATTGTTGGGTTTGGCCTCTGGTTCTGGCTGATCGCCCGCTGCTCCATGGGCCGCGTCGCACCATTCGGCCTGCTGCTTCCGATGTTCGCCTTGATTTCGAGTGTGTTGTTCCTTGGGGATCATGTGACCGCAAAGTTGGTTGTCGGTGGACTGCTCGCGATCTCCGGAGTCGCCATTACACAAGTAAGATCGACCGCTCGACCAATTCGAACTTAGAAGTCGTGTCGTGGCGACTTCCGAGTTTGGCACTTAGCGGACCTAAATCGATGTCCGCTTTAGGGCAGATGCAATTCCTCAATCCCACGTCGAGCCACCCGCTTTACTGCTGCATCATTGGCGGCCAGAGGTCGGCCTTATTACCCACCTTCTTCCAATCGGCACCTTCCCAGGACCCTACCCATTTGCGTAGGGTTTTTGTGATTTCGTTTCGGCGGAATGTTCGCCCATGCTCCCACCGGCTGCCGCATCAACCCGCAATGGCCTTTGGTGGTGCCGCCAATTCCTCTGAATTTGCTTCCGCTTTCGGCGCCATAGCGGATATGGTTGGAGTTGCTACTGGGTCGACCCGGTCGCGAATGACCCGAAGCGCATAACATCATCGCGCCTCTCATATTTGAGCAGGCTAGGCTAAAAGCCATTCCGCAAACCACCTTTGGCCCTCTTGCGCCGCCACATCAGCATGAGCCCGTGCTTGCTCTCGAAGTGACGCCACCGACCGATCAGACATAGCCGCGATCTGACCCGCGTTGCAGATCAGCCAGCGTTCGAAATCGCGCGCACGGACCTCGGGATGGAACTGGACGCCAAGTGCCGGCCCAATCGAGAAAGCTTGGTTCTCACAGGCTGCAGTGGAAGCCAACCGCTGCGCACCGGCCGGCAGCTCAAATGCGTCGCCGTGCCAGTGAAGAACGGGTGCTGCGTCGATCCCTGTGCCACTGAGAATACTTTGCGTACCAGCCTCAGTGAGCGCGATTGGTGCCCACCCAATTTCCGTGTTGCCCTTGAACACGCGCGCACCCAAGGCTTGGGCCAGAATCTGGGCCCCCAGACAAATTGCGAGAATGGGCCTGTCGGCACGCATGCATTTGTCGAGCAAGCGCATCTCGTCCTCGATCCAAGGGTAGTCCGCTAGATCGTATGCGCTGACCGGACCGCCCAGCGTTATAACCACGTCCGGGTTTATTCCATTGAGGACCAAATCATCGTACCCAGCATCGAGGTAGATTACTCGGTAGCCGTGGATTGCAAGAATTTCTTCGAATGAAGCGAGGTCGAGGAACCTAGCATGGCAAATCGCGAGTGCCGTCTTCATCTATCTCCGACTCCCAACGATTCATACGCTCTATTGTATGGAGCAGGTGTAGGGCTTGCCGCACCCCGATGACTAGGGCAGGGACTCATTGGCGCGCAACCTGCGATTCCAGGCCGAGCCGCTCGGCCGCTTCCCGGTCTCGCCCGCTGCACGCCACCGGCAAGGCAACAGCTTGGTGCTAACGGTCACGTTTGCTCACGGTTGTAGGCAATGGGCAATTCGAACAAACACCGGTGTCGCACATCCGGCAGATCGTAAAGCGGTCCATCTCCGAGGTGTCCTGCCGAGCGAGCACGTCGCGGATCAGTTCTCCCAGTCGCTTTCGTTCCGATGGTGACAGGACGTCCACGAACGCTGCGACGGCGGAAATCCGGGAGGTCAGCAAATCCCTTCGCGATGCCGCGCCTTTGGCGGTGAGATGCAAGGCGACCTCCCGGCCGTCCTTCCTAGGCCGGCGTTCAACAAGCCGATCCGAAACCAGCCGGTCCACGAGCCGGACCGTCCCCGAATGCGATAGGCCGAGGATTCGCCGGAGCTTGTCGTTGGTTAACGGGCCATACCCGATGACGATGAGTGCGGCTGGCGTTTCGCCGGCGTGGCCTATGATGTCGCCGGCTCCCTGCTCGATCCGATCCATCACGGCGAGCGAAAGCGCCCCCAGCAAATTCGCGATTTCAGGCTCCTTCACCATAGCGTGCATAATATGTGCGGAGCGCACAGAAAACAACTTGACCTGATATGTGCGCTACGCACATATTATTCGGACGATGATCAACCGCAGCAGGTGCAGTGACGTGAACACGAAGAAACATGGAGATTGGCGATGACTACGCGAAGCGCCGCATTAACCGCTCCGAAAGCCGCCGACGGCGAACCCGCCCTGAAATACGTGCGGGCCAACGGATTGCGGTTTGCCTACCTCGAACAGGGCAGCGGGCCTCTTGTCATGTTCATGCATGGCTTTCCCGACAACGCCTGGTCGTATCGAAAGCAAATGAAAGTCTTGGCGGACGCCGGATATCGCGCAGTCTCACCGTTCTTGCGTGGCTATGCGCCGACCGAGATTCCGGCGGATGGCATTTTCGATCCCATTGCGCTGGGCAAGGATCTCGAAGCGCTTATCGCGGCGCTGAGCGACGACGGACAGGCATGTGTCGTTGGCATGGATTGGGGCGGCACATCGACCTTTCAGGCGCTGGCCACGGCGCCATCGGCGATCAAGGCCGCCGTGGTCATGAACACCGCGCACCCGATCGGAATTTTGAGCAACAGGAAGGATCCAGAATTCATTCGATCCATCTTCCATGTCTTTTTCTTCCAGATGCCCGGCGCTGACTCGCTGGTCAATATCGAGGGACTTCCTTGGGTCGATTATCTTTGGAAGCTGTGGTCACCTACATTCAAGAATGACGAGCATCTCCGTTCGATCAAGGAAACGCTCAGCTCTCCCGGTACCATGACGGCAGCGCTCAAATACTACGGAGGCCTGTCCGATGCGGTACGTACAGGCCGGCTGCCGATGAACGAGATGCATACGCCGACGCTGACCATCTATGGCAGCACCGATCCGACGGCGAGGTATTCGGCAGTGATCGGGCCTCTCTTCAAGGGGCCATATAAGAATATTGTCCTGCCCGATGTCGGGCACTTCCCGCACCTCGAGCGCGAAGCCGAAGTCACCGGTCTGATCATGGACTGGTTCAAGACTCACGCTCCAGACTGAACGTACCAACATCTTTTGGGGTTCTCTGACCAGGAGTGCGCGCGATGGACGCCAAGACGCAGCAGCAATATGCCGAGACGTTTCACGGTCTTCACAAGAAGGGGGATCCGCTCGTCCTGTTCAACGCCTGGGACGTCGCCACAGCCAAGGCCATCGCGACGACTTCTCCGGCCGTTGCGACCAGTAGCGGGGCGGTCGCATCCGCGCTTGGGTACGCGGACGGAGAAAATGCCCCATTCGATATGGTGACAGGTCTGGTGTCGCGGATGACCGCGGCTGTGTCGGTTCCAGTATCGATCGATCTGGAGGCAGGATATGGCGACACGCCGGACGCCGCCACGAAGTCGGCGACCAAGATTCTGAAGGCCGGCGCGATAGGGATCAATATCGAAGACGGGCTCTTCGGGGGAAAGCGGCAACTCGTGAGTCCCGAACAGCATGCAGCGAAGATCAGAGCAGTGCGGGACACTGCGCAAGAACTCGGAATTCATCTGTTCATCAACGCGAGAACTGATCCGTTTCTGCTGAAATTCGGATCGCCGGATGAATGCCTGAATGAAGCGGCAAGGCGTGCGAAGGTTTATGCCAATGCCGGTGCTGACGGAATTTTTGTACCCGGCCTCATCAACCTCGCTCTCATCGAGAAGTTCGTTCAGCTCACGCCTCTGCCAGTCAACATCATGGTGACGAAGGGTGTTCCCGAAATTCCGGATCTCGCCCGCGTCGGCGTTCGGCGGGTGAGCCTTGGGCCATGGCCCATGATAGCGGCGATGCGTGCCATTGAACAGGCCGCTGCCGCGGTCGCCGCCAGCAAGCAATACGGCACGTTTCTACACCCGACTGCCTGAGTACGGAAATCACCAAATGTCATCTCAGTATGGGAGGTCCGTCATGGCCCAACTTCAAACGCTGCAGCATCCGCCAATCTCCACCGAGGACGCCTGCTATCGCAAGCGCGTGCGCGTGCTCGGAACCGATATGGCCTATGTGGATGTCGGGGACGGTGACCCTATCGTCTTTCTCCACGGCAATCCGACGCCGTCCTACCTCTGGCGAAACATCATCCCCCACCTATTGCCCTTTGGGCGATGCCTAGCGCCCGACTTCGTCGGCATGGGGAATTCTGGGCCTGCTCCTGACGGAGGCTACCGCTTCTTCGATCATCGGCGGTATCTCGATACATGGTTCGACGCGCTGGATATCAGTCGCAACGTCATTCTGGTCGTCCATGACTGGGGCTCGGCGCTTGGATTTGACTGGGCCTTCCGCAACCAAGACAAGGTGAAGGCGATCGCCTACATGGAGGGGATTGTCTGTCCGTTCCCCTCCTGGGACGCTTGGCCGGCCATCACCCGCCCGTTCTTTCAGGCTCAACGGTCACCGCAAGGCGAAGACATCATTCTAGAGAAGAATCTATTTATTGAGTACCTGCTCCCCCTTCGGAAGATCGAGCCGGACGCCGTGGATGTCTATCGGCGTTACGTTCGCAATCCCGGTCCGTGCCGCCTGCCGATGCTGGCCTGGACACGAGACCTGCCGATAGCGGGCGAGCCGGCGGACGTGGTGGAGGTCGTCGAAAATTACGGAAAGTGGTTGTCGAAAAGCACGCTGCCCAAGCTCTTCATCGACGCAGAGCCCGGCGGCTTTCTCATCGGCGCCCAACGGGAGTTCTGCCGCACCTGGCCTAATCAAGATATCGTCACGATCGCCGGAGCCCATTTCCTGCAAGAGGAAGCGCCTGAGGCGATGGCACAGGCCATCGCGCGGTTTGTCGCCAAAGTCCTCGCCAGTCCCCCGCTCTCGAATTGATTTCCCAATATTGGTTCGAGTTCCAACGCATACGGAAGAATTGTCGTGACCAGAGGCCACGTCATTCGGCGGCAGGAGATTTGCTGGGAAGATCCTGCCGGTCTAGGCGCGGCGAGCCGTGAGAGCAGTGGCCTCGAGCTTCTTCAGGACATGTTGGCTGGACGGCGGCCAGCAGCGCCCATCATGAGCCTTATGGGTATGACCTTTACGGAGATCTCTCACGGCCTCGTGGTGATGAGTCTCACTCCTCAAGAGTGCCAATACAATATGCTGGGAACCGTTCACGGCGGCGTCATGGCGACTTTGCTTGATTCGGTGATGGGGTGCGCCGTTCACTCAACACTACCGGCGCGGGGCGGGTACTCTACCGTCGAGATCAAGGTCAACTATGTCCGGCCAATTACTGTAGAGGCGAATTCCCTTCGGGCGGAGGGCCGTGTCCTCCACGCTGGTCGGCGGATAGTCACCGCGGAGGGGGCCGTGCGCGACAGCATGAACCGCCTATATGCCCATGGCACGTCGACCTGTCTTTTGTTCGATCTTGACTAGTAGACAAGGCATTTGAGCCCGACCGGTGCAATCGTTCTGACGTAACCACAAGGCAGGAAGAGCCTATGCAAGATCCACGCCCACCGCACACGACCTGGGACGGTGTACCTCCCCGACCATTCAAATTGGCGGTCGAGCAAGGGATTCTCAACGACTTGAACGGGAGGCTACGGCGGACGCGTTGGCCTGACGAGATCGCAGGCGCTGACTGGAGATATGGCGCTGATCTTTCCTACCTCAAGGATCTATGTGCTTACTGGCGAGAGACCTACGATTGGCGGCAACAAGAGGAGGCTCTTAATCGCTTCGACCATTTCAAGGTCTCGATCGGAGGAACCGAGGTTCACTACATCCATCAGGTTGGTGAGGGTCGCAATCCCCGTCCCCTCCTGCTGACACATGGATGGCCTGGGTCATTCTACGAATATCACAAACTCATTCCGCGGCTGACACAGCCCTCCCGGTTCGGAAGGCCCGGGGACCAGGCGTTCACGGTGGTTGTTCCTTCAATGCCGGGGCACGGATTTTCTTTTCAGCCTGGTCAACCACGCTTCGGCCTCTGTGAAATCGCGGACTCTCTCAAGACCTTGATGGTCGACGTACTTGGGTACAAGACGTTCGGAGCCCACGGGCACGACTGGGGAGCCTTCATTGCGACCCGCCTTGCCTACGCGCACGCAAGCGCGATCAAGGGAATCCACATCGCCCTACTGGCTATTCCCCGGCGACCATGTGCTGCCACATCACCCGATGAGGAGCGCTTCAATCGTCAGCTAAATCACTGGCTCACTGAGGAAACTGGTTACTCAACGATCATGGGTACCAAACCGCAGACCCTGGCATTCGGCCTTACCGATTCGCCAGTCGGTCTTGCGGCCTGGATAGTCGAGAAGTTCCACAGGTGGAGTGATTGTCGGGGAGACGTGAACGGACATTTCGGCCGCGACGTGATGCTCACGAACATCATGACCTATTGGGTGACGGGGGCAATCGGCTCGTCCTTTTGGCCTTACTATGCGCGTTCGCATGAGCCTTGGATTGTTCCCGAAGGAGCAACCGTAAAGGTGCCGACAGCTTACGCAGAGCACCCACGCGAGATCCTGACGCCCCCGCGTTCGGTGGCCGAGCAGCTCTATTCAAACATTCGGCGGTGGACGCGCATGCCCGCGGGCGGACACTTTCCTGCGTTGGAAGCGCCTGATGCGCTCGCGGCGGACATAGCCGACTTCTTTGCAGATTTGTAACCGCCTGAGGTTCTCTACGCTGACATGCCCGACACCGACATCCTTGCCCACGCGCGTTCGCACCGTCGCATCGACGGAAATGAGTCCGTCTCGCTTTGGGATGCTGGAGACGGGGTCGCGCTGCTCGAGATTCATAGCCCCCGCGGCGATCTCGGCGTCGCCGCGGTCGACCTCTTGGAACGTGTTCCGACCCTGGTGAGGGCAGACCACGCCGCTCTGGTGATCGCCAACGATCATGAGCGCGGCTTGTGCCGCGGCGGGAGCCTGACCGAGTTCATCGCTTTGATGGAATCGGACAACTGGGACGGGTTCTCGAGCTACTTGAGGCGCGGACAGGACGCCCTGCTGGCGTTGCGCTATGCGCCCTTCCCGGTGATCGCCGCCGCATATGGCGTCACCCTCGCCGGCGGATCCGAGCTGATGCTTCACTGCGACGCCGTGGTCGCCCACGGCAGTTTGGTCTGCGGCTTTGTCGAGGAGTGGTCGGGCATCATTCCGGGCTGGGGCGGTTGCACCCAGATGCTGCGCCGCTGGCAGATCTCAGAGGGCGATCCCGGTGACAGCGTCGCCCAAGTCTTCCAGTTGATGTCCGCCGCGGAGATCAAGACTACCGCGAACGCGCGCGAGGCCCGGTTGCTGTTGGCGCATGACGAACTGGTGGAAGATCGCGCGCGCCTGGTCGGCGCCGCCAAGGATAGGGCGCGGACGCTAGCCGAGGGTTATGCGCCGCCGCCGGCGGCGCGCCTTGTTGCCGCCGGCGAGGCCGCCACCGCGCTCATCGGCGAAGGCATCGAAGCGAAGCTGGCAGCCGGCGAGCTCATCGAGTCCGATGCCGTTCAGCGACGAGCCCTGCTGCACATCCTCAGCTGCGGTGGGGCAGAGGCTGGTTCGACCTTCAGCGAGCGGCAAGTGATGGATCTGGAACACGACGTCTTCGTGGATTTGGCGAAGCGGCCGATCGTGCGGACATACATGCGTGAATTGGTCTCGACGCCGCGACGGCCAAAGCGGGCGTCCGCTTAGGGCATCTAATCGGTTCCGCAATGTCCGCTTTGGGTCAAAAGCAGACATCTCTCTACGCGGCTAAGGTGGGGCACCGGGATTTGGAACGCCTTGGAATTCAAGGAGCGAGAAGAGTGTCCCACCAAACGTTAGTGCACTGATCTTCTTAGACTCTGGAGCTCCGACCGGGGGCACCAAACCACTTCTTATTGTTGATACTGATCAAGTAGTTGCAACGCAGGTGGAACACCTGGAATCGAGGCGGACTCGCACCCTGGGTCATCCGGGCCCAAGCAACTCGGAGAGATCGAGTCCATCATGTCAGCATTGGGTCGCTTCTGAATATCGGTGCGGCTTCGGTTGATAAGGTGGCGAGCCGATCGGCCCATGCCCGGAATTGCGCGAGCATGCGAAGGTTGCGATCGCTCATGGATTGTCAGCACCTGAAGTCTGCCAGCACACTTCCAAATGCAAGAATGATTGCAAACGCGAAACGTTTGGGCAGCGAATACCTCATCGATGCCATGTCGCCATGTGAGCCGCGTGCCTCGGGCCATAGGAGCCTTCTGCGAAGTAGTGGTCGTAGTAGTCGGTATCGATGTGATGCACTTGCATCACCGTCATCAGATGCATCGCATCGGTGGCGCCGGGAAACCGGCCGTAGGTGTCGTAGATATAGTTGCAAACCGCCTTGGTGCAGGCGAGCCCCTCGGCGCTGAGGCGGACCGTACCGGCGCGATGCTTTTCGTCCGACATGCGATGCGGCACGGGTGCCGTTGCCTCGCGCGGCGTTCGCGAGAAGACCGCGTCGACTGCCGCGTCCATATTCGCATGATAAGGCGGACAGCTTGCCTCGAACATGCCGTCGAGGCCGATCGGATTGCCGAATCCCGCATTTCCCTCAGCGGCCACGACGCGAAATCCCATCCGCTCGAGAATCTCAAGCGACAGGAATCCGCAGTGCTTCCATCCTCCGAGACCTAGCGCCTCGGTTGCCAGGAACATGTTCTGGCAAATCGCCGTCGGCTCGCCGAAGACGTAGTAGCAGGCCTGGCGCTCGAGGATCGACAGCGGCAGGACTTGTTCCTTGTTCAGAAATCCGCCTTTGAGCCACCGCTCGGTGCCTGCGGGACGAAAGCCGTGGCGGTCGTCAACGATGTTCATGCCGCCGCTTGCGGATGCATATTTGCGCAAAAACTGCGCGATCAACGAGATCAGCCCTGCGCTAACATCGCAGACCGGGATGAACAGAGTGGAACCCGGCCGATTCGAATCCCAGAGATCGTGCGCGCTCATCGGCGGCACGCGGCTGGGAATGTCGAGCCGACCAGCTTTAAGCATCCGACGCTGCGAACGGTAGACGTTGAGGAGCTTGCTGCGTTCTTCCCCGGTTTCGACCTCGTTGAGCTTGCTGGCCGTGACCTTGTCGTCCAGCACGTAGAAGCCTGCGTCGTTCGTCCAGAACAGCGCGTTATGGCCGCCGGCGCGCGTCGCCGGGAAGGTGCGGCCGCTCAGGCGAGGGTAAGGGGCCGGCGTCGGCAGATCCCAGAATGGAAGTCCGCTGAACCCGGCGCCGGCGCCGACCAGCAGCGCTTCCTCGAGCTCGGTCAGCGGGACGGGCGCGTGGGCGGATTTGTAGCGAAACGGCCCCTCCTGCATCTCGAACCCGAGGCCAAAGCGCCGGGACCGCCGTCGGTAGAGTGCCTCGAATAGCGGGTAGCTCCACGCCTGATCGAGCGGCGACGACTTGGTCATTATTCTATCCTTGGGGAGGCGGGGAACGGCGGGGTCCCGAAGCTAGCGCTTTATTGGACTGGCCAAATAGTCCACTTTTCCCGAATGCGACAGACCACATTGCGATGACCGCGACATCACGGGGATGGACCGATCTTTATGCCTGGCAGCTCGACCGGGGCAGCGGCACACCGCTTTCACGGCAGATCTACATGCAGGTGCGCTCCGCCGTGCTGTCGGGCGCGCTGCGCGCCGGCACGCGCGTGCCCTCCTCGCGCGTCATGGCGGGGCAACTCGGTGTGGCGCGTACGTCCGTGGTCGCGGCATATGAGCAGTTGCGAACCGAAGGCTACGTCGAGAGTCACCATGGCTCGGGGACGTTCATCTCTGGTCAGGTGGCCAGCCTCGCGACGCGGCGACGGAGCGGGCGACGCGCGCCCAAGCGCACGGCGATGCCGACATCGGCGCGAGCTTTTGCCGACTTCGAGCGGTCGGCGGCACAAGGTGAGGATCGCCCGTTCAACACCGGTCGCACGCTGATTGACGCGCGGACGGCGGAGACCTGGCGCAGCTTGACCCATCGCGCCGTGCGTCAGTTCGGACCGAACGACCTGGGTTACGCCGATCCCGCCGGACTAGCCGAGCTGCGCGCCAACATCTGTGACTATCTCAGGGTGGCGCGCGCGGTCCGCTGCGAGCCGGATCAGATCGTTATTACGGCCGGCACCCAGCAGGCGATCGACATTGCGATCCGGGTGTTGCTCGCGCCAGGCGACGAGGTGTGGGTCGAGGACCCCGGCTATCCCTTGACCCACGCGCAACTTCTGCTCGCCAAGATGCGGCCGCATGCGATCCCGGTTGACGTCCAGGGCCTTGTAGTCGACGCCGGCCGTCGGGCGGCGCCACGGGCGCGCGCGGTCTTCGTCACGCCCTCGCACCAGTTTCCGACCGGCGTGGCGATGTCGATGGCGCGGCGGCTCGAGCTGTTGGCGTGGGCAAGGCAGAGTGGCGCCTTCATCGTCGAGGACGATTACGCCAGCGAGTTCCGCTATTCAGGTCCGCCGCTGGCATCGCTGCAGGGCCTCGATGATTGCGAGCAGGTGATCTATGTCGGCACCCTCAACAAGGCGCTGTTTCCGGGCCTGCGCATCGGCTACGCCGTCGTGCCTCGGGCTTTGCTGCGAGCTTTTGTCGGCGCGCGCTACCTGATCGACCGCCAGCCGGCGACACTGCAGCAAGCGGTCGCTTCGGAGTTCATGCAGCAAGGCCACTTTGCCGCGCACATCCGTCGCATGCGCCAGCTCTATCGCGAACAGCGTGACGCGCTGGCCGAGACACTGACGCGCCGCTCGGCGGGCAGGTTGGAGGTGACGCTGCCCGATCAGGGCATGCACCTCGTCGCATATTTGCGCGACGGTTCGCCCGACGTCGCCCTCGAGGCGGCAGCCCAGCGCGCCGGCATCGTCGTCCGCGCGATCAGCCGCTTCTACCGCGCAGCGCGCCCGCGGCCCGGCCTGCTGCTCGGCTTTTCGGGATTTCCGCGGCAGCTGATCGTGCCGGCGGCCGCGCGGCTTTCAGCGCTTGTTGGCAAGCGCATTTCGTGAACGATGCACTCCTCGATCGAACGATAACTGTGTCGATCGAGCACAAGTGCGTCGGATAAGCCTGGCGGCGCCTATTTCGCAGGCTACGCCATTGCAGTTTCCGGGCTCGCAACCGCCACAGTTCGGATATCACCGGACGACGAGTTGGATCGGAGCGCTGAAAGGCAGCTCGAAGTAGCCGAAAAAGCGCGGAACTTCCGCGAACGCGCCATCGCTCACCCGAACGGCTCCGCTTGCAATGCCGTCTCGCATCGTGAGCTCGCCGAGCCGGATGCGATCGAGCGTGGCCTTGTCGAGCGTGAGCGTGAGATCGGCCTTCTCGGGCGCGCGCTCCATGAACTCGGCCACGCCGCGCCGGATCGCGATGCCGTAAGCCTCGCCCGTATCGGGGAAGCGGAAGCCCACCGTCATCACGACGTCCAGTGTCTCCTCTGCTTTGAGCCGCACGGCAAAGCCTTCGACGAAAGGCCTGGCCGGCACGGCAACAACGAGATCGGGAGAGGCAACGTACCGGGCGAGGCGCACCATGCCGGCCCGGGACACCTCCGGATCGACGATCTCGAGGGCGCGTGCGCCGGCCAAGTACCAACTGCGCCAGATCGCGTTGACCTCGGCGTAGCCGAGCGTGCGGAAAGCCGCCGCCTTAAGCCGGCGCGCTGGCATGTCGTCGCGATTGATGCGAATGAGCCTGGTCGCGAGCTCCGCCGCCCACTGCGCATCGCCCTCCTCGAAGGCCTGGTCGGCAGTGGCAAGCACGCGGTCGCGCCCGCCCATGAGCGCCACCTCGCGCCGCGCGCCCTCTGCCCGCGGCACCGGCGCGAGCGCGACCGGATCGCCTTCGAACCAGCCGAGATATCCTTGGTAGATGCCGCGCACCGTTTGACGCACCGTGCCGAAGAACTCCTGCATCCACGGCTTGTAGCCTGCAAGATGCGGCGGCAGTTTCACGACCTCCACCAGCTCGTCGGGCGTCAGCCCCTTGTTCATGTGACGAATGGTCTGGTCATGCACGTACTGAATGGCATCGCGGTAATTGCGCATGACCTCTTCGATAGCGTCGGCGCCCACGACCGGCACTCCGTGGGAGGGCACCATCGCGGCGGCGCGGAAACGGCGCAGCGCATCGATGCTCGTGTACCAATCGACGGGGCTGCGAAAGGCCTCGCCGCGCAGCGTGTTGAGTGCCGGGAAATGCTGAGCTGGAATGACCTCCGAAGACAGCAGGACATTGTGTTGCGGAAGGAAGACCGCGATCTGGTCTGCCGCCCCGCTCGGCACATGCACCAGATTCATCACGACACCGGCGACCGTGACATCGAGGGTCGTCGCGAAAGTCTTCGTCGGCGCGATGAAGCTCGACGGAAGAGTGGGCGCGGGGGTCAGCGGGCCGTTGCCGAGATTCATGCCCTCGATGTCGGCTCCGGCGAGGGCGGCGCCGAAATTGTAAGCGGTCCGCACTCCCAGGATGGGGCCTATGGTTGCGCTCGACCGGATGACATTGGCCAGCAGCGTCTCATGCGCGATGACCGCAACTTGTCCGGCCTTTACGCTTTCGGCTGAGGCGAAGGCCTTGACGCCGTTGATGTGATCGGCGTGAAAAGCCGTGTAGATGACGGCGCGCACCGGCTTGTCGGTAATCTTGCGGAACTCCGCGGCAACCTCGTTTGCTGAAGCAAGGTCAGGCCCGGTATCGACGATGATCACGCCGTCGTCGCCGACCACCATGACGCAATTCCCGTCCATCCAGCCGACCGCCGAATAGACATTGTCGCCGATCTTGTGGATCTTGCGCTCGAAGATCGCCCCGTGGGCCTTGAGATCCGGATGAATGCTGGGCCGGACGTCGTATGACTTGCCGGCTGCCACCGCGCCGGCGGCGGCGGGCGCCACGGGTCGTTCGTCGGGGTTCGCTCGGGCCGCGGGATCAATCGTCGACATCGCGACAAGTGGAACCGCTACGCCTGCCGAGCTGCGGAGAAGATTGCGTCTGCTGAACATCTGCCGGCCCTTTCACTTGCAGTCGCACCACCCACCCGTGCGGATCGGCCCTCTGGCCGCGCTGGATGCCGACGAGTTGTTCGCGCAGGTCGTGGGTCAGCGTGCCGGTTTCGCCGTTGCGGATGACAAAGCTGCCATCCTTGTGCTGTACCTTGCCGATCGTGGTGATCACTGCCGCCGTGCCGCAAGCGAAGCACTCGGTAAGTCGGCTGCTGCGCGCGTCTTCCTGCCACTGGGCGAACGAATACCGCTCCTCCTTCACCGTCAGCCCGCGCTCGCGGGCCAGTGCGAGAATGGAGTTGCGGGTCACGCCTGGCAGGATGGTACCGGAGAGCGGCGGGGTGAGCAGCGTGCCGTCGTTCATCACGAAGAAGATGTGCATGCCGCCCATCTCCTCCACCCAGCGACGCTCCACAGCGTCCAGGAATACCACTTGATCGCAGCCCTGCTCGTAAGCCTGCCGCTGAGCGGCGAGGCTGGCGGCATAATTGCCACCGCACTTCGCGGCACCTGTGCCGCCGGGGGCGGCACGGACGTAATCGTGGCTCACCCATGCAGAGACGATGGCGCGCTTGAAATAGGAGGCCACCGGTGAGGCGATCACCACATAGAGATATTTTGTGGAGGGGCGCATACCCAGGAATGGCTCCGTCGCGATCATGAAGGGGCGCAGATAGAGGCTCTTGCCCTCCTCCTGCGGCACCCAGGCGGCCTCCGTGCGGACCAGCTCCATGATCGACTGCACGAAAAGGTCCTCGGGCAGTTGCGCCATGGCGAGACGCTCGGCGGACTGGCGGAAACGCCGCGCGTTCGCGTCCGGACGGAAGAAGCCGATGGTGCCATCGCAGAGACGATAGGCTTTGAGGCCCTCGAAAATTTCCTGGGCGTAGTGGAGCACGGCGGAGGCCGGGTCCATCGGAATGGGGGCGTAGGGCGCCACACGGGCGTCGTGCCAGCCTTTGCCCTCGTCGTAATTGATCAGGACCATGTGGTCTGTGAATACGGAGCCAAAGCCAGGATTCTCCAGCAGACGGGCCCGCTCGGCGTCGGAGACCGCATTTGGGTTTGGATGGTGTACAAAATCGAGGACAGCTAGGCTCATGGGATTGCGGTCGGCGCTGAACGGGGTGGCCTCGAAACTAGCGCTTATTGGACGGGCAAAGTGGTCCAGTTCTATCTATTACAGCAGACCACTTTATCCGATGACGACGACATCGCTGAGATGAGCCGATCTCTATGCTTAGCGGCTAGACCGGGCGAGCCGCACGCTAGATTTCTATCTCGTAGCCGAGCTCCAGATCACATGCCGCTCGGCCGCCCCGCATCCCCACGTCAGAGGGCTCTAGTTCGATCAGAATGATCTTGATGTCGTTCGCCGGCACCCCGAGAGGCTCGAGATGTTCGAGGATGGTGCGATAGAGCGCCCGCTTCACCTCGATGCTTCTGCCTCCGAACAATGCTGTCCTCGATCGCCTCGATGAGATCGACCTTAAGCCTTACTTCGTCCCGTATGGCGTCTCGAATATTCTCGGGACGGTCGCCTAGGGGTAGATACTGCTGCTGTGCTACCGATTGACGGAGGCAATCGGTAGCTCTCGGCCGCCAGCGCCACACCGTGAACGACGCGCAGAGGCCGTCATTCAATACGACCTGCCGATGGGATACGTTGCAAATCTTGGCACGGCAGGGTCCATGTGATCCCACGGCTGTGCACTCTTGGCGAAGGTGTTGGCTTCGGGCCGGAACCAGCTTGGGTCGTCGAACGTGCAGGCCCGTACGCCGACGATATCTGGGCGTGTCGACACCTGCACGTAAAGCGGCGTGCCGCAGTCGCCGCAGAAGACGCGCGTTATCTCGTTGCCGGAATCGGCTTTCGCGACATATCGCCTGGGTGTGCCACGCACGATCCGGAATTCCGACGACGACACACGCACCGCCGCGACATGCGCCGCGCCGCTCTGGCGCTGGCAATCGCGGCAGTGGCATTGCAGCGAGAATTGCGGCTCGCCGGCGCTTTCATAGCGCACCGATCCGCACAGGCATCCGCCCTCTCTAACTGGCATTTTTTCCCTCCGTGACTGGCTATGCGTGGACGTTTTGAGCGAACTCGGTATTAGTCCGGCCCCTTCGTGGGTTTCGGTAACGATCAATGCGTACGGCACGTTGTCTTCCTTCCAGGCGCGTCGCCAGGACGCGGGCGAAGCTCCGCGCAAGCTTCTGCTGTCCGGTCCACCACAGACCCAAATTCAGCAAATGGAAATCAGAAGTGCGAGGCCAAGCCCGATGGCCGATCCGAACTGCTGCGCGGCGACATGCAGTATGGCGATGGCGGCGCCGTGCGGAAAGGTTTGCGGCGCCAACTAGCAAGTAATTGGCGCGACGGATCAAGCGGGTCGGAACCACCAGCGAAATGCTCCCGTACTTGATTCCCGGCATTTGAACCAGTCGGCGTTAAGGGAGAGGTAGAATGCAAATGGGCACGGACGCGGATAGCGCGTCGAAACCACTAACGCGCCGCGAGGCAGAGCGCTTGCTGGCGCATTACCAGGACCTTGCGGGTAGCGGCACGCCCGATCGAATGATCGAGGCATTCACGTCGGACGTGATCGTTCGCTTTGCCGATTTCCCCGAGATGCGCGGCGAGGCGGAGCTCAAGCGCTTTCTTGTCTCACGAGTTGCGCGGCAGAAGGACTATCGTTTGAAGAAGCGACTGCGCGCTGTTTCTGGAGATGTCGTTGTCTGCTCCTGGGACGGCACTTGGCAGGATGGACATGATGGTCGCTCGATGAAAGGGAGCGGGGTCGAGATCATGACAATTCGCGACGGTAAGGTCGCAGTGTGGGAAGCGGTCTTCAATGTATGGGAGCAGGGGACGAGCGGGTCATTGCCCATAGTCTGAAGTCAACGCCGCTGCGCTCGCGTGTGAAGGTTATTTTTGCGCAATGTGCGACGGGAACTTGGAGGGTGCTGTCAACTACCTGGCCTGTCGTTGATCAGAAGCGCTGGGAACGGACACTGCTAGCAAAGGGGCGCCGTCGCAATGGTCAAGAACTCGCCCCTGTCTGCCACGAAGAAAGGGGCAATTCAGATGAAGGTAGCGTTTGCCGGGCCGATCGCCGTTCGGTTCGCAGAGCCCGTGAAGGCGCAGCTGGCGGTTCCGTGCGAGGTGATCGCGGAGGATGACGAGGCACGCATCATGCCTCGTCTTGCCGACCTCGATGTGCTCGTTTCGATGGGCTTCACGAAGGAGATGGCCGAGGCTGGTCGTCATCTTCGATTGATCCAGGTGCCGGGCGCTGGCCTCGACCGGATTGATCGAAGTGCACTGCGTCCCGGTATGCACCTGGCGAACGTCTACGGGCATGAAGGCGGGATTGCCGAATACGTCATCGGCGCGATGATTGCGCTCACGCGCTCGTTCGGGCGCATCGATGCCAAGCTGCGCAGGGGTGAGTGGGAGAGCGGGTGGGCCGTCGGTACGCCGGTGCCACCGCTCTGGCCGGAGCTTGCCGGCAAGACGCTCGGCATCCTCGGATTTGGGCACATCGGAGAGGCGCTGGCCCATCGCGCACGGGTCTTCCGTGTGAAGATCTGCGCGATCCGGAGGCAGGCGCAATCGGAAGTCCCGGACGGTGTGTCGTTCATCGGTGGTCCTGACCGTCTCGATGACGTTCTGCGGCAATCCGACTATCTGGTCATCACACTTTCCCTTTCTCCGGAGACCCGCAATCTGCTGGATGCGCAGCGGCTGCAAATGATGAAGCCGACCGCTTATCTGATCAATGTTGCGCGTGCCGAGATCGTCGAGGAGACGGCCCTTTATCGAGCCCTCGCGTCAGGCGGCTTAGCTGGGGCGGCCCTCGACGTCTGGTATCGCTATCCGACAATGCCTGGAGCGACTCCGCCAGCGACGCAGCCCTTTCACGAGCTTGGCAACCTGATCATGACCCCTCATGTCTCCGGCGCGACCGAGGGCACGCTTGCGGCGCGAGCCAGGCTGATCGCCGACAATATCGAGCGGATCACGCGCGGGGAGCCACCGCTCAACGCCATCGATCAACTCGCTTGAAGGGCACCTTGCAGGATGGCCCCCAACGTTGGTCCGCGCGCCTGCCGTTCTATTACGGCTGGTTGATTGTCGGCATCTCGTTCGTGACGATGGCCGTCGGAGTGACGGCGCGGACGGCATTCTCGCTTCTGATGCCGCCGCTGCTCAACGAGTTCGGCTGGGATCGAGGTCTCGCAGCAGGAGCCTTCTCCGTCGGCTTTCTCGTCTCGGCGGTCCTGAGCCCGGTCGTTGGACGCGTCATCGATGCCCGTGGCCCGCGCATTGTCATCATGACCGGCGTGCTGCTGCTGTCGGCAGGTTTGTTCCTTGCCCCCTACATCGAACGGCCATGGCATCTCTACGCGACGCTCGGTGTTCTGGTCGGGGGTGGCGCGAACTTGATGACCTATACGGTGCACTCGCAATTCTTGCCGAACTGGTTCGTGCGGCGTCGGGGACTCGCAATCAGTATCGCCTTTTCCGGCGTCGGCGTCGGCGCCATCGTGCTGCCCTGGCTACAGTCGATCATCCTGACCGATGGCTGGCGCGCATCGTGTTGGGCTATCGGTTCGCTCGTGTTGCTTGCCGTTGCCCCCCTCAATCTGTTCGTGCGGAAGAGACCCGAGGACATCGGATTGCAACCTGACGGGGACGCTCTCTTGCCGTCTGCAGCCGACAAGCGCCAAGCTTCGAACATTGTCGATCCTGTTTGGGTCGCCATCGAATGGACCCTGCCGCGGGCAGCGCGCACAACTCGCTTCTGGTGGATCGTGCTCGGTTACTTCTGTGGCCTCGTTGCCTGGTACGCTGTGCAGGTGCACCAGACGAAGTACCTCACCGAGATCGGCTTCAGTCCCCTCATTGCTGCGTGGGCTCTTGGTACCGTGAGCGTGGTCGGCATTCCCGGCCAGATCATCTTCGGCGGCCTGTCGGACAGGATCGGCAGGGAGTGGGTATGGACGGCTGGCTGCGTTGGCTTTGCCGTCTGCTACGCTGCGCTGATCGCGCTCGAGCACGCGCCTTCGAATACCCTGCTTTACCTTATGGTGCTGAGCCAGGGCTTCCTCGGCTACGCGCTCACGCCGGTGATGGGTCCGATCGTCGCTGAGATCTTCGAGGGTCCGCACTACGGGTCGATCTTCGGGACGATTACTGTGGCATTGATCGGCGGCGGTGCTGCAGGTCCATGGATCGCCGGCGTCATTCACGATGCAACGGGCAGCTATAGATTGGCCTTCGTCTTGACCATCGCATGCTGCTTGACATCATCCGTCGCGATCTGGATTGCCGCACCGCGTAAGGTCAGACATGTGCCGGGGCGCGTGGCGACAACCTGACGAGACTTTCGCGTCCGCTTTCACCAATGGGTTTCCGTCTGTTCCTGGCACAAAGTGGACTTCGCGGGATGTCCGGCTTACGTCCGCAATGCGCACCAAAGTGGAAGTCCGCCAACGGCGTCTTTGTTCGTCAGAACCGAGTCAATCGGCAACTGTTACGGAACTGACGCGGACTTCTTCCGCACTGCTTTGTGAAAGCATGTGTAAAGGCAGCAATTTCCGAGTAACCGAGTCGGTAGGCGATCTCACCTATCGAGAGATTGCTATGAGCCAGCATGGAGTTCGCCAACTCGAAGCGAATTTCATCACGAATGACGCGGAAGGACGTGTCCGACGCGGCAATCCTGCGCTGCAGTGTGCGTAACGACATGCCCAGCCGCCGCGCTACGTACTTGAGCTCATGGTGACCCTGCGTTAGCCCCCCTTGAATTGCGAAAGCAACAGTGTCGCGAATGCTGTCGGAACGAGGCGCTTTGGTCAGGAGATAGTCAGCGTACGTTGTGAGTAGTGCGTGAACGTGCCGGTCGATGCCACGTTTCACCGCGTGGAGGTCACGTCGTTCAATTTCGATTGCGTCGGCCTGCGAATTGAAGACGATCGGGCAACCCAATTGCGAGACATATAGCCTCGGGCGCTGCGGCGCTGGTAGGCTCGAAAGGATCTGCTTCGGATGCCACTGGCTTCCGCGATGCGCCTGAAGCATGCGCACAAGATAGCTCGGGAGAAATCGCATGAATTGAGTCGGGTCACCGACATTGGGACCGATCGACCACAGTAATGCGGGTGGGTCGCGATTCTCGATCAGCTCAAGGCTAAGCCCTTCTGCCAGCGTCGGAAGCGTGCGTGCAAGGTCTTGCACGCCGTCGCGAAACCGTCGGGCATTCAGTATGAGATGCCCTGGAAGTCCCGAACGGGCGGCACGAGTCCGCAGTCCGAAGCGATGGCCGAAATCCTCATCGTTGCTGCGGCGCGCCATTACATCAAAGTAAGATACGTATTGTCGAAAGGTCGCCTGCATGCCGGGTCGATCGACGATCGTCAGCGGCACGCCAATCGCACGAAATACCGCCTTGGCACCCCCGGCGACACTTGCTGCAGCCGAGTCGAAGCCCGACCATGCCATGCCGTCCGTCATTGGATTGTGCGGAAAGCTCTGCATCCTGCTCTCACGATGCTGCGGCGCTAAATATCAAATAATTGGCGCGATGAATCAAGCGGGCCGGAGCCACCACCGAAATGCTCCCGTACTTCGTTCAATCGCGCGCAGAGGGCAGAAGTGGACTTTTCGACTCCTAAAAGCTTCCGGCCGCTCAAGACGAAGCTACGCCGCCTCGTCGAGACGGAGCTTAAGCCGCACGACGCGGCGATCGAGGAGAGAGGAGAAATTCCAGCGCAAGCGCTAAACGCGATCCGAGCCTTGGGCCTGTTTGGCAGCAACACACCGCAGCGCTATGGCGGCCTCGGTCTCGACATGCTGGGCAATTGCCTGGCCATCGAGGAAATGGCGCGCGCTCACATTGCCTATTTCTACACCTACAGCATGAACGTCCATATCGCCTCGAAAGGAATTGAACTGCATGGCTCCGAGGCACAACGTCAACGGTGGCTGCCTGCTCTCGCGAGCGGCCGCATGATCGGTTGCTATGCGTTGACCGAAGAGGGAGCGGGTTCCGATGCGGCCGCGCTGCAAACCACTGTCGTTCGGCGTGGCGATCTGTATGTGCTCAATGGCACCAAGCGCTATATCACTAATGCGCCTATCGCGGACCTGTTCACGATTTTTGCCGCACACCCTGATGGCAGCGCCAAGCCAAAAATCTCGGCCTTTGTCGTCGAGAAGGACACTCCGGGGCCGCGCATCGGAAAGATCATTCCGATGTCTGGCGGCCGCGGCGCTTTCCATTCAGAGGTTTTTTTCGAGGACTTGGCTGTCCCGCTCGAAAGTCGACTCGGCAAGGAAGGCGATGGCTTTGCCATCGCTATGCAATGTCTCGATGCGGGCCGCATCAACTGGGCGGCCTATAGCGTAGGGGCTGCGCAACATCTCCTCGATCTGGCTACCGCCCATGTCTTAGATCGGCGTCAGTTCGGCAAACCCCTCGCCACAAACCAAGGCATTCAATGGATGCTCGCCGACATGGCGGCCGAGCTCCATTCCGCGCGGCTAGCCTGCTACGAAGCAGCATGGCGCTACGATCGGGAGCCGCAACATCGCGCGAGCACGGCCGCTATGGCCAAGCTGATTGCTTCTGAAATGGTGTGTCGCGTTGCCGACAGTACGCTGCAGCTGTTCGGCGGCGCCGGCTACCGCAAAGATGAACCCATCGAACGTATCTGGCGTGAGGTTCGCGCCATCCGGATATTGGAAGGCACCTCTGAGATCATGCGCCACATCGTGGCGCGCGACATACTGCGCAATTCGCCGCCCGCCGATATTCCAATTTCGACAACACGAGGATTTAAGTCATGACCACACAAACTGAACCAGTGGTGCTGTTCGAAGTCGCCGATAGCGTCGGCTGGATCACCCTCAATCGGCCAAAGGCCTACAATGCGCTTAATAGAGAACTGGCGGAGCGACTGCTGGAAGCGTTGATCCGGTGCGACGAGGATGAGGGCGTTCGGGCAGTCGTCATCAGCGGCAAAGGGCCTTCCTTCTGTGCCGGCGGCGACATCAAGCAAATGATGACTGCCGCAGAGAGCGATGGGCACGCGGGTGTCTTCTTAAAAACCTTGACCGTCAGCCTTCATGAGGCGATCGCAACGATCGCCCACACGAGCAAACCGGTCATCATGGCGGTCAATGGGGCAGCCGCAGGGGCCGGCTTCAGCCTGGCGATCGCGGGTGACCTTGTCCTGGCAGCCGACGATGCGCGATTCACCGTCGCATACACCGCGATCGGGCTCGCACCTGACGGCAGCTCCACGTTCACGTTGCCGCGCTTGATCGGGCCGAAGCGTGCTTTTGAGCTTATCTATACGAACCGGGCGCTTTCAGCGAGCGAGGCCAAGGAGCTCGGCATGGTCAATCAGGTGTTTCCTGCGGCGAAGTTCAGCGATCAGGTGCGCGAACTGGCCGTTGGCATCGCCAAGGGGCCGACTGTCGCCCTCGGGTACGCCAAGAAGCTGCTGACGCTCAGCGCACAAAGCAGCCTTGAGACGCAAATGGAACATGAACGCCGCGCGATCGCGGCCTCCGGCCGGACCGCCGATTTTCGCGAAGGAGCTGAGGCGTTTTTCGCGAAGAGGCCGGCAAAATTCCAAGGGCACTAATCCCGGGGAGGGCCATTCATGCCTCAGGCACAAGACCGTCTGGACGAAGCGGAACTCCGCTCTTTCCTATTTAGACTCCCGTTCGTTCGCGAATATTCCATTGGCCTGATTTCAGTTGAACCAGGCGCGGTGATAATCGAACTACCATTTCGCGAGAGGTTTTCTGGGCCACCATCCGTATTTCCGGCATCGCTGGTCGGCACTGCTGGGGACGTTGCGGCAGTGGCGTCGTGTCTTTCGCTTGTGCCCAAAGGGTGGGGTGTGGCCACGCTCGATTTCACTATCAAGATGACGGGCGTCGCCAAAGGCGAGAAGCTGCTCGCGAAAGGGCGCGTTTTGCAAAACGGCCGCACTAACTCAATTGGCGCCGCTGATGTGTACGCTGTTGATAACGGCAGTGAGAGGTTGTGCGGCAGCCTTCTCGCAACGACGAGAAACTTCGAGATAAAGACTTAGTGTGGCCTGTTAGTCTCGAAGTAGGGTGGTCGCGGGCTGCCGGGTTGAATTCGACCCGCTTGCCGAGCCAGGTGCCAGGTTGGGTCATCGGAATGTCGAAGCCGTGATGCGCCTTGGGTATCACGACGAGATCAGTAGACGGTGCGCCAGCTCGAATGAACCCGTCGCGCATTGGCGCGACCGCGAAGAAGGGGTAGGGTGATAGTACAACTATGGCCGTAAGCATCGACTTCCTGGCGGCGTCCGAAGTTGGTGTGGAAAGACCACCAAGATTCCCAGCCGGTGATCTGGGCGACGTACTGGGCGAATTCTTGCGCTCGTCGAATGGGGCGTTTCATTTGCGCCCTCCGGTCTCGTCAATGCTTTGTAGCAAACCCGATAACGCGGACCTCTAGGAAGAGACCGCGACTCCGACCGCGAAGCGCTATCTGACCGCTCGGAGGTGGGACACTACCGTCTGGAAAGCCTTGGAAAACAATGAGCGGCCGAGATGTCCCACTTTTGGCTAATGTGCTGACATCTATGGATTCCGGCACTCCGACCGGGGGCACCATCGCCAAAAGGCAAGCGGGCGGGTGTTTGAGCAGCCCGACGGTTCTCGGGGGACAGGTTCACGATCCACCAGGACATCTGAATCTTGCAGATCAGGAGCAGCAGTCATCTGCTGGCGCGTAGACTTGAGCTCGACACATGCAGGAAGACCTGATCGGGATGTCGACCTTGGCCAATGCCGCGTCGAGCTTCTTGCGGAGCCTGGCGAGTTCCTCGGTCTCTCCCCGGCGCTCCAGACACTCGACGATCCCGTGCAGCGACCAGACGTTGTCCGGATGCTGGGTGCAGCGCTGGATCCGGCCACTCAGGCCGAGATCGTCCCGATAGACCTCCTCGGCTTCGGCAAAGTGTCCCTGTTCCGCCAGCAATGCCGCGAGCGCATGCCGTGGCGGATGCATCCAGGCCCAGGGTTCGGTGTATTGGAGGCTGTCGTCCCGCCGCACGCTCTCGCGCAGGGCCGCGAAGGCCAAATCGTAATTTCCCTTATGATACTCGAGCTCTCCCTCCAGCATCTTCTCGCCGACACGCAATGTGTCGCGCGCAAAGTTGCCGAGGAATTTCCGGCTTGCCGGGACCCGCTCGAGGCTTTCGAAGAACAGCGCCTGTTCCCGTTCAGCGGCGGGAATGTTCCTGAGCGTGGCGTAGGCCACGCCGCGCGCATAGTGCTGCATCGCGGTCGAGACCAGGTAGAGTTCCGGATCGTCCGGCATCGGTTCATCGATGATTGCCTGCCACTGGCCGAACCTCACCAGGACATGCATCTTCATCGAATAGTAGGCCTCGGTGGTGAAGGCGAGCTTTGGGCGCCCCTTCACCGCCAGGATTTCCCTGGGCAGGGTACGCTGCATCATTTCCGCGGCTTGCAGCGCCGGCCTGTATTGGCCCAGGAACATGCAGGTGAACATCATCAGATGAATGTCGTGGCAGCGGGCCGTGATGTAGAAGTTAAACGACCCCGCATAGTCGGCGTACATGTTGTCGGCCGCTATCGCCTTCTCGCTGGCGAGCTTCGCCCTCTCGTAGTCGCCGCACAGCACATAGATATGGCCCGGCATGTGGTTCATGTGTCCGGCGTCCGGGCACGAGTTCAGGAGGATGTCGGCCGACCGCATGGCGTCTTCGGGATGGTTGGACATCTCGACCGCATGGATATGCATGTGCACGATCGCCGGGTGCTGCGGCTGGCCGGTGGCGTCCGCCAGGGCGATCGAGCGTTCGCAGGCGCGCACGGCCTCGATCACGTCCGAGTTGGGCGCCGCCCGGCCCGTCTTGACGTTCCAGAGCCGGCGAGGGGTGCGTGTGATGAGCGCTTCAGCCAATAGCGCCATCACATCATGGTCGTCCGGATACTCGAAATGAACGCGACGCATCGCGGCGGCATAGTCGTCGTCCCACCGGTCGAACTCCTCGGGCGGCACGGCGTGCGGCTTCTGAAAGCGGCGGGACAGCGCCTCGACCAGACGCCGCTCGACGAGCGGCGCGCCGTCAAACAGTCCGCGGGCGAGCTCGATGTGTTTGAAGGCGGTCGCGGTGACGGTCGCGGCTTCCTCGGGCCCGAGGTCCCGCCAGGCCAAGTTATAGAAAGGCCCGACCCCGTACGCGATGCCCCAATGGGCCATCAGGCATTTCGGATCGGCCTCGAGCGCCTTTCGGAAGCACTTCACGCCCTCCTCCTGATTGAAGCCGAAGCACCAGTTCAGGCCGAGATCGAACCACTTCTGTGCCTCGCGGGAGGACGTCGAGATCTGCCGCGTGTACGCCCCTAGATTGAAACGATCCATACCTGGTTCTCCGTGATCTCCGCCCGCCGGTGTTTCCGCCATTGCCTGCTGTCAAACGAGCTTGGGGTAGCCGAGCAGAGCCGCATCGCGTTCGTAGTCGAGAATGTGGGGGTAGGCCGCCGGATCCGCCGGTCCGATGTCCTGGATGCGAAGCTTGGCGAGCATTTCCCGACGGAGCGGATCGCAAGCGACACGCACGAGCGATCTTCGCAAGGCGGCGATATGGTCGGGCGAAGTCTTCCGGGATGTGACGAACGGAATGGCCGGGCTCGGCGGCGTTTCGGCCAGGATCCGCAACGGGGCAACCGCGCTCGGCCGGTAATCCTGGAAAAACGCGAAGGTCACACAATCGATCGAGGCGGCATCCGCCTCTCCGGCGACGACCCGCTCCATGCTGGGAGGATGACCGCCGGTTTCGACGACCGACCGGAAGAACGGCTTGCCGCCAGCTTTCTGCGCAAACAACGCCCGCGGAAGATTCATCCCCGAATTCGAATGCCAGCTGTTCACGGCGAAAACGCTGCCGCGAAGATCCTCCAGCTTGTGGAAGCGCGAATCCTCGCGAACCAGCACGAACGCACAATGGGTGGGCCCGACGCATCCAGGAGCGTCGTAGGTCGGCACACCCAAAAGCTCGTACTGTCCGCTGAAAATCGTTTGCAGGGGATAGCCGCAGGTCTGCGAGAAGAAAACCTCAGGGCCGATCGCATCGGGTACTGGCGGACGACGGAAATTCGGTGCGGTCGGCAGGCCCGTTACCCCCTCTTTTTGCAGTTCGTCGACAAGAGCATCCCAGAGGACCTGATAAGCGGGGGCCATTTCCGGAAGGTTATACATCGGAAAGCTGACGTCGAGCTGGGTCATGGATGTCTCCGGGTCTGCCAGTGCACCGATCTCGATCGGTGCGAAATATTCACGTTCCGGATGCATCCAACTTTTCTCCGCCGCGGATGCGATCACAAGCACGCAAGCCGCAATGAGTGTGCCAATAATACCGAAGGCGAGCGACAGCCACGAATACATCAGCGCCGAACAGCTTAGCCGTTGCGGCAAAAGGTCGGAAATCTCCTTGAGCGCTAAAGAGCGGTCGTATCCGAATACCTCGATCTACCGATCTCCAGCCACGCCGAAGCTCGGTGCGTTCAATGGGTTGATCGCGCGCGTCACGTAGCTTTCAAGCTGCGGTTTATAGATGTCCCACAAATGCGCCAGTTGTTCGACAGGACAGTCTTCGGACCAGTCGCAACGCAAGTCGGCAACCGGCCAGGAAACGTCGCGCACCAGCTTGAGGCCGGCAGATCGCACAGGGCCGGCCTCTCCACCGGCCTTGACCGCGGCCCGCAGCGCTGTGATCAGGCGGTCGCCGAGGTCGCCATGGGAGGCAAGGAAGTTGTCGACCATGACCGAGGGCACGTTCTCGTTCGCCAGTAGATTGCCCCCGCAAGCCACGTCTTTCTCCCGCCTTGCCGCCCAGAGTCCGAGCGCTTTCGAACCCGAGTGGATCGCGCTCGCGCCCTGAGCATCGACCGCCAAGACCTGGCGATATTCCCTATGTGCCGCTGTCCTCATGGCGATTTCGACGGCTTCGGCAGCCGTGGCGCCGCGGGCCATGAGGTCCAATATCTTGGGACCAAGCGATGGGTCGGTCACGTTCTGGCTGGCGACTGCCCCGACGCCTGCCTGTGCGTAGGAGCATCGTGCAGCAACCGCCGGGGACGACGACGATATCGCGACGCCAAACATTCCAGTGTGGCTGCAGCGAGCGACGATGGAGAAAGTCATGGCCGTTAGTCCGGAATGACGGCCGTGCCGTCGATCTCCACCAACCACTCGGGCCGCGCCAGAGCCTGGACAACGAGGCCTGTCGACACGGGATGCACGTTCTTAATGTACTCTCCCATGGTGCGGTACACCGCTTCCCGATGGCGGACGTCGGTCAGGTAGACCACCACCTTGACCAAATGCTCCATCGTACCGCCGCACTCTTCGATCAACTGTTTGATGTTCTGCATGACCTTGTGGGTCTGCGCTACAGGATCGTGACTATCGATGTTCTTGGCAGTGTCCAGGTCCTGCGGACATTGGCCGCGCAGATAGATCGTTCGTCCGCCGTGCGTAACGACTGCCTGACACAAGTCGTTGTCGAGCTTCTGTTCGGGATAGGTGTCCTTCGTGTTGAATTTCCGAATTCTGGTATGTGACATCATTGTCTCTCCATCGGCCATCATCGATCCGCGGTGTTTGCCGAAGCATGGTATTCGAGATATCTGCGCTGCGTGGCAATGCGGTCTGCAATGTGCTTGGCATCGTGCCAGACCCCCCAAATGAAAGCGGATCCCCTTCGGGACTGCCACGGAAGCCCAAGGAAATAAATCCCGGGTTCGGAGGAAGCACCACGCTGATGCCTGGGGCGCCCTTGATCGTCGAATGCATCGACCTTGAGCCAGCTATAGTCTGAGCTGTAGCCGGTCGCCCAGATTATCGTCTTCACCCCGGCATCGGCCAGATTCAGGCTGAGGACCGGATGGGTCATGCACACCGCATCCGGCCCGGTCAGCCGAGCGCCCGGCTCTTCCGGAAGATCGAGGCCATTGCGAAGAACGTAGGCGTCTGCTTCATCCAAGAGCGCCAAATAATTTGCATCACCTTGCGCTATGTTTTCCGCAAGATCCGGCTTGAAAGTCAGCGTGCCGTCCTTGCAGGCCTCGGTCATGCCGAGGAGCGTCATCCCGTCGAAGGCAAGCCGACGAAAGTCGATAGTGTGTCCGCCGCGCGCCCCGCTCACGGCGATTGTCACGTGCTCTCTGCCGGGCACTCTCGTCTCGAGATCCCATTTGCCGAGCACGCCGAGCCACCAGCAATAGTCACGTGCCCGATAGGCCCGAGGGGGGCGCTCGTGCGGGCCGACCGAAAGGTAGATTCGCCTGCCGGCCTGCAACAGCTCTTCCGCAATCTGGACTCCCGAGGAGCCCGCGCCGACGACCAAGACCGCACCCTTTGGCAACTGATCGGGATTGCGGTAGGCGGCGGAATGTAGCTGCAGGACATCCGAGTTCTCGGGAACGATCGGCGGAATGATCGGGCATTGGAAAGGGCCGGTTGCGACGACGACGCTGTTGGCTTCGAACCTGCCGTGCGACGTTTCAAGACAAAAGCCAGCCCGGCCTTTCAGCCTTTCCACTTTATGCACTTCCACACCACAGCGAACAGGAGCTGCAATCTTCCTCGCATAGGCCTCGAGATAGTCTGCAACCGCCTCCTTGTTTGGAAAGCTGTCGGGATGGGCATTGGGGAACTCCATGCCGGGAAATCGGTCGTGCCACGCCGGTCCGTTCGCGGCCAACGAATCCCATCTCTCCGAGCGCCAGCGCTCGGCAATTCTGTGTCGTTCAAGGATGAGATGAGGAATGTCGCATTTGCTCAAATGCTCGCTCATCGCGATCCCGCCCTGGCCTCCGCCAACTACGATCGTATCCACTTTTTCGACTGCCATAGGGGCATCCTTTTTGACCTTCCAAGACGCCCTGCCGCGGAAACGGAAAGGGTTGCTCGTTTCTTAGTGGGGAGACCCAACGGGGAAAGTTATGCTTTCATACCGCAATGCTTAGCGTCGCGCTAAGCGCGTGGGCGGCGCGAGATGCGATCGACGAGGCGTCGGCCAGGGCGGATCGTGACGGAGAAGAGTGGTGCGTGCCCGATCTTCTTCGCTCGAAGGGCGAATTCGTCCAGGGAAGGCCTTTCTAAAGGAACCCGATCGACAGCCAGGGGATCGCCGCGACGATCAACAGCGACACGACCAGCGCGCCGATATAGGGCCAGATGCGCCATATCGAATCGTTGGGATTGGTGCGGCCGATCGCGCAGGCGCTGAAAAACCCGACGCCGAACGGCGGTGCGAAGAGGCCGATCCCCATCGCCAGGATCACCACCATCGCGTAGTGCACCTCGTGCACCCCCATCGCCTTGGCGACCGGGAACAGCAGTGGCCCGAACAGCACGATCGCCGGCAGGCCCTCGAGTACGCTGCCGAGGATGATGAAGGCGACGATGGTCACCGCGAGGAAACCCCAGCTGCCGCCGGGCACCGCCGCCATCGCCGACACCAGCCACAGCGAGAAGCCCGATTGCGTCAGCGCCCAGGCCATGCCGGTCGCGGTGCCGATGATCATCATCACCGCGCCGGTCAGCGACACGGTCTCGATCAGGATCGGGTAGATTCGCCGCCAATCGAACTGGCGGTAGACCACGATGCCAAGCACCGCGGTGTAGACGACGCCGATCGTCGACACCTCGGTTGCGGTGGCGACGCCCTTGATGACCGTGTAGCGGATCACGAACGGCAGGCTGAGGCCGGGCAGCGCGATGGCGAGGCTCCGGGCGATCGTCGACAGCGGCGCCCGTTCGCCGGCACCCTTGTCCTCATCGCGCGAGCGCCACCGGGCGACGACGACCAGCGCCAGGGCCGCGACGAGCGCCGGCAGCAGGCCGCCGGTGAACAGCGCGGCGATCGACAGGCCGGGCGTCACCGAGCCGATCGTGATAAGCACCAGGCTCGGCGGGATTGTCTCGGACATGGCGCTCGACGTCGCGAGCAGCGACGACAATTCGCCCGGGTGCGCGCCGCGGCGCCGCATCTCGGGGAAGAGGATCGGCGCGACCGCGGCCATGTCGGCGGCCTTCGATCCGGAAATCCCCGAAACCAGGTACATCGCGCCAAGCAGCACGTAGGACAGGCCGCCTTTCACATGCCCCACCAGCGCGGCGAGGAAATTGACCATCACCCGCGCGATTCCGGTCATCTCCATCAACAGGCCGAGGAACACGAACATCGGCACCGACAGCAGCAGCAGGTTCGAGATGCCGTCATCCATGCGGTTGATAACGATCAGGGCGGGCAGCTGGGTCGTGAGGGTCAAATACGACAAGGTCGCGATGCCGAAGGTGAACGCGATCGGCACGCCGATGCCGACGCACACCACGACGAGCACGACAAAAAACAGGATCAGGCTGCCGAAACCCATCGCCACGAGCAGCGGCTGCGCGACCCACAGCCCGCCGGCAATCGCGCCGACCACCGCCACGGCCGAGACCAATCCGCGCAGACTGGTGGTCTCCAACAGCCGCAGCAGCGCGACGACGGAAATCAACCCGACGCCGACCTGCAAGGCCAAGACCCGGTACCAATCCGAAATGTGCAGCGTGATCAGCTCGGTCGACGCCTGCACTTTGAGGTAGGCGGTTATCGGAACGATGATTTCGAGCACGAATACGATGACCACCAGTTCAGCCACGGTGCCGAGCCAGTTGCGCCATTGCGGCCCACACCAGCTGACGAAGGTGGTCAGCCGCATGTGGCCGTCGTGCCGCACCGCAACGACCGCGCCGAACATCGCCAGCCACAGGAACAGAAACGTGGCGAGCTCGTCGGTCCAGATGATCGGGCTATTGAAGACGTAGCGCGAGACCACGCCGGCGAAGAGGATGCAGGTCTCGACCAGCACCAGCGCCGCGCCGAAGAACTCGGCGATCCGGCCGATCAGCACGTCCAGGGCAATAGCGGTGCGGCGGACGCCACCCCACGACATGCCGAATATGGCGGCTTCGGTGATTGGCTGGCTCCCGCGCTATATCTCCCGCGCTCAGGCCAGCGGCCCGGTATATTTTTCAAGCAGCGCCCACGCCTCGTCGCCCATCTTCTTCTTGACGTCGGGATAGAACCCGGATTTGCGCAGCGCCTCCTGGAAGGGCTTGGTGTCGGGCGTGTTGAAGGTCAGCCCGCCCTTGGTCATCTTGTCGACCTCGGTCTTGTCTATAACCTGCCAGTCGGCGCGCTCGGCCATCGCGGCGGCGCTGAAATGCTTGTGCGTCAGCTCCTGCAGGTCGGGCGACAGCCGCTTCCAGGCGGCAGTGTTGAACGAAGCGTGCAATCCGACCCAGATATGGTTGGTCATGCTGCAATACTTCTGCACCTCGTACAGCTTGGCGGTGTCGATCAGGATCAGCGGGTTTTCCTGGCCGTCGACCAGCCCGGTCTGCAGAGCGCTGTAGACTTCGCCGAAATTGATCGGCGTCGGCGACGCGCCGAGATGCTGGAACAGCGAGATGAAGAGAGGCGCCACCGGCAGGCGGATCTTGACCCCCTTGAGGTCGTCGGGGCCGTTGATCGGCTTCGACTTCATCGTGATCTCGCGGAAGCCGTGATCGAACGCCTTGTCCAGGCAGTAGAGCCCGGTCTTCTCGGAGAGAGCGCGGCAATAGGTGCCGAGCTCGCCGTCCATCGCCTTCCACGCCGTGGCGTAGTCGGGAAAGGCGAAGCCGACCCCGAAGATCGCCGCGGGCGGCGCCTTCTGCGCCAGGATGTCGAGCGACAGGCCGTAGATTTCGAGCGCGCCGGCGATCGCTTGCGACATCATCGCGGTGTCCTGCCCGAGCACGCTGTTCGGGTAGAGCGTGATGTCGAGCTTGCCGCCGCTTTCCTCCTTGATCTTGGCCGCCGCCTCCTTCGATCTGATGACCATCGGGTGCCCGTCGGGTAGCGCGGTGCCGTATTTATAGGTGAATTCGGCCGCGTTGGCCGGCCAGTGCAGGATCGCCGGGGAGGCGATCAGGCCGGCGGCGGCAATCGAGGTGCGTGACAGCAATGTGCGGCGGATGAGCTTCATCGACATTTCCTCCCAAGTCTTTCCGGTCGGCATTGTAGCGATGCCGTATTCTTCGGATTTCCCACCAGTTGGACGTGATCTTCCAGCCCTGGAGGCTTTGCGGCAACCAGATTTTATCGCCGCTGCAGCGGTAACCCCACCATCGGCGAGGACGCCGGCAGCTCCCCATTTGAAGGGGGAGGAGGGCTAACCCAGCCGGACCGACCGCGCCTCGTTCGCGAACTCGGTGCCGAACGGGCGGCTGAGCTCGGCGAAGCGGTCGAGGATCGCGCGCCCCTCCTCGGCCCCGGCGAGACGCGGCCGGCCGCGGCGATGACGCGCGTCCTTCCAGCCGAGCGAGATCGGCACGAGCTCGATGCTCCGCAGTTCGCCGCCCTCATAGGAAAGCGTCGGCACGACCGACTCCCAATAGCGCCGGTCGGCCGGGAAGCCCGCCAGGTCGCCCTGCGTGCGCTTCTGATAGACCTGCCCCGGCGTCAGATCCGGTTCCGCGCGGAAGCGCTCGTAGCCGTCGGCCGGGATCTTGGCCACCAGTTCGTTCTGGCCGATGAAATTGCCCAGGCTGTAGAAGATCGGCTTGCCCCTGTAGAGCTCCAGCCCGCGCAACAGATGCGGGCCGTGACCGACCACGAGATCGGCGCCCGAATCGATCATCTCGCGCGCAAATGCCGGGATGAACTCGGCCGGAATATCCTTGCTGCCGAGCTGCTCATGCGCATGCAGGCTCACCAGGACGAGGTCGGCGAGGCCGCGCGCCTCCTTGACCCAGCGCACCATTGCCGCGACGTCCTTGGCGTTGGCCGTCGTGCGCACCTGCGCGCGGTTGGCCGACTTGAACTTGAGGTCGCCCAATGGAAAGAGCGCCGGATCGGAGAGCGGGAAAGCGAAGCCCATCTTGATCTTCTGCTGGCGCTCCGCTTCGACCCCGAGCTGGTCGGCGATCTCGCGCAGCGCCGCGAGTTGCGGCTCGGTGACCTCGTGCACCGTCTCGACATGCAACGGGCTGAGCCCGGGACGTCCCGGCAGGTCGGGCCGCTGCGTGCCCGCCTCGTTGCCCTTGGCGAAGGTCGAGCAGCACGAGATCATCGCCACCGTGCCGGCGGGCGAGGTGTGATAGCAGGGCCGGCGCGCATCCTCGAGGGTGCGGCCGACGCCCGCGAAGGAAAGCCCGCGCGCCTCCAGCGCCTCGATCGTGTGCACCAGACCCTGTATCGAATAGTCGAGCGCGTGGTTGGTGGCGGTGGCGAAGAGATCGAAGCCTGCCGCCACCAGCTCATCCAGCACCCAGGCCGGAGCGCCAAAATGCGAGCCACCGCTCTCCAGCGCCGGATCGCCGCGATAATCGTTGGCCAGCCCCTCGAGATTGGTGAAGGCAACGTCGGCCGCACGCACCTTGTCGAACAGCGGCCGGAGCTCGGCGTCGTCGCGGCTGTTGAGCCGGCGCTGCAAGATCGAATCGCCGGTGAGGAGGAGGGAAAGGGTCATGCCGGGAATGTGCGGGGCCGTGCGCGCGCGTGTCAAATGGACGAAAATACCCATTGCCGCGTCCAGCCATCCCGTCGCATTGCGCGCAGGTACAATGGCGACGACGCTCTTTGTCGCGACCTGACGCAAAAGGAGGGCCACCCTGATCCGGTCGAGCCGGAGCTGCGTCTTTCACTGAAGTATCGGGTGCAGATCGAGGTTGGATGTGAAGATCGTGCGCATGCCTGTGTTTGCCGCTGTGGGCGCCTTGGCGTCGGCGATCGGCGCTGCCCGGACACAAGCCGGTCGCCAGCCGATCGATTGGTCGGCCGTGTCCCTCGCTTCGATCGGCGGGGGACCGATGCCGACCGCCGACTACACGGGCCGTGTGGTCCTGCTGGTCAACACGGCATCCCGCTGCGGCTTCACCAGCCAGTATCGCGGCCTGGAAGCCTTGTGGCGCCGTTACAGGGACCAGGGCCTCGTCGTCCTGGGAGTGCCGTCCAACGATTTTGGCGGGCAAGAGCCTGGCAGCAACGACGAGATCGAGCGCTTCTGCGAAGCGACCTTCGACGTCACCTTTCCGCTGGCCGACAAGCAGATCGTCTCCGGCCCCGGCGCGCATCCGCTCTACCGCTGGGCCGCGGCCCGGACGGGGACACTCGGCGCCCCGAACTGGAATTTCCACAAGATCCTGATCGGGCGCGATGGGCGCGTCATCGACTGGTTCTCCGCCCTCAGTGGCACCGGCCGGAAGCTCGACCGCGCCGTCGAGGCGGCACTCGCCGCCGGCCGATAGACGCGCTGTCCGGCCATCTGGGATAAGGTCTGCTGAGAGGAGAGTGCACCATATGACCCGGCCCCAACCGACTTGGCGATCGCTGCTGTTCGTGCCGGTGACGTCCGAGCGCTTTCTCTCGAAGGCTCACACGCGTGGGGCCGATGCCATCATCCTCGACCTCGAGGACTCCATCCTGCCCGCGCACAAGGCGGCCGCTCGCGCCGCCCTGCCGGCTGCCGTGCCGCGCGTCGCCCAAGGTGGGGCCGACGTCGTCGTCCGCATCAATCGGCCACTCGACCTCGCCGTTGCGGATATAGCTGCGTCCGTCATGCCTGGCGTCGCCGCCCTGATGCTGCCGAAAGTCATGGGGCCAGAGCATGTCCGCCTGCTCGCCGAGCTGGTGACGGACAGGGAGGCAGCACTCGGGATGCCGATCGGCCACACGCGCTTCCTCGCCCTGATCGAGCAGCCGGCGTCGCTGCCGCACCTCTTCGCCATCGCCGCCGAGCCGCGCATGGCCGGGATGTCGGTTGGCGGAGAGGACATGGCGACTGAGCTTGGCGCCACTCCGTCGGCCGACAGCATGTACGTCTTTGCCATGCAGGGCCTGGCGGCGGCGCGCGCGGCCGGCATCCTGCCGATGGGCTCGATGGGACAGCTCGCGAAGATCGACGACCTCGATTCCTACCGAGCCGGCCTGCGGCGCGGCAGGGCGCTGGGCTTCACCACGGCCGCCTGCATCCATCCGGCGCACGTGCCGATCATCAATGAAGAGTACGGCGCCTCGGCCGCCGAACTGGATCGCGCCCGCCGGCTGCTCGCGGCCTTCGACGCCGCCGCGGCCGACGGGGCAGGTGCAGTGGCCTTCGAAGGCAGCATGATCGACCTGCCCGTCGTCATTCGTGCGCGGCGGTTGTTGGAGCGCGCCGCGTCCTGGGCCCGGTAACCGGCCAACGTCTTGTTGGGGTGGTGGTGGTCTACCGGGCGAACAAGCCAGGCGCAAAAGGCGTCAGGCGCGCCCGCCATTCACGTTGAAGGTCTGCTTGGTGATCATGCGGCTGTCGTCGGCGGCGAGGAACAGCGCCAGCTGGGCGATGTCGGCCGGCATGATGGTGTCGGGCAGGAACTGGCTCTTCACCACCGCGGCGACCTTTTCCTCCGTCGGATACCACAGTCGTTGTTGTTTCTCCGTCAGCACCAACCCCGGGGCGATGGCATTGACGCGGATGCGGTGCTTGCCGACCTGGCGCGCCAGCGAATGCGTGAAGCCGACCACGGCGGCTTTGGCCGAGGCGTAGCCCATCAGTTCGGGCACGCCGACCTGCCAGGTGATCGACGACATGTTGACGATCGATCCGCCGCCCCGCTCGACCATCTGCGGCACGACGGCCTGGGAGGCAAAATAGACGTGGCGGAAATTGACCGCGATCGTCTTGTCGAATTCCTCCGGCGTGACGTCGGTGAAAGTCTGGCGCTGGTCGTTGGCCGCGTTGTTGATCAGCGCTGACGCAGGCCCGAGCTTCCGCCTCGCCTCGGCGATCGCTGCCACAAGCTCGTCGGTGCGGGTGACGTCGCAGCGGATGAAAAGCGGCGCATGCCGCGCCGATCCGGCCAGCGATTTCGCCAGCGCCTGTCCTGCCTCTTCCTGCAGGTCGAGGAAGGCCACCCGCGCGCCGTTGTCGGCAAAAGCCCGCACGAACGCCTCGCCGATGCCGCTGGCGCCGCCGCTGATCAGCACGACGCGGTCCTCGAGGCTTTGGTACTGCGTGAAACTCATGCGATCAGTCGCTCCGTTTGTGGGTCGAACAGGCAGATCGTCCGGGTGTCGACGGAAAAGCGCGCCGGCCGGCCGGTTGGCAGCTTGATATCGGGCGCGATGCGGGCGCGCAGGCGAACGCCCGCGATCCGGATCAGGACGATCGTCTCGGCGCCGGTCGGCTCGGACACTTCGACCTCGGCCTCGATCCGGGTGGCGGGAATGTCGGCCGCGCGCTTGGCGCCGTCGGAAATGCATTCCGGCCGGATGCCGAGGACGACCTCGCGATCCAAATAGGCGCGGGCGGACGCGCTCTGTGGCGGCAGAGGCAGCGTCGCCTGACCCGGCTGGCCCGCGCCCACGATCGCGACCAGCGACTCGCCGTCCTGCGCCAGACGCGCCGGCACGGTGTTCATGGGCGGCGTGCCGAGAAAACGCGCGACGAACAGGTTGGCCGGCCGGTTGTAGACGGTCTCCGGCGAGTCGAACTGCTGGATTTCGCCCCTGTCCATGACGGCGATGCGGCTCGCCATCGTCATCGCCTCGATCTGGTCGTGCGTGACGTAGACGATCGTGGTGCCGATGCGCTGGTGGAGCTGCTTGATCTCCGTGCGCATGTCGACGCGCAGCTTGGCGTCGAGGTTGCTGAGCGGCTCGTCGAACAGGAAGAGCAGGGGATCGCGCACCAGCGCCCGGCCCATGGCGACGCGCTGGCGCTGGCCGCCCGAAAGCTGCGCCGGCTTCCGCTCGAGCAGCCCGTCGATCTGCAGCAGCCCGGCGACGCGCGCCACCGCTTCGCTTTGCGCCTGCTTCGGCACGCCGCGGCATTCCATGCCGAAGGTGATGTTGCGGCGCACCGTCATGGCCGGATAGAGCGCGTAGGACTGGAACACCATGGCGATGTCGCGGTCCTTGGGCTCGATGTCGTTGACCACGCGATCGCCGATCTCGATCGTGCCGGCGCTCGGCCGCTCGAGGCCGGCGATGACAGCCAGCAGCGTGGACTTGCCGCAACCGGAGGGGCCGAGCAGCACGGCGAACTCGCCGTTCTCGACGGTGAGGTCGATGCCCTTCAGCACCTCGACCGGGCCGAAGCGCTTGTGCACGCCCCGGACGCTGAGCGCCGCCATGTCGTTCCCCTACTTGATCGCGCCGGCCGTCAGGCCGCGCAGGAAATACTGTCCGCCGAAGAAGTAGACCAGCAGGGTCGGCAGGGCGGCCAGCAGGACCGCGGCGCTCTGGATGCCGTATTGCGGCACGTCGGTCGGCGCGGTGACGCTGATGGCGATCAGCGCCGCCGTTACCGGCTGCTGCGGACCGGTGGTGAAGGTGACGCCGTACAGGAACTCGTTCCAGATGCCGGTGAACTGCCAGATCACGGTCACCACCAGGATGGGCGGCGACAGCGGCAGCACGATGCGCCAGAAAATGCGGAAATAGCCGGCGCCGTCGACGCGGGCGGCCTTCATGAGGTCCTGCGGGATGGCGACGAAGTAGTTGCGGCAGAACAGCGTAGTGAAGCTCAGTCCCTGGATGGTGTGAATGAGCACGAGCGCGCCCACCGTGTTGGAGAGCCCGAACTGGCGCAGCACGAGCGCCCACGGGATCAGCTTCATCTGGTCGGGCAGGAAGACGCCCATGATCACCACGGCGAAGACGATGTTGTCGCCGCGGAACCGCCACAGCGATATCGAGTAGCCGGCGAGCGCGCCGAGCGCCGTCGAGACGATCGTGGCGGGAATTACCATTGCCAGCGAATTTGCCATGTACATCCGGATGCCTTCGCAGCGCTGCGCGATGCAGTAGCTGCTCCAGGCCTGGACGTAGTTGTCCCACGCCAGAACTGAGGGCCAGCCGATCAGCGAGCCAAGCCCGATCTCCTGCGCGGTGCGCACGGAATTCAGCAGCACCACCACCAGCGGCACGAGGAAAAACAGCGCCGACGCCGTGAGCGCGGCATAGATCAGCCACCTCGTGGGTCGAAGAAGGACGCGTGCGGCGCTAGCCACGGGACTAGTACCGACCACGGCTGTCACCCCGAGCGCGGCGTGGGGCCTTTAAGGTAACAGGAAAGGTCCCTCGCTGCGCTCGGGATGACAGCGGGGCCTGTATCCGGCATTGGCGATTCCGGACGCTAACCACGGGCGCGCTCGCGACGGGCACGCCACTGGGCGTAGGCATAGTAGGGCAGCAGCACCAGCAGCAGCGACAACAGCAACAGCACGGCCGCCGCCGAGCCGCGCCCGAGCTGGCCGCGCTGGAACATGAAGTCGTAGACCACGAGGGCCGGCAGCGTGGTGGCGATGCCCGGCCCGCCGCCGGTCAGCGCCCGCACGAGATCGAACGTCTTGATGGCGAACTGCAGCAGGATGACGAGCACGGCGATGGCGATCGGCGCGATGCCCGGCAGGACGATGCGCAGGTAGTAGCGCAGCGGGCCGGCGCCGTCGATCTGCGCCGCCTTGTGGAGATCGGGGTCGATCGAGCGCAGGCCGGCCAGGAACAGCGCCATGGCGAAGCCCGCGGCGTGCCAGGCGGCGGCGATGACGATGGTGTAGATCGCCATGTCGCGGTCGGTGATCCAGTCGAAGCGGAAGTCGGTCCATCCGAGATTGCGCACGAACTTCTGGATGCCGAGACCGGGATTGAGCAGCCAGCTCCATACCGTCCCGGTGACGACGAACGACACGGCGAGCGGATAGAGGAAGATCGTGCGCAAAAGGTTCTCGCCGCGGATGCGCTGGTCGAGCAGCACCGCCAGCACGAAGCCGACCAGCGTCGCCAGGCCGACGAAGCCCACGCCATAGAGCACGAGGTTTATGTAGGCGATCTCGATATTCTCGGTGCGCACCACCGCCCGGTAGCTGCGCAGCCCGGCCCAACCGTACTCGGGCAGCAGCTCCGATGTGGTGAAGGAGAGCCAGGTCGTCCAGACGGTGAAGCCCACGACATGAGCGGCGTTGATCAGGAGCGGCACCCAGATGACGGCAAGCGGCAAGGACTTGCCGATCCACGCCTGCCAGCCGGCGCCGCGCGCCGGCCCCGCCACGCTCATCCGCGGGCGTTGTCCACGGCTTGCGCCAGCCGCGCCACGGCCTGCTCCGGACTCACCTTGTCGTTGTGGATGAACTCGGTGATGACGTCGATCATGGCGGCCGAGATCTGGTTGGGTTGCGCCATGTTGTGGGCGAGGCTGAGCAGCACGCGCTTGCTCCTGAAGGCCTCGATCAGCGCCGCGGCCGCGTCGCGCTGCCCGTCCGACCAGGCCGGACCCGACAGATCGACGTCGGTGCGCACCGGGATCGAGCCGGTGGTCTGCGAGTATTGCTCCTGTACGTCCTTCTGCATCATCAGTTTGGCGAGCAGCAACTGGCCGGCCTGCAGGTCGGCTTCGGGGCGCTTCCAGAAGATCATCGAATCGGCGTTCAGCACGAAGCAGGGCTTGCCCTCGTCCTGCGGCGCCGCGGCGATCAGGACGTCGTCGATGTTGCCGCCCAGACGCTTGATGACGCCCTGCGCCCAGCCGCCCATCAGGATCATGCCGGCGTCGCCCTTGATGAACTTGGGCAGGTGCACCGAGTAGCTCTGCGCCGCCGTCGTCGGATCCATCCAGCCCGCGATCTTGCGCAGCTGCGCGAAGGCCGCGGTCATTTCCGGCCCCTTCAGGACCTTGGGGTCGAGCTGCATGATGCCGGCGCGATAGGCCTCGGCGCTGATGCCCGCCAAGGCGATCTCGAGCTTCATGCCGTCGTCCCAGCGGATGCCGCCGTTGGCGACCGGGATGATGCCGGCGGCTTTCATCGCCGTGGCCAGCTCGTTGAACTCGGCCCACGTCGCCGGCGCCTTGGTCGCGCCGACCTTGGCCATCGCCGGGCGCGACAGGAAGATCGTGTTGATGCGATAGACCTGCATCGGCAGCGCGATCCAGTGGCCTTGCGGCTTGTGCAAACCGACCAATTCGGCGGGGATCAGCTTTTCATAACCGGCGGCGGCAACCACCGCATCGAGGTCGACGGTCGGCGCGATCTTGCACCACGCGGCGATCTCCGGCCCCTTGAGCTGCGAGGCGGCCGGCGGATTGCCGGCGATGATGTCGGCGCGCAGCTTGTTCATCATCTCGGTGGTGAAGCCGGGCACCGGGCTGTGCTGCCAGATGCCGCCTTCCTCCTCGAGCCGCTTGCCGAGCCCGGTGATCGCCGCACCGTCGCTGCCGGCCGACCATTGCGAAATGAACGTCACGCGCGGCTTGGCCTGCGGCCAGGCCACTGCCGGGATGCCGGCCATCGCCGCCATGCCGGCGGCGCCGGCCAGGAAATCGCGCCGTCTTGAAATCATTTGGCTCTCCCTCCGAATCACGAAGATCGTGTCCGGCGACGTTCTGTTGCGGCAGGCCGCCCGCATCGCCTGAACGATATTCTCCGGCAAGCGGGGCGTGGCCACAAGCCGGTTTGACCGCATGACGGCGCATGGCTGAGCCATTCCCCCTCCGGCCCTGCGGGCCACCTTCCCCGTATGACGGGAGAGGCAAACGAAATGCCGCTAGAACGCCTTCGTCGGAACCGGGGATGGCGGACAGGTCGGCCGCGTGCGCAGTTCCAGAGCCAGCAGGTCGGCGGTCAGCGTGGCCATCGGGGTTTCGACGGTGAGACGATCCAGGACACCCGATTCGAAGAGCCGCGCGCTGATCGTGAACAGAGGTTTGTGCTGGTGCGGCTGTTCGTGGCCCTGTGTGAAGCTCATGAACACCGGCCAGGACTTCCCGGGCACGGCCACCGGTTTGTCGGCCGGGCGCCGACCGCGGATCGTGCCGGGATCCGCCGGCCTGACGTCGATCAGGAAGGTCTCGCCGGTCCCTTCGGCATCGAAGACGACGGCCGGAAATCCCGCTGCGCCGCCCCGCAACCGTTCAACAACGTGATCGATCAAGGCAACCGGCATCAGGGTGGGCTGCGGCAACACGAATTGCGCCGGCCCGGTCGGCGAGACGATCTCGGCCCTGAGCTCGTTGCCGGCCCGTTGCACCTTGCCGTGCGTCTCGCGTTCGGCGCCGTTTTGAACCTGCAGGGTGCTGAAGCGGAAGGCATCGCCGGCGCGCGGCTCCTCGCCATCGAGCCTGGACGCGAGGTTCATTTTCCATGTCGCCGACAGCGCGACCTCGCCCGTGACGTCGCGCTTGAGGTGCCAGCCGTCGCAGGTGAGCGCCAGGTCCTGCACCGCGCTGCCGACGCGCGCCGCGTTGACCGCCGCGCCCAGCCGCAGGGCATACTCCGCGCGGTATGGTTGTATCTGGGCGAATGCCGATTGCGGCAAGGGCAGGGCGACAACCGAGAGGAAGCACATCAACGCGCGCATCGACGCACCTTGGGCAGTGGCGGCACGGAGGTCAATTGCCGCTTTGTCTCAGGCGCATGCATGCGCCGCCAAGACCGCTGTAGACGTTTTGGCTGTCAATGTTCACACTTGGGCCGTGCTCCAGGAGGCGGAAACCAAAGGGCATGATTGATCACGACGATCTCTTCGCGACCCAGATGCGCACGCTGGGATTCAGCCGCCCTGAACTGCCTGCGGACCCTCCCAGCGCCGCCGCCATGGCAGCGGCCGACCGCATCTCACGCTACTGGACCAGTACGCATGCGGGCGTGCTGCGCCCGGGCTCGGCGGCCCACAAGCGTGAAGTGTGCAGGATGTTCCATGAAACGTTCAATCCGTACCGGCCGTCCATCATCGCCTGGCCAAAGCTCAGCCCGGAGATCCTGCAACGTGTGACGTCGCTGCCGATCTGGGATGTCGCCGTGCACACCGAGAGCCGGGCGCGTCTGCGTTTCGCCACCTATGCGAATTCTGTCGACGATCCGGAGGTGCGAGCGGCCGTCGCGCTCAATGCCTGGGAAGAAGGCCGGCACAAGGAGGTGCTCGCCAACCTTGTCCAGGCCTACGGAATCCCGCTGGCAAGCGAACCGCCGTTTCAGCCGCCCCGCGATCCGCTGTGGGCCTTCCTGGTCACCGGATATTGCGAATGCATCGACAGTTTCTTCGCCTTCGGCCTGTTCGAGCTCGCCCGTCGATCCGGCTTCTTTCCGGCCGAATTGGTCGAGACGTTCGAGCCCGTCATCCAGGAGGAATGCCGCCACATCCTGCTGTTTGCAAATCTGATGGCCTGGCAGCGGGCGAACTTGCCGTGGTGGCGGCGCCTTTACTTCGAGCTTCGCGTCGCGGCGGTCTGGGCCGTCATTGCCTGGGAACGCATCGTGTTGGCGCGCAGCATGGACGCGCGGGGCAATAACAAGGGCGATAAAGCGCGCCTCGACAGCACCTTCACCGCGAGCAGCGCCAACGCACTCAGCCCGGTCGAGATCGACGTTCGCGATCTCATGGCGCTTTGCCTGAAGGAGAACGATCGCCGCTTCGCGGGATATGATCCGCGGCTCTTGCGCCCGACGATGGTGCCGAGGCTGGTCAGGTTTGCGCTCCTGGTCACGAAGCCCTGGACACGGAAAAAGGCAGCGCCGTCGGTTCAGGCCGAGAGCTGAGGCTGCGGTTTTCGGCAGAGTACCTGCGTGAATCGAGACATGGGCGGCCACCCGCGATGCCGCTATAACTGCCGTCATGAAATCGATGCCGGTGATTTTCGCCCGGTCGTCTGACAGCATTTTGCTGGCATCACCGGGGGAGCTATCCCCATCCGTGGTGTCTCGGCGCCGACCCCGAGTGCCGCTCGCTCTCTATACGGTGGGAAAGTATTATCCTGTCCAGCGCGATGAGGGTTCGCCCTTGACAGTCCTGCGCAATGTTGCGGCGTATCCTTGCCGATGCTTCCGCGAACCATCGACAGGCAGCCACAAGGTCGAGCAATGACTGTAGTCCTGCGGCCGGACGATCTGGTCCTCGTGACGGGCGGCTCGGGTTTTCTCGGGTCGGCCGTCGTGCGCGCCTTGATTGCGCGCGGATCGCGCGTGCGGGCGATCGTCCGGTCGAGCAGTCCGCCCGACAATCTCGCAGGCCTGGGCTGCGAGATCGTTACTGGCGACCTCACCGATCGGAAGTCGCTGGCGGCTGCCCTGCGAGACGTCCGCTACCTGTTCCATGTCGCGGCGGACTATCGCTTCTGGGCGCGCGATCCGTCGGTCATCCTGCGCGTCAATGTCGAGGGCACATGCAGCCTGATGCGCGAAGCGCTGTCGGCCGGTGTCGAACGGATCGTCTACACGAGCAGCGTCGCGGCGCTCAAGGTCGCGGGCGCCACGAGCCCGGTCGATGAGACCTCGCCCCTTGCGGCGGACGAGGCCATCGGCACCTACAAGCGCAGCAAGACCCTGGCGGAGCGCGCCGTCGAGGCGATGATCCTGCGGGACAAGCTGCCGGCCATCATCGTCAATCCGACGACGCCCATCGGTCCGCGCGATATTCGGCCGACGCCGACCGGACGCATCCTTCTGGATGCGGCGCGCGGCAGGATCCCCGCCTTCGTGGACACCGGGCTGAACTTCGCGCATGTCGACGACATTGCGGAGGGTCATCTGCTCGCCTTTGAACGCGGCCGCATCGGCGAACGCTATATTCTCGGAGGCGAGAACGTGTTGCTGCATGAATTGCTTGCGGCGATTGCCGGCGTCACCGGGCGGCGTGCGCCGCGCCTCAAGCTGCCGCGAAGGCCGCTGTTCCCCCTGGCGTTCGGCGCTGAAGCGATCGCGCGCCTGACCGGGAAGGAGCCTTTGCTGACCGTCGACGGCCTGCATCTGGCGCGCTATCGGATGTTCTTCACCTCCGCCAAGGCCGAGCGCGAGCTCGGCTACCGCAGCCGCCCCTATCAGGAGGGCGTGGCGGATGCACTGACGTGGTTCCGGAAGGCAGGTTACCTGACATGAATTTGGCAACAGCCCTCGGCGTCCTTGCGCTGGCGATCTGGCTCTACCTGCTGTTGGGTCGCGGCGGATTCTGGCTGACGCGCGAGCGCGACGATCGGGAAGCGCCGACCCAGCCCAACCGGTGGCCGAGCGTGGTGGCCGTCGTGCCCGCGCGCAACGAGGCGGACGTCATCGCCCAGTCTCTCACAAGCCTGCTGCAGCAGAACTATCCAGGGCCTTTCCGCGTCGTGCTGGTGGACGACAGCAGCGAAGACGGCACGGCCGCGGCTGCCCTGGCGGCTGCCGCTGCCCTGGGGGCCGGCGAGCGCCTTGAGGTCGTGCGCGGAGCGGCTTTGCCCACGGGCTGGACCGGCAAGCTCTGGGCTCAGCATCAGGGCGTCCAGCACGCGTCGGCGGGGGAGGCGCCTGACTACCTCCTGTTGACCGACGCGGATATTGGCCATGCTCCCGACAACCTCCGCACACTCGTCCCGCGCGCCGAGCGCGAAGGCTACGTGCTGGTCTCGCTGATGGCGCAATTGTCCTGCAGGAGTTGGGCGGAGCGTTTCCTCGTCCCGGCCTTCGTCTTCTTCTTTCAAATGCTCTATCCGTTCGCGTGGGTCGCCCAGAAGGAGCGCAAGCTCGCCGCCGCTGCCGGTGGCTGCATGCTGGTCCAGCGCAAGGTGCTGGAGCGGGCGGGCGGCATCGCCTCCATCCGGTCCGAGATCATCGACGATTGCGCGCTCGCGCGCCGCCTGAAGGCCGAGGGGCCGATCTGGCTCGGTTTGACCCGGCGCGCCACGAGCCTGCGGCCCTATGGCGGCTTCTGGGAGATCGGCCGGATGGTGTCACGCTCGGCGTACGCGCAGCTCGGCTACTCGCCGCTGCTGCTGGCGGGAACCGTCGCCGGTCTGGTGTTGACCTTTCTGATGGCCTCGATCGTCACGCTTTTCGGCAGTGGACTTGCGCAGGCGGCGGGACTCTGTGCCTGGCTGCTGATGGCGTTCGCCTTCCAACCCATGCTCCGCTTCTACCGCCTCTCGCCTCTCTGGGGTCTTGCCCTGCCGGCGATCGCGGCGGCCTATACGCTGTTCACCGTGCAGTCCGCCCTGCAAGTCTGGCGGGGCCGCGGCGGGATGTGGAAGGGGCGCAGCCAGGCCATGGCGGGCGACACATGACGGGCGCTGCCGATTTCGCGTCGGGCAAGGGCCATCGGGATGAAAACTTCCCCGTCGCCTCCCGCCTGGTTCGGCCGGAGCTGCGGCCGGCAATCCTGGCCTTCTATCGTTTCGTGCGGGCCGCCGACGACGTCGCCGATCATGCCCGGGCGGCACCCGAGGAAAAGCTCGGGCAGCTTGCGCAGATGGAGGCCGGGCTGCGCGGCCAGGCCGGTGCCAGCCCGGAAGGAGAAGCGTTGCGGGCCGTCCTGCAGGCTCGTGGCCTCACGGATCGACATGCGCTCGACCTGTTGGAAGCCTTCCGCCGCGATGTCACGAAGCGGCGCTACGCCGATTGGGCGGAGCTCATGGATTACTGCCGCTATTCGGCGGCGCCGGTCGGCCGCTTCGTGCTCGACGTGCATGGCGAGAGGTCGACGCTCTGGCCGGCCAACGACGCGCTCTGCAGCGCGCTGCAGGTGATCAATCACGTGCAGGATTGCGCCAAGGACTACCGGGCCATCGACCGGGTCTACATTCCGCTCGACGTGCTCGAGGCCAACGGAACGGGAGTCGAGTCCCTGGCAGCGGCCCAAGCTTCGCCGGCCCTGCGCAAGACAATCGAACAACTGGCCCGGCGCACGCAAACACTGCTCGACCAATCACGGCCCTTTGCAGCAGACATCGCCGACCGCCGCCTGGCGCTGGAAGTCGGCGTCATCCAGACCCTGGCGGAGAGCCTGGCGGCCCGGCTCACGCGCCGCGATCCCTTGTCGGAGCGCGTCCATCACCATCCGGTGGAGGCGTTTGGCCTGGCGCTGCGCGGTGGGCTCGGCGTCGTTGGCGGCTGGTTGGGGCGCATCGGCCGTCACAAGCAGCCCCGGCTGGGCGACAGGCAGGGATGACGACCGAACCTCAGGCCGTTTCCGATCCGGCGACGCTTCAGGCGCAGGTTTCCGGCAGCTCCTTCTATGTGGCGATGCGTGTCATGCCGAAGGCGGAGCGGGCCGCCATGTTCGCCATCTACAGCTTCTGCCGGATGGTGGACGACATCGCCGACGATGGCACGCGGCCGCGCGCGCTGCGGGCCACAGAGCTCGACCGGTGGCGCGCCGACCTTGGTGCCCTCTACGCCAACCGGCCGGCCGGCCGGGCCGGCTTCCTGAAGGACGGGGTCCATGACTTCGGCCTGCGGCAGGCGGATTTCCTGACCGTGATCGACGGCATGGAGATGGACGTTGCAGCCGACATCCGCGCACCCGATCTCGAGACGCTCAATCTCTACTGCGATCGGGTAGCGGTTGCGGTCGGGCGCCTGTCGATTCGCATCTTCGGCATGGAGGAGGGGCCAGGGCTGCAACTCGCGCACCGGCTGGGCCGCGCCTTGCAGCTCACCAATATCCTGCGCGACATCGACGAGGATGCCGCGATCGGTCGTCTCTACCTGCCGCGCGAATTGCTGGCCAAGGCCGGAATCGTCACGACCGATCCGGAAGCCGCGATCAACGATCCGCGCGTCGACGGCGCCTGCCGCGACCTGGCGGCGCTGGCGCTCGATCACTTCGCAGCCGCCGACCGCGTGCTGCGCGCCAGGCCGCGCGGGCGCCTGCTGGCGCCGCGACTGATGTCGGCCGTCTATCGGACCATCTTGCAGCAAATGCTTTTGGAGGGCTGGGTGGCCCCGCGCCGGCGCGTCCGCATCGGCAAGGCGCGATTGCTGTGGCTCGTGGCACGCTGCAGCGTCTTCGGATGACACGGCCGGCAGCCGGGGCGCGCGTCCACGTCGTCGGAGCAGGATTGGCCGGGTTGTCGGCAGCCGTGACCTTGGCGGGCCGCGGCGTGCCGGTGGTGCTGTCGGACGCCGCCAGACAGGCAGGCGGGCGCTGCCGCTCCTACCATGACGGCGTGCTCGACATGGAAATCGACAACGGCAATCATCTCGTGCTGTCCGGCAACCCCGCCGTCGGCCGCTACCTCGGCGCCATCGGCGCGGCGGACCGGGTGAGCGGACCGTCCCGGGCAGAGTTTCCGTTCTTCGACGTCCCGACGGGTCGGAGCTGGACTCTGCGCCCGAATGACGGGCCGATTCCCTGGTGGATCCTGGCCGCGGGGCGCCGCGTGCCGGGCACGCGCTTCGCCGACTATCTGATGGTGGCGACCTTGATGCGACGCCATGCCGGCCGACGAATCGAAGAGGTGCTGCCGTGCCGCGGCGTGCTGTGGGAGAAATTCCTGCGGCCCTTGCTGGTCTCCATCCTCAACACCGCGCCGGAGGAAGCTTCGGCCGACCTCGCGGGCGCGGTGATGCGCGAGACGCTCGCCAAGGGCGGCGGCAGCATCCGGCCTCGAGTCGCGATGCCCAGCCTGACCGCGGCCTTCGTTGAACCGGCCCTGCAGCGGTTGCGCCAATCCGGCGCGGAGATTCGGCTCGGGCGTCGGCTGAGCGCTCTGAAGCTGAAGGACGGAAAAGTGAGCGGACTGACCTTCGTCGACGGCGAAGAATCCCTCGGCCCGCAAGAGAAGGTGATTCTCGCCGTACCGCCGTGGACGGCGCAGGAACTGCTGCCCGACCTCGTCGTGCCCGACGCGTTCTGCGCTATCGTCAATGCGCATTTCAAGGTCGCCCCGCCCGTCGGCGCGCCCCTTCTGGTGGGACTGGTCGGCGGCACCGCGGAATGGGTCTTCGCATTCCCTGACCGGCTGTCCGTCACGGTGAGCGCCGCCGATCGCCTTGTGGAAATGGATACGCAGGAGCTGGCAGCCTTGCTGTGGCGCGACGTCGCCGCCGTCCACCGTCTCGACGGCCCGGCGCCGCCCTGCCGCATCGTCAAGGAGAAACGGGCGACCTTCGCTGCCACGCCCGCGCAGGATGCACGGCGCCCTTCATGCCCGACGCGCTGGGCGAACTTGTTTCTCGCCGGCGATTGGACCGCGACAGGGCTGCCTGCGACGATCGAGGGAGCGCTTCGATCCGGCGAAACCGCCGCGGCGCTCGCCCGATGAACGACGCAGTCGACGAATTGGTGGCGATCGAGGCCGATATCCGCCGTGCGGCGCACGCGCTGATGCGTCAGCAGCGGCCGGACGGCCACTGGGTCTTCGAACTCGAGGCGGACGCGACGATTCCGGCCGACTATGTGCTGTTGCGCCATTATCTCGGCGAGCCGGATGATCTGGAACTCGAGCGCAAGATCGGCGTCTACCTGCGCCGCATCCAGGGCGGGCATGGCGGCTGGTCGCTGTTCCATGGCGGTGCGTTCGATATCAGCGCGTCGGTCAAGGCCTACTTCTGCCTGAAAATGATCGGTGACAGCCCGGATGCGCCGCACATGGCGCGGGCCCGCGCGGCGATTCTGGCGCAGGGCGGCGCCCTGCGGGCCAGTGTCTTCACGCGCATCCTGCTGGCAGAGTTCGGCGAGCTCTCGTGGGGCGATGTGCCGACCATCCCGGTCGAACTGATGCTGCTGCCGCGCTGGTTCCCCATCCATCTCTCCCGCATGTCGTACTGGGCGCGCACCTTCATCGTGCCCATGCTGGTGCTGGCGGCGCTTCGAGTGCGGGCGCGAAACGCGCGCGGCATCCGCATCCAGGAACTCTTCGCCACGACCGGCAAGGCGCCGCCCAAGGCGCCTACCCATAAGAAACGCGGATGGGCGCTGTTCTTCAACGGGCTGGACCGCGTGTTGAAGGTGGCCGAGCCGTTGTGGCCGAAATCCCTGCGCCGGCGCGCCATCGAGCGCTGCGTGGGCTTCGTGACGGAGCACCTGAACGGCGAGGACGGGCTGGGGGCGATCTACCCCCCCATGGCCAATGCCGTGAAGATGTATGACGCCCTGGGCTATCCGCCGGAGCATCCCCACCGAGCCATTGCCCGTCGCGCGATCGACAAGCTGTTGGTGATCCGCGAGGACGAGGCCTACTGCCAGCCCTGCGTCTCGCCGATCTGGGACACCGTGCTTGCCGCCCACGCCCTGATGGAAGTGGGCGCCGAGGAGGCGGTGGCCGCCGCGCGGCGCGGCCTCAACTGGCTGCTGCCGCTGCAGGAGCTGGAGGCGAAGGGCGATTGGGCCGAGCGGCGGCCCGAGGTGCGTCCTGGCGGCTGGGCCTTCCAATATCGCAACACCCATTATCCCGACCTCGACGATACGGCGGTCGTCGTCATGGCCATGGATCGCGCGCGGCGCGAGTTCGGGACAGGCGCCGGCTATGACGAGGCCGTGTCGCGGGGCGCCGAGTGGACCGTGGGGCTGCAGAGCCGCAACGGCGGTTGGGGCGCCTTCGACGCCGACAACGTCGATCACTACCTCAACAACATTCCCTTTGCCGATCACGGCGCGTTGCTCGACCCGCCGACGGCGGATGTCAGCGCCCGCTGCGTCAGCATGATGGCCCAGCTTGGCGAGACGGCGGACAGTCCCGCCATGCGGGCCGGGCTAAATTATCTCCGACGCGAGCAGGCAGCGGATGGCAGCTGGTTCGGCCGCTGGGGCGTCAACTATGTCTATGGCACGTGGTCGGCGCTTTGCGCGCTGAACGCGGCCGGCCTCGACGCGGGCGATCCGTGCGTGCGCAAGGCGGCCGACTGGTTGATCGCCATCCAGAACCCGGATGGCGGCTGGGGCGAGGACTGCACCAGCTACAAGCTCGACTATCGCGGCTACGAGCCGGCGCCGTCCAACGCGTCGCAGACGGCCTGGGCCCTTCTCGGGTTGATGGCGGCCGGAGAAGTGGACCATCCCGCCGTGGCGCGCGGGATCGCCTATCTGCGGCAGACCCAGGACGCGACCGGCCTGTGGCGGCAGGACGCCTATACCGGCGGCGGTTTCCCGCGCGTCTTCTATCTGCGCTATTACGGTTATCCGGCGTTCTTCCCGATGTGGGCCCTGGCGCGCTACCGCAATCTCAGGCGCGGCAATGTCCGGCGCATGCTTCTAGGCATGTGATGATCCTCGCCGCCACCGGCTTGCAGCGCGAACGGCGCATCGTTGCCAGCCCCGGTATCGAGGCCATCGCAGGCGGCGGCGATCCTGCGCGGCTGCAGGCCATGCTTGAGCGGCTGGCCGGCAGCGCGAGCGGCATCATCAGCATCGGCATCGCCGGAGCACTCGCGCCCGGCTTGCGGGTGGGCCAGTGGGTCGTGGCCGATGCCGTGCTTGTCGACGGCGAGCCAATGCCGACCGACCCGGCCTGGACGAGCCGGCTGGCCGCCCGCTTGCCGGAGGCAACCAGGGGACTGCTGCTCGGCGTGAACGGCATGGTGGCGGATGCGACGCAAAAGGCTTCGCTGCACCGCACGACCGGCGCCCTCGCCGTCGACATGGAATCGCATATCGTGGCGCGGGTGGCGCGGCGGCACCATCTGCCCTTTGCCGCGGCCCGGGTTGTTTCCGATGCCGCGCACCGCAGCTTGCCGCCGGCGGTGCGGGTCGGCATGAAATCGGACGGTGGAATGGATCTGCCGGCCGTCCTGCGCTCCCTGCTGGCGGACCCGGGCCAGCTTCCCGCCCTGATCCGGACAGGCCTCGAGGCAGAGCGGGGCTTTCGCGCGCTACTCCGCGGCCGCCGCCGCCTTGGCCCCAGACTCGGCGGCCCGGATCTCGCTGAGCCTGCGCTCGACATGGCCTGAGAAAACGAAGTCCGCCGGACGCTGGCCTTCCAGGGAGATGTCTTTTGCCATCGCGCCGTCGGTGCGGACGCCGCGCGCGGCGATCGACAGCGCCTTCAGCGGGTGGCGGATCATGTCCGTCACCGCCGAAGCCTCGAAGCCGGAATGGACCATGCAATCGGCGCACTTCTCATAGTTGCCGACGCCGTATTTGTCCCATTCGGTGTCGTCCATGAGTTCGCGGAACGTCTTGGCGTAGCCCTCGCCCAGGAGGTAACAAGGCTTCTGCCAGCCGAACACCGTACGGGTCGGGTTGCCCCACGGCGTGCAGTGATAGGCCTCATTGCCGGCGAGAAAATTCAGGAACATGATCGACTGGCTGAAAGGCCATTTCCGTCCGCCATCGCCGCGCGCCAGGATGCCGCGGAACAGTTCCTTGGTCTTGGTGCGGTTCAGGAAGTGCTGCTGGTCCGGCGCGCGCTCATAGGCATAGCCAGGCGAGACGGTGATGCCATCCAGCCCGAGCGCTTTCATGTCGTCGAAGAAGTCGGCAACCTGCGCGGGATCGGCGTTATTGAACAACGTGCAGTTGATGCTGACGCGGAAGCCCTTCGACTTGGCGAGGCGAATCGCTTCCACCGCCTTGTCGTAAACGCCGCGCTGGCAGACTGACTTGTCGTGCATGGCCTGGTTTCCATCGAGATGAATGGACCAGGTGAAGGAGGGATGCGGCTCGAAGTCGTCGATCTTCTTGGCCAGCAGGAGCGCGTTGGTGCACAGGATCACGAACTTCTTGCGGGCGAGGTAGCCCTTGACGATGGCCGGCATATCGCGATGCAACAGCGGCTCGCCGCCGGCGATCGAGACCACCGGTGCGCCGCACTCGTCGATCGCCGTCATGCACTCGTCGTACGACAGGCGCTGGTTCAGGATCTCGTCCGGATAGTCGATCTTGCCGCAACCGGCGCAGGCCAGGTTGCAGCGGAACAACGGCTCCAGCATCAGCACGAGAGGGTAGCGCTTGCGCCCGGCCAGGTGCTGACGGACCACGTAGGTTCCGATTCGCGCCGCCTGCAGCAGAGGGATTCCCACGACAACGCTCCTCTATCCAACCGACGGTACGAACTTGCCTGACGGCGTCCTGAGCTCATTGGGCAGCTTAAACTCGATATTCTCGCGCACGCCGTCCATTTGCTCGACCTCGACCTTGCCATGCCGGCGCAGGGCCTCGATGACATCGAGCACCAGTTCTTCGGGAGCGGACGCGCCCGCGGTCAGCCCGACTGTCTGCACCCCGGTCAACCATGCCGGATCAATCTCGCTGCCATCGGCGACCAGGTGGCTCGGCAGTCCTTGCTCGACGCCGATCTCACGCAGTCGATTCGAATTGGAGCTGTTGCGGCTGCCGACCACCAGCAGCAGATCCACAACCTCGCACAGCTCGCGCACCGCCGACTGGCGATGTTGGGTCGCATAGCAGATATCCGAGACGTCCGGCCCCTCGAGATTCGGGAACCGCGCCTGGAGGGCGGCGATCACGCCGCGCGTATCGTCGACGCTCAGTGTGGTCTGGGTCACGTAGGCGACGGGCGCGTCGTCCGGAAGGTCGAGCCGCGCGACATCCTCGCCCGTGGAGACGAGATGAACCGGAGCACCAACCTGCCCGATGGTCCCCTCGACCTCGGGATGACCGGCATGGCCGATCAGGATCAGATGGCGGCCGCGCGCCACGTATCGCTTGCCCTGGATGTGGACCTTCGAGACCAAGGGACATGTGGCGTCGAGGACCGGCAGACCGCGCGACTTCGCCTCATCGATGATCGATTGGGCAACGCCGTGGGCGCTGAAAATCGTTACGGCGCCGTCGGGAATTTCATCCAGCGTCTCGACAAAGACGGCCCCCATGCGCTCGAGCTTCTCGACCACATGGCGGTTGTGCACGATTTCGTGGCGGACATAGACCGGGGCGCCGAATTTTTCGAGGGATCGTTCGACGATGTCAATCGCCCGGACCACTCCCGCGCAGAACCCCCGAGGCTGAGCCATAAGAACCCGCATCCAGATCAATTCCTTCCATCAGCGTCATCGCGATCGGACATTTGCAGTCGTGGATTGCCTCGAGCACAACAGCGGAATTGCAAGGGCAGTACGGTCGCGTCGGCGGGCGTCGCCGGTGAGCGACCAGGTAGCTCATGCCTGCCAGTCAGGCCATTTGCAAATCTCAAACATTTTCCGCCACCATCGCCTCAGATACAAGTGTTGCGTTGACCCGTGAATTGCAATGCCTGCGGAAAAAGGCGCTGCCGTGGTATCCGCAAGATACTGCCATGTGAAGCGCGAAAGCGGTCTGATTGTTGCGACGCCATTCGCACGGCGCATGATTGCGATCCAAACCCGCCGGTCCGACGCTCGCTCGCGATTCTAGGGGCCTTTGCCCTGGTACCTGTATGTCGCCGAATCGGCCTTCGGCTTGGCTTGCAAGTTCCACAGCCGCAGCGCCTTGAGCGCTGTCTCGGCCAGTTGAGGCAGAAAGCTGGGGCGCAGCAATTCCGGTTCGAAGGCGCTCATCCGACGGCTGTTTTCCGAATAGCAGTCCTCGAGGAACCGGCGAAAATTGAACCCGTCGAGGAACATGCTGACCTGGGTGGCGGCAAAATTCTTGCCGTCATTCAATGCCCTGCCACGCCGCGCCAGGCCGGCCATGCGACCGACAGCACGCAGGTAATAGCGCAGGCTGGTGAGCGGCAGGATTGTCCTGGCGACCCAGCCTCGCCGCGCCTCGGTATAGGCCATCCAGTTGACGAAGAAGACGATGTGACGGGTTTCCTCGTACATCAACGTTTCGAAAATCTTGAACAGCTCCTTGGGGAGAAACTCCGACTGCAAGGCGATCTTGAACAGGCCGAAACCCAGGAAGGAATCAAGGCATTCGCCGAACCCAAAATCCTTGAACCGCGTTTCGATGTTTTTGCTGATGTCCTCCATCGGACGCTCGGCGGCATCCAGACCGTACTTCTCGATCATCACGCGGATCAGTCTGGCGTGACGGGTCTCCTCCAGGCCCTGCAGGGCAAGGGCTTCCCGCAGGACCGGATCGGCCACCGTTTCGGTGAACGCGGCCACGATCGCTCCGGCCCGGCGCTCGGTGTAAAATACCTCTTCCCAAAATGGCACGGACCGCAGGCGGTGCAGCGCCTCGTCGTCCAGCACGGGCCAAGGCAGAGTCGTCGGATCGTATTCGCTGTAGCTTTGCGTAAACTGCCGACAGAAAGCATCGCGATGTTCTAGCGACCCGATTTTCATGCTACTCGCCCCTTTCCGCGTGTATTCAAAGCCACGGCCGTCGTCTTGTCCATTCCCGGCATTCACTATCCCATCGACCGTCTGCGCATCCATTCTTGAGGCGTCTTGTGTCCATCAGGGCTTCGTTGATCGGCCGTGTCGTCTCGGCCAGCACCCGCCATCCGGTGATCGTGCTCCTCCTTGCCGTCGTGCTGACCGGGGCGGCGCTGGTTTACGCGGCACGGCATTTTGCCATGACCGCCGACACCTCCGAGCTGATCTCGACGAAGCTGAAGTGGCGACAATACGAGCTGGCGTTCGACCGGGCGTTCCCGCAGTTCACGAATCTGACCATGATCGTGGTCGACGGCGCGACCCCCGAACTGGCCGATGCCGCGGCCGCAAGGCTCACCAAGGCGCTGCAGGACAAGCCTGAATTTTTCAAGGCCGTGCGACGCCCTGACGGCGGCGCGTTTTTCGATCGCAACGGGCTGATGCTGCTGTCGCTGGATGAAGTCGTAGCGGCCACGCAAGGGCTCATTCAGGCACGACCCATGCTTGCTTCGCTCGCCGCCGATCCCAGCCTGCGCGGCGTCCTGGCCACCATCTCGAACGCTCTGGAAGGGATCAAGCACGGACAGGCCACGCTCCATGACGTCGAACCCGCGATGACGGCGCTCGCGGGCACGTTTGAAAAGGCGGCAGCCGGCCAGCCGGCCTTCTTCTCCTGGCGCACGCTCATCGCCGGGCAGCCTCCCAGGCCGCGCGAGACGCGGCACATCATTCTGGTCCAGCCGGTCATGGACTATGCGGCGCTGCAGCCCGGAGCGGCCGCGAGCGAGGCCATCCGCGCGACGGCCCGGTCTCTCGACCTAGATGCGGCGCATGGCGTGACCGTGCGCCTGACCGGCCTGGTGCCGCTGGCGGACGAGGAGTTCGCGACGTTGGCCCAGGATGCCCACCTGCTCCTCGGCGCTATGTTTGTCGCCCTCTTGGGAATTCTGTGGCTTGCGGTGCGTTCTGCGCGCGTCGTGCTGGCGATCCTCGTCACCACCGTCGTCGGCCTGATCTTGACGGCCGCCATCGGCTTGCTGACGATCGGCCGCTTCAACCTCATCTCGGTCGCCTTCATCCCGCTCTTCGTCGGCCTCGGCGTCGATTTCAGTATCCAGTTCAGCGTCCGCAGCCGCGCCGAGCGCCTCATACATCCCCATTTGAGGGCGGCGCTGATCGCGACCGGCACGGCCATTGGACGGGCGTTGGCACTGTCGGCCGCCGCCATTGGTGCCGGCTTCTTCGCTTTCCTTCCGACCAGTTATGTCGGTGTGGCCGAACTCGGGACCATCGCCGGTCTCGGCATGATCGTTGCCTTCGCTTTGACCGTCGTGTTGCTGCCCGCGCTTTTGATGCTGCTGCGTCCGCCGGCCAGCGGGATGGCCGAGGTCGGTTTCACGATGCTGGCGCCCGTCGATACCTTTGTGCGTCGGTACCGCCGGGGGGTCCTGGCCGGCGGGCTCGTCGTCGCGGTCGGCTCGTGTGCGCTGCTGCCGCTGGTGCGTTTCGACTTCGACCCGCTCAACCTCAAGAGTTCCAAGGTGGAGTCGATGGCGGCCCTCCAGGCCCTCTCGTCCGATCCCGATTGGACGCCCGACGCGATCAACATTCTCGCCCCGTCCTTGGCCGCGTCGGAGCCGCTTGTGCATCGCCTCGATGCCCTGCCGACCGTATCCCGGACCATCACGCTCAACAGCTTTGTTCCTGGGCAACAGAAGGAGAAACTGGCGCTGATCGGCAACGCCGCGGCGCTCCTCAAACCCGTTCTCGATGTCGCTCCGCTTGCGCCGCCATCAGACCCGGTGGTGCAGCAGAGCCTGGCTGCGACAGCCGCTTCGTTGCGCCGGGTGGCGGCCGACGCGACAGAGTCCGCCGCCGTCCCGGCGCGTCGGCTTGGCGATGTGCTGGAGCGTCTGCAGGCCGCCTCCCCGGATGTTCGCGCCGCCGCCGCTCTTGCCGTGGTCACTCCGCTCAGGATCATGCTCGATCAGACTCGCGCGCTGTTGCAGGCCGCTCCGGTGACGCCGCAGACCCTGCCCCCCGAGCTTGTCGCCGACTGGATCGCGAAAGACGGCCGCGCCCGGATACAGGTCCTGCCGCGCAACAGCGGGGAAGACAACGCATCGCTGCGGCATTTCGCGGAAGCGATCCTCGCCATCGCTCCCGATGCGACCGGCCGGCCAATTTCCGTCAGCGCCTCCGGCGACACCGTCGTCGAAGCGTTCCTGCAGGCCGGGCTTTATTCGCTCCTTGCCATCATCCTGCTCCTGGCAGTGGTGCTGCGCCGGACCCGCGATGTGATCTTGACGATGCTGCCTGTGCTGTTGAGCGGGCTGTTGACGTTCGCGACCTGCGCGGCGCTCGACTTGCCGCTGAATTTCACCAACATCATCGCGCTTCCCCTCCTGTTCGGCGTTGGCGTCGCCTTCAACATCTACTTCGTGTTGGCATGGCGGGCGGGAGAGACGGGGATGCTGCAGTCGAGCCTTATGCGCGCCGTCGTTTTCAGCGCGCTGACGACCGCCACGGCGTTCGGCGCCTTGTGGCTGTCGAGCCATCCCGGCACGGCCAGCATGGGCAGGCTGCTGATGATCTCCCTGGGCTGGGAGCTTCTCGTCACGTTGCTGTTCCGGCCGGCCTTGTTGGCGCGGCCGTCGCTTGCGGCCATCGGGTAGCGCGGGCACCATGGCGGCACGGAAAAGGGAGTGGGAGGTCACTCATGTCGAACGAGCTGACCAAGGTGCTACGGCGCTTCGAGGAGCGGCTGGCTCACCTTGAATCCGGGGTCCACGCCGGGCCCACGCATTGGAAGCGATTTCACCTGCACAATGCGCTGGATGCCCTCAAGGACGATCACGCCGCAGCCGATCTGCACCTCGACGAATTCGACAGGGCCGAACTTGCCCGGGAATTCCCCGAGCTCGAGGCCGACAGGGTACCAACCGTCGAGGAACTCAGATCCCGCTTCGACATGATCGCCGGCGGAATGCTTTAGTGCAGAGGAGAGCTACCATGAAAGCTGAACGGTGCAACGCCGAACCATTGACCCAGGGCGAGATCGATCAGCGCGTGTTCGATCTCTATGACGAATATTGCCATGGACGCATCGACCGCCGCGCGTTCCTGCAGCGGGCGGCCGTCGTGACGGTCGGTGGCCTCGCCATGGCGCAGGCGCTGCTGCCGCGTTACGCCGAGGCCCAGACGGTCTCCTTCACCGACGAGCGCATCAAGGCCAGCTACGTCACCTACCCGTCGCCCGGCGGCGCCTCCGGCACCATGCGCGGATACCTGGTACAGCCCAAGGGCAACGGACCGTTTCCGGCCGTGCTGGTGATCCACGAGAATCGCGGGCTCAATCCCTATGTCGAGGACGTGGCGCGGCGCGTCGCGATCGAGGGCTTTCTGGCGCTGGCGCCCGACGGATTGTTTCCGGTCGGCGGCTATCCGGGCAACGACGATGACGGTCGCACGCTGCAGGCCGGCCTCGACCAGGGCAAGCTGCGCACCGACATGCTGAACAGCGCGCGCTATCTCAAGGCGCACGCCCTGTCGTCGGGCAAGCTCGGCGTCACCGGCTTCTGCTGGGGCGGCAGCACGACCAACTTCCTGGCCGCCATGCTGGGCGCCGACATGAAGGCGGGCGTGCCGTTCTACGGCGCCGCGGCCGAGACCGCTGCGGTGCCCGCCATCAAGGCGGCGCTGATGGTCCAGTACGCCGAGAACGACGAGCGCATCGACGCCATGTGGCCGGCCTACGAGGCGGCGTTGAAGGCGGCCGGCGTATCGTACGAGATGTACATCTACCCCGGCACCCAGCACGGCTTTCACAACAACTCGACGCCGCGTTACAACGAGGCGCAGGCCAAGATCGCGTGGGAGCGGACGATCGCTTTCTTCAAGAAGAATCTTGCCTGAAGGTTTGAGACGCAGAGCTGCGGCCATGTGACTGCCCCGGACCATTGTCTGGCGTCGGCGCAACGCCATCGATCCCAAGCTGCGCGATCGATGATCTATGCCACGCCTAGCACCTCGCTCAATCCACCGAGCGCGTTGAGGGCAGGAGCGAAGCCGCTGAGCGGGGCGGTCTGGATCACCGCCTCGATCACCTCGGTGCGGCTCAGCCCCATGTTTAGCGCTGACTGGCCAAACTTCTTCACCTGGCCATCGAGTCTCAGTGCCGTGAACGCCGCCACGGTGACCAGCGCCCGTCGCCGCAGGTCCAGGCCGGGACGAAACCAGATCTCGCCGTAACCGTATTGGATCGCCAGCGGATAGAGCGCGCCCGTGACTTCATTGCCGGGCGCGGCATAGCCCTGCGTCGCGCGCTCGCCGTGCAGCTGCTGCATGAGCTCGCGGCCGCGCGCGCTGAGCGCCTCGGGCGAATCCTCGCGCGCGGTCTCCTTCGGCATCGCCACGCTCCGCGCGGCGAACACCGCGCTGGCGGCCTCGACGGCCTCCTCCGATGCCGCGAAGCCTGCGTAGATGCCGATCTGGATCAGGACTTCGACAATCGCCTGCGCCGACAGGCCGAGATCGAGCGCGGCGCCGACATGGCGGCCGAGCTTGCGCAGGCGCTGGACCGCGCCAAGGGCCGCGAGCGCGCACACCATGCGGTCATCGAGCGCAAGGCCCGGCCGGCTCCAGATCGCGCCGTAGCTCGCCTCGCTGTTGAGCGTCCGCATGAGCGCCGGAGCGCCGTCGTCGTCGCCGAACAGGCGCCGGCGCATTGTCTCGCCCTGCTCACGCAACGAAGCGCGACCGCTCATGACGGCATCACTCGGGAAGTTCCGGCAATATTCATGGTGGACCCGCCTGTAACCTCGCTCCAAAGAATCTGGTGCTTCGTTGGAATGATACGGCCTCGATACTGTCTACACCATCTAGGTCTTCAGGGGCGGCGCTAGAAGGTCAGAACGCGACTTCCCCGGCGAGGTGGCAGCGCGTGAAATGGCCAGGAGAGATTTCGCGGAGTTCGGGCGCCTCGACGCGGCAGCGCGCGATGGCGTGGCGGCAGCGCGGATGGAAGTAGCAGCCTGACGGCGGCGCGGCGGGACTCGGCACTTCGCCGCCCAGGATGCTGTCGGTGCCGCGCACCCTGGGATCGGGGACTGGCACGGCGCGCATCAGGGCGGCCGTGTAGGGATGTTGCGGGTGGCTGAAGATTTCGGCGGTCGGCGCCAGCTCGACGAGCTGGCCGACATACATCACCGCGATACGATCGGAGATGTGGCGCACGACGGAGAGATCGTGGGCGACGAACAGGAAGGTGAGTTTCAGGCGCGACTGCAGCTCGAGCAGCAGGTTCAGAACTTGCGCCTGAACCGAGACGTCGAGCGCCGATACCGGCTCGTCGGCGACGACGAGGCGGGGGTTGGTGGCGAGCGCGCGGGCGATGCCGATGCGCTGGCGCTGGCCGCCGCTGAAGGCATGCGGGAAGCGGTGCATGAATTCGGGCCGCAGGCCGACCAGGCGCAGCAGCTCGGCCACCCGATCGGCGCGTTCGCGGCGATTGCCCATGCCATTCACCAGCAGCGGCTCGCCGACATTGTCGAGCAAGTTCATGCGCGGGTTGAGCGAGCCGAACGGGTCCTGGAAGATCATCTGGATCTCGACGCGCAACGGCAGCAGTTCGGCCGGCTTGAGGGCGGCGAGGTCGACCGTCCGGCCGTCGCGGGTCTTGTAAAGGATCTTGCCGCCGGTCGGATCGATGGCGCGCAGGATGCAGCGCGACGCGGTGGTCTTGCCGCAGCCGCTTTCGCCGACCAGGCCCAGGGTCTCGCCCTCGTTGACGGTGAAGTCGACGCCGTCGACGGCGCGCACGTGGCCTACGGTGCGTTGCAGGAAGCCCTTGGTGATGGGAAAGAACTTCTGCAGGCCGCGCACGTCCAGCAACGGTTGGGGGAGCAGTGGTTGGAGCGTGTCGCTCATTGCGGCTCCACCTCGTCGTTGTAGAGGAAGCAGCTCGCAAGCTGGCGGTCGTTCACCGGCTGCAGGCTGGGCACGGCGGCCGAGCAGCGCTCCATCACCTGCGGGCAGCGCGGATGGAACGGGCAGCCGGGCGGGCGGTTGAAGGGATGGGGCAGCGAGCCG
>Ga0308309_10000131_pt1 | contig 64337 bp, 52 predicted proteins | sample HubBroMetageWFT5_FD_192491 | JGI IMG/M metagenome (GOLD analysis project Ga0308309, IMG submission 192491) | Warmed and freeze-thawed soil microbial communities from the Hubbard Brook experimental Forest, New Hampshire - Hubbard Brook CCASE Soil... | ecosystem: Environmental > Terrestrial >...
AATACGGCCCGCGCGGCTGTTTCCTGCGGATCTCTTTCGTATACAGAGCCGCCATGTCTTCAACGCGTGTAAGCGGATCGCAGCTCGCATCGAGCCCGATCGCTTGCAATCCGTAGAACGGCTGGTCGGGACCCAGGCGTTGCGCGAGCTCGCGATAGATGAGAACGGTTCCTCCTGCTCCATGGATGCAGAAAAACGGAGGACGCGAACCGGATGGCTGAATCGCTACGAGGGAAGACCAACCTGCCGGTGACTCGTCACGTCGCAAGATCCGCGCAAGCTCCTCGATGGTGGGAGCTTCAAACAGCGTAGCCAGCGGCAGCTTGACTCCGAATATCTTTTCAATTTGCGCGAACATGTGTACAGCCAGGGATGAGTCCCCACCGAGATCAAAATAATTCTGATCGGGAGCAATGGACTCGATACCCAAAATCTCCTGCCAGATCTGGGTCAGTTGCTTTGTGGTACCGTCACTGACCGGAATTTGATCGATCTCAGGCATCGATTCCGCTCTCAGAAGGGGCTGGCCTCACTTCTACTCTCACGCTCACCGCCTTTACCGCGCCATCGGACACGTATTCTAACTGCATACTTAGCCCATTAGATGCAATCGACGGACCATTTTGGGATTTTCGTAAAGCATTGCAAATAAAAGCTTTATCGTACAACATACAACTGCGATGCTATTTGCCCGCCATTCCATGGAAACGATTTTCCTCCGCCCGCCGGGGTGAACCTAGACGGTGTACCCAGCAGTTCCTGCCGCCACAAGAGCGACGCCGCCACGGCGTCGAAGCCCCCGCGCGAGTAAATGCCGGCTTCAAGGCGTCAGACGCACCGCCCTGAAGCAACGGTACACGTAGGAGGCGATCAGGCGCAGCCCTTGTCTGCCCGTCACGACGAACCAGGGCCTCCTTCCGAACGAGCGACTGCCGGAAGCCTTCCACATCGACCAGACCATGGCGAAACGCTCACCGTAGCCCACCCGAAATCGAACGCCCTTCGAGGCAATGAGGTCGTAGGTTTTTGCCTCCAGGTAAATGGAGCGAAGATCCTTGCGCAGGCACTCCAGCACCGACAGCGGGATCGCGTGCTCCACGGTAGCGTTCGCGACAAAGAAAGGAAGTTCTGCACGTTGCATCAAAGCGGCCATCAAGAAAGTATCCTCGGCGCGGAGGGCCACAGGATCAAAAACGCCTTGTGCAACGTCCACGGCCGATTTGCGCACCGCGAATCCCGCCGTATTCAGGTATCGAATGCGTCCGTCCGGTTGCAGCATGTGTTCCTGAAGCATGGCGAGCCGCAATTCCTCGGCCTTGCCAACCGTCCCCACACAATCTCCCACCAGATGGAGCTGGAAATAATTGTGTTGCGGGAAATCGGCAACCGTCGCCGCCAGTGCCGCAAGGCAGTTTGATTGCAGGCGGCAATCGGCGTCCACGAACACCAGAATCTTACCTTTGGATGCCTGCACTCCCTGGTTTCGCGCAGTTGAAATCCCTGCGTGAGAGAGCCTGATCATTGTCAACGGGTAGCACTCGCCCCACCTGCGAATAATTTCAGGAGCAGCTTCGCTGCTGCCGTCGTCTGCAACGATCGCTTCAAAGCTTACGCCATTTTTTTGCTCGGCCAAGGATCGCAGGCACTGATCGAGTGGCGCCCAATCGTTATAGACGGCTATGATGATGCTGAATAGCGTGGTGGTTGTTGAATTGTCCTGGCGCTCAATCATGCGTCGTGGCGGCGGATCGATGACGTGCTTCCGTCGTGCGCCGGGCTCTTGCGGGAGGGCATGTTATGAACGCGCACGAGGTCTTTGCGGCAGCCATGCGCGAATGATACACACAAACAAAGCGCTCATGCAGGTACAGTCGTACAACGTACTTGCTCCAAACGCCAATAGCAGTAGCGCAGAAATCGTTTAGCAAGAACCAATAACAATCGCGCGAGACCTCGAAATGAAATCGACAACCGAGTGGTCATCTCCGCTGGCAACTCCGGATCTGGCGCGTCGGGAAATCCACGTATGGTGCGCTTCCTTGGCCACGGACGAAGCGATATTCGAGCGCCTGGAATCCACCCTCGCCGACCAGGAAAGGGAGCGTGCAGGGCGATTCATTTCCGAACGGGATCGCGATCGCTACATCGCGGCGCGCGGGATACTGCGCGACTTGCTCGGCAAGTATCTGGGATGTGCACCACAATCGATCGAGTTCGCATATGGTCCCTACGGCAAGCCTGCCCTTGCGAGCGCTGCTTTGCGGCCGGCGATTTGTTTCAATCTTTCGCACTCGCATGGCCTTGCCGCGGTCGCGATCGGACAAGAGCGCGAGGTCGGGATTGATGTTGAGCTGATCCGGGCCGAGTTCGCCAGCGCGGCGATAGCGAAGCGTTATTTTTCTGCAAGGGAAATCGATGAACTGAGCAGACTGCCGGCGGAATTACGAACCGAAGGATTTTTTCTTTGCTGGACGCGAAAAGAGGCTTACATCAAGGCTAAAGGCGACGGACTGCAGATTCCGCTGGACAGTTTTGACGTTTCCCTTTCACCCGGCAGGCCTGCGACGCTTTCCAGTGTTGACCAGCCGCGCTGGGGCATCGAGTCTTTCGTTCCGTCAGTCGTTTCCGAGCGCCGGTTTGCCGCAGCCGTCGTGGCGGAAGGAAAGGATTGGATAGCGCGTTACTTCGAATGGAAACAACCGAACGGGGAAGAGCAACTCGAGGAATGAGACGGATTGTCGTAGGGAAGAGCTACGGCCAATCAGAATCAGTGGGGGAGGGAAGTTGGATGCGAAGTATCGAGGGCAGTGACTTTAGAATTGAGGTGAACCTCACAGGCTGTTGAGATTTACGCTTCGTTCGAATCCATCCGACGTAGCTGGCGATCGTTGATGAATTCCAACGATCAGTAACCTCGTTTGATAGCCAGATAAGGAAGCAGCGCGAGCTCCGCTAGAGTGGGAATGATATCTTCCGAGCTGAAGACCGATTCGATCTTGAAGTCCATCAGAGAGCCCCAGTACGCCTTAGGCGTGAGGCGCCCGGCCCAAATATCTCCCATGCTGGTCGGGAGGTCCGTGACCATGCGTATCCACCCTACTCCGGAACGACCGCGGCAGGTTACGACCGGATCTCCGATTTGATCCGCATACAAGAGGTAGGAAAAGTCCACTCCGGCAGGCGAACCCAGCGCATGGAAACCCCAAGTCCTGGCATTTACATCCAGCAACTTGTATTTCCCGTCCCTGGGATCAAGTTTGTATTCCACTTCCGCCAGGCCATAGTAGTTAATGGCGCGGAGAAACTTTAAGGTTAGCTCCTCGACAACCGGGAGGTCGATACTCTCTACGAAAGTAGCCGCCCGGCCAAACTCGGGAGGATGTTGGCGCCAGCGCTGGGCCTCCATACTTCCGAGCACGATGCCATCCTTCATGAAGACGCAAGACGAGAACTGGCGGGTTCCGTCTCCGGGGATAATCTCCTGAACCAGGACCTCGTTTGATCCGACATGGCCCGAGGCCCGCTGAAACATTTCCTTGAGCTGATTTTTATTTTCCGCCCGCCACGCTTTGGCCTTCGTGGCATAAAAGAAGTCCTCCTTCACGGACGGCTTGATGGCAAGAGGGAATTCTGCGTCGATTTGGTCGATCTCCTCAACCGTGCGCGGGCACCAGGTGCGAGGAATGGGAATGCCCAACTTTTGTGCCAGGCTGTAAGTATTCCATTTGTTCCAAGCCCACTTCGTTATTTCCCAGTCCGGTGTAGGAACGCGGAAAACTTGCGACAGCGTCTGTTTGTGGCGAGAGAACGCAGCGACATGTTCGTCACGAGTCGGGAATAGGACCCAGCCCTGTAATTTCTTGCTGTGCCCCATCTCAATCAGGAAATCAACGGTATCCTTTTCGTTGCGGAGGTTCGGAGCGCGCACCGTACACGTCGTATATTTTGAAAACCTTCCGATGGAGAACTCATCGTCGACAACGCAGAGTGGAACGCCGTGGCGTCCGAGACTCCGAATGATACCCAGTCCGTGGAAGTCCCCACCGACGATGACGGCACCGGCGCGGTTCGCGGCCGCTTGTCCAAGTCCTTCTGTGTTATTCAAGACGACGCCTTTGACAGTCGAGCCGCAGAGGCTCGCTCCGACCCGTTGCGCGACCCGCGAGCGGCGATGTGGCGGGCCAGCCTTCGCGCAGCGTAGTCAGTACCGCATACAAAAAACATTAAAGGACCGAAATTCCAGGAAGCAGGAGCACCAAGAAAATGAAGGCCCGGAATCGAGGATTCAAAGCCTGCCGTGAGAGTGGGGAACCCGTTGACCTGCGCCACACCCTGGCTCAGCTCGGGTGCTAAGAACGGATAACGCGTAACATCGACCCGATAACCGGTGCCGAGTAGAGCGTGGTCCACATCTCGAGTGCTGCCGTCATTCAAACGCAAATGCAACCTGCTGCCTGAGGGCACTGCGGACTCGACAAAGCAGCCCTTGGAAATGGGAATCGCCTTACATCGATCCACCAGCCAACGGGCACCGGCTGGCCGGAGGGCTCGCCTGCGAAAAGCATCTTGTACGCTGCGCGGGAAATATTTCACCGCGTCCGGGACTGCGACAATGCGGCTGACGCCAGCAGGGCCGATGTCAAAGGGCGAATAAAGGAGCTTGGCAATGGGGCCAAGTTTTTGCAACCGTGCGCGCCAACCGAGCCAGTGCACACCCGAGGCTCTGACTATCACTTCAACCTCTCCGCCAGCTTCGTGTATCAGCGCGGCCGACTCGAGGGCACTTTGCCCCGCGCCGATAATCGCAACGTGTTTGCCCACGAAACGGCGCACGTCCCTCTGATCGGAGACGTGTGTAACGAGTTCTGGTGGCAGGCCCTCGAACGGCTGCGGCCGGCGGGCAAACGAGCCAATCCCTGCTGCGACCACAACGCGGCGCGACTCTAACTGCTCGCCGTCAGCGAGAGTCACGCGGAAGCCTTGGGACGCTCTCTCGATACGGGTGATTCTACGGCGATCGATCTCCGGGACCGCCTGGCGCTGAAACCAAAGCCCGTACTCAACAAATCGATCGAGCGGAATCGGCGTCGGGATTCGCACGCCGAGATCTTTGTCAAAAGCATCCATCGTGAGCGCTGTTGCAGGATCAGAGATATGCGATGCCGCCCACGGTGACCGCAGGAGCATACCTTCCGGCATGTGCGACTTCCAGAATTCCATCGGCTCGCCGAACCCGCGAACGTCAAGACCTTGAATGGCCCGCAGGTGTGCCCCGGCCGCCAGTCCGTACGGACCCGCTCCCAGGATCACCACGTCGCAAACCGTCATCACAACCTCGCAGTACAGGCCAGTCGTGCTTGAGCCACGCTGACCACATGGATTGTCTGAATCTGTGCACAGTTCATAATTCGCCCACGAACCCGCTTCCCGTCTTTTGCGGAATCAAGCCAGAAGCCCTAGTGTGAGCTTCCGATTTTTGCAGCAGCACCAAAACGGGGAAAAGAATTGCGAGCGCCAACAGAAAGAAAACGAATCCGCCTTCATGGTGGAGACGCCCGGTCAAGAAGCCCGGATCCACGTAGACGCTGAGCAAGGTGAGCGTCGTGATGCGGATGCCATTCTTGATAATTGCCAAGGGAAAAGCGAGCAACACGAAAACGAGCATCCGCCACTTTGTTCGCAGAAACAGATGGGCTGCGAGCAGGCACGTAATGAACAGAGCGACGCTTGAACGGATGCCGCTGCATTCTCGCGCGACTTCAATGGTTACGCCGGGTACGGTCAGTAGGAATCCCTCGCGCAGCACCGGAACACCGAGGGCTTTGAAAAGCAAATAGGCGATTTCAGTCGAGCCTTGCTGTAGCAGGTAAATGCTGCGGTCCAGAAGTGTTGGCGGCAGCGGTACCATGAGCAATAGAAATAACAGCGAAAAACAGGCTCTGCGCCAGGCTGTGACGCCGTAGCACAACAAGAACGCGCCGAGCCACAGCAGAACAATGGCGAGCGTTGCGCCGGGCAGAAACCGTTCAGGATCCAGAGCCGACCAGTGGCTGGCCGTGAAAAAATACAAAGCGATTGCCGCCAGAACGAGTGTCGTGCCTCGACCGGGAGCAGGTCGAACCACCTGGAAGATGCGCGATCGCTCGGTCCACAGCAGATAGATACTCACAACGGGAATCAGGAGAATATGGGAGGAGGATTCATGGTCCAGGGAAAAGAGCACCAAGGCATGAAACGTTCTCCAAAAAATGATGACGGACAGGACCACCAGGCCGACGAACGCAGTGTGCGCACGCGCATGCCGGTGCAAAGTGACTTGCAATGTCTCCGTGGTCACAACGGGTCTCTCAAGATTGCTCGAATCTCACGCGAATCGGTCGTGCCAGGAATCTGAACATTTCGCCTGCCGGCGAACATGAATCGATCGTGATTGGATACAGCGACGCTCACAAGCCATTTTCTACCGAATATCTGATCCCGTCTCCATCCAGAGTCGCGTAAGCGATACGCGCTCGATCACAGTCGGGTCCCTCAATCTTCCAACCGTCGCCCGCCGGAACCAGTTTCATCTGGCTGCGAGCCCTCCACCATTGGTCGACTTCTCCCGGCAATGCCATCCAGACCTTGTCGTGTTCAACGATTTGTCGCAGATAGCCGAGTAGCGATTCGTAAACTCTCCGTGCCTGAGAGTTCATCAGGTAATCGGGGTGCGCAATGAAGCTGATCAGTCCGTTTCTTTTCCGAATCAAGGCGATCTGCTGCTTCCAGAGATCAATCGAATAGTCATTCAATATCTGGAACAGCGAATAGTCCTGACAGGTGGTCAGAGGAATCTCCAGTATCTTGCCGACAAAGTACGGGAATACCGTACAGCAGCCGCCGCGCTGCGGTTCCAGATGCGCCACGTTCGGCATGGACATATCGTAGGAAAACTCGTACGCGTCGTACCAATCGAGATTGCGATACATAACTCCCGCACGAAATCCTTTGGCACCGAATTTCTTGATGTATTCATTAATCTTCTGGGCGCGCTGTAGGAACAATCCGCGCTCCTGGTACAGTTGCCCGTCATGATTCAGGTCGTGCACGTTGAACTCGAACCCGCGGCTGCGCATGTGCTGCACATATTCATCGGGAACTTCGTATCGTTTTTCCGGGATCACCTGGAAAGAAGCCTTAATTCCGTACGAATGATCCAGATTAATTAAGTCGGCGGTGAAGTCCCGTCCCGCCGCGGTTTCCACATCATGCGTCATGATCAAGCAACTCGGCGCGCCCTGGGGCCAGAACCAGATGAAAGGGACGCGTCGCACGCCACCGGCCTTCATCGCAAGGCGCAGAACCTCCTCGTGGATGTTGTCCACGGTGAAGTCCACCGGCCAGTTTGGGAATTGCAGTTTTCGCCATCCGCCAAGGTAGACTTTTTGTAGGTGCCTGCGAATGGACACGGGCAGCAGGTCACGAACGGCGTAGTAGGCCTTGCGAACCGCGGGGTGATCGACAATCCGGCCTTGTTTTGCGCCCGTGTGATTTACATAGCGTTCTCGGCGAAGGTTATCGACAATCTGGCTGGGATCAAACGGCAGATGAACCTCGAAATCCTTCAGGCGCGCAGTTTTTAAGGCGTCGTGGAGCGCGGGACTCTCGACGCTCGTCGAGACGCCTGACGTAGATTGTCCATAGCAAGTCGTTGTCGGCCCGAACCGGAAGAATCCCACTTGTCCCGATGGCTGTGCCGAGCAGACCCGGCCAAGCCCATCTTCGTGGACGCGATAATAATCAGACAGCATGTGATTCAAGGTTCGGTCTAGGTGCATTGTTCTGCCGCGAGAAAATTACTTTTGCAACAGTTCGCTTCCAGTCCTCGTTATGCTCTCAAAATAATTGCCGCGCGGCGATCTACCCGATGTGGCGGTAAACGAGCTTGCCCGTCGCTACGAGCAATCTTTGCGGCATATGGGAGAAGACGCGTTTCGCCATTTTCAGCATCCGGCCGTCGGACATGTCACGAGCTGCGGCACCGGGAAATTTCCAGTAGGTCAATAGTTGGTGGCGCGAGACCCAATGGTTCTTGAACGCCAGCAGTCCCGCGTTGTCCAGCTGTGTCCGTCCCAGGTCAAATTCCAGCGCGCCGTTCGCTTTCGCCGCGACGACGGCTCTCCACAGCAGCCACGGCGTTGCTGCAAACTTGTTGAAGCGCGCGTCGGAACATCCATATTTGAAGTAGCGGGTCTTTCTGAACCCCAAAGTAAGAATCGCAGCGATCGGGATTTCATCGAGATATGCCACGCGTATCTCGAGCGCATCGCCTTGACAGTGAAGTAGGTTTTGAAACCAGGCATAGGGTGGTGGAGGAAGGTTATGCCGATTGCGAGTCACCACAAACAAACCGTAGAAATGTCGCAGGAGTTCATCCGAGGACCCGCATCTTTCGACCAGGCCGGCCTTCTCCGCCCGCTTAATCCGGCGCTGGACAGAATCCTTATCGAGCCCTCGAAAGAGCTCGTCGACCTCCGGGCGCAGATCGATTAGGTGCAGAAAGTATCTCGCCGTCGGTTGAAAACCCATTCCGGCACCCGACCGGCCGAAATCTTCACTGGTGGGACGAACCTCGAGGTACTCGCCATGCTTGAAATCGAAGGCAGCCTGCGAGCCGCAAATTAGGGCATTCATCTCTTCCGCTGAGTCGCAGATTGGCTCGCAGTGATCTGAAAAAGGCAGCGATACCAGGCGGCTTCCAGTGAGCCAGCTCTTGATGCGACAGAACACCAGCCCATTTCCGAGCGCGGCGGTCGGAGATGACGTTGTGAAGACAACCGGCTCATATCCGTACGTGCGAGCCAGTGCATCGAGCCAGCTCCGATGATGAAAAGCCGATGCTTTTGGGTGCCGAGCTACGAGTTCATCCCAGCGTTTATCCGAGAGTGGATTGACAAGGCTGATATCCACACCCTTTATCTGAGTCTGCAACGTCGTCATGCCTTTTGAACTGGCACCAACGAAGGCATCCGAGCGGAAGTCCCGGACAGACCGGACAAGACACGACTCGTCAGTTGGAGTTGCCCCGCCCTCTGAAGAGGTTATCGCGTTTTGGCGTACCAACACATCCACCTTATGTGCAATCCTTCTGCCAGTGCCCCGAAATCAGGACGAAAATCCCCGGGTGAGAGAACGCGTTAACTACTGATAACTAACGGGTTAGCTGCTCCGAATTCACGGCTATCCCGCTCACCGACTGTCAGCCTCGCGGAGGCGCGTCTAACGGAAATCACTTGTCACGATAGGTCACAATGATTGTCAAGTTCAGACGAGTCCGAATCGCCAGAAAACCCTCAAATCCGGCGTCCTGCTGATGCCCAAACGCTTCGCCAGCTTCCGCGCAGAAACAGCGAAGGCTGCAAATCCGTTCTTGAGACGCAGTACCATCACCGTGCTCGCTTGCTGAAAGCCCTCTCGTAGGCGGCCAGCAGACCCTGGACCGAATATTTCCAGGCAAGCGCTTCCTCAACCCTTCTTCGGCCGAATTCGCCCATCCTCTTCCGTTCATCGGGCCTATCGATTAACCAGAGTATATTGTTTGCGAAAGCAGCGACCCGATTTCCGGTGTCACTATAAAGAGACGCGTCCCCGGCGCTGAATCTACCCTCCTTCAGATCGAATTGCACGATGGGTTTTGCAAGAGCCATGTATTCCATGATCTTGATCATGGTTGAAATATTGTTCATCTCGCACGGCTTGTCGGGATTCACGCAGATGTCAGCTGTTGATAAAACCTCGAGCAAATATTGAAAGGGCACTCTGCCTGTGAAATTGACGATATCGTCGAGATTCTTGGCCTTGACCATCTTCTGGAGGCTCGCCAGTCCCGGGCCTCCCCCCACACACGTGAAATGGATGTCATGCCGTCCCGAGCTCTTGATGTGCTGTGCAACATCCAGAAGGATATCCAAGCCTTCCTGATCACTCATGTTCCCGACGTAGCCGACGAGATACGGCTTGCCGTACTTCAGAGCGGGGATTGGGGAAACGGCTTTGAAAGTCTCAAGATCGGGCCCATTGCGGACAATAAAAACATCTTCGGGAGCTTTGCCACCTCGCGTAGTGGCGAGATCCTTATAACTGCTATTGGTGGCCATGATTACGTCGCTGAACCGGTACGTCATCTTTTCAAGCCACACCTGTATTTTGTAAAGTGCACCTTCATTTTCGTATTTCGAAAGGTACAGCTCGGGGCTGGCATCGTGATGGTCGAAAATGTACTTGACCCCAAGGAGTTTAAACGGCAGGGCAACCAGAAAAATGTCATCGGGAGGATTGCAGCCCTGTATGACCTCGAATCCGCGACGCACGAAGATCCACAACGTGTAGAGAAACTCCCAGAACAGAGCGGAGCTGTATTCATACACGTAGCCGAGTGCACTATTTCCTTCTCGGGGCATGGGGTGCCGGAAGATGTGGACGCCCTCCAGTACCTCGTATCTCTTTTCGGCGCCCTTGCCTCGTGGAGATAACACCGAAACTTCGTAACCGTTTTTCTGCAAGGATGTAGCTTCCATCCACACACGGGTATCGAACGGAACAGGAATGTTCTCCACGATGATGAGGATTTTCTTCTTCACGATGAGGGTGTCTCTGCCTTAGAGCAGTTTGTACAGGCCAGCAAGCGCGCAAAACATGGTTGCCTGTCCCCAGTGCAGCGTCGGGGTCTTGTTAACGAGCTGCGGCGAATACCGGCGATAGTAAAAATAGCCCGTGCGATCCTGCATGTTATCGATCGTCCATTTCGCTACATTTAATGCGAGTGACAGGTTTCCCGGATCTCGATCATGGAAGAAAACAAGCGTGTCGATCGCCTGAGACGAGCACTGGATGTCGATCGGCAGTGTCTTGCGGTCATAATAGCGCGGAGTCCCGTCCGGCAGAAAAAAAGTGCTTTTCCAATACTGGTATCCCGCGTCCAACTTTGCTTGAAAGCGATCATCGCCGGTCGCTGTGATGTAGTACTTGAAACAATCCAGCACATAGGCGGTGTGAAAATTGTCGACCCACTGAACGTTAGGCGCCTCGCCATAATACCAGGACCCATTCGCTCGTTGATGATTCGCGGTGTATTGGATCGCTTTGCGCGCGAGGGTTAGATAGGACTCGTTTCGCGAATACGAGGAGGTGCGGGCCAGCAAGCTGGCACCCAGCGTATTGGCATTGTGAATCTCATTTTTTCCCGTTGGGATGTAGCTGATGCAGAGCGAGTCTCCTTCCGGGTAGGTTTCAAGATCCCGCGAAATATGCTCACAGGCGCTGACAGCCACTTCGAGGTAATTGTCTCGCTTAAAATGATCGTAAGCGTCCAGAAACGCGTGGCCGATGAGCGAAGTCCACACGATCGTGGGCACGCCTTTCGGGAGATAAAACCCCCTCGACTGATAATCGAAATGATTGCCCCAACATGCCCCCGAGTAGCCTTTCGATTCGTGCTCAACCAGCCATTGCAACGCAGATTCGGCTTTGGCCCCCCAGGATTTATCGCCCGTAGCATCCTGCAGCCGCATGAAGCCTTTTGCTAGATAGCCCATTCCCTTGGTCGAGCGACTCTTGGGAATCCCAAGCAACGGCCGAACGTTGAGGGGAAATCGGCGGACTCCCTGCTGCAGGACAGTGCGCAAAAACTTCGTTTCAAAGGTAAGGGGACGGAGAAATTTCGAGCTTAGACCGTCGAACGTATCGTAGCCGCGATAGTCATTCTTCTCAAGCCACGCGGAGAGCCGGCCAAGCGACTGCATAATCTTGTCTTTCGAAATGCTATTTCCGTCCCCCACGCCAGGTTGCTTACCAGCAGATACCGTCATACTTGCCATTATCACTCCTACGATTTGTAATTCGAACGAAATCCACCAGATGTTGACCGTCGTGCAATCTGCCGAGGACCGTCTCAAACTCAGGATCTTTGTTCCCGATGACGACCGTTTCGGCATGATCCAGAATCGCATCAATACTGTGGACCATTAGACGCGATATGTGTGGAATGCGGTTGAGGATGAAATCGCGATTCGCGCCAACTAAGCTCGCCATATTGACGTTCTTGTCGAAAATGCGCAGGTCGTAGCCTTTGCCGATCAGGCGCTCGATGACCTCGATCATGGGACTCTCTCGCAGATCGTCGGTTCCTGCTTTGAAACTAAAACCCAACACTCCGATCCGCCGCTGTTTCTTCTCGGTTATGAGCTGCAGCCCTTTCGTCACTTGCATTTCATTGCTCGGCAAAATTGCATTCATGATCGGCAACACCAGATCGTGCGTTTTCGCCTTGTACGCCAAAGCTCGCAAATCCTTGGGCAGGCACGAACCGCCAAACGCAAAGCCGGGAGTGAGATAGGCGGGGGAGATGTTGAGTTTCTTGTCCTGGCAAAAAATCTTCATGACTTCGTGCGCATCAATGGAAAATGCCTTGCAAAGATTTCCGATCTCGTTCGCGAAGCCGATCTTGAGAGCGTGCCAACTGTTATCGACATATTTAACCATTTCGGCCGTTTCCAAATCAGTACGGATGAAGGGCGCATCGAGCTTTGCGTATAGCGCGGCCAGAGTATCGCCGCTCGCGCGGTCCACCTCCCCAATCACTGTCTTGGGCGGCGCGTTGAAGTCCTTGACCGCCGAGCCTTCGCGCAGAAACTCAGGGTTATTGCAGACGCCGAAGTCGACTCCTGCTTTCTTTCCGGAGTATTCCTCCAGCGTGGGAATAACGATCTGATGCATTGTGCCGGGCAAGATCGTGCTGCGGATAACGATCGTGTGACGGGCTGATTTTTTTTTGACCGCTTTGCCAATCAATTCACAAACTCGCCTTATGTAGGTCAGGTCGAGATTGCCATTGGCCTGGCTGGGCGTTCCGACGCAGACGAAGGACAGTTCCGTTTGCAAGATCGCTTCGTCCTGGTTGTCCGTGGCGCGAAGCCTGCCCGATTTGACCGCAGCGGCAATAATTTCGCTGATATCGGCCTCGATGATGGGAGACTGGCCAGCGTTTATCAGGTCAACCTTCGTGCGGACGGGATCCACACCAATGACCTCGTGCCCGTCCTGGGCGAGGCACCCCGCAGACACCGTTCCGACATAGCCCATTCCGAAGATACTGATCTTCACCTTGAGTTCCTTTCGCCCGCGGTCCAACAGTACATTATCGGCCTTGAAGAAGTGTGCACTTTTGGGTCGTTTTCATAAAATGCTGTGAAGCTCGGTGGAGTTGGAACCAAATGGCGGTGTTGGCAATCGTCCGCAGCAATCACTTCCCGCCTCGCGGGCGAAAGACCAGCACCGTTGGCAGAGCTGGGGTGTCATATTCACGCGCTTCGACGATGTCAAATTCGCGTTTGATGAGGTCCAGTTTCCGTATCACGCGATGTTTGATTTTCCCAGGCCGATGATCGCCGGCATAGAGTCTTACGACAAAGACTCCGCCTTTCTTCAGAGATTTCGAATATTTTTCGAGTATCTCCAGAACTTGACCGTAGGGAATATGGTACATGGACTCGCGGAACAGGATTATGTCAAATTCCTTCGTGGGCTTATAACCGAGGAAATCCGAACAGACAAAACTGTTCTTTTCCGAGCGGCCGTTTTCCGCTGTTCGCTTCGCGGCCTTGGCCAGGGCCGCCTCGGAAATGTCCACCCCAATGTAGGTGCGGTATGCGTCGGCGGACAGCTCATTCGCTGTGTTGCCCGGACCGCAACCGAGGTCGAGGAGATCGCCACCTTGGGCGTACTTCTCGAGATGAGCATAGACGCAGTCGCCAGAAGTGTTATCGATGAAATCCCATTTCCCGCTGGAAAAATCCTGGTCCCATAACCGCTTCTTGAGACCCGAGGGGCCATAGCTCATAAGAAAGCCGCGAACAAACGTCAACGTCCGATCCACGATATACATTTTGTGCTCTCCGATTAAGCTTAACTGCTAACGGCCTGCTGCGTGCATTTTTGTCGCTGGTGACTCCGCACTGGTCACTAAACCCGCAATGCTCGTAAGATGCTGCATGGGAATCCCGCTGTCGCAGCTGTTCGCGACGAGACTCCCGATCGTGCACGAACCACGGAACCAGCTGCCCGTATCCAAGGTTTGCCCCGCCTGCTCTCCGGCGACACTCCGATGGGTTAGGCACGGCAGGGCGCTGCTCGCCGCGCCCCAGGTTGCCCGGGCGTCAGCATTCTCACGCACCGTAATTCTAGATATGAAGTCGATACTGCTATCGAACCGCAGGCTGCCCTCCTCGAATTCCCGCCGTAAATAAACGACTTGTGGAGCGCGCCGCCGGGCACAGGTACAGGTCCGGGTCCTGCTCACAATCTGGCCTATAGACCAGTAGGGTTTAGCTCCGCCCAAGGCTACACTTAAACGTGGCGTGAAGCGAAAAGGGGAAACAATCACAATGTTGAGACCGCATTGCGGATACGGTCGGGCGAGGTTTCCTTTGCCGACACGAGTGTCGAATTTTCTAAAGTCTCCCGAAAGTAGTGCCGATTTCAATAGGTTGTAGGTCTCGATTCCGCACTTGACTGGAGTTTTGGTTTCCGGAACGCTAAGGAGTTGTGCTGACAATGACACGAGCTCGATCACTTCCCAAATGGATTTTGTCGCCCTTTCTGACGCCGTCTACGGCTCATTCGAGAACCGGCCAGTCGCTGATCAAAATGTGGTTCGATTCGATGCGCTCGCCTCAACGCGGAGCCTATACGGTGGCAAGATTCGTGCTCGTTTTCTTATTGCTCTCCTCCCCCTGTTTCGGGCAAGCATGGTCTAACATCCTCTCACCCAGCCGCGCAATCGACTGGACGAATGCGGGATTGCCGTCGAGCTTCACGGACAAAGGCGGAGGCAATAGGGAGACAACCGCGAATCCGTGGACTCTGCCTTCACGCACGCAGTCTGGCTCGACGGTTAACACAATCAGCGGAACATGTGACGCCACTCACGATTGCACGTCCACCATAAATGCGGCTCTTTCCAGCTGCCCCGATGGGCACTACGTTCTACTCGGTTCGGGCACGTTTTTGATTCAGGGGCAAGTCGATTTGTACGCCCACAGTTGCGACCTGCGGGCAACGAGTCCAACTAGCACTACATTATCGGTAACCGGAGCGGGTGTGATCTTCTTGGGCGCTGCTTCGTCAGGTGGTTCGATAACCCTGACTATCAGTCCAGCCGCAGGGGCTACGACGTTGATTGGTTCCTCTCTATCTGGAGCGCCTCCCGCAGTGGGGGCGGCTGCCACACTTAATCAGTGCGATACGGGATACAGTGGATCGCCTTGCGGCGGATCATCAGTAGATAATCATGGCTTGTACGTATGCGGAGACAACTCAAGCTGTATCACCGACAGTCCCGCAAGTGGGCCGCAGAACCATCAGTTCCAAACGGTGGTTATAACCTCCGTCACCAATATCGGTGGTATCTATACCCTTGGCATTTCGCCCAGCATCTATATGCCTAACTGGTCTACGTCTCGCTCGGCAACTCTGAGTTGGAATGCTGCGTCGTATAGCGCAGTAGGGGCTGGTCTCTCGGACATGAGCATCTACTCTAGCGGCGTATCCGGTAATGAAACCGTTCAGGTGAATAACTGCTATGCCTGCTGGATCAAAGGCGTGCGGTTCGTCGGCACCGCGGCGGTCACCCCACTATATTTCTTGGGAGCGATTTCAAACTCTCTGCTCTCTAACAATTACTTTTTTTCCGATATCGCTCTTGACGGCGGTTATCCTCCCTCTTTTCAGTTTCAAGGAGCGACGGCCACGCTGGTATTAAATAACATTTCTGCATCGGGAGTTCCGGGCGTGGGAGAGGGCAACAATGTTGGTGACGTTTGGGCCTACAACTATGGCCGCGACACCTTCACGATGTATCTTGAGAACAATCTTTTCGACCACCACGCTTACAGTTCGCTCATGGACTACGAGGGTAACGAGTCAGGCGCTGCGACCGAGGACGACACCTGGGGAACCCACGGTCTCAACACATACTTTCGCAACATTGTGTTCTGTTGGGACCCACCATACAGCACGTATTCGGGCGGCGTAAATGCTCGCGGTCTTCAGGCCGACAACTATCACCGCATGGAGAATTTCGTCGGGAACGCGGTTGGAAATCTTAATTATTGTTCAACCTATCAGGGGAGCGGATACGGAACGGTGTTTCGTATAGCGACCGGTGATTCGCTCGTCGCAAGCACGCTGCTGCGCTGGGGAAATGTCAGCGTGGTGCAGCAGTCGAGCGACACACCGTCCAACTCCGGCGTCCGTTTCGTATCGAGTGAGGTGCCTTCGAGCCTGGCTAGCCCGATCAGCTCCTTCTTAAATCCGGTACCATCGAACAATACTCTTCCATGCTCGTTTTTCTTGGCAGGCTACACGTCCACATCTTGCACCGCCCATCCGAGCGGCGGCACGGGCTTGTCTTGGTGGAAAGTCTGCACGACGTGGTCAACATTCCCAACGAGCTGCTCGACGACACAAGCGCAGCCATTTCCGGCAGCAGGGCCTGATGTGAGCGGCGGCACTTACGTGAATGGCTATGCCTACGATATTCCAGCGTCCGTGGCATGGCAGAATCTGCCCGTTGACACGACCTACCAGAATTCCTACACCATCACGGGCTCAAGCTGGTCCGGTGGCACCGAAACATTGGCCATAAGCGGTCTGCCGAACACGACCCATCTCATGGGAGCATTTCAGCTAAACGGCGTGAGCGCGGCCTGCACAAGCGGCGCTACATTCAATGCGAGTAGTGAGATTCTGATGACCGGCTCAAGCTCGACGACGGTTAAGTATGCTCTCGCGTCGGATCCCGGCATTTCCTGCACTGGCACCATGAAATTCCCCGATGTGCGCCAGTTTGACGAGCGCGTGTATATGGCAGATGGTAGTGGCGTTGGCGATCCGCCACCGCCTGCTCCGCCAACGAACGTGACGGCGACCGTTGAGTAGGCGGAGCTAGTGTCCTCTTGCTGGGGCTGATCGCTAGCAGGCTGCCTATGCATGTTCTGTGGCCTGCACGTATTTTGCGACCACAGCGTAAAGGTCGATAGCCTTAGGCGCGGCGGGAAGGTCTGACCGAGACGTCGGCTGCAGACTAGCATCTGAGCCGAATGACACCGAGGCACACCCTGCGGCCCGAGCGGCTTGGATGTCCGTGTCAGAGTCTCCAACAAAAATAGAGCGGCTCAAATCAATATTGAAATCGGCAGCGGCGCTGAATAGGAGCGCTGGTTTCGGCTTTCTGCACGGGCAATCGTCTTCAATCCGGTGCGTGCAGTAGTAGGCAGCCGCGAGAGACGTGCCATCCGCAAGCAGCGCTTCGTTCATCCGGGCGGTGATCTCTTCCAGGCCGGCGGGAGCGAGCAGTCCCTTCCCCACAGCCGCTTGATTCGAAATGATGATCATGGGCAGCCCGAGCGATGACAGCTGCTTCAACGCCTCACGGATGCCAGGCATAAAGACGAACTGCGACCAACTCAAAACGTAGTTGCCGGGCCGCCTGCAATTGATCACGCCGTCGCGATCAATGAAGATTGCCGGCCCTTTGGTGGCGCCGTTTATTTTCCGAAAGAGAATTCGTAGCAAGACTTAGTTTGTCTCCCATCCGGTCGTTGGAACCTGCAATTACGGTGCTCGAGTGAAATCGCCGCCGGGGATCTAGCTCTCGGAACGATCCAGCAACATCTCTTCCGCGATCTCGCAGATGATATGGCCCGTCAGGATATGACACTCCTGAAGTCGCGGCGTTTCTTCGGAAGGAATGCAAATGGCGCAGTCCGCCAAGTCCTTCATTTTGCCGCCGGAGCCGGTAAGAGCGATTGTGTAGATCGATTTCGATTTTGCGACTTCCATGGCCCGCAGCACATTGCGCGAATTTCCGCTGGTGGAAATACCGAGCAGGACATCTTCTTCTTTTCCCAGCGCTTCCAGTTGACGGGCAAAGACATGATCAAAGCCATAGTCGTTTCCAATGGCGGTGAGGGAAGAAGTGTTCGCGTGGAGCGCGAGTGCGGGTAGAGCCCGGCGTTCTTTCAGGTAGCGTCCTGTGAATTCGGCGGCGAGATGCTGAGCATCGGCCGCGCTTCCGCCATTGCCGCAGAAAATGACTTTTCCGCCGGCGCGCAGCGCCTTCACGATTTGCATCGCGGCCTGAACCACAGTGACGTGAAAAGCGGCATCGGAAAGCAAAGCTTGTTTCACTTTGATACTTCCTTGGATCCGATCTCGTACTAGATCGGTGAGAACTTTCGGATTCACTTGTGCGGTCATTGTTGTTCTGGGCTTTTGCGCCTCTGGTAATTGTAGTGATGCCTTTGTTTTAGCGGCCAAACTGGTGTACGCGCGCCTCTTCTTGCCGTGATTCTGGAGACGCCCGCCAGCCGAACTCTCCACCACTCCAACATGTCTCGTAAGGTCATAGCCAGGCGAATCCGTGGCGCCCAAGCGCAACGACTCCGAAACCTAGCATTGTCGCCAGCGGTGACCGGCTCGTCGCAAGAGCGCATCAATTCGGGCCGTTGCTCGACTTCGAAAGTAGCGGTGACTTGGGTCCGAATCACTTCAACCACTTCCTGCACTGAGTAGACATCATCGCCACCGAGGTTGTAAACCTCTCCAATTACGCAATGTTCCACTGAAAGCCAGAGTGCCTGCACGAGGTCACGAACGTCGACTATCGAGCGACGGTTGGTAAGATTGCCGACAGGCATCGACGGGGGACGAATTCCCCGTTCGATCTCGACGGCCATCTTTGTCAGATCGGAGCACACCTCGTCCAGTTTTCCAGGTCCTGTCGTCTTGAAAATCCGAAGTCTTATTGTTGGGATCGCATAGTTCGCAAAATACTGCGCGGCCAGTAAATCCTGGGCGACTTTGCTGACCCCGTAAGGATGCAGCGGGTTCAGTGGGTGGTCCTCTTGAACAGGTGAATCGCATTCAGCGACAGGACCATATTCAGCGCTTGAGCAAGCCACGACGACCACCGGCATGACTCCCGTGGCACGAAGCGATTCGAAGAGGCTGACGGTCCCGCCCACATTCGTGTCGATTGTCTCCAGCGGCCGCTTTAGCGAAACGACTGGCTGGCTCTGCGCCGCCAAATGAAAGATGCGCTGCGGCCGGAACCTCGATATCAAGTCGGATAGGCGCGCGGAATTCCGGACATCGCAAAGCTCGAATTGCTTAGCAGCCCACCCATCCTGTGGTTCAACAGTGTCGATTCCGAGCACCTGCGAGCCAGCGTCCGTGCAATGCTTAGCGAGGAATCCGCCAATGAAACCGGCGGCCCCCGTAATCATTACCTTCATGCCTGCTGACCTTTATGCGCCGACAGAATTCCACCCGTCTCCACATTCGCCAAAGTTTCTTGTGCTTGAAGATACCGCCCGGGAGTTCCGATGTCGATACAGCTGCCCGAATGATGAAATGCCCGGATATTCTTTCCTTCGGCTAGCAATCGCGGAAATAGCTCCTCTTCAAGCGAGACCCGCTGGTTCGGCGGCATCTCATACAGAACTTTCCTGTTCACCATATAGATTCCGGCATTCACGTATTGCATTCCGGTTGCGGACTGCTTTTCTTTGAATCCCATCACTTTGCCATCCGGATTCACGGAGACGAGGCCGCAGTCCGCGCGACCATCATTCGGAACGACGAGCACACTGAGGTCGGCCTGCGATTTACGATGGTCCGACACAAAACCGGACAGGTCAGCGTCGGTATAGCTATCGCCATTCATTATCAGCACAGATTCTGATTTGACGAAATCCAGAGCGTTGCGCAATGCACCACCCGTTCCCAGTGGTGTCGACTCAATCGAATATTCCAAGGATACATTGTGCGCACGCTTTTCAAAGTGCGATCGAATCAAATCCCTCTGGTAGCCAATGGCCAAGATGACATGTTCGAATCCGTGGCGTCGCAACTGGTTGAGCAGTATTTCGAGAAATGGCCGCTCACCGATAGTCGCAAGCGACTTTGGAGCATCTCCCGTCACGCTTCTCAGGCGAGTCCCTGCTCCCCCACAGAGGACGATGGCGTCAGCCACGCTGGGCATAGATCTCGCTTCTGTCACTAGCCAGCGATTTGTCGTAAGCCATTTCCGGCTCGTACACGGCGACGTCGCTGCCCCTACTTGAAAATGCGAAGGGAATGCACAAAAGATTCTTCAAACGGATCCTTACGGCTTGTTTGCGCTCTGGTGGCACGTAAAAAAGCATAAAGCCACCGCCGCCGGCACCAAGGAGTTTTCCTCCCAGCGCGCCCGCGCTGCGCCCAGCTTCGTAGATTTCGTCAATACTAGAGTTCGAGATTTGTTCGGTCAGCGATCTCTTTAGCTGCCAGCCTTGGTGCAACAGCTTGCCAAATTCGTCTAGCGAGCCGTTCGGGTTTGTGACGATGTCTTCGGCCTCGTCGACCATTTGCAGCATTGCCTTCAGTTCTTTCTGTCGATTGGGCGTGGCTTTGAGCTGCGCCTTGGCAATTTCGGAGGCCGTCCGCGCAAATCCCGTGAAATAAAGCGCCAGGTGCTGCTCGAGTTCCGCCAACCTGCTGGGTGCGGCAAGGATCCGATTCACTTCGATCGCGTCATTGGTATGAAAATTAATGCGATTGAATCCTCCATATGCGCAGCTCGCCTGATCTTGCGCACCGACCGCTTCCTGCAGCAAATCGCGCTCCACGTGTATCGCTTCGGCTGTGAGAGCTTGCTTATCTCTCATCTGATTCTTCAGAGCATAAAGACCCAGTAGAAAGCCCACGGTAAACGCCGAGCTGGTGCCCAAACCAGTTCGCGCCGGCAGGTCCGCCACGTGATGAACTTCCACCCCGTCGGTGATGCCCATGTGTTCCAGGCAAGCGCGCACCGACGGATGCTCAATCTGGCTATTGCTGCTGACATTCTCAACCTTCGAATACGAAATGCGGCTGTGGTACTCAAAAAAAGGAGGCAACCACCTGGTCGTGATGTAACACGATTTGTCAATCGTCGTGGACAACACGGCGCCGCCGTGCTCGCGATACCAGACTGGATAGTCGGTCCCGCCGCCAAAAAACGATATGCGAAATGGAGTGCGCGTAACGATCATGGAGTTTCTCCAAACACTCGACGAACCAATATCAACACGCCCTGCGTCCATTCCCGGCCGCGGCTCTCATCTTCCGAGACTCTCCGCAAGATTCCGATTCTCGAGACGAAGCAGCGTCTTATCCCAGGCACGCATCACGGTCCACTTCAATCGCGGCAGCATTACCTGTGCGCGTTTCGCTTGGGCCCGCCCGAATATCGGTTCGATCCAGGAATACTTCCAGGAAAATCGCGGAATTTGCAGTTCGCCCCCGAGACTCTTGGCTAGATCCTTCGCTTCTTTGAAGAGGTCGAGTCTGTCGGGATAGAAGAACACCATCCAGTCTTGGAGATACGTCACGCAGGCAGCGCGCGCGCGCGCGTCGTCCACTAGCGACCGGAGGTAGCCGATACGCAATTTCATGGAAATCCACTGCGCCTCAAGCTTTCGATTGGAATTTCCGATGTAGCTGAGGCTGCTCGCGCCAGCCTGGCGATAATAGACTCTCGACTCTTTTACGAAACGCGTTCCCTCGCTCGCGAGAAGCACGCGGCAGAAGAACTCGCCATCATCATCGCCGAGCATCCGGGTATCCCATTCCCCCGCGGCTTCGGCGAGTTCACGACTAACCAGCCACGTAGCGGTCTGCATGTACGTATCGTGTTCCATCTTGCGCATCAGCCATTCCGCCGGAAGAAGGTTTTCCCACAGCGGGCCGGGACGGAATTCCGCACGGTAGGGCCGGTGCATGAAGTGTGCCCACGCACCCGAAATCAGCGTCCGTCTGCTTCCGCTTCGCTCGGCGGCTTCCATTTGCGAGGCCGTTTTTTCTGGAGCCATTAGGTCGTCAGCGTCCAACCACTGAACGTAATCTCCCTTACTCATGGCAAATGCATTGTTCCGGGTCGCCGATGCGCCCTGATTTTTCTGCGTCACGACCTTGAGCTGCTCCGACTCAAACTGACGCGCGACCGCCAGTGTTTGATCCTTGGAGCCATCGTCCACGACAATAATTTCTTTGCGCTCCCACGTTTGCGCGATTGCCGAACGGAGCGTGTCCGAAATCCATGCCTCGGCGTTGTACGCGGGAATCAGAATCGACACCAGCAGCGTCATGATGAAACCCTCCCTGACATTTCAGCATAGGCGTTCCGGGTCAAGTCGGCCACCGCATTCCACGAATGGTTGGCGTCAGCGTAATCTTTTATCTCTTGCCGGCGGACTTTCAGATTCTTGTACAGATCGCTCGCAAAATACGTTTCGATGGCTTTGGCCAATTCTGCTGGATCACCAGGCTGGCATAGAAATCCTGTCCGGCCTTCCACGATTTCCTCGCGAAAGGATCCCACATCCGTTGCAACTACCGGCAAGCCAAAGCTGTAGGCTAGGAAAAGCACGCCGCTCTGAAAAATCTCCTTGTAGGGGAGAACCAGAACGTCCGCGGCTTTGAGGTAGACTTCCATTTCATCATCGGCAATGAATTGGATCTTCATGATGATCTGTCCTAGCATGAATTCCGTCTTCACGGTTTGCTCGATCTGATGCCGATATTCTTCCGAACCTTTTTTTGGCTCGCCCGCAATGATTAACCGGTAGTCCGAGTGATTGGCCGCGAGCGGATGAAACGCCGCGAGCAAATGCTCGATGCCCTTGTAGGGTCTGATTCTGCCAAAAAACAGAACCGCCTTTTCGTTTTCCTGAAGGCCCAGTTGTCGTTTGGCCTCGGACGGAGTCAGGTCAGTGTCCGGGAAAGCGTCGTTGATCGGATGGCGAATCACGGTGACCGCCTTTTCGGCGACGCCAAAGTCCTGGCAAAGTTCGTCCTTCATTTTTTTGGTGTGGACGAAAATGTGATCGCAGAGCCGATACTGAATTCTGAGGGTAATGCGATTTAGCAGCGAATCTTTGGCATCTCGCCTGGCTTGATTGACGTTGTGGGCTGTAAACGCAATTTGCTTACCGCACAGCTTGTAGTAAGCCATTAGTAAGGTGCGGTCAAACAGCTCGATCTTGTTGTTCCACAGGATGTGCAAGATCCGTGGCTTTGAACGCGCCGCATAGCGCACCAAGCGCGCATAATAAACTGCCAACTCCCACAGTTTCTCCGCAAAGTTAGTGCTTTCATGCTGATTGCCCCGGAAATTCAGGAATCGCAAGTTGGGCGTGACGTGCAGTTCAGGGCTGTCAATATCATCGCTGCCAATCACATCCACCCCGACGCCTTTTTTGGTCAGCGCCATCGCCAAGCCGAACGCATAAGGCCTATCTTGGCAACCGGTCAGCAACCCAATCGTGATTTCCGATGCGGAGTGCTGTTCGTTCGGGGTTTCAAGCTCGGATTCGTTGACGGGGACGGGCAACTTGTCGGCCACAATAGTTCTTTCCATATTAATTCAGACTCGACCCATCAAATCAAATGGTTTGCTCAACTTGTTAGCTCTTCGATCGTGAGGGCTTGTGACCGGCGCACCTGTAGATTTAGCGCTTTTCGATCTGGACATCGCTTCTGGCGCTTGGGTAATCAGAGCTGTCAACGAACCTAAAACTCGCCGTCGGATTAAAACTAACGCCAACGCCTCGCGTAGAAAGCCGACTACCCGGATGCTGAGGTCTGGTGTAGAGCTTGGCGTTTCTGTCCGGGGGAATCAATACCTGGAACCGGCAGCTTTGGCGGCAGAAGGTCTGGCTTCGGGCCTCGCGCCAAGGCCCACTGCAGAACTTGAGTTGTGGTCTGCGCTTTTGCGTCCCAAGTCAACCTTTCTCGCGCGAAGGCCATGCCTTGGCGCCTCAAGCGCAGAAGGAGCTCTCGATTGCCGGCGAGTTCGTTCAAAATCTTCTCCATTTGCGCCACCATATCGCTCTCATTTGTGAGAGAAACCTTGTACCCGGTTTCTGGATACACAATGTCTCCGGGCCCGCCGAAGTCTGCGACCACAGGTATGGCGCCGCTCGCCAGCGCTTCAAAGACAACGCCTCCGCCGAATTCTCGAATCGACGGAAACACTAATACATCCGCGGATCGCATGCGGCTCAAAGCTTCCTCGTGGCTAACCCAACCGTGGAATGACACAGCCTTTTCTATCCCCAGACTTCTCGCAAGCTCCTCCAGACGGCTCCGTTCCGGACCATCACCAAGGATACTGAAGTGCGCCAAGTCGTTCCGCAAAAGGGGAGAAGCTGCGCGCAGTGCGAGATCACAAGCCTTGCATGGCACCAACCCGCCAACGAAGATCAGCTCGAGTTTGGAACCGCGTTCAGAGGTGCGCGGGACATCAGAGCATACGGACTGGTTGACGGCGTTCTCGGGAACAAAAAAAAGTTTTTCGCGATATTGAATAAATTCTGCGTACGTGTGAGATGAAGCTACCATGATCGCTGCCGCGTCGCGATAGGTGGATCGTGCAAAAGGCAGGAATCGATACACGTTCCGCAGGCTGGAGATCCACTCTTTTTGTTCTGCAACCTGACTGAAACCCTCTGGCCAGGGGAGACCTCCATTCAAGGGACCGATTACAAATGGTATTGGACCGTTGCGCAAGAAAAAGGCCATTGCGCTTGGCAAGACCGCGGTAATTGGCATAAGACGCAAGACGAGGTCGAATTCTGCCGCAGAGATGCGGCGCTTCATTTGTTGCCAAGCATGCCATTCAAAGGCAACGGAAAAAGGATACGTAAAAACAGTTAACGCTTGGCTGTGGAAATTATTCCTGAAAATTCGACGAAAGCTCCAAGCAAAGAGCTTATCAAGCCACGGCATGCTTATTGCCTGGATGGCCCGAAACGAAGCGCCCTTGCTACGCACGGCCTTCGAGTTGTTTGCACGGACTACCAACGTTACATCATGGATGCGAGCGAGCGCTTCCGCGTGGCTATAGCCAACCAGCGGCGCGCTCGTGGCTTCTGGGTTGGCTTCCGGCGCTAAAACCAAGATCCGCAATCGGCTCATGTACGATCCCCTTGTGACAGCGCCCCGTCTGCGTCGACGGCTGCAGCGAATGCGATCTCTGCCACACGTTCCGGCAGCAAGTGGCGAAGGAGCGAAATGGTCTCATTAATCGGCTTAAAGCCCCGGTAGAGCACAATTACCCCGACCAGATACAGTGCGAAAAATATGACAGAATCAGAGACCATCCTCGCGAAAGCGCCCAGCGCTCCCGCCGCCGTACCAAACGGCGGGACAACTCGGACAACGAGGGCGGTCGCAATACCCGCCAACCCCGATGCTGCAAAAAATTTCCAGATGACAGCGAATACTGGTTGGATACCCAGGCCGATCGGCTTTCCGGCGTATGCGAAGCCGGGAAACATGAGAAGGAAATAAGAAATCGTCCACGCCAGGGCGATCCCGGAAGGACCCCAGTGTAACGCCAGAAGAAAGAGGCTTGCGGTGCACACAAACTCCATCAGCCCCCAGCGAAACCAACGATCGGGGCGGCCGATCGAAAGATGAACCCACCCGTGCGTGTTGTAGAGCAACATCACTCCAATTCCCGGACCAAACAAGGCAAAGATATGACCAGCCTCCTCCCAGCCGGGTCCCAGAAGAAAGCGGAAGAGATCCTTTCCGACCAAAGCAAAATCCGCTCCAACTCCCATCCCGACGAGCGCCAAAACTGTAATCGCCCGCAGAAAGTAGCGTTGAAATTCTTCGCGGTCGCCGCTGACGCGACTCAGCGTGCTCACGACTACAGCGGACATTGGCGCGAGCAGTTGTGTTTCCGGCAGCACGAACAAGTCATACGCCTTCTTATAAAATCCAAGTGACCGAGCGCCAAAGCGCCAGCCAACGAGCAGGTTATCGGTGTTGCGCGTCGTGTAGCTGAACGCAAAATGCGAATAGACGTTCATCGCGAACTTCAACCCTGAACCTGTGCCCGCAGCGCGACCCGGCCGGCCCGGTAACCATTGACACGCCCACCACGCACCCGCTGCCACGACTACCGTCTGAGTAACGCTGCCCCAAACCAACGCCCAGTAGTGCCAGCCCGCCACTGCCAAGATGATCGTGACAATCACTAAGAGCAACTGCCCCACGAAATTGATGATCGCCGTAGTCCTGAAATGCATGGCACGCTGCAACAGGCCCATGTGAATCCAACCCAAGCAGCCAATCCCAATCGTCAACGACATGCCAGCAGTTACCTGAGCTACCGCCGGGCTGTGATAGAAAAGTGCCAGCAACCGACCCGAGCCGGCAAATGCCAGAGTGAGAATCGCTCCGATGCCCAGATCAATCCAAAACAAATTGCTCGCGAGAGAATGTGTCAGCTCCTCGCGCTGCATGATGAGTTCCGTGAATCCGTTCAGCCCGAAGCTACGAAACAACAGACTAAAAGTCGTGACCATGGTCACGATCCCGAAATCAGTCGGGGTAAGTAGCCGTGCCAGGATGACCACTGACCCGATCATCACAACGAAGCTGCCAGCCTGGCCAACGATGCTCGCCCCGACGCCACGAACTGCAGAGCGTCGCAGTCCGTGGCCTGTTGCCACAAGGTGGAAGCTACCGTCCGGCTGAAAAGGTATCAACTGTTATTCCTTTGGTGATGTTCGCCTAACACTCGCTCGCAACTCGGGAGTCCGCGCAACTCGGATAGCGGATCAACACCATCATCGGTATTTCCGCTCGCTGATGTCGACCTCGCTTCGGAACCAGATGATTTTCAGCGTAGCAGAGGCGATCAGCAGAATGTTTCACGATTCCAGAGCTTAGTTCTGGGGCGGACCTGGTTTCAACGGGCTTATCGCGGTTTCGCTCGGTCCGGGTAACTCGGCGAGTGTTCGAGCGAGTCGATGCGCCAATTCGATGCAGACCTTTGGCCTCAGGTGGACGGAATCATAGAAATCCACATCAGTCGCACTGCCCTCCAAGTCTACATGGTAGATACTCGGCAGGCGAAGTACAGGCGCAAAATACGTCTGCTTTCGACGCGAATAGTCGCTGGCGGCAGGAACCGCGTCTGTGTGCCACCGAGGAAGCGGAAGGTCTACCAGCACAAGTCGATCCCCTGCGTCAGAAATGCGTTTGGCAACGGGCATCAATCTAGCCAGTACATCATCGCTAACTTGAGTCCCTCCTGCAGAGCGCCGCTCGACAAGCGCCCGCTGTTCTGCCGCGCCAGGACTTGGTGCCTGATCCAGTGCAGCCAAATCAATCGCGGGTGGCTGGGATTGACCAAGAATCTCATGCGCCACCGAAGTGCTGACGGTAGTTACCGTTTCCCACGCACGTTGGATAATTATCAGCGGTCGTAAAGCGGCAGCCGCAACGGGCAGTGTCGATCTGGGAATCTTGAGTATTGCGCGATCATGCTCGACTTTCTGGTACAGCCCGTAACGGGTTAGTTCGCTATTGAGGGCTTTGTGCCCGACTCCGTCTTCTGCAAAAAAATCTCCATACCAGAGGCCCACAACGAATGTGTGCTTTTCCGAAGGTGGGAGGACTTCGTAGGCTAGATTCACCACGAGTTCAAAATCCCCAAAGTTGCTGCCCTCGACCGCCATATTGCTGGCGGATATTCCCGGCATTTCGGAAGCGATCGCATTCGGGGAATAATGCTGGAAGTTGGAGGACCCGATCAGAATCACCTGCGGGCCGTTTCGAATCAGTGGGCGTCGATTGTAAACCACTGCGCTTGCGCCAAGTCCGCCGAACACAAGGTCGGAGGCGCGTGATCCGGTGTCCAGCTGTTTGTTGAGGCCGAGCCCGCGGTACGCGGCTGTACCCACGATGACGCCTAGCCCATACAGGATCAGCAGTGAAAGTGCGGATATAGAAACGAAGCGCGGAAGAGCCATAATCAAAAGGCCTGGTAGATGAAGGCTGGTGCAGCGTTCAAGACTACCGCCAGACTGACGACGATGAATCCGCGGACGCCCAGCCAGAGAGCCGCCGCATCCGCCCGCCTCTGAGGCGCAAGCGAGGAGAGGCAGCGCGAGATGGAGGGATCGAGCACGCCGGCAGCAACGCACGTCACGGCCAATGCCACCGTAACTAGCGTCAGCGTCACCACTCGATACGGCAATGAACGACCCGCCAAAACCGGGGTAGCAAACAGTGCCACCGCTGAGGCACTCGCGAGTGTTAGCGCCAAGATCGGAACGGCTATCGCCCGAAGCATGCCTGAGCTTACGGGTACCGTTGTCGGTTGGTTGACCACTTCGGAATCACTCCAACCCAGGATGTCGCGCACGAAGGGAGAGGTAAGCTCCCACAGGTGCCCCAGCAATGCTCCAACGCCAGTCATCAGCACAAAACTCCCGAAGAGGATTGCGAGACCCGTTGGCCGCCCCAGCTCACGGGCCTGCTCCCCATCGATCCAGAACGAAGTGAGTGCGACTGCAAGATAGCTGATTGTTGCGGCGCGTGAGAGCTGGGAGTACCAACGCTGGCCCGAGAGCACCCTGTAGTTATTCTTACCAAAGACCTTCGGTATCAGTATTTGCCATAGCCGATTGACTGTGACGCCCGACCCGAGGAACAGGCCGTAGACGACGTAGATCGACGTAGTACCGTGCCACAGCGCCATCACAAAGAAAGTCACATAAAACGCTATCGCCCCCAAGTAAGGTGTCGAATTCTTTGTGCCCCATCGCGCGCTCAACATTCGCAGCAGGGGATTGAAGAGATAGGTTTTAAACCAATTGGACAAAGTGATGTGCCAACGACTCCAAAGGTCGAGGAAACTTTCTGACCTGAACGGATGGTCGAAGTTCTCTGGCAATACGATTCCCGCCAGGCCCCCGATGCCGATCACGATGTTCATATAGCCGGCAAAGTTCACGAACAAATTGACCAGATACGCGAACGTAAGCAGCGCGAACAGGTAAATTCCAAAAACCATTTTGCCTTGGCCGAGCGCATCGAAAAACAGCGGCTTAGCTATTTCCACAAAATTGCTGGCGGCATTGCCGAAGACCACAACCATCAGGTAGCCGAGCACCACCCGCTTGCAGGCGGTGTTCACCGTCTCCCAACTGATCGGTGGCGGCTTCATCTCGGCTTGAGGTGCAAAATCCTCGTAACGCTGGATTGGACCGGACAGAAGGTTCAGGAAGAAAAATACGTAATTTAGGTAGGCGATAAAGGACGGCCTGGGCAAGCTTTTCTGGGCTACATCGATTACGATATGCAGGATTCTGAACAGAATATACGACAGCCCCACAACGGCGAAGGCGAAGCTGAAGGTCGGGATCGCTGACACAATTTGGTATCGCTTCAGCCAGATAAAGATCGCGACCAGTCCCGTTACTAGGATGCCGAGCGCAAGCGATGATCGTGCGCGCCCGGCGACCGAAATCGCGCCGTAGCCGAGCAATACGAATCCAACCAGCGGCACTAGTTGGAGTGGTGCTTTGACCATGCTGGCAAGGAATGCGGCGTTCAGCCCGAAGATGACCACACGGCGCAGAACTCCGGACGGTGTCAAACGCAGCAAGAGTACGGCCATGAACGCAAATGCGAGAAAAAGTAGGGATGTCAGGTTCATGGTTGAGCTAAGCAGTCCTTCCCGGTACGGTGACGAGCGCATCGCGCAGCGCAACGACCGGCGGGAAGATTGATATTTGTGAGAATGAGCAAAAAGGCATCCCGGAGGCCGACTGTTCTGTCATTTTGCCGCCTGAGATGATGTCTTTTTGATAATGAGGTCGGCCATTTCTCCGACGTTGTTGAGAGCCCGCAACTCAGCGAGCGCGAATTTGATGTTGTAACGCTTCTCAATTGCAACCACAAGGTTGATGTGCGCGAGCGAGTCCCATCCTTCCACGTTGCTGGCGTTGCTTTCCGCCGTCAAGCACAGATCGGGCAAATCGAGAACATCGGAAAAAATGATTTGTAGATCCTGAATGATTTCGGAGCTACGCATATGTGGAGGCCTTTATTCGGATGTGGTTGGTGCGGGGTGTGTAGGACATAACGGGCAGGCTCCAGCAAGACTTGCTACCGTCCTCTGCCTTTGATTCGATCGCAAAACCCAGGGTCTTGTAATGCGCTTCCACCATGGCGTTCTTTGCGGTGCGGAGGTAGGTTCCGGCCAGTCGTTCCGCACCCATTGCCCGGGCGCGTTCTACCAGCACATCGAGCATGGCCAGTTCCATGTCCCGTTTTAGAACCCGACAGCTCATAATCCATAGATCCAAGTGCAGCACTTTGTTCTCGAGACGGCCGATGATCACCGAAATCAGGCCATTGTCTCCAAAAGAATCAGTCAACTTCCCGTAAAGCGCCAGGTGGTTGCCGCGGAGGGAGATTTCCTCGATCTCGGCGAGCGTGTAGCGCCGGGTGGTGAGGTTGAACTGATTGGTCTTGTTGATCAGCTGGGTGATTCGCTCGATATAAACCGGTTTGAACACCTCTATCTCAGCCACCATTTGTAATGAATCCAAGTATTCGCCGTAGCTGGCGAATTTGGATTGCATCACAGCCCTTTCGGCGTTGGCGGTATACGTTTCTGCCCTGGTCAGATCTTCGGCGGAAAGCCCGACCGTTTCGAAATAGTGGCCGGCCTGGAGGATCGAGGGATACAGCGCCACCTCGTTTCCCACGTCCGGAACCGTGACGGAGGGTAGTTGAGCCGAAACAAGATTGCGTTCGGCAGGGTTGTCGTCCACAAAAACAAAGCTGTCGAGCCCTAAATTTAGCTCCTGGGCAACTGCTTGGATATTTTCGTGTTTCGGCTCCCAGTTTGCCTTGAAAGAAGCGAAATCCTCCAGCTTGAGGACACTGTCCGGATGCGTGAACCCTGACCGTGCGATGTCCAGATTGTTCTTGGAACACACCGCCAGCAGCACTCCGCGGTGGCGCAGTGACAGGCAGTATTTCTGAAAAGCAGTGTACGCCTCGGCCACCGCGGTCTCGTTGCCGATCTGAATTCTATCCAGGCCGTCGTCGCCGATCACTCCTCCCCATAACGTGTTATCCAGATCAAGGACCAGGCATTTCTTCGCCCGGCCGAGCATCGACCCGATCATGGCGGCCAGTGATCGGGCAATCGCGAAACTCCCTTCCGGGGTAGTCAGGATTTTGTAGCTGTACCAGCGGGGCCAGTCAAACCAGTGCGCATGCCCGGTTCTGGCAGCAAGAGTGTTCAGATCCTGCAAAAGAAGTTTACGGTTCCGACTGGTTGCTCTTGTGAATTCCAGATTGAGTTCGTTAACAAATCGCGTCTGTCCGCCATAGGCTACCGCATCCAGATTCCCGAGAACCCCCGATGCCGGATGTTCAAAGTTGTTTTGGATCACCTGGCATCCAACGCTCTCGTGGAGGGAGTTCCAAACGGTCTGAAACCGATTTGTCTCGCTGCGAACCAGATTCTGAAAATCGGTTTCGGTGCAGCCTGCGGTTGGGAACTGCTGAATATTCAGCCAGTGAGTATGTATGTAGGCGATATCGGGCCGGAACTCGCGCAGCTTTTCCGGTTCATGGACAGCGTCTTCGTAGTACTTGTTGTATTCGGACTGATAGAACGTCGGCTTGAAGCCGTCCGCAAGCAACAGTACCTCCAGAAGATCGACCACTTCATTGGTCGTGGTCCCACCTAGGACGGCGACTCGAACGGGTTGAAGGTCCCCAGTTGAGTTAAGTTCACGGCAGAACCGCTTGCGCTTTTGGAGGATTTCTTCAACTGGTAGTCGCAAGATCGTCGTTTTATTCATGTTCGCATTCATAATCGCATCTCTACATGCAAGCGCGTGGAACGCAGGTCGTGGGAACCCACGACGGTTGTCTGACACTCCCGGCTAAAGCCGGCGTGAGGCGTAAACGGTCTCACTCTCTAAAATGCGGCCATTGACGGCAGTCGTTCTTGCAAGCGTTCCGCCGCGCGGAGCGGGAATCTTGGGCTTTAAATCACCTGGATGACCGGCGAGAACGCCATTCGCGGTGACAACTGCCCAGAGCAGAAAGACCCAAGCGACCCCCGTCGACCTGAAGCCTGCTTCGGTTATGTTGTAAAAAGTGAAGACAATCACATAGGTGAGGGGCAATGCTCCAAGCTCGGGATTTCGCGGCAAGGCCTGGACTGCATGCAGATAGCCTGTCACGAAAATGAGTACAATTAGGCACACGCCGATCCAGCCGAGGTTCAAGTAAATCTCGATGTAGCCGTCGTGCGCCTCATTAAGAGCCGTCGACACGTTCCACCAGCCTGAAAGAGTGCGCCACACCTTCTGTACATCGGGGCTGATCCAAAAACTCTCGAATCCAGAGCCAACAATCGGATTAGATTGCGCGGGAATCACGGCCGCCCAGATTTCCGTCCGTCCGGTGAGATTTGACTTCCTGCCCAAAGCATGTGCGACGCCTGCATCGCCGCCGGAGAGCATGGCGAGTCCTCCGACGAGAACGATCGCCAAGCCGAGCGCGTGCACGCGGGCCGGCCGGCTTCTCATCGCGGTGAGACTTGTCGCCAGGAAGAGGCCGCCGCCGAGTATAAAGCATGCGACGCAAGTCGCCGAGCCGGCGATCTTCAATAGCGCCACACCGAATGCCAATATGCCGCCCTGAGCCACCAAGCGTCGACCTCGATTGGGCGCGTCCTTGTCGGTAAGGAGCGCGCGCACGCTCCATAACGCACCCAGCGAGATGACCAGCACGACGAGGCCGAGCGAATTTTTATTAGTCGTCACTCCAGTATTCATGGGTTCGCCGTCGGGAGTGTATCCCCGGCCCAGCTCGCCGTAGTACTTAATAAGGAGCACCGAAGCAGGCAGCAATAGAAACCCAACCCGGAAGATAAAGCGTCGAAAAGCTGCGGCTGGCTGTCCATCTGTAGCCATGACCAGGACCATCGCTATGTCGCTGAGCGCCTTTATCCACCGCTTGAACGCAACATCCGAATGATATGACCAAGTAACGCTGATAAGGCAGTACAAGAAATAAATCAGTATTGGCCAGTTTGCAGCGAGAAAAATGCGTACCCGTTTGCCCCGCCAGATCAGGACAGCTATGGCCGCGGCCAAGAGAACCCCAAAGACACGCGCGTCAAGGGGGCTACCATCAAGCTGGACACTCATTCCCTCGGTGGGGGCAACACCTAGCCAAGACGACACAGACCGCGATCCGATGATCCAAAGATAAATGACGGGCAGCCAGAGAGCCTTCGATGTACGGACGGAATTATCTCGATTAAGGTAGAAAAATCCGGCGATTCCGCACGCACAGATTACGCTTGCAAGTGTAGGATTCATTCTAGCGAGGTCGGTCGCGTCGGAGGCTGGAGCGGAAAGTCATCAGGCGTCCACGAAAAGCCGGTGAAGCAATTCCAATGAAAGCAGTCGGTGAATCTCGGTGGTGTAGTTACGATCTCCGTTCAGATGGCCGCGGACGACTGCCTCGACGCCGCGTCGATCCACATAAGGACGCGCCAATGTCCGCGGGTCCAGCAGGATCTCCTGCACATATTTTGCAAGAACCGTGCGATACCACCAGCGAAAGTGAAACAGTTTGTGACGGCCCATCCACAGGCGCTCCATATGGAGCGGCGCAAACGCGCGATCCACTTTCGCGACCCACTGCGGCATGCCGTAATCATAGGCGTACTCGGCCTTGAACGTGAAATCCAAATAAGCGCGATTCAAAGCTCTTGCGACCGGGTTGTAATGCCCCAAGCCTCGGTCCGTGCGCAGGCGGGCTAACGCCGGACTGCCTTCACGAATGAGGCGCATACGCACGTCTTCACCTTGCTCAACTTTCGGCGCGCGAAAAACGGTGCGCACGATTTCATTGTCGAGGTACGGCGAGCGCAGGGTTAGTTGGGTCTGCTCCAGCATCACGACGCCGAAATGATAGGCGGCGGTCTGCGTGAATGCCACCAGGCTCGTGCGATTGCCGCACAGCAGGCTGCGGTAAGTGTCAACACCGCGCGATATTTCCGCAAACATTTCAGGACTGAAGGGTACTGGGGAAGGCAACACGGCTTTGAACATCACCGACTTCCGGATAATTTCGCTGCCGAAGGTGCCGACCATGCGCACCGGCGCGATTTGGCGAGCCATTTCGTTATTCCATAGGTCTACGGAGCGACTGATATCCACGCAGCCGTCGGTCAGGTACAGCGTGCGCTCAGCGTAGTGCGGAAATCGCGAGAGAACTCGCTCATCGTCGGTAACGACTTGGTAGGGCTGGCCGCAGATTTCGGCCACGCGCCGCGCAAGGTACACGTCTTGATTCTCGCGATACATGCTGCCGAAGGTGTAGCATGGCAGGTCGCCGGATGCAGCCTTACGCCAGGCCATTATGATGCGTGTATCGAGGCCGCCCGTTAACGAGACGCCGATGCGTTCCCGGCCGTTGAAATAGCGAGGCAGGCGCGTGGTGAAAGCTTCGCGCAGTTGCTGGTAGTAGCTTTCTTCATCAAGAGGTTCCTGCTGCTCCCATTCGCGTGGCTCGAAGTAGGCGGCTTTCTTCTCTAGCGCGCCTCCGCGAAAACTCCAGGCTGATGCTGCGGGCAATGCGTTAATTCCAGCGAATAGCGTGCGATTTTCCAAGACACAGCCGGAAGTTATGAATTCGCCGACCCCGCGCGAATCCATGCTGCGCAGTTCCGGAAGAATCGCGAGAATCGCTTTGGCTTCTGCGGCAAAGTAAAATGCGTCCTTAGCTTCGTGGAAGCATAATCGCTGCAGGCCAAAACGATCGTTGAAGAGTGTCGCCGTGCCGCGAGCGAGGTCGGCAACGACACCGTGGAAGCGGCCATTCAGATTTTTGAAAAAGTCGGCATCCTCTTCATATCTATGCACCAGATAAGAAGGCCCATGGAATTCGCAGTCGTGACCTCGCGTCTTGAGATCGCGAGCGGTGCCGGGTTCAGGATAGTCTTCTCCCGCAAAAATAATAGCAACGTCACCGCGTTCATTCCGGATGGGCATTGCATCGGAAAAAGTATCCTTTCGTGCCGTCCACCCGACGTATAACCCCAGCGCCTCGTCGATATAGCTTCCGGTGACATAGAAAGACTCGTGGCGAAGAGTCTCGAGCATCCGCATAAGCTGCGGTTCCGCCCAAGCCCGGGGCATTTTGGTTATCAGTCCAGCGATTCCTGGCATGTCAGCTCAGTCCCGGAGAGCTCGAGTTATTGATGTGTTTGTTGTGGAGGTTCAATGCTGTATCGATTAGAGTTTGGAGCCGGCGGGAGGAATTGAACGCTCCATCTGCCGAGTACGATTCGGCCGCTCTGACGTTGAGCTACACCGGCTTTGGGTAAAATTGTTTACTTCCGTGCGCAATCTCACTAAAAGAGTGATTGCTCTGTGGGGAAGGATTCCTAGGAGGCCCCGGTGCAGCTTCAATTTTAGGCTAACCGACCCCTTCGCTGTCAATGGGACATAAAAGCGCGGTACCAAAATCTCGCCGAATCCGTTGCGAATCTTGAATTCGCGCAGTGGCGTGTGCTGCTTATTGCCATAATTAAACATCCCATAAGTCAGGTAGGAAATTTTCTTTTCTTCGCACAGAGCTACCGCTTTGGCAATCAGCGCGTTGGCAGGCCTCTTGTCGTTGTGACTGGTTTTGGGGAGGAACGTCAAGATGGACGCTATGTCTCCGCGATAAACCAGCTTCAGCACGCCGATCAATTCTTTTCCAAAATACGTGCAGATGTAATCGCTGCGATCCAGATAATCGACCTGGTCTCGTGCCACCTGCTCGAGAGTCTTGCCGTAGTGCGTGAAAGCTTTTCCCTGCCGCAGGCTTGATTCGTTATTCAGTTCGAAGAGGTCCTGCACTAGGGCCGAGTCAAGTTTTTTCACTTCGACAACGACGCCGCGTTTTTCCGATCTGCGGACGTTCTTGCGCGTTTCTTGAGGCAAGCTGTCCCACCAATCTTTGAAACTGACGACACGGGCTGCCGCAATACTGTCCCATTCGAACGCATAGGGATATTTAGGCTCGGTGGCGGGTAACTTTTGCGAAAATGTGAAAAGATCAGCCCGGAGACCGTCTCTTTCTTGGGCTTTCAGCGTTTTGACACACAGGGCGGGATCCTCGACTTCAGCTTCCAGCCACTGTTCATTGTTGACGTAAGCGACCCGTAGCCATTTTCCCCTGACGACAATGTGCTTGCCGCCCACATTCACAGCCGGTGCGCTGAACCATCTGCCTTTGTAGGCGATCTCGATAATCTCAGTCGGCATTCTTGGCCTCGCCAGCAGATGCCGCGTTCGTTCCGGAATCTAACAGCATAGACAGCGAGTCCTCTATGATATTGAATTTACTGGACGAAATCGGCGTTGCATGACGAGCTTCAAACGCTTCATTTGATCGCTTCGGCGGATTGCCATTAGTTCTGGCGGAATCGTTCTCTCGACACCGCGAATTGAATTCCACATATAGGAAGCGAGAACCAGAAGGCCGCCGATCAAGTAAGGTTTGTGTGCCATCTGATAAACACTCCGGAATATCTCCCACAGGGGGTGATTGCCCAGGAGATAATCTTTGCGGCCCATGTATATTCTTCCGCGAAACCCGGTGTGTAACGCACCACCCTGGCTGCGATGGTGCACGAAACTCTTTTCGACAAACGTTCGGGTTTCCCAGCCCTTCGCGCGTGCGCTCAAAACGGCGATCAGATCGATCCCGCCCGATCGTATGGCTGCGTAGCCACCGATGTCTTCAAAGCACTCCCGCCGGAACATTTGACACATTCCCGACACATGCTCGATGCCGACGAACTCATAATTGTAGCTCAAATTCCCTTCGCGAAAGGCTGTGCCACCCACTCCGAGCTTGCGGTTCTCTGCGAACCGATCCATGAGGAACGCAAAATAGTCCGGATCGAAGGAAACGTCGGCGTCGAGATTGCCGATGACGTCGTAGTGCAATTCACCCAATTGCTTTTGGCCGGCGCTAACGGCTATGGCCTTCCCGGCGAAATTCCGCTCCCGGCGCTCGGGCATCTGTACCAGTTCAATCCACGGGTTATTCGCGGCGTACTTTCTGACGATGTCGTCGGTGCCGTCTGTTGAACCATCGTTGACAATTACCCATTTTACGGGCCGCACGGTCTGAGAAACAACGGACTTGAGGGTCAGCTCGATATAGGCTGCCTCATTTCGTGCCGGAGTAATGAGAACGTAGCTGGGTGAGGATTGCATGATGGAACGAATGATCTTAAATCGCGCGAGTCAAAAACGCTTCACGGCTGTGACCGAATTGAATAGACACGGGCCGTGGGCCGGGCCTTCCGTGCTTACGGCCCGAACTCAATCGACGAAGCATAAGTCTGGCCGGCGCGAGAGCTCTACTGAGACGCGCAATCGAATCGTATTGTTAGTCGTGCGGTCGAGCTGGTAATGGTACTCGTAGCCATTACGTAGGCTCCCGCCCAAAACTTCGCTTCCGCGAAGGCTCTAAATCAAGAAACGCCCCTTAGATTTGGAAAGACATTCCTAGCGAAGGGCACCGACGGCGGCAAACTCTTGAATCTTCTGAACGACTCGTGCCTGCGCCGCGGCTTGAAGTTGCGGATACATGGGAAGCGAGAGGATTTCCAGAGCGATTTTTTCGGTGACCGGGAAGTCACCATTCTTGAAACCAAACCCTTCGTAGGCCTTCTGCAAGTGAAGAGGAATCGGATAGTGAATGCCGGTATCGATCTTGGCGTCGGCGAGATGCTTCTGCAGCCCATCGCGATCCGCTACACGGACAACGTACAAGTGATGCACCGGACGCGACCATGCTGGGCGGTGAGGAGCGACGACACCTTCGACGGACGACAGCATCTGGTCGTAACGGTCCGCCGCTTCCTGGCGCATCTGGTTCCAATCCGCCAGGTGACGAAGCTTCACGCTCAGCAGTCCAGCTTGCAATGAATCCAGGCGGCCGTTGTAACCTTCGATACTGTGGTAGTACTTTTTTAGTTGGCCATGATCGCGCAACATGCGCATCTTGCGCGCCATCTCTTCGCTGTTGGTCGTGACGGCGCCGGCTTCTCCGCAGGCGCCAAGATTCTTGCCGGGATAAAAACTAAAGGCCGCAGCGTGGCCCATCGAACCGGCTTTTCTCCAACGATTCTCTTTCTGGGAAAAATATTCGGCGCCATGGGCCTGGCAGGCGTCTTCCACGACAATCAGGTTATAGCGTCGCGCGAGCTCCAGGATGGGATCCATGTCTGCGCATTGCCCGTAGATGTGCACCGGCACAATGGCGGTGACCGGCGCGCGAAATTTCCTGTGGTACGGCTTTCCCGTCTCGCGGTCGACGTAGCATTCCCGTTCGAGATATTCCCGCAGGTTCGCAACGTCCATTGAATACGTCTGCTCGTCTATATCGACAAAATCAGGTCGCGCACCCGCCTGACTGATCGCTTCGGTCGTGGCGATGAAGGTGTGCGGGACCGTAACGACGATGTCGCCAGGCTGCACTCCTGCGGCCATTAACGCAAATCGAACGGCGTCGGTGCCGTTCGCGACGCCAACGCAGTACTTCGCATCACAAAATGCGGCGAACTCGGTTTCGAAACTCTCGACCATGGGGCCGCCCACAAAACCAGCATTGCGCAGAACTTTCTGAAATACAGCAGTGAGCTCGGACTCAAGCTCCTGGTGCGGTGTGATCAAGTCCAAGAACGGAATTTTTTCGGTAAGGGACATTATGCGATCCTCGTCTCTTCGGTAATGTAGCGCAACAGCTTGGCGGGATTTCCTGCGACCACGGCGTTCGCCGGCACGTCTTTGGTTACAACGCTTCCTGCGCCGACAATCGCGTTTTCGCCGATCGTAACGTTCGCCAGAATCGTTGAACCGGATCCAATGGATGCGCCTTTTCTTACGACAGTCCTTTCGACCTTCCAGTCTGCCTCTGTCTGCAATTGGCCGTCCGCGGCGGTCGCGCGCGGATAGGAATCGTTGATGAAAGTCACGTTATGGCCGAGGAAGACGCCGTCTTCGATCGTGACACCTTCACAGATAAACGTGTGACTGGAAACCTTGCAATTGTTGCCGACCGTGGCGTTCTTTTGAATCTCGACAAACGCACCAATCTTGGTGTCGTCACCCACAGTGCATCCGTACATGTTGATGAATTTTGACAGGCGTACGTTTTTCCCGAGCTTCACATCGGGCGCGATCGATACGAATTCGTTCATAGCTGTACGACTTTGCCTTTCTGCTGAAGCGACAGATCCGCCGCTTCGAGCATGCGCACGACGTGCAGGCCGGCCACTCCGTCGTTGAATGGCGTCTTGTCGTTCATGATGCAGTCAACGAAGTACGCCGCTTCGACCTTCAGCGCTTCCACTTGTTCTACGCGCGGAGCCCACATATCTCCGGTACGATAGCTGACCAGCGTTTGATAGACGGCTTCACCGCTTGTCATCTGCACGCCTTTGTCGTATACCTTCAGCTTTTCGTCGGCTTCGAGGTCGTTCCAAACCAGCATCTTCTTTTCGCCACCGATCAATGTGGTGCGCACTTTCACAGGCGAAAGCCAGTTGACGTTGATGTGACCGATCATGTTGCCCGGGTAATAAAGCGTCATGAACGCAATGTCTGCGACGCCATTGAGATGGCGCTCACCCGTCGCCACCACTGCTTCCGGTTTTTCCTTGATCAAATAGTCCATGATCGAAAGATCGTGCGGCGCCAGATCCCACAGCACATTCACGTCGTGCTGGAACAGGCCCAGATTCACGCGCGTCGAATCGTAGTAGTACAAATCACCGAGCGTGCCGTCGTCGATCATTTCCTTCATACGCTTCACCGCGCCAGTGAACAAGAAGGTATGGTCGACCATGATCTTCAGATGCTTGCGCTCCGCCAGCTCGATCAATTCCTCGCCTTGCGCTGTGGTGCAGGTAAAGGGTTTCTCGACAAATACATGTTTGCCATTTTCGAGAGCGATTTTGGCAAGCTCGAAGTGCGTCCACACCGGCGTGACTACGGCCACGGCATCAATATCGGGTGAGGTCAATAATTCCTGGCAGTCTTTCGTCGTGTGCATGCCAGGAAAGGCGTGGCGCACCCGGTCGAGTGATTTTTGGCTCTGGTCACAAACAGCGACGACGCGTGAGCGGTCCTGTCCATGAAAGTTCCGCACGATGTTCGGTCCCCAGTACCCGTAACCGATCACGCCGACCCTGAGCACGCTATCGGAAGAGTTATTGGGGATGGGAACCTTCGATTGAGAGTCGATGCTTAGGCTAATCGCCATTTTTCTCCACCTTGAGAGGTAATGCTTGGAAAAGACGCAGCTGCAACACTTGGGGAGCCGGTCCAGCCCGCGGCCTAACGCTTACATGGCTCTAGTTGCTGACCATGACGTCTGACATCGACGCCGCGACGCACGCCAGAACCACTACGGGCTTGACTGGTTTAGTAGGCGCCATCGCCAGAAAGAACAGCGCGGGGCGTTTGTAGCAGGATCTTCACGTCCAGCATCGGGGACCACATTCTCGAATACTGCAGGTCCAGACGAACCATCTCGTCAAACGTCGTCTTGCTTCGGCCGTGCACTTGCCAGAGGCCGGTGATACCAGGCCGCGATTCGAGCAGGCGCCGACGATGCCAAATGTCGTAGGTCTCAATCTCGTACGGAATCGGAGGACGAGGTCCAACCAGGGACATCTGGCCCTCCAGAACGTTCCAGAACTGGGGAATTTCATCCAGACTGGTACGTCGCATGATCTTGCCGATCCACGTGACGCGCGGATCGTTGGTGATTTTGTAGGTTACCTTTGTGTCTGGATTGCTTCCCGACGGGGTGGCTTTGCCGGCGATGAACTTCTTGACGTATTCCTTGTGGATCGCAACGTCCGTCGAAACGTGCATCGAGCGAAACTTCAGAAACTCGAAAGGAACCCCGTACCTGCCAACGCGCTGCTGGCGGAAAAACACTGGACCCTTGGAGGTCAGTTTCACCGCAGCGGCCAGCAGCAAAAACACAGGCGACAAGAGAACCAGAGCAACGGCCGCACCTAAAACGTCCATCACCCGTTTTAGCAAAAGGGACAACTTTTTCTTTTTCTCGACTTCAAAGAGATCCGGGTAGAATTCGGCGTCCACGGGTTTTGCCGTGCCGTTGCCGTTCCAGCCGTCCGGGAACGAGTAAAAGGAAATTTGAAAGCTGCCGAGTTGGCTGGCTCGAAACGCCCGCTGCAGTTCCGCAGTCATCTTCGCTTCGATGATCTTCACGGCTGTGCTGACTTCGCATTCTCCAAACTCAGTGAAAATCACGCCGAAAACAGCGCTGGTTTCAAACCATCCAGCCAAGTCTGTTTCGCGGACGCTCGCTCCGAGCACGACGGCAATCTGTTCGAGCAGCGCATCGGTCTTCTTGTTCTTCGGACCCTTGCCGTCAATGAGCATCAGCACGAAGTGTTTGCGCGAGCGCTCGGAACGCTTGCGTTCCCGGCTCAGCATTCTGCGGAAATGTTCTTCGGAAAGGAAGGCTCCCAGCGCCGTCGAGCCATTCGCAAACGCAACAGCTGGTTTCTTCGCTTCCGGTTCGATTCTGGATCGTACGTTCGATGCGTCACTCACGAGAGGTCCTCTTTGGCCAATGGTTACGGCAGCCGTGCGTTTCGCGCAGTATCGTTTCGTTCAACTCAAACAGAGGCGAGCACCTGTTGGTCTTGCGGATTCGACTTCTCTGGCTGACGAAGCCTAGTCGGGCTAATGGCTGTGATTAGGGCTGAATCGATTTCGACCGCCACGGAGCGTTGTAGCAGCGTGACCGATAGCACAAGGCGATGACTGCGCTTTACGTCGATCAAGATTCCTTCCAGCCCAAGCAAAGGACCGGATTCGATTCTGACGCGATCACCCGCCGCCAAGAATGGCCACGGTTGATGCGGCACACCTGCTGTGACCAGTGTTTGTATGGATCGGATTTCAGCTTCGTCGACAGCAATAGGGCCATTGTTGAATCCAACAATCTGGATAACGCCTGGCGTCTTCAATATGGGAAGCCGGTCCTGCGGATTGAAGCGGCAGAACAGATATCCCGGGAAGAGCGGCGTGTTGACTTCCTTGATTCGATCGGACCAGCGCTTTCTCAACTTGTAGAGGGGCAGAAACTTTTCGTAACCCTGTCCGTTGAGCTGCTGGGCGACGCTGGCTTCCTGCCTGGTGCGCACTTGCAGTGCAAACCAAGGAAAAACGTCGCAGCTCTGGCGCTTGAAGTCGCTGGCGTCAGATTCGAGTTTTAGGTGTTCGGTCATGGTTCAGATACGCTACCGCCATGAGAGTCACATGCGGACTCTCACACTCATGGCATGGTTTTGCACGACTGTTGCCACTGCGCCGAAGTGTCGCTAAAATCCTAAATCTATGAACCAGAACGCCTTAAATGTGGTAATCCGCTCGGACCTGCAAGAACCAGGAGCCTTGAGTCGTAATTCTATGAACATTGCTATCCCAGAGTTGCAATTGTTTTCCTTGCCGTAAGGTGCTCAAAACAAGAGCATTATAAAATTCAACCACAACCTCGACGGCTTTCGCTAATTTTCGACTCGTTCTCGCCCGCGTCTTTTTCCCTACAAATGCATTCACGACTGAGCGGGGTTAGGGTCAGCAGCGTGCCCATAGCCGTATCCGTATCCGTAACTCGATGAATAATAAGCCCCATAGGCATGATGCGGACCTACCGCATTCAGCACTACACCTACGATGTTACGTCCCTGCAGCTCCTGGCAGGCTCTTTGTGCTGTTTCGACAGGTGTTTGTCCAGCCCGTATGACCAGCAGCGCGCCATCGACCAAATCCGCGAGCAGGCTCGAATCCGCCACGGGGAGAAGTGGGGCCGAATCCAGGATTACCCAATCGAAAACAGGCATCACACGATCCAGTAAAGCTTTCATGCGGCCGTTCGAAAGCAGTTCGCTCGGATTCGTGACAGCGTTCCCTCCGGGAATGAAACACAGGTTTCCTTCGAGGCCATGCTGAATGATCGCGAGCTCATCCACTTCGCCCCTCAGATAATCGGTCAAACCAGGCGACGCAGGAGCCCCCAGTGGCACATGCAAACGAGAGCAGCGCAAGTCAGCATCGATAATGAGCGCTCGACGATCCGGTTGGCGCACGATCGCCTGAGCAAGATTATTGGTCACAAACGTCTTCCCCTCGGCCGGTACGGAGCTCGTGACTAGCAGCGTGCGCAGTTGCTGTGAACTCCGCATTTGGTACAGGCGCGAACGCAGAGTGCGAAATTGCTCCGAACCGTGCGCCGTCAAGGCCGAATTGATAAAAACGTTCACGTTTGGATCCAAATGCCATTGTGGATGCGCGCAATGCTTTCGCAGGTCATCGAATCGCAGATAGCCGGCGGAATGCGAAATCAGCTCTTCGGTTGGAAGAGATCGCCCTCCTTCGCCATCCGGCGCGGCGATGGTCGAAATCGCTGGGCTAGCGGCTGGCGCGGCCGTCAACACACCGGCACTCGTCGCTTGCACGGCTGACCTTTCTTGTTCGGCTTTTTTTAGAGCTTCGTGAATGCGACTCATGATTTCCTTTCGCGCAGGGAAGAAGAAGGTACGATATTGGCCTCGCGTAACCGGCCGAGCAATTCATCGAGATTTTGCAGTAGGGCCTGTGTGTCGAGAGTCTGGTTGGGAGCGTTCGAGTTATGAGCTGCTAAGATCGGCTCAATTTCATCGAGCTGGAATTCGCGTGCCACTTCTTCCACCAAGTGAGCCGGAACGGGACGCAAGTGGTCCACGTATGCGTTAATCAGCGCATGCTCACATAGCAAGTTCACAACACGGGGAATGCCGCGTGAATATAGATTGACGGTTTCAATCGCTTCCTTGGAGAAAATGGGCTCGCTATTGGCTCCCGCGATGCGCAATCGTTCCGCGATATACCCGTAGGTTTCTTCCAAGGTGAGCGGTGAGGTGCGGCACCGCAGCGTAATTCGCTGGCGAAGCTGGCGGAGTTGAGGAAGCTTCAGTTTCTCTTCGAGTTCCGGCTGGCCCGTCAGCACGATCTGCAATAATTTTTCTGTTGATGTCTCAAGGTTCGTAAGCAGGCGAATTTCTTCCAATACCTGCAGGGAGAGATTCTGCGCTTCATCAACAATCAAGACCGCCGTCTCGCCTGCGCGATATCTCTCCAGCAGCCAGTGATTTAACTTCAGAAGGACTTGGCTCTTATGACGCGATTCGACCGGAATCTCGAAGTCGGCCATCATGAAATCGAACAGCTGACTGACATTGACCTGAGAATTGAAGACAAACGCCGTCTTGACGCGCTGCCCGTGCAGCCAATCCAGTAACCGGTTGAGCAGCGTTGTCTTCCCGGTGCCCACTTCGCCAGTCAACAGGATGAACCCTTTACGGTTCTGTATGCCGTACGTGAGGCCGGCCAGCGCTTCCTGAATCTGCTTGGTCAGAAACAAATAGCGCGGATCCGGATTGACGTTAAACGGGCTTTCCCGTAATCCAAAGAATTTCTGGTACATGATTGCTTAAGCCCTCGCCTCGACTTCTATTCCCGCATTCGCAGGCTTCCTTCCCTTCTTCTCCGACGCAGGCTCGATCTCGGGCACCATCGCCAGCACTGGCAGATGCAATGCAAATTCCACGTCACGCTCCGTCTTGACCGAGGTGTCCTTCATCTCCAAAAGGAAGGCAAGGCCCAGGCCGAGCCCTAGTCCTCCGCCCAGTCCGCCGAGGACAAATAGTGGGCGATTCGGGAAGGATGGCTTGTCCGGAAAATTGGCAGGATCCAGAACGCTGAATTGTTCGCCTTCTTGTTTGCGCTCCAGATTCACGGCCATTTCCGAGTTGTCGCGTTTTTTCTGCAACTCGTTGAAGGAATCCGACGCCGTCTGATATCCGCGAGTCAGTTCCTTGTACTGCTCTTCCACCGCGGGACTGGCCTGCACACGCTCCTGGTACAGGTTGATCTGTTTGCGGATTTGCTCCTGTTCTTTTGTTTTCGCCGCGATCATTACGTCATCGCTGTGGACTTGGGCTCGGAGCAGCTGGATCTGGGACGGCTCGATCGACGTCTTCGGGCCCTTGTTGCCTCCCGCTGCGTTGTTCGGTCCTTCACTGTCTGCGATTTTCTTCTGCAGGACGGCGATGTCATGCTTCGCCCTTATCACGTCCGGGTGATCTTCCGTATAGACGGACTGCAGGTTCGTCAGACGCGTCTGCAAAGCGACAAGCTGTTGTTCGAGTGTCTCGGGATTCTGTCCGGTTTGTGATGCCTGCCAGGAGGCGAGCTGCTGAGAAAGCTGTGACTCAGAGAAGGTCTTGTCTTGTTGCGCGCGTGCCAGAGCCTGCGTCGAAGCATCCAGTTGCGATGCGAGCCCAGTCAGCATATTCAGGTTGGTCGGTTTGTCTTCCGGCAGTTCGCCGAGGTGACCGCGCTTGAAATCGGCGAGTTTAGCGTCCTGCTCGTCCAAACTCGCCTTGGCGCTCGCCAGCTCTTGCGCCAGGAATTGCGTCGTTACTTCGGAGTGCTCTTGTCGCAGGCGAAGATTCTGCTCGATGAACAAGGAAGTGACGGCCGTGCAAACTTCCTGTGCGTTGCGGGCATTATCGAGCGTCACGGCAATGTAGAATCCAGGCAATTGTTGGGTACGCGTCTCCGTCATCGGCGCAATCGGTGTCACTTCGATTGCCTTCTGTAGCCGCGCGACCAGTTCATCCATGGACTTGCGGTTCACGTCCTGCGGATACAAATTGAACTGTCGGATGATGGGTTCGAGCCGAGACCGGCTCAGGATCTGCTGTTGCATGCTGGAAAGCCGCTGGTTGATGTCGGAAGTATCCAAGGAATCTACGATCTTGTTAGAGACCGTCGGCTGTTCAATCAAAACGAGAGTCTGCGACCTGAACCTTTCGGGCAGCACTCGCGAAACAGCATAAGCGAGCGGCGGTCCCACCAGCGCCAGCACAACGATCAAAACCCAACGGCGGTGAAGCATCGCCATATAGTCTGCAGCAGTCAATTCGCGCTCGTTCATTCCACCCTCATTCGCCAGATTCCGGCGAGGTCGCCATCTCTTAAAATGCTATCGGCTGCTTATGCAGGTTCATGCCAAACGCGATTTGATTGCGAATCACGTCGGCGGAACAGCCGCTACCAACACAGCCGTTTGTATTGTTCGTCTGATATTGCAACTGATAATTCGCGAAGAAATCCAGCAAGCGGCCGACGGGATGCGTCACACTCACACCTGTGAACCAGTAACTATAGGTTTGTCCCGTTGCGGTGGTCCCTACCGCAAATCCGGTGTTGCGCGAGTATCCCGCATTCCATGCCAGGTTGAACGTTCGCGTGACCTGTTCGCTGACGGACCCAGTAGCAATGTCGGTTTCCGCGCCCGCCAATAGGCCCGAGCCTCCGGTAACGCCGTGATTGTAATTGGCGCTGATCAAGGCGCGACGGAGCTGATACGTCAAGGATGAATTTAGTGCCCAGAATAAACTCGATGTAGAAGTGGTTGTAGGACTCGATGTTGGCGTGGAACCGGTGATCGGGCTTGTCGACGACACAAACTGCGGACCGACGGCGATTTGGAATGCGAGACGCCCGGTGACGCGCCGACCGTAGACGCCTTGGATCGTATTCGCGTTGATGGATTGATTTTCATTGCTGTAGCGAATCGCATTGAACAGATAGGAAACCGCGATCGTGTCCTTCCGCGTCAGTTGATAGTTGTAACCAGCCTGAAAACTCGCGTCGCCGTAATCCGCAAGTCCATCCTCGGAATAGTGCAGCAGCGCGTAGCTTCCTAAGACAGTAAACGAGGTTCTCGCCGTCAGCCGGTAGTCGTACTCGACAGCCGTTGAGCTGGAAAGGCTTTGACCTCGCGGCGTCAGCAGCGATTGACCGGGAGTGAAGCCGGGTCCGAGGTTGATGCCGCCGCTGCCAGGCAAAGTCGCACCCGCAGTTCCGCTGAACCCAAACGAAGATTCCGGGAGATAGGCAAGCTGCTCGAACACCGAAAATGTCGAGCGGCGAAATGACAATTTTTCTTTCAACCCTAATTGCTGAATGATTCCATTTTCCACATCGCCGCCATTTGAAAACATCCCGCCGCCGGTATAGCTCAACATTAAGTCCGAGAGTCCGGAGACGCGGTGTATATCCACTCCTGCGGTTAGGGTCGTCCAGGTCGACCAATCACCGCTGCCCGTGGAATAGTCTGGGTTCGAATCCACATTTGCCAGCAAAGAAGCTCGGGGCTGCCAGTAGCTATGCGTCAGCGGAATCGTCCCGAGCGATAGGTCCTCGACGCCGGTGAGAGAACGAGTGTCGGGAGTCAATTGTTGCGAATTGCCTGTTTCACCCGCGTCCCCATTGTCAGTTGCGCCAGCGAGCGGCGACCGGATGGCCGGGATCGGAGTCGTTGGTTGCTCTTGCTGGCTGTTGGTGGGCTGCTGCTGCGCGGGCGTAGGTATCCCGCCGAGCGCAACCGCTCCGATCACCGCCAGCGAAATGGATATGATTATGCGAATCATTTTGACTACGGCACCACAATCGTGTCGCCAGCCTTCAGCTGGATGTCCTGCTCGGAATTTTTGCCGTTGATCGCTTCTTTGTAGTTGAAGGGATATTTCACTTTTTTGCCGTTCTCGTTGCGCAGTACATAAATACTTTTCATTTTCGCAAAAGCGGTAAAACCGCCGGCGCTGGAGAGCCCTTGCATTACCGTCATTCCGGGCAGCATCGGAAACGCTCCCGGTCGCGTGACTTCTCCGAGAATATAGACCCGCTGGCTGTTGATTGTGGTGACGATCACCGTTACCTGTGGACTGGTCACATATTTCTTCAGACTTTCTGTGATCTCTGCTGCAAGTTGCGACGGTGTCAGCCCGGCCGCCTGCACGTCATTCAGCAGCGGTAGCGAAATCTTGCCGTCCGGCCTGACCGGCACGACGCGAGAGACTTCCGGCTCCTTCCATACGCTTATATCGAGCACGTCCTGGTCGCCAATTACATAATTTGGATCCGTCGTCGCAGGCTTCTTAGAGCTGGCGTCTTCGGCCGAAATCGCTGGAACCGCTGGCTGCGCGGGCTTCTTCGGGCTCGAATCATCCTGCGCCCGTGCTGGTATCGCAGACACTGCGAGCCAGAGAACCGCCAATAGTTGCAATCGTCTGAACATCTAGTCTCCTGCGTTGCTATCCGAGTTCGGAATCCAGCACGCCGATTTGTTTCAATTTATAAAGCAGCGATTTGTAGCTAATCTGCAGTTCCTGCGCGGCGCGCTTGCGATTCCAGCGAGTGTGCGCGAGTGCCTTTAAGATCAATTCTCGCTCCGCGTCACGTGACGCCGCCCGCGACGCTGCTTTCAGCGAATAACCGCGAGACGCCGGAACGTCCATCCGAGGTTCCGCGGGTGCCAGGGTTAGCTCTGACACCGCGATCTGCTCATCGCCGAGCGCGATAATTTTTTTCACCACATTTTCCAACTCGCGAATATTCCCCGGCCAGGAATGTTCCATCAACATGCGCACCGTCCGCGGGCTCAGCGAGGGACGCGGGCGTCCAAATTGCGCGGCGTACCTGCCCAAAAAAGATTCAACGAGAAGCGGAATATCCTCCCGGCGATCTCGCAATGCCGGCAGGCGCAAACAGACGCCATTAATCCGGTAGTAGAGTTCGGCGCGAAAACGGCCTGCACGCATTTCGTCGTCCAGGTTCCGGCTGGTCGTCGAAATCACCCGCGCCTCTAGCGTTCCCCGTCTCGAGTCGCCATGACCGTCGGGTAGCGCGTATAGCAGGTTGCGCTGGCACGCGGAATCGAGTTCGCTGATCTCATCGAAAACTATGCTGCCCGCGGATCCAAGCCCGGATTCCCCATCGCGGCCCGCATCGAGCCGAATTTCGCTGGAAAGCTCGGCCGGATTCATTGCGGCGCAGGAGACCGCCACAAGCGGTTCGTCGGAGCGCGCGGACAGCTGATGAACTCGTCGCGCGAACATAGCTTTACCCGTGCCGCTTTCGCCCACGAAGAGAACCGGGATACTGGTAGGTGCAATCTCAGCGACGACGTTTTCGAGCGTTTGCATCGCCGGGCAGATTCCCGTGACAAAACCCCAATCCTCGCTCACCAGTACACCCTCGGTCCCGTTGGTATTCATCGGTTCATAGCCTTCGCCCATTCAGTTTTCGTTACTTCGCCGCCCGGGCCGATAGTACTCCCGGGTGCTAAGCCAAGACTGCAATGTGCTTGCCACGGATACGCCCCCTGTTTCTATTGCATATCGTTCATTTAAGTTCTTTATTTAGAGCACATAAAAGAATGTCGGCGTGTTTGCGCCTCACGGGCCGGCAGTTTCTCAGTTGTGGAAATCCCTGCAATGTTCCATGAATGGGCAAAATACTTTCCCTTTGATCCCTTCTACTGAGAGTTTCTGCTGCAACGGAGATTAAAGGGATCGGCCTATAGTGAAAATACGCATAAACGTCTTGTTATCAGTACGCTATGGCAATATCGTATTCTGTAAGATCTAGCCCGTGACCTCGACCCTTGCGCAGTTTCGACCGGGAAATCTGCGTGAATGCCTTCGCCCTAGCCGACGGGACCTTAAGTCGCTTGTCTCTATTGGTTTGTAGTAGTTTCATATCTGACAACCCCGAATCTCTGACGACTCTGGATTGCTCCGGCTCAAAGGTGTAGGATTTCATGGTCCCGGGGAATGCTTAAGAGCGTAGGTGCGATGAACCTCACCACACAACAACGTTGTATTTGGTCTGCCGCACTCGTTGCGGCAACGATCCTAGCCGGATGTACGCGAGACCCCAACGTTGTGAAGCAGAAGCACTTCACAAAAGGTGAATCCTATTTTCAACGTGGTCAATACCGCGAAGCCGCCATCGAGTTTCAGAACGCAATCCAAATCGATTCCAGATTCTCCCAAGCGCACTACGAACTCGCGCAGACTTACTTAAAGCAGGCCGACTGGTTGCACGCATATCAGGAGCTAATGAGGACCGTTGAAATTAGCCCCGACAATCTGAAAGCCCAGCTGGATTTGGCTGACTTATTACTAGCGGCGGGCAAGATTCCTGAAGCCCGAAACCACGCCGAAATCGTGCTGCAGAGCGAACCGCAAAATGCTCAAGCGCAGACCATCGTATCCCGCGCGGACGCCGCGCAGGGTAATCTCGCGAGCGCCTTGAGTGAAGCGCAAAAAGCGGTCCAGATGGATCCGAGTCGCCCGGAAACTTTTCTGAATCTTGCAGTCATTCAGGAAAAGTCCAAGGATGAAAACGGCGCCGAGCAAAGTTATCTGAAAGCCGTTTCCCTGAACCCGAAATCCTTACCCGCTCTGCTCTCCCTGGGAACGTTCTATCAGCGCCAGAAGCGCTGGTCGGATGCGGAAAAGCAGTTTCAAGCCGCGCTCGCTGTGGATCCCACAAGCCCCTCGCCTCGTGCGTCTTTGGCAGCGCTATACATGAGCGAAGGAAAAATGGACGCCGCGGAGAAGGTTCTGCAAGATGCCAAGAGCGCTCTCGCGGACAACCCCGCGGGTTACCGAATGCTCGCCGAATTCTATTTGGGTGAGAAGCAGTGGGACAAAGCGCTCGTGGAACTTGGCTCACTTGTCTCCGCGCATCCCAAAGACCCTGTCGTCGGCAAAATGTACGCTGAACTCCTGTTCCGGCAAAATCGCCTGGATGACGCGACAAAGGTCACCGATGCGCTGCTGAAGAATTCGCCATCTGATCCGGGAGCGATGACGCTGCGCGGCCAGATTTTGCTCCGTCAGGGAAAAGCCACGGACGCCGTTCATGTTCTGGAGCAGGTCGTGAAGAATTCTCCGGACAACGCAATGGCTCATTTTCAACTAGGCCTGGCGTACGCCGCGACCCAAAATCTCGGCCAAGCCGAATCCGAGTGGCGACAGGCTTCCAAGCTCCAACCTGGGATGGCGGAACCTCTACGTGCGCTCGCTTCCGTCGCCATGCGTCGGGGAGACGAACCGCTCCTCGAAGAGACCGGCGGAAAGCTCATGATGCTCGAGCCGCGCTCTCCGGAAGGCTACATCCTGCATGGTCAGGCGCTCCTGATGAAGAAAGATCAGGCAGGCGCCGAAGCTGACCTGAAAAGAGCGATCAGTGTGGCTCCTGACAGTGCCGCCGGCTACGCGCGGATGGGTGATCTGCGCGCCGCTCAAAAGAAATTCGATGAAGCTCAGAAATACTATTCCGAAGCGTTGCAGCGAAACCCGTCCGCCCTCGACGCGCTCACCGGCCTGGTGAATATTGATATCGCACAGAAACAGCTGCCGAATGCCTTGCGAGTCGTGCAGGATCAGATTGCGAAAGTCCCCGATAGCAGCGGCTTCTATGTGTTGCTCGGTCAAATCGAGCTGCGTAGCCAGGATTCCGCCAAAGCCGAGCAGGCCTTCCAGAAAGCTACCGATCTTGACAGGAACAACGTCAACGCATTCCTGCTGCTTTCGAGCGTACAGATTTCCCGCGGCTCCGTGGACCAGGCGATCGCCGGCTACAACAGCGCTCTGCAATCCAATCCTCGCGACATCCGAATCTACGTCGCGCTCGGTAGCTTGCTGGAAACACGCAATCAATGGGAAGAGGCCGAAGATCTATATAAAAAGGCGCTGGAGATTCAGCCCGATTATGCTCTGGCCGCGAACAATCTGGCTTACCTGATGCTCGAACATGGCGGCAACGTCAACGTCGCGCTCTCATATGCGCAGATCGGACGCAAAGGAATGCCCGATTCACCGAATTCCGCCGACACGCTTGGCTGGGCTTATTACCAGCAGGGCGTTTATAACGCCGCGATTGATCTGTTCCAGGAGGCCATCAAATCCCAGGAAACGGTCAAGGGCAATCCGGAAAACGCCACTTATCACTATCACCTCGGAATGGCTTACCTGAAATCCAATAATCTCGACATGGCCAAGAAACAGTTGCAGTACGCCCTGCAAATCAATCCCAATTACAGCCAAGCCGGAGAGATTAAGAAAATCCTCGCGCAATAATCTGGGCGGACCACGGCGGCGCGTCGGAAATAATTTCGGTCGACTTGGCGACTATCTCATAACAGCTCGCCCCTCTACCGTCCATCCAGATTCAAAAGTCGGCCATACCACATCCCGTCACAAAAATTCACCGGCAAATCAAATAATGACGCTCCTGATTCGCGCGCTGAAGTAAAATGCGCCCGCAATCTATGGATCCCAAGACCAAGCAGAAAGTTCTGCGCCTTCTGACCAATGGTATGTATATCCTCACGTCGCGCAGCGCTAAAAGCTTTGGCGCCGCGACCGTCACCTGGGTTTCCCAGGCCTCCTTCAAGCCACCGCTGTTGATGGTCGCGTTGCGGAAAGATGGCAGTACATTTCAGTCGGTCGTCGAAAGCCGCACCGCCGTGCTGCATGTGCTGGACCGCGGACAACGCGACATCGCGCAGAAATTTTTTGCCGCGACTACAGAATCGCATGGACTATTGAACGGCGAGCCTTACTTCGAAGGGACCAATGGCGCTCCGGTTTTAGAAAACCTGGGCGCCTATTTGGAATGCAAGGCGCTGGAAATTCTCGAAAAGCCAGGCGACCATGCCATCGTCGTTTTCGAGGTCCTAAACGCTGTGCTGCGCAGAGAGATCGAGCCGCTTACAGTTACGGGTTCTCCATGGCAATACGGGGGTTAGCTGACGTCGGGATAGAAAATCGGCCAATTGCGGGCTGTCCGATCCACGCTGGCTCGCTCCTTGAGCATTCGGGCTGTGCAACGTCTCAACGAGAGCCGTTCTTGCCGCCGAATTCGACACAGGCAGCGCGCCAGGTTCTGAGAACTGGCGTCCGATGAATCCGGGCGCCGCGTCCTGTTAGCGAAGTCATTCCGTTAAACAATCGATTCGGCATCCGTGCAGCTTGCTATTTACACGCCATCTTTGTATAGTCGCCCACCAATCGCAACCGTCCCCGATTTACCCAAACCGGTTCCTTTTAGGCGAAGGCCCGGAATTTTTCGAATGGAGTCCCTCTCATGGCCGAACTATCTCAACCTGTCCCCCTACAAGTCGAATACAACCCCAAGAAGCGCAGGATATCGCTCAACCGCATCTTCCAGATTCCGCAAATGTTTCGTCCGGCGGCATCCATTTTCTTCGCCAATACGCTCGGCCTCGTAAATCTCGATCGGCCCGCTGTGGGCCTTACCGCTATCGCCGGCTGGTTCCGCTTCTCGCGCTGGCGCCGCATGCATCCTACCGCGCGCCCGGCCGACGGCAAACGCCGCAACCGCTCCTGGCTCTATGAAAATGTCATAGCCAAAGAGAATCTGAATTCCGCGCCCATCGACTTCTGGGAATTCGGCGTCTTCAAGGGCGAATCACTTTTCTGGTGGCTCGATCACCTCTCCAATCCCGAATCCCGCTTCGTCGGATTTGACACCTTCACCGGCCTTCCCGAACACTGGCGCGCCACCGAACCCAAAGGCGCGTTCAACGTCTACGGCCGTATTCCCGAAACCAGCGATCCGCGCTGCTCGTTCCAGCCGGGCCTGTTTCAAGATACGCTGCTGTCCTTCATCAATCATCACGATTTCTCACGCCGCCTGGTAATCCATCTCGATGCGGATCTATTCAGTTCCACGCTCTACGTTCTCACCACGCTCGCGCGCCATTTCAAGCCCGGCGACATCATCTTCTTCGACAACTTCATCTGTTCGCTCGATGAATTTCGCGCCTTCGAAGACTGGGTGAAGTCCTTCCGCGTGAACTACGAAGTTCTAGGAGAAGTCCAGGAGTACATCCGTGTCTGTGTGAAGATCGTGTAGCAGTTCTCGGAATCGCCGATCTCCCGATCGGCGCGGTTCCTGGAGAGCTGCCTCTGCTACCCCGTGAGTGAGCCTTGCGCCGGTTCCGATACCACGACCGTCACGTGGGTTTCGCAGGCTTGATTCAAACCGCCATTGTTGATGTTCGCGTTGCGGGGAGATGGCGGGGCGTTTCAGTCTGTCATCGAAAGCCGCACTGCGGTTCTGCACGTGCTCGACCGCGAACAACGAAACCTCGCGCAGAAATTCTTTGCGGCGACCACGAAATCGCACGGGCTATTGAACGGCGAGCCTTATCTCGACGGGATCAACGGCGCTCCCGTCTTGGAAAACTTAGGCGCCCATTTGGAGTGCAAGGAGCTGGAAATTCTCGAAAAGCCAGGCGACCACGCCATCGTGGTTTTCGAGGTGCTAAACGCGGTTTTGCGCAGAGATAACGACCCGCTGACTGTTATGGGTTCTCCGGGTAATACGGCGGTTAGTTGACCTTGGACGTCACAAACCGGGCAATCGAGCCTGTCGGACCCCCGCAAAATCGCTCATTGATCATTCGCGTTCTGTAACGTGTCGGCGAGAACCGTTCTCGCCCGCCAACTTTCGACGCGTCAGTCATGCCAAGGTCTGTGTGAAACGAAACGCCTGCTAGTTTCACTACTTGGCGAGACTAGCAAGGTAGGACACTTGGTGGTCCGGCCAGGCTGAGAACGTAATTGCACATAACTGGCATGTATTTCGATATTCAACCTGACCCTTGAAGGTTAACGCCAGACTTTTCAGCAGCTTCCGAGTTCATCGGAGTTGGGCATACGAGTGCAGGTTCTAGCCTTACCAGCCTTAGGAGCATGATCGTGAAAGTGAAACTAGTAGTCGCTTTTGCAGTTCTGTTGTTCGCAAGCGCAGTTCATGCGGATGAAGTCCCAACGAATTTAGGTGTGGTGTATATCCCTAATGGAAGTGTGGTCACATCGATAGGGCAAGTGATATTTGAAGGCATCCCGTGCCCGGTGGTGTCGTTTACCTTCGCGGACGGGACCGGAGTAGCAGAAGACCAAGGGCCAATGGGAGCCATCGGCTCGTTAACCTTCACAACGCCCGTGGTAGGCTTGTCGTATGACTGGTACGCACCAGGCTTCTGGGGTTCGAGCGACAATTTGGGCGATACATATTTTACCCCCAATGATTACGACGCTAGCACAGGAACGGTGGCTTTTGCCGGACCGGGAATCACTTCAGTGGAATGGGATGCTCCAAACAATTTCGGACTGGTAGGAATCGAGTCAATGACCTACACGCTTGATGGTCCGCCGAGTGTGCCGGAACCTTCCTCGTTGCTGCTGTCAGGAATGGGACTGGCTGTGTTGATCGGTCTGGCGCGCCGGAATCGCACGAAGGGCCAGAAGGCAATCGTCTAAACCCTGATTCATCTTGAGCCAGACTCAGTAGCCTCATCGACCAGGAGCTAATTCGATTCGACCCCCAGCGAGGCTCTCTTAGCCCGAACGTCAATCAGGGCGACCCCCACGCCTGATGTTCGTCGACGAATCCCAAAAGGCGCGCGCAGCGTCTTGAGCCGCTCCGAAGGGCTTTAGCCGCAGTTGTTGGCGCTAAGCACTGTATTTGTTTCCGCGCCCACTCCGATCGAATCAACGAAACGATTCGCGTGACAATAAGCTCCGCACGCCCGTGAATCTGCCCTAGGCAATCATGTCCCCTGCTGCGCGATCCCAACTCTCGTGCTCTGCGCGGCTACTGCGTCTGGAAGAACGACGTAAACGTCGGATATACCGGGTTCAGGGCGACATCCGTAGCTTGAACCGGTTGCAGGTAACCGGAATAAGGAATTGTCAGTGTGTACTGCACGCTTCCGCTCGTGAGTGTGGACGCCGGCGTGAAAGTTACCGTCATCGCGTCGGACGAAAGAGCGAACGTCCCGGGCACGACCGCGCTGGTGCTGGTTACTGTAAGTATGAACGAGCTGGTATTCAGAGACACCGGGTTCATCGGATTTGTGAACTGCACGACGATCGACGAGTTCGTGGCAACCAAGGTCGCGCCATTTGCTGGCGTGATGCTTACGATCGACGGATTCGGCAATATTGCGCCCGTGCCGGTCGTAAAGGTGTCGCTGACGGCCGCACTCATAGTGTTTCCCGCCAGATCAGCCACGCCATTGATTGTTATGGTGTAGGTGGTGCCTGGAGTTAGGAGATCAGGAGTGTTCAACGTCAGCACTTGGCCGGCGCTCGAGAGCACGGGCGAAGTAACCACTGTCGATCCGTTCGCTTTCAGAGTCACCCCGCTGAGGCTATTCGCGGCAACGGAGCGATCGAATAGCAGTTGCACTACCGCGTTGATCGGAACGTTCGTGAGATTCTTGATGGGATTGACGGAGAGGACTTGCGGCGGCGTCGTATCTGCAGCCGATCCCACCGTGAACGTCGTGCTGAAGGCCGTCTCCACGTTGCCAGCCAAGTCCGTCGCGCCGTACGAATAAACATTCACAGTGTCCCCCGGAGTTAATGCGCTCACGGGTGTGAAGATTGCGGTCATGCCATCCGCGCTGACCGAAACGTTGGCGGGTATGGCGATGCCAAGCGTGGCATCGTACAAACAGTTGGAATAATAATAATAGTAATACACGCTGAAGTTCACGCAGTAATACTGAACGATCGACGACAGATTCATCGGCTCGCTGAATTGCAGCACCACGGAAGCGTTTGTCGGCACGTTGGTTGCCCCGCTCGCGGGCGAATAGGAAACTACAGTCGGTGCCGTTGTATCCGCTGCCGCCCCGGTCACAAACGTGGTGGACTGCGTCGTCACGGAATTCCCGGCCACGTCCTGCACGCCACTGATCGTTACCTTTATCGTGGTGCTCGCAGGCAATGGTTCCACCGGCGTGAATGTGACGTACGTGTTCGTCGAGTCGAACGTCACGGTCGTCGGTATCTGCGTTGGTGTGGAACCGTAGCTGAGCGAAACGGTTGTCGAGTTCACCGTCAGCGGGTTGATCGGCTTGCTGAAAGTCACTTCCACCAGCCCGTTCAACCCCACGTTCTTTTGATTGTTCAGCGGCGCCACTCCCAGGACCGTAGGAGCTGTCGTATCCGCTGCCGTGCCGGTGTAGAAGTAAAAGTCGTAGCCAGCGAGGGGGACACCGCTCGAATTCTGCACGCCCGTCGTGACATACACGAAGTAATACGTCGAGGTTTGCGATGTGCCGGCTGTAAGTGGCGAACTCGGCTTAATCTGAATGGTGTTTCCCGACGATAGCAAAGTCACGGTGCACGGAACCAGATTGCTATTCTGATCCATCATATAGACCGTCGACGAATTCACTGTTGACGCCATCAAAGCCTGACTGAATTGAATGAATCCAGAAGCATTCAATGGCACTCCCGTTGCTCCGACGGAGGGGCTGACCGCTACCACGACTGGCGCGGTTGTCGCCGGATTGCCCACCACAGTAAACGATCCGTAGAACGCCGTCAGAGGATTCCCATACTGGTCCGTGACGGTGCTATCCAGATGAATTTCGACCAGCGCTCCATACGTCAACGCGCCGGGGACGAACTCGATGGCTGTGCCGCCCCCAGTAATGTTCGTAGTTCCAGCCAGGGTGACTCCGTTTTGCACGATATGGAGCCCTCCAGTGACCGTGGATGCGTTCAAAGGTGCGTTTGCGAAGAGCGTAATAACCGCATTCGTTGGCACGCCAGTGGCACCATTACCGGGCAGCATGGTTACAATGCTCGGGGCGGAGGTCGGAGGCGTGGCTGCTGTTGTGAACTGGCTGTCGAGATTCGTCGTCAGAGCGTTTCCACTTAAATCCGTGATTCCCGGCCACGAGACGACCGTAATTGTAGAAGATGCTGGCAAGACCACCGTGAATGTGGCGGTGCGGTTGTCCGCGGACATGGAAGGCGCAGCATTCAGGTAGATATCGCCGACATACAAACCCAAAGTGGCCTGACTGACCGTCGCGGGGTTTACGGAATGCGAGAAAACGACCGATACCACCGCATTCTGTCCGACTCCCGTGGCGCCATTCGCCGGCGTTACGGAGGTCACCGTCAGTGGAGTCACCACAGCCGATGTTACTGGCGTGTAGAAAAGTGTATTCGTATTAATCGCCGCGTCTCCCGCGGGGTCTTGCACGCCACTGAGGTACACGTAAACGTATGCGTTGCCTGCCACAGTGCTTGGGGCCCAAGGCGAGAGCGGTGTGAACGTCACAATGGTGTTGCCGCTCGACACCGCCAGCGTCCCGGCTACTTCCGCATTACCGCCAGTCGCTAGGTACTGCACCGCGTACATGGTGCCGCTGTTCACCGTCTGCGGATTGATCGGACCGCTGAAGGTGAATACCACCGGCGTCGTCAACGTCGCGATGGTCGCTCCGTACGCCGGATTCGACGTCACGGTTGGCTCAGTCGAGGTCGTCGTTCCGTTCGTCTTGAACGTGCTGGTAAACGGCGTCACCGTGTTGCCGTTCACATCCTTAAAGCCGCCCACGTTAACTGTGTATGTTGTGGAAGCCGCCAAAATGGCATTTGGCACAAACTCCAAAGTGACTTGATCGGCCGCCAAGGTCACTGTCCCGCTAACCGCTGGCGTCAGCTTAATCGAGTTGCTGCTCACCGTCAGCGGATCCACCTGCGTGCTGATCACCGCCGCGACATAAACATCCTGCGGCACGGTCGTCGCAGTGCCGTTGGGCGGGTTGATGCTAACCACCGTCGGTGCCGTGGTCAGAGTGGTTGTGCTTGTTGTGAAGAACGTGATGCCGCCGGAGCCGGCGTTCCCCGCTACATCGGTGTAACCGGTGGAAGTGCAAACAATGTAGCAATAGGCAACTTCGAAGCCGTATGAGGTATTCGACAGCAGTGGCTCAGATGGCGTGAACGTCGCACTCATGGCGTTCGCTGCGATTACTATGGTCCCCGAAATTTTATATTCCGTATTGTAGTCGTATAGCCCGAATTGCGCAGCCGTCAACGACAGCGGATTGATCGGCTTGCTGAACATCACCATCAAGGCCACGTTTAACCCCACTCCGGTTGAACCGGACACTGGGTTAAAACCAGTTACCGTCGGACCAACCAAATCGATCGTTAATCCGGTGGTAAAGGCGCTTGTGAAGGTTCCCGCCAGCTGGTTACCGGCGGTGTCCTTAACTCCGACCGCGGTGATGGTGTAGCTGGCACTCGGCAGGAGCGGCGTCGCCGGTGTGAGAGCCAAAGCCTGATTTCCGTTCGAAAGCGTCTGAGTGGCGGGCACCGTCGAGCCGCCTTCGCTCAATGTGACCTGGCTGAGAGTCGCTGGGTTCACTGGCTCGTTGAAATACAAAACCACCACCGTGTTCGTCGGAACCGCTGTCGCGCCATTCGCAGGGTTCGTCCCGATAACTTGAGGTACGGTGCTGTCTGCGTTGTACGAGGTAGTGAAACTCGCTGCAGGGTTATAGTACGGATTCGTTTGCACGTTACCGGACAAGTCCTGCGCCCCAGACGAATACACGTTAATTAGAGTCCCCACAGGCAAGGGCCCGGCGGGAGCAAGCGTCGTGGTCAGGCCGTCGGCACTGACCGTCAGATTCGCCGCGATAATTTGGCCGCTGGGCGTGTCGTACAGGTAGTAATAGCTTGGACTGACGGTCTGTGCGTTGATCGGCTCGCTGTATTGAATTACCACCACCGAGTTGGTTGGAACATTCGTCGCGCCGTTCAATGGCGTAACCGTAATCGTCGGAACAACCGTGTCCGCGGTTGCCGCAGTCTTGAACGTGGTGGACTGCGGCGTCACTGCGTTGCCCGCGACGTCCTGAACGCCGCTGGTAATCGCAACCGTAATTGTAGTGCTGGGCGGCAAAGGCGCCGTGGGCGTAAATGTCACTTGGTTATTCGTGGAGTTGAACGATACGGATGTGGAGATTGCTGTGGACGGCGAACCGTAGCTCAGTGAAACGGCGTTCGAGTTCGCCGTGATCGGGTTGATCGGCTCGCTGAACGTCACCACTACCAATCCGTTTAATCCTACATTCTGCTGATTATTCGGCGGCGCCACTCCCAGGACCGTAGGAGCGATCGTGTCGGCCGCCGTGCCGGTGTAAAAGTATCCGGAATACAGACTCGCGAGAGCGACTCCACTGGAGTTTTGCACGCCGATGGTCACGTTCACGTTGTAGGAAGTGGACGTAGGTGAGGTGCCGGCGGTCAGGTTCGAGCTTGGCTTGATCTCGATGGTATTACCCGACGGCAACAACGTCACGGTGGCCGGCACGATGCTGTTGTTCTGGTCGGTCAAATAGGCAGTTGACGAACTCACCGACGACGGATTCAACGCCTGGCTGAACTGCACGAATACAGCAGCATTCAATGGCACGCCCTGTGCGCCGTTTATGGGGCTCGCGGCGATCACGGCCGGCGCAGTCGTCGTGGGATTACCAACGATGGTGAAGGATCCATAGAACGCAGTCAGCGGATTGCCGTACTGATCGGTCACCGTCTGATCCACGTTGACTTCGATCAGGGCGCCGTAGGTGAACGAGCCAGTGGGCACGAACTCAACTGACGTGCCGTCTCCAATTGTGTTTGCAGCGCCACTCACCAGCACGCCGTTCTGCGATACATGCACACCGCCATTGACCGTGGAGGCGTTCAGCGGCGCGTTGGCGAAGAGCGTGATCACGCTGCTCGTCGGCACTCCTGTAGCGCCATAGCCCGGCCTCATCGTTACAATGCTTGGGCTAGAGCTTGGCGGCGTAGGCGCTGTCGTGAACTGGCTAGTCAGATTCCCAGTCAGCGCATTTCCATAGAGATCCGTGATGGCAGTGGTCGCAATCACCGTAATTATAGAGGACACCGGCAATGTCGTTGTCACCATCGCCGTGCGGTTGTCTGCAGACATCGAAATGCCCGCACCGAGATTCGAGTCTCCCGTGAAGAGCGCCAAAGTCGCGGCAGTTACGGTAGCGGGATTCACCGAGTGTGAGAATGTGACGGATACCGCCGCGTTTTGGCCCACGCCCGTGGCGCCGTTCGCTGGCGTCACTGAAGTGATGGTCAACGGCGTCACTACCGGCGTCGTAACAGGCGTGTAGAAAAGAGAGTTTGCACTTATTGAATTTCCCTCGGGATCCTGTACACCGGATATGTAAACGTAGACGTAACTCGTGTTGGCCGCTGTGCCTGCCTCCCAGGGCGAAATCGGCGTCAAGGTTACTACTGTGTTCCCAGCGGATACCGCCAGCGTACCGGCAACTTCCACATATGCACTACCCGTGTACTGCGATGCGTAGACAGTTCCGCTGTTCACCGTCTGCGGGTTAATTGGCCCACTGAAAGTGATTACCACCGGCGTCGTCAGCGTCGCGATCGTCGTCCCGGACGCTGGGTTCACCGTCACTGTTGGCGCGGTGGTCTCGGTGGTTCCGTTCGTCAAGAACGTGCTGGTGAACGGCGTCACCGTGTTTCCATTCACGTCCTTGAATCCGCTCACATTTACGGTGTAAGTCGTCGCAGCCGACAGATTTGCGCTTGGAGTGAACTGCAGCGTCACTCCATCGCTCGCCAAAGTCACCGTTCCCGCTACTGACGGCGTCAGCGTGATCGAACTAGTGGTTACGGTCAGCGGGTCCACCTGCGTGCTGATCACCGCCGCGATCTGCACGTTAACCGGCACCGACGTAGTGGTGCCGTTCAGCGGATTGATGCTGACCACCGTTGGCGCCGTGGTCACACGGCCCGTCCCCGTACTGAACAGCGTGTAGCTGCCGGAACCGGCGTTCCCCGCTACGTCGGTGTATCCGTTGATAACCACACAGCAGAAAATGGCGTTCTCCGCGACTTCGAAGACGTACGAGGTATTCGACAGCAGCGGTTCCGCTGGCGTAAACGTCGCGCTCATCGTATTTGGTGCGATCGTTATCGTTCCCGGAATTCTATAGCCCGTGTCGTAGTCAAATAGCCCGAATTGCGCAGCGGTCAGCGATAGCGGATCAATCGGCTTGCTGAACATCACGATGAAAGGCGCGTTCAGCCCTACTCCGGTTGAACCAGTTACTGGATTGAATCCGGTCACCGTCGGGCCGGTCGTGTCGCTTACTGAACCAGCGGTGAACGTTGCTGATCCGGGGTTGATTAGCGCATTGCTCGCGAAGTCAGTGAGTTGGGAATTGTAGTTGATCGCGTAGCTGGCTCCCGCGGTGAACGGGTTTGTGGGGACAAATGAGATCTGTTGCGCGTTCGTCGAGAAGGTGAAGGTCCCAGGAACGGCAGTCCCTCCCTGCGTAACCGTTAAGCCAGTCGGTTGCGTCAGCGGGCTGATCGGCGCGCTGAAGCCAACAACGATCGTCGTATTCATGGGAACGCCCGTCGCGCCATTGGCAGGATTTGTGCCGATTACGGACGGACCCGTCGTAACTGTCGAATACGCAGTCGTGAAATAGAGTACTTCGGCTGTGGCGAAGCTGTTCCCATAAACATCCTGAATACCACTTTGAATAATTAGCGCCTGAGTTCGCGCGACGGCTAACACCTGGCTCGGCGTAATCGTAAGGATTCGACCCGAGGCATCCAGGGAGACAGCCACGGGAACAATTAAACCGTCACTGTCACTCAGCTGGACATTGCTCGCGATCGCGGTGGCCCGGTTGAGCGGCTCCGTGAATTCAACTTCTATTAGTGTGTTAACGGGCACGCCCGTGGCGCCGTAAACGGGGGTCGTCAGTAATACCGCCGGCGGAGTGGTGCTGGTGTTCTGTACGGTGAAGCCGTTCGCGACCGAAAGCGTTTGCGCGCCCGTTTGTACCTGTACGGCCCGCGTGCCCAAGGTTGCGCCGGAGGCGATTGCAAGCGTAGCGGTAAACGACGTGGGTGAAGTCACCGTAACTGTGCCAAAGCCTCCACTCGGACCGCCCGACACTTGAATATTGGGGCCGAAGCTAGCCTGCGTGGTGCCCTCGACGAAGCTGGTGAACTGCGACGTCACGGTCACGGTTGTGGTGGAATTCGGCGGGCCAACATTGGGGCTGATAATTGTGATCGCTGGAATGCCCGCCGCGATATTGAAGGTTGCCGAGGCGACTTCCGTCCCGGTAGTTGCAGAAACAGTAGTAGCGCCGACCGGGGCCGCCGTCGATAGAGTTACTGGAACCGAGAGCAGCGTAGGACCACTGACGGAAACCGTTCCCACGGTCGCATAGCCGTTCGTAAACGTGATAGTAGTGGTTCCCGCGACGAAATGAGTGAACGAACCCGTCACCATCAATGTGAACGACTGGCCTTGCATTGCGGTTGTCGGATTCGTAATGATCGTCGCGACGCCAGACTGAACAGTGAATCCTCCCGTGATGCTCGCGACCTCCGCGCCGGTCGTTATCGTAACGTTGCGCGGACCAAGTGAAGCGTTTGCGGCAACCGTGATGTTGAGCACAGCATCGGTGGCATCCGTAGCGGTTGTGGAATTGACGGTAATGCCCGTGCCGCTGAAATTTCCCACCGACGTCGGCCCAAAGTGTGTGTAGAGCCCCGTCACAGCAACGCTCAGGGTTGTTGCCTGATTGGCCGTAGATGGGTTTAGCAATGTGAGTTGTGGAGCGCCGGCGGTAACCGTGAAGGTTCCCGTTACCACTTCGCCGCCGGTAGTCAGCGTCACGGTTTGTGCTCCGACCGTTGCAGATGAGGGCACGGAGACGTTTACGGTGGCGCTGACCAAACTGCTCACGACTACCGAGTTCACCGTGATGCCACCGGTAATGCTCGCGGTGGTGGTGCCACTTGCAAAATGGGTACCGCTGCCAGTTACAACTAACGCGACGGCACCGAAGCCCTGAGGCTCGGAGGAAGGTGCAATGGACGCGACCGTCGCACTGCTCGCGTTCACCGTGAAGCTGGCCTGAACCAGCTGCGCTCCCGTGGTCATACCCAAGGTATACACGCCGACGGCCGCAGTCGGCGAGATCGTGACGTTCACGCTCGCCGCAGTCGAACTCGTAACCGTCACCGAATTAATCGCAATGGTGCCAGTCCCAAATGTCGCTGTTGTAGACCCATTCACAAACAGGGTATTCACTCCAGTCACGCCAATCGTGAGAGTTTGGCCCTGGACGCCACTCGTGGGGCTGAGCGTGATTGACGCGGGTCCAGAAGCAGTCACCGTCAACGTATGCGTGCTGTCGCTGCTCGCGGCAAAACTTCCCGCCGCGTTGTAGGCCGCGGTGATCGTGTAACTGCCGGAAGCGGTGCTTGCCGGCAAGGTGTAGGTCGCGCTCGCTGCTCCTGCCGTCACCGTTCCCGAGGTCACGGCCGTGCCGATGGTCGTCGCGCCTTGCTTGACCGTGAACGTCACCGTGCCCACGTTCACCGCTCCGGCCGCACTCGTCACCGTCGCCGTGAGCGGCACGCTCTGGTTGCTGGTGCTGAAGCTGGCCGAAGCGTTGGCCGCCGTCGTCGTCGTCCCGGCCACGCTCACCGTCAGCGTGTGCGTGTTATCCGTGCTGGTGGCAAAGCCTCCGGCCGGGTTGTACAGCGCCGTGAT
>Ga0308309_10000132_pt1 | contig 63994 bp, 65 predicted proteins | sample HubBroMetageWFT5_FD_192491 | JGI IMG/M metagenome (GOLD analysis project Ga0308309, IMG submission 192491) | Warmed and freeze-thawed soil microbial communities from the Hubbard Brook experimental Forest, New Hampshire - Hubbard Brook CCASE Soil... | ecosystem: Environmental > Terrestrial >...
CAGCCAGCCACGATCATGGTTGTCACCGCCCACCAGAGTCCCGGACAACCCGACACCGACATTACCCAATACGACGTCTCAGTGAAAGTCGGGAACACGACCTACGTGGTTTTGTTTACACCACCCAATGGCGCGAGCACCGTGAAGTATGCCGTGGGCGACGGTCTGCTGGTTCTGGTCGGAAGCAAGACGCTTACGTTTAACAACCCCGGGATGGGAAGAACCGAAGTGCCGATTCTAAGCCACACAACATCGCCAGCCCAGAATCTCGACTGGTCGAAGGCGCCGGGCCAGTACTTCAGCATGAAGCTGCAGCATCTTTCGGAGAAACTCACCCTCACCGATGATCAGCAGGCCGATATCAAGCCGATTCTGGAGCAGGAGGCGGCGGAAGTAGGAGAGATTTGCGTCAATCCCGCGCTTTCCAACTCTGACAAGCAGAAGCAATACGACAAAATCGTGCGGGTATCGGACGGAAAGATCAAGCCGTTGCTCTCCGCAAGTCAGTTGCAGAAGCTTCAGGAGCTGCGCAAAGACCAAAAGCAGGACGTAAAGCGAATCATCGCCGAACAGAAGAGCGGCAACTAAAACTCGTGGCCAGCTTCTCCCGGCAATGAGGGGATGTCCTGGGCTTGCGGGAAGGTCAATATCCAGTATGTACTCATGACCAGCAGCGCGAACGCGACCACCACTACCGCGACCCGCGGCCCGAATATCTGGAAGCGTTGGCTGAGGGCGGTCAGAAGCAAAGCGGTTGCCAGGAGAACGGTAACCTTTACGTACTTGTCACCAGTCTCCCGCATGCCCACAGCCTTTTTGAAGTCGCTATACGCTTCCTCCGTGAGCTTGGTAGACTCTTGGCTGTTTGCGTTCTTGTATTCCGCCATGAAGGTCGGGCTCGGTGGCGCCGACGGATTGTTGATCGGGTCAAGCTTCAACCAGGCCGAAAACGCCGTGGCATATTCAGGCCGGAATCGGCGTTCGTAGAATGCTGCCAACTTGTCTCTGCCGGACACCTTCGCGCCGACCCAGCCATCGAAGGTTGTAATGTCGTAAAGATGGTCCTGCCCTGCTAGTGTAGCTTTCTCCTGCGACATCACTGTGTTGCTCGACGCCAGGTTGTAGTATTCGTTTGAGAGGGCATCCCACTTCGTTGCCTGGTAGCCGCTTCACGCAGTGGAAACGGCCAATCGCCAGCACCACTGCTTCGACGATCTCGACCCATTGCGCCCGGCGGTCGGCCGGTGATGCATGATGGTGGCCGCTCTCGTGGATCTTGTGAGCAAACTCGACATTCGACGTTGATTCGGGCATCAGTTGTGCCTCCCGGTATCGGCTCGGAAGAATCTGGCGCGAACTGCGAGCGATGACCGCTTACTAACCTTTAGGACTCTTGCTGCTCAGCAACCCCACCTTTTCCATCATGCCGAACAGAAAAGCCGTGGTCAGGCCGAACAGAAGCCATCCGTTCAGCGCTTCTATCGCTCCCATGAGCTGCCAGCGGTGTTCTAGAGTCAGATTCTCGTGACCATAGCTGGTGAGTGCATTCAGCGAATAGAGCATTGCGAACTTGTATTCCGGCAGAGCGCCGAGAAGCCAATAAGAGGCTGCCCAAATGCTTGCTTCCAGCGCGTGCAAGCTGGTGACTAACAATGTCAAAGTGCCCATGACCAATGCGAACATAGCCGTGGTATGGTGGCGCTTCATCATGTTGTGAAATGCCCGGTCAACTGCCTGGTTTATCAGCCCCAGGCCGATGACGTGGATGACCACGGTGAGCACGATCAAGGCCATGCCCCAAGCCCAATCGTCCCGCCAAATCATCGGGACGACAATGTGTAAGCCGGCAGGTACTGGGTAAATTCTCATCGACTATTACGTCACGATCGGCGCAACTGCCTCTACTTCTTGATGGGAGGCGGATTCCACTTCCCCGTAACAGAATCGCGCTCCGGTGCGTAGAGTCGCACCGAAGAACTCCCCCGGGACGACGCTATTAGTCTCCTATTTTGTCGAATAGGTAATCCTCGTCGTGACGATCTTTCCATTTGAAGGCGAACGGTGCCTGATCGAAATAATCAACCCACACGGGCGAGCCCAGGTCGCTGCCGATGTCGAGGCAGTCGTTGGCCGTAAACCCGAGCGCAGCCGTAATCTACGGCCTGACGGTTGATCTTCGCGCAACACTTCCCATCATGCCACGACCGCACGGCACTGCTTCAGTTTCACTCGGCTGCAAGCCTGGCGCGACTGACTTCTTCGTCAAACCGCTTCTGGTCCTCGGCAGTCATCCCAGGCTTCAGGTTCACGGTCAGCTTGATCAGCTTCCCGGTGAAGCGGAACGGCGGCTGGTAGTCGTTGTCGTCCACCCCAGTGCGTGTATCCACTCCGACGTCGAAGGACTCATCGATCGTCGTCAGGAACGGAGTGGTGTGCGGGATCGTTTTGCGAGCGACTTCCTTTCCGTCCACCGACAGAACGCCAGTGCCGCCCTTGCCGAAGCCGGGGCCATCGTACTTGAAGTCAAATAGGATCGTGTGTTTGCCGGGCGCGAGCGCCTCCGCCCCTTCCCAGCGGAAGTGTTCGACGGCTAGTAGGTTGTAAGCGAAGACGGGCTTGCCTTTGAGCAGGTAGAGACCGTAGCCACCGAAGCGACTTCCCTCCGTATTGAGCATGCCTTCCGCGCCGCCCTGAGGGATTTCCACCTCCGCCGTGATGGAGTAGGACTTGCCCAATGTGTTGGGCGCGCTGCCGTCAGGGATTCCCGAAATTTCTCCCGAGTAGGAGAACTCGGTGCGGCCAGCGGTCGCACTCGGCCGCGGCGTCAACAGGCGCGAGAGAATCGAATTATCCAGCGGGAACACTTGATATTTCTGCGCCTCCACCAGAAAGAGTTCCTGCAGTTCTCTTAGCTTGTCGGGATACTTTGCGGAGAGATCGTTGTTTTCCGAGTAATCTTCGGCAATGTTGTAGAGTTCCCACAGATGACAAATCATCGCAAGCTCAGAAGTTTTCGTTTTCGAAAATAGCGTCATCGGTCGATCTCCTGCCTGGGAAGTATGGGCGAAAATCGTGCCCCGATTTTCAGGGCGTGGCCTTCCGGATGCAACTGTCTTAATTGCCAGTCTCGGGGCGGCGGGATTGTTCCGGCAGATGACCAGACGTTGTTCACCAGACTGGCGATGGGGTTCTGCGCCGCTTTTCTCAACGCATCGGTGTTTGTTGCCGCGGCTGGCGTTTCCTCCGTAGCAACCTGGGTTCCTGGTGTACCAATGGGCGTATCTTTTGCAAACAGCGGCACGGTGAACAGGAGAAAGAACCCCAACACCGGCCCAACCCGATCGCTTCGCATGTGTGACTCTCCTCCTGAGCGCCAAGCTGACCTCGGACGAAACAGGCTCCGGCACACGGTTATGCCGGTTGAGGGTAGCGGGCTTAGGCGACGAAGAGGAACTGGATAAAGTACCAGTCGAGTCGCGAGAGAGTGTCGAAACAAATTTCCCGGTGATGCGCACTTGCACTGCCAGGGACAACAATCTTGATGAGCCGACGCCCTCAGTAGAAAACACGCCCTTTGCGAAGGCAACCCAAGGCACGTGCTTGGAAAGCCGTTGGTTCTGCCAGTCATGGTTGGAAGTTGACTGTAAGTTTTGTCAGTAGCGCCTGTTCTCTCCAAAGTGTTATCCCGGTACTGGACAGTTCCGGGCCTAAGTGATGACCGTTGCGCCGGCGCTTATCGGGAGCGTCTCCGGCGACCCCCGGCTGCGGCGTAGACATTGCATATTGTGCGGAGGGCGCTCGCGTTCGTCATGATACTCAAGGAGGATTCATGTCACGTTCCTTAATTGTGATGCCCGACGACTCCGCCAAGCCGATTCTTGATGCCATAAACGGCGCGGCAAAGTCGCTGCGCGTCAAGATGTTCATTTTCTCGGACCCATCACTTTTGAAGGCCGTCATTGCCGCCAGGCAGCGCGGCGTAAAGGTACGGGTCATGCTGAATCCCGCTCGCCGTAGCGGCGAATCGGAAAACCAGGAGTCCCGCAAGCAGCTCGAGGCTGGGGGTGTCGAGGTCATGGACAGCAATCCCGAGTATGACGTGACCCACGAGAAGTCAATGGTGCTGGATGATACGACCGCGTTCGTGAAATCGCTAAACTGGGAAACGAAAAACCTGACCGAAACCCGTGATTACGCCATTGTTACCTCGCATGCCCACGAAGTAGCTGAAATCATCGAATGCTTCGAGGCGGACTGGAAGCGAAAGCCCTTCAAGGGGGACGAACACTCACATTTAATCTGGTGCTGCGGTAACGGGCGGGAGCGCATCGCGCAGTTTATTGACGACTCGAAGGAATCCATCTTTCTACAGAATGAGCGTTATCAGGACGCGGTTATTGTTGAGCGTCTGGTCCGGGCCGCGCAACGTGGAGTAAAGATCCACATCATGGCGCGTCCCCCTCACAAGCTCAAGAAGGAGAAGCTGGTAGAAGCCGTTGGAGGGATGCGGATCATGCAAGACGTCGGCATCAAGATTCACAAACTAAAACATCTCAAGCTTCACGCCAAGATGCTCCTCGCTGACCATGCCCGCGCCATCGTGGGATCTATCAATCTAGCGCCGGGGAGTTTTGATACTCGCAGGGAGCTGGCCATCGAGGTACGAGATGATGATGTGATCGAACGCCTGACGAAAATTGCTCACCATGACTGGGAGCACTCGCACCCTCTCGATCTGACTGACAAAGGACTACTGGCCGAGTTCGAGAATCACAAGATGACGGTAACAGAAGAACTGGCGCTACACAGCGATCACAAAAAGCATAAGGCGGGTTAGCATGTCGAAAGTTAGACCAACCCTCGGAACTGATGGACTTGCGCTCCCCGTCCTCCCGCCGGAACGCGACGCGCGCGTCTGGGCGCGACTGGTGCGCGTGATGTTCTACACCCCCGGTTTCATCGCCCTGCTGCTGATCAAAGCGGGCGAACCGGCGAGTTTCGGCATCACGGTTGAGCTGATGATGCTGTCCGGTGGGGCAGCCATCGTCGGCGGACTGTACATCGGCACACAATCATCGGATGCCGGCGCAGATCGTTCGTCCAAGATCGGCACCTGGAGCGGCGCGCTGGTGCTTGAGTTGCTCGCAGTTGTGCCTTTGTTGTGCGCGATGCCGTCGCTGTTCCATGAACTGGCGCACAGCAGGCTGCTGCACGCCATGGCGCCCGGCGCTGTTGACCTCACCCTAGGGGCGTCCGAACTGCTGCCCGCCGTAGCGATTCTGCCGTTCATGCTCTACCAGCTCGCCGGCTTCGGCACTTTGCACTTTGTCGTGCCGAGAGTCGCGAACTGGGCCATCAACATCGGCATTCTCTGCTTGATCATCGCCGGCTATGTCGCCAACCGCGAGGGCGATTACGTTATGGAAAGGAGATTTGTCGGGTTTTTGGTGGTTGCCATGGCGATTACCGTGTTCTACGGCGTGCTGAAACTCAGGCAGATGCAGACCACGTACGACGCGCATTGCCCGCCCAAGGCGCCGAAGTAGCGGGTCTACGCGCCCGGTGTGTTATTTGGCCGTGAGAAACGATTCGAGCACCATGCTCGTCTTAGAACGCTGGCTGGAACTCACCGCCAGGCCCTTGGCATTTACCAGCCGTCGCAACTCCGCGAGCGTCGACAAACCTTTTGCAGCTTCCACTTTGGTGGAAAGCTCGAGAATGTTGCCCGCCGGCCATTCCCACAACTCCAGCGTGAGTTTATTGAGGGGCCGCTGAGCTTTGGTCTCCCAATCAGTTGATTTGATGTACGCGACACTCTTCACCTGAGTCCAATCAATCGAGACCAGAGCTTCCTTCAATAGCTTCCTCTGGCCTTGGCTGAGCAGGTTAGAGATATCTTGCCCCGCATCGGGTACGTGCGACTCCGCGTACTTGCTCCGAATCGAGTAGGACCGTATCGCTCTGTCCCCAGTTAGATCCAGTTCGCATTTGAAGTCTTCGCGTCCACGAGAAGGATCGACAAACCTTTGGCCCGTGGGCGAGCGCACTTTGACCGTGAGGTCGTGATTGGCACCCTGCCGAAGTCGCACAATTACCCCTTTCGACAGGAGATCGAGGTCTGCCGTGTCGAAGAAATAAATCTGACCCCTTGTTTCCTTTTCAAGTTTCAGGGCAACAACGGTGGCATGGGCGTCCGCCGCTGAAAGCAAAAGCTTGACTTCGACCGCACACCTTTCCTCGGCGTACGACGCGGAAGTCAGAAGCAGTACGGCGCATATCCAATGGCGTTGCATTTTGCCAAGCTTACCCTTCGCGTCATCATGGACCTCATCGACCCACGAGGTCGAGATCGTTACCCGAGACCATCACAGATCAGGCCGCATGAGATCAATTTGCTGACGATCGGATTGTTGATCCAACGGTTGCGTCTGCGGCTACGTCGCTGGCTATGATCATCGCGCGCAACCACTTACGGAATCATTCCGCATTGGATCAGCTTGTCGACGACCGTATCGGCAACGATGCCAACGAATTCGTGACGCATCGCGGGATCGTCGCGCAACATCTGCATGGCCGTCTGCTCGGCAGGTGTAGGCGGCTTTTTTGCGGCTTTCTGCTGCCACAACTGCTCGCAGGTAGCGGTCTGATACTTCTGGACCACTTTGTTGGCGACGGCGTCCAGGATTGGGTGTTGAGCAGCCGCGATACCCACGTACAGTAACGCCAGCAACAGGAAGAGGTAGATACGCTTAATCATGATTTTCTCCTGAAATCTTGAGTTCGACGTACACACACCAGATCATTTCGGGTCCAGGCGAGCCAATGATCCAGACGCCCCACTCGGTCTCCGAATCCGCTTACTTCGGCCACTGCTTGAACATCTTCGCGACGGCTTTCTGTACCATCTGCTGGTTCTTATTGCCGTTGTTGTTGAGTGTATCTTGAGCAATCCCACGCCAAACCAAAGACTGAGTCTTCGCGTCGTAGAGGTCGACGATCATGGTTCCGATGACGTTTTGCTCCGGAGTAATGCCGCCCATACCGCCGCCGATCCCCCGCATGCCCCACGCACTATAGGAGGTCTGCTGTTTCATCCCGCCATTGCCGGTCACGATCAGGTCGGGATTTTGGCCTTCCGCTACCTTCTGCAAACCCTTGCCCTGCAGCGCCGAGTCGATGTCCTGTTCGGCGACCTGCGCCAATATCGAGTCCTGGACCCTGTTGGCGTTGTTTGAGCCCCAGGCATAGGTGTGATACTGCGCGAAACTCTGGCTGTGGTTGTAGTTGACTGAAACTTGCTGCCCGACCGCAATCGTGGATGCGACGCCTACCAGCAGCGCGCACAATACAAATTTTGTTTTCATGATCGTCCTCCTTTTTCGTATTTAGGTGTTCCAAAGCTGGAGGCAACCGCCGCTCTCATACGCTCGCCTCCAGTGGCCATGAGTGATCCTCCTTCGCTGTTGCGACTTCTCCTTTCAGAAACCCGAGGCAGACGGCTAGTTGCTGGGGCCTTTGGCCGCGGCCTCTGCCTGGGCCATCCTTGTCGCCATCTCTGCTTTGATTGCGTCAAGGTTGAAGCTCGCGCCCCGCTGCATCGGCGGATACTCGAGAAAGGTTTGGATTTCCTTGCCCATCACTTGCTGGACGAACACGAAACGCCAGAATTGGTACTTGAACCAATCGAAGTATTGTTGCGCTCCGTCTTTCGTTCCGTTGCCGGGCCAACCCGTGCGCTCGAAGGGATCGAGACGCAGGTTGGTTATGTAGGGAACGTCGGGATGGGTCTTTGCACCCAGCCAGCCGTCGGGTTGGTCGATGAAGCGGAATTTGTAATCATCAATGCGCACCGCGCCGACCGTGCTTTCGCCGAGGTAGAAGATTTCATGGCGCGCAGACGGGCCTTGGCCGGTGATGGCGGCCATCTGGTTGTAGCCATCCAGATGGTTCTTGTAGGTCCTGCCACCAATGGTTTTGCCCTTCAGCAACTCTTCGGTGATATTCGGATTACCGGCTGCGGCGGCGAAGGTGGGAAGCCAGTCCATCCCGGAGAAGATGCCGTTCTGCACCGAGTCGGCGGGCACATGACCCGGCCAGCGAAGGAGTGCGGGCACGCGGAAGCCGCCCTCAAGGACGGTTCCCTTGGACTGCGCGAACGGCGTCTGACCGCCATCTGGCCAAGTGAAGACTTCGGTGCCGTTGTCGGTTGTAAATACGACGATGGTGTTGTCATCGACGCCGATGTCCTTCAGTTTGTTCATCACGATGCCTACGTCGTCGTCCAGTTGCGCCATTCCGGCTTCTTCTTCCGACCAGCCATTCTCAGAGTTACGCAGCGCTTCATACTTCGGAGAGAGGTGAGTGACGATGTGCATGCGGGTGGGGTTAAGCCAGACGAAGAAAGGCTTGCCGTCGGCCTTGGCTTTGTCGATGAACTTGAGCGAAAGGTCGCGAATCTCGTCATCCACAGTCTCCATGCGCTTGGGATAGAGCGGACCGGCGTCCTCTATCTTCTGTTTGCCAATTTTGCCCCAGCGTGGCATCTCCGTGGAGTCATCCTTGTCGGTGCCCCAGCAATGAACCATGCTGCGCGGCCCGACTACATTCAAGAGATTCTGCGGATAGTTGGGGTGCGCCGGGTCTTCCATGGCATCGAGGTGATACAGATAGCCGAAGAATTCGTCGAAGCCGTGAACGCAGGGCAAGAACTCATTCTTGTCGCCAAGGTGGTTCTTTCCGAACTGACCGGTGGCATAGCCCATGGACCTGAGCACCGTGGCGATGGTTACCGCCTCCGCGGGAATTCCGACGGACGCACCAGCCTGACCGACTGTAGTCATGCCGGTGCGGATGGGAAGCTCGCCGGTGATGAAGTTGGCCCGGCCCGCCGTGCAACTGGCTTCGGCGTAATAGTCGGTGAACAACATGCCTTCCTTGGCAAGCTTGTCGAGATTCGGCGTCTTGCCGGCCATCAAGCCTCTGTGGTAAGCGCCGATGTTCCACATGCCGATGTCGTCCCCCATGATGACGACGATGTTGGGTTTGGAAGAATTGGATTGCGCCAGCAGTTGACTTCCTGCGGCCAATAAGCAGAACGAAACCAGCCAACAAAGTCGTTGTCGATTCAACATTAGTTGCCTCTCTTTAGCGGAATTTCGTCGCCGCGTAGTTGATTCCTCGGGGCGGACAATGGCGGCTCACCGCGAAAGTTAAGACTTATTTCGGCATCTTGCTACTGTCAGAAGAAACAGTCCGTGAGTGTTCAGGAATCGCAAATGCGCAGTCTGAGACGTGCGGGACTGTCAGCTTTGACAGTAGCCATTCCAGCGCTGGCTCCATAGCATTCACGTGTCAATCACCTCAAGCTAATTTTGTCTGCGGGGCCAGCACGCGTGAAGCAAAAGAAGCGAACCAAGACACAGCCGGTACGAACGCATCCGACACTGAGACGCTCGGTGCTAATCTTGCTCACCCTGGCTGTAGTTTTCGCGGCGGTGGCGGTCGCCGTATTTCGCCCGTGGCCTCTTTCACCCGCCAATAAAGTGGAGGCGGGCCAACCGATGGCCGAAGCCGTTGAGGCCGCGGCTTTCGGCCCTACCCTTCCTATTGCTACTCCGGCTCCCGCGCACCTACCTCGCGGAATGGCGTGGATTCCAGGCGGCGAATTCTCCATGGGCGCATTGGATCCACCGGCCATCGATGAAGTCGGCATGCACGCAGCGGCCGATGCGCGCCCCATCCATCGCGTATATGTGGATGGCTTCTGGATGGATAAAACTGACGTGACCAATGAAGAGTTTGCCAGGTTCGTCAAGGCAACAGGTTACGTGACCGTAGCCGAACGCACGCCGAGCGCAAAGGATTTTCCCGGTGCTCCTTCTGAAAACCTGGTTGCAGGTTCCGTAGTTTTCTCGCCCCCCGACCATCCCGTACCGCTTAACGACCATTTTCAATGGTGGAGATATGTAAAAGGTGCGGACTGGCGTCACCCCGAGGGACCCAAGAGCAATATCAAAGGGCGCGAGAAATATCCGGTTGTGCAGGTGGCTTACCAAGACGCGCTGGCCTACGCGACCTGGGCCGGCAAGCGCTTGCCCACCGAAGCGGAGTGGGAATTTGCCGCCCGGGGGAGCCTCGCCGGTAAGCGCTACCCGTGGGGCGACGATTTCCAACCGAACGGAAAGTGGATGGCGAACACCCATCAGGGACATTTCCCTGACACCGATACCGGAAATGACGGGTACGCCGGTATTGCCCCAGTCGCACAGTTTCCGCCAAATGGCTACGGCCTGTATGACATGGCAGGAAACGTGTGGCAGTGGACCAGCGACTGGTATCGCCCCGACTACTACCAGCAGTTAGCGGCGGCGGGGGGCGTGACCCGAAACCCTCAGGGGCCGGACTCATCCTTCGATCCCGCAGAGCCGAACGATAAGAAGAAAGTTCACCGCGGTGGATCGTTCCTTTGCACCGACCAGTATTGCTCGCGCTACGTGGTGGGCACACGCGGCAAAGGTGAAGTCAGCACCGGGACGAATCATCTTGGTTTTCGCTGTGTAAAGCCGGTAACCATAATCAACGGAAACATCACCGCAAAGAATGTGGCCCAGCCGGTCACACTCAGGAAAGAGAAGCAATGAAAATCACCGCGACACTTACCACTCTGGGGCTCACTCTGTTCTTACTCGGTGCTGCTTATCCATGCCACGCTCAGGCAACTCCTCTTCGTAACAGCGAGTATCTCCTCGGGAACGACGGCTTGAACTCGACCGCTGCGCCGAGCGCTGATGTGACCGCCGAATTGCCGGCCCCAGACCAATCCGGCTCCGGTACTGCCTCAGCAGGTGCGACTGGCAATGATGATCAGTGGCATTTCTCTTTGAGCCCCTACCTTTGGTTTGCCGGCACGCACGGAACTGTGGGTGCATTTGGCCGTGACGTCGGCTTCAAAGCCAGCGCCGCCGATATGCTCTCTCATTTCCGCCTTGGAGTGATGGGAATCGGGGAAGCCCGCCGCAACCGGTTGTTGACTTCAATCGATTTCATGTATATGAGACTCGGGGACAATCAAGCGCTGCCGTTCCCGAACCTGCCCGCCACAACTGCGAACGTTACAGCGAACATAGTCATTCTCACTCCGAAAATCGGCTTCCGCCTGATCAACCAACCAAAGATCAAGGCCGATTTCTTGACAGGATTTCGATATTGGTACTTCGGGGAGAATCTGAATTTTACTCCTTCCCGGCTCGGCCTGAATTTTTCAAAATCACAGAATTGGGTGGATCCTTTGGTAGGAGGGAGAATTGAAGGTGCCCTTGCACCGAAGGTCGTGGCCACGATCGCGGGTGACGTCGGCGGATGGGGAACAGGCTCTCAAATCGAATATCAGATAGCCGGCGTTCTTGGTTACAAGCTTAAACCAAGCATGACTTTGCAGGCTGGGTATCGCTATTTGTATTTCGATTACGAAAAAGGTGGCCAAGCCAACGCCGTTGTCAAGACCGCCTTGTCCGGCATCATTTTGGGCGTCACCCTGAACCTCAAGTGAGTGTGTTGCCACGATTCCGGTTGTTGATGTGACTCTCTGGATTTAAGGAGGAAACCATGGTCACAGTGGAAACTGAATTGAAACGCGTGTTTCGAACCTCAGTAGCGTTATCGGTCATATTGATCATCTTCGGCGTGCTCGCCATCGCGTTGCCGGTGGCTACGTCAGTCGGAGTCGTCATCGTCATTGGTTGGCTTGTGATATTCGCCGGGATTGCGCAACTGGTTCACGCTTTTCAGTCCAAGGGCATTGGCCACATTGCCTGGAAGCTCCTGGTTGCGGTCCTCTACCTTACGGCTGGAGCTTACTTGATAGCTCACCCCGCGCTGGGTGTTGCCGGTTTCACCCTTGCGCTGGCGATTTTCTTGTGCGCAGAAGGGGCGACCGATGTGGTTACATATTTTTCCACTCGCAAGAGTGGCCAGTCTGGTTGGGTGCTGGTGGATGGAATTATCACCTTGATTCTTGGTTTCATGATCTTGAAGCATTGGCTGGTTAGTTCGTTGTGGGTTATCGGGACACTGGTAGGCATCAGCATGGTGATGACTGGCACCACCCGGCTCATGATGGCTTTGACAGCCAGGAAGCTGGCCAGCCGCGTTGCCGAGAGTCCGTTGCGGGAACGGGCGGCATAGCCATCTTCAGAAGGGAGTCTTGTGGCAGCGTCCGATGAAGTTGTTTTTGCCTGGGCAATCGGAAAGGCTTTGCTGATCCTGATTGTTTCCGTCGCCGCCTTGGTCTACACCGCGTGGGCAGTGCCGGGGATAAAGCCGCAAAAGAAACGGTTCCAGAGGCCTCGTACCTCTCATGATGGTAGCGACTGATGCCGCGATCAATGAAAAGCTAAGCCAAGGTTGGGATGGAAGCCGGCGACTTAACCATTCGGTCTGCTGGGATCAGAAATAAGAAAGGTGAGGAAAATAACTCTAATGATGAAGCGAACTATGACCGTGCTGGCAGGTATCCTACTAGCCCTCTTTGGAGCTGTCATTCCCGTGTTGGCGCAAACCAAGAAGCCCAACATCGTGGTCATTATGACGGACGATGTCGGCATTTGGAACATCAGCGCTTACCACCGTGGAATGATGGGCGGTCGTACACCCAACATTGACCGGATCGCCAATGAAGGCGCGCTGTTCACCGATTACTACGCGCAGCAATCCTGTACGGCAGGACGGGCCGCGTTCATTCTCGGCCAGACGCCGTTCCGTACCGGTCTCTTGAAGGTGGGTATGCCGGCCGCCAAACAAGGATTGCAAGACAAGGACCCAACGATCGCCGAATTACTCAAACCTTACGGTTATGCCACGGCGCAGATCGGTAAGAACCATCTGGGCGACCGCAACGAATATCTGCCCACGGTCCACGGCTTTGACGAATTCTACGGCATTCTCTACCACCTTAATGCTATGGAGGAGCCGTATCAAGGGGATTATCCGAAGGCTGCCAGTTTCCGGGAACGCTTCGGCCCACGCAATATCGTGGATTGCAAGGCCACAAATGTTGACGACCCGACCACGGATCCGCGCTGGGGCAGGGTCGGCAAGCAGACGATCATGGACGGCGGCCCACTGCCGCCACATCCGAGCATGGACCCAGCCGCCAAGACCAACATGGAAGATATCGACGCGGAACTCGTCCGTCGTTCCAATGACTTCATGGATCGCTCTGTGAGGGCCGGCAAACCGTTCTTGCTATGGCATAACTCCACTCGCATGCATGTCTGGACTCATCTCTCTCCGAAGTGGCAGGACAAGAGCGGCTTTGGTCTGTACGCCGATGGCATGATGGAGTTGGACTGGGAAGTCGGCGAGTTACTCAAGAAGATTGATGACCTCGGCATTGCCAATAACACCATCGTACTGTTCACCAGCGACAACGGCGCCGAGATCTTCAGTTGGCCCGATGGCGGCAACCATCCGTTCCGGGGTGAAAAGGGCACTACCTACGAGGGAGGGTTCCGAGTTCCCATGTTGGTGAAATGGCCCGGCGTCATTAAGCCCGGCACCATCATCAACGACATTATGGCGGCCGAAGACTGGATGCCGACGCTGTTGGCCGCCGCCGGTGATCCGGATATAACGCAAAAGCTCTTGAAGGGCTACAAGGTGGGCGACAAAACGTTTAAGAACCACCTCGATGGCTATAACTTCCTGCCCTTCTTTAAGGGCGAAGTCGCCGAAGGGCCGCGCCACGAGTTCTTTTACTTCACCGATAACGGCGACCTTACTGCCTTGCGTTACAACGCCTGGAAGATCAGCTTTAAGACCATCGAGGGCAACCTCTTTACCGGCAAAGAGGATTCGACGAACCTTCCGTTGGTTACCAATTTGCGAGCTGATCCGTGGGAGCGTTATCAAAGTGAATCGATGCTGTATGGTCGCTGGTGGGGTGACAAGCTGTGGACGATGGTCCCCGCCGTACAGATTGTGGGACAGTTCCTCGTGACGTTTAAGGAATACCCGCCCAGCCAAGTATCCGGCTCGCTTAGTGTCACCCGGTTCCTTGAGGCCATCCAAGCAGGTGTCGCGGGTGCGGGCAAGTAGCGCGTAAACGGAGAAGGGCAGCAGACTGGACTAAAGGTGAATTGTAGCGAGATCAAAAGGAGCTTTATGAGACCCACACCAACACAGCGTAGCTTAAGCAGCGCACTGCTGGCCCTGTCCGTTTTCTTTGCCGGCGCAGCCTTTATCCCTCCCGCTAACGCACAGAATGAGTTGCAGGAGAAAGTAACATTTGCGAAGCAAATGATTGCCGCCAATCAGCAGAAACTACACCAGTATCAATGGATAGAAACAGTCCAGCTCACACTCAAAGGAGACGCGAAGCCGCCCAGGCAATCATTATGCAAGTACGCCTATGACGGGACCGTGTCTAAAACTCCGATTGGCGCCCCGCCGCCACCTCCCAGTGGAGGAAGATTGAAGAAGAGGATCATTGAAAAGAAGACGGAGGAGATGCAGGACTACATGGGACAGGTGAAGAGTCTCCTCGGCATGTACGTGCCGCCTGACCCGCAAAAAATGGGACAAGACTTCGCGGCTGGCAACGCCTCATTGAATCCGTCCCCGGAGGCGCAACAGACGGCGATTGTTTTCAGGAACTACGCCCAGCCCGGCGATCTGATGACGCTCATCTTCAACTCGGCCGCGGCAAAAGTCACATCGTTGACCGTGAACACCTACATGGATAATCCGCAAGACACGGTCACGCTGACAGTTCAGATGTCTAGCCTCCCCGATGGTACCAACTATACGCAGCAGACGTTCCTTGATGCGACTGCCAAGAAGCTGCAGGTGACGACCACAAATTCCGACTACCAGATGATCGGAGCGCAATAACGTCACCTGATTCGGGCAAATTGCGAACCTCGGGCAGGCGCCGCTACCAGGGAGGCACGGCCGTCCATGCCCAGGAGTGAGCTTGCAACCCGCAGGCCATTCCGGGTGATTGCGGGATATTCTCCTCTTGCACCGCGCTAACAACACTCAAAAGTAAACATTGAGTATGAGTCCAAGCGCATTTATTTGCTGATTGGGCTTTTCCCGGTGTTGTTCTCGTGCTCGTAATAAGAGTCGACCTGGAAGCGTTTACGGATCGGAAACCGGCAGCCGACGCAGAAATCGTCACGATCCGCCCTGGTCTTCCTATTGATCGACACGGCCAGCTTTGCCTCCGAGTAGATTCTCTCTCGTTCCACCGGGTCAGAATTTTGCCGGTCACGTCACTGGGTGCGAAGCGCCCGCCGGGCATACGCTACGATCACACCACAAGGCGCGTTTGAAAATACTGGTAAGGCGCACCTCAAGCCGTCGTGAGCATCTAAAAGGTCCACCCGATTCCCGAGCTTGTCCCTAGCTCATTCTTTCTTGCTGTCGTCGGCGGTCGGCTATCGAAATTATCCCAGAGGGTGAAGGCCAGGTGAAAGTTGTTTCTCAGTTTGATTGTGAGTGAATTGTTCGTCGTCAGGCGCACGCGGCCAGTGTCCGTCAGTCCCGGAAAGATCCTCACCTGAGAATCGAACTCTCCGAAGTTGAAGCGAACATAGTTGTATTGCAATCCCGCCACCGCCTCCGAGTTCTGATCTGATGGTTGACCTGCGGTGGTGTTGAAGGACTCGTTAGTGAACACAATGCCGCCTAGCCAGGCGAGGTTGCTGTTCGTTGTACGCTTCAAGTAACGTCCATAACCGCCACCAAGGGTCGTGCGCAGTTGCAAATCCTGTTGACTGCTGTGAAGAAAATCGGAGAGGGCCACGACGAAGGAATTCCGGTTAAGAAACTTGGTGAACGACGCCTGCAAGTCTTCACGATTTGTGTTGGACGCTCCCGACCGACCGCTAAATGTTGAATCGAGGGAGGTCGCGACTCTCCATCTTGGGGTCTGGTAGGCCGCGCTCGTGTCCGCGTTCAATGCGGACTGACTGTTCCCACTGGTAAAGCTGTAACCAAAATCAATGGCCCCCTGCAATTCCCGCCAGAACGTTGGCTTTTTTGTATCAATGCTTACGATGGTCACCGAAGGGACCTGCAGTTCCTCAGTCGCTTCGCGAATCAAGAAGTCTCCGGTCTTTGTTTGATCACCAGACTGCTTTTCAATCTTCCCTTCCAGCCTTTGACCGTTGTTCAATACAATTCGGTAGGTAGCAGTACTCTGGACCGATTGAACTTGATTCCAATCCAGCCCGATATTCCCGGACACATAGTCTGTCTCCACGTACAACAAGCCGTTTTGCAGGCGCTTGACTTGCCCGGTCAACTGGTCGCCATTGCTCATAACTACCACGTCTTTTCGGTTTGCCTGGGCCGGAGAGCAGAGACATGCCAAGAGAGATGCGATAAGGAAAATGCGACTCCTATGCGAGAACGCACGAATTGTAATAATCATTTTGTGACTCCTGCCCTGAAACGAGGTCGTAGTAAAATCCACGCGTGCAGACTTGGCCACGCCTTGAGTAATTCTCGCGAGTATCTCAAGTCAGGCTGATGTTCAGTCCGAGAGTACGGACCAAAGTCCGGCTGGGCCGATAATGGCAAGAAACATCGTCACGATAGTGCTCCAATGTTCATTGAGTTAAGACTTCGCCGTCCCCGCGACAAATAAACAGGGTGGCCGCCGTCCTCAGGACCCCCGAGGACAATGACAATAGGGGCGACGCCAAACATTATTGCCCACTGATGTGGCGGACATCGAAGCCGATCAAACACCGACGAGCTTCGGTCACCGGTTGCGGTGCTCTTCTTGCCCTCCACACACTCAAAAGTAAACATTGAGTATGAGTCCAAGCGCGTTGACTTGCTGATTCGGCTTTTTCCCGGTGTTGTTCTCATGTTCGTAATACGGGTCGATCTGGAAGCGTTTACGGATCGGAAACTTGCAACCGGCGTACACGTCAGTACTGCTCCATTTGTTGTACTTGCTGTCGTAGTAGAACTCGACGCTCGCATAAGGTATCGGGTGGTAGGAGTGAATGGCGAATGCCCGCTGAACTGATAACCGGTTGCGATAACGCCAGGTTAAATCACCCGAAGAGTAGTTGAGTTCTCCACGATTTCGTACGGAAATCAGTATGTCGCCCTTCAGGGGCAGATTCGGCGTAGCTTCGAAAATTATGCGATTGATGGCGGGCTTGTCGGGAGTGTTTACATAGCGGTACCCGATCGACAGTGCCAGGGCCCGCGATTTCGTTTCGTCCAGATCATGCAAGGGGGATCTTCTAAAACGGAGCAACGGCTTCAAGAGAAAATCTATGCTAGGCCCAACTTCAGCCTGGGTTTCATCGCCGTCTTCCCTGGTCTGCTTGGCCTGAAAACTCAGTCGCACGTTCGAGTCGAGCTTGTAAAAGGCGTCGACTTCCGGAAGGAATTCAGAGGTCTGTTGTGCACTCGCAAGCACGGAAAGCAGGGCAATCAGAAGAGACGCTCCCAGTAACCGTGTGCAGGTGCGTATCATAGTTTCTTCGTTGGGGCACGAGCAATCGACAACATTCCTCACCCGCACTCTGCATGCGTGGACGGCAGGGATTAAGCCTCTAGGCGAACCAGGAATCAATCAACTGTAAAATCTGACAGTCCTTCGCAAGAGCGGCCACAACGCTTACATGCATGTTCCACGGGAGAACTGTCAGTTCTAGCAGTACGCAGTTCCGGTCGCGTCCACTAGGATTTACAGGTGAACTACAAACGCATGGATCCATCTCCTTTTGTGATGTCCTCGCAGGAGTCATACCATGGCGCCGAAGATGGCTTTGGATTTCAACCCAAGGAGCGGCACTTGAGTCTTCTGGGGAAAACCCAACGTGGGCTGGCAGTTGACGCGGCGCCAGGACGGGAGCGGCGGCGATGACAGTTAGGCCCTTGCCCATTCCGGTTCGGCGACCAGAGTTACTGTCCTCGGCCTTTGCTGAAAACCCGAAGTCGCGATTTTTGCACGGCTTGGCAAGGCCCGACCTAGACTCGGTGCTGGCAGCCGCAACACCGCGGCGATGCTTCGCGGATTCCGTGGTGGTAAACCAAGGCGACCCGGCCGAGTATTTCTTTCTGCTGTCGAAAGGTTGCGCCAGGCACTTCTTCCTCACACCAGAAGGCCGAAAGGTCCTGCTTCTTTGGCTGGGGCCGGGGGAAGTATTCGGAGGCGCAACCTTCTTGTCGAGCCCGTCGTCTTATCTCTTGGGTACAGAAATGGTGGAGGATAGCTGGGTACTGGTTTGGCAACGCAAGACGATCCGCGAGCTTGCGACACGCTATCCGCAACTGATGGAGAATGCGCTGTCGATTGCGGGAGATTATTTGACCTGGTTCCTCGCAGCCCACGTGGCGTTGATCTCTCATAGTGCCCGAGAGAGGGTTGCGGGGGTGCTGGTGAGTCTTGCCGACGGCATAGGCAGAAAAGTCTCTGGCGGCGTGAAGCTGGATATCACCAATGAGCAACTGGCGAATGCTGCCAACGTTACACCCTTCACCGCGAGCCGTCTCTTGAGCGAGTGGCAACGCAACGGTGCAATTGTAAAGAGCCGCGGCGGCGTGGTGCTCCGCGGACTGGAACAGCTATTCTTGCACCAGGTCTGAATGCTTTCGATTTCCACCGACGTCTTGTCGCACAACCTCCTCTCTTGCTTGCCCGTGAGCAGTTAAGAGACTGTCTTTGAGCAACGACTGAACTCTCCCGACTCTGCCATCCTCTGTGAGTCCATCGTGGGAGAAATGCCTAGTGGCTCACGCAATTGCTTTGCCTGACGTTCCCCAAGTGATCCGAGTCCTGACTGTCAATCGCGACCGGGTGAATAGCCAACTTCTGGCCACCGCTTTGCAAGAGGAAGAGCGATTTCAGATGCTGGATGCAGTACCCGATGTGCGAGAGGTCAGCGCAGTGGTTGCCAGGGAAAAGCCTGCGGTGGTTCTTATCAGTGCTGAGATCGAGGGAAACACGCGCAAGGGGTTCGAGGTGACGCGTGAATTGAACCGGTTGCGGTCGGGCGTGCATGTTGTCATGCTCCTGGAATCGTCAGAACGCGGCCCTGTGGTCGAGGCTTTCCGGGCCGGGGCACACGGTGTTTTCTCTCGCTGTGAACCATTGACGTCTCTGGCGAAGTGTATCTTCTGCGTCAGTCAAGGGCAGGTATGGGCTAGCAGCCGAGAACTCCGGTATCTACTGGAGGCGTTGGGCGATGGCTTACCTCTGCGACTGATGGATGCGCACTGGGCGAACCTGCTCTCGCATCGGGAGCAGGAGGTTGTGGGCTGTGTGGTTGATGGCCTGTCGAACCGCGAAATTGCGGAGCGGCTCGGCCTCACTGAACACACCATAAAAAATTATTTGTTTCGTATCTTCGGCAAGCTGGGCGTGTCCAAGCGCGTCGAGGTTGTCACCTGTGCCTACGGCCTGGGCAGGGTTCTTGAGAATCCTTCGCCCGGCAAAGCCGACAGCTGAGGAACCCCGCTGCGTCAGGATCTGACAACTATCGATTCTCACTGACTTTTTACCGCACCGCTCCTCTCTTGTCTTGCATGCGCTTGGGCAACTACGAGGGTGTCTTGGAGCAACGACCCGACCTCTCTCTCGTGTGATCCTGCTTTGAAACGCAATTTTCATGAAAAGGAGTACTTCTGTTTTGACTTCCAAAGCCTTGCACGATGAGTCAGGTACGGCCTCAGTCCGTATCCTTCTGGTGGATGACTCCGAGCCTTTCCGGAGCTTGACTGCTTCGATACTGACAAAATATCCCGGATCTCAAATCGTTGGAGTAGCGTTAGACGGCCAAGAGGCCGTGCAGAAAGCTCAAGACCTCAAGCCCGACCTGGTGGTGCTGGACATCGGCCTCCCAAAGCTGAATGGGATCGAAGCTGCCCGCCAAATCCGCTTGGTCTCGCCCAATTCGAAAATATTGTTCTTCACCGGAAACGATTATCCCCAGATAGTGCGCGAGGCTCTTGAGGCCGGGACAGGCGGGTACGTCATTAAGGTGGATGGCGCTGGTGAACTACTGGCGGCAGTGGAAGCAGTCCTTCTCGGAAAGCAGTACGTCAGTAAGCGCTTGGCTGGCCGGGGCTTCCTCGGAGGCGGATAGATCCGTTCCGACGACTCCCGCAAGCCGCGTCATTGCTGACAACAGGCGTAATCCGGTCCAAAAAGACGGAGGACTGGCGAGCGCCGAAACTCCAGCGACGCTCCCCAGTCCTTCCCAATTAACGCAGCAGTTCTCGTACTTACTTGGCTATGTGCGCCATCCAGTTGCCGAAATGGAGCTGGCTATCGACGTACTGCCCAGCCACGGTAGAACCGTCGGCGGAGATGCTGTCGACGGTGGTCAGGGTCGTACCCGCCGAAATGTTCGCGCCGAGTTCGTTTAGCACGTTCGCTAGCTTTTTCATGCCAAGTGGGGAAGTCCAGACAAAGGCTTCGGTACCCGCACCGAACGGATCCCCGCTCCAGCCCACCACCCGTCCGTTATCAGAGATGCCGTTCGCGAAGCTTTGGTCCGTCGGCAACTTAGTAATTGTGCCCAATAAGAGCAGCCCTCCCTTATCGGAGAAGATGAACGCGACCCCATTTCCGTTGGCGTCCGGGGATTGTCCCGCGATCTGTGTACCGTCGCTGGTCACAGCCGAAGCCTCGCCAATCGTCGTTTGGCCGAGAAACAAGTCGTGTTTTCCGTTCACCCATCGCACCGGACGGCGGGGACCAGTAGGATCCTCCCAAAAACCGACGATCGTCTTCGCGTTCGCCGAAATGGCGCTGGCCCGGCTGCTATGGTTACCTGCCGGGTGCCCGAGAGAGATATTGCCCAGCTTCGCTGTCCACGCGAAGCCTTCGGCGCTTAAGCAATTCCAGGCAAGTCCCACAGCCACCGTGCCATCGCCGCTCACTCCGTAGCCGCTGCCCCAGCTGTTGTCAAGAGTAGTGCAGCCATTGGAGGGATGGCCAAGGTCAACCACGCCGCTCGCGTTCCACAGGGCTGGACTGGAAAAGCCGCTCGATAGAACGTGCCCGCTGACGATGGTTGAACCGTCGCGCGAAATCCCGATCGAGGACGCATAAGGATCGCCCGGACCGAGATCCTGGAATCCACCTACAGCTGTCCAACGATAGATCTCGCCACCGTAGTTGGCGGCCATGACGCTACCGTCACCGGAGAAGGCAAAGTTCGCCCACGTGCCTGTCACCGGGTCGGAAATGATCTGAAAGGTTGCTGTTTCTGCATTCGCCGCAAGGCAAAAGCCTGAGAGCAGGCACAATAGGCCTGCATTAACTAACCACTTTTTCATGTTTGGAAATCCTTTAGGTAATTTGGAGTGCTACCACCGTAAAAGCTGACATTAATAAGGAGATGAAATTACTCCGCCAACCGCCTCTTCCCCCAGCGCCCATACATCAGGCCTCCGAGCCAGCGTCGAAGTCTAGCCGGGTTCCTGGGTCGAGAAGAAAAGGCCCGGGGGAGGGCACGACTGTAGGATAGGGATGACACCGACTTCTGTCTTTGCGCCAGAGCAAGTAAGAAAACAAAGATATACATCCGACCGCAGGGATCATGTTTGCAAGAACTGGGCCTCTCTCCAGTCACTCCCTGTTTAACTCCGAAGGCCAATTCAAAGTGAGAGTGAGCGCCGGCTGGGTGTCGTCGGTCGGAGCCGGGGCTACGAATTTGTCCCCGCTGGGGGCAGGCTGGAACCAGGAGAAAGTCTGCGCCGTTCCCGTGAGGCGAAAGTAGGGTTGTACCTTGCCAACCACGAACTGGCTGCCCTTGCTGCTGACCTGCGCGCTCATGATGCGGTTGTCGTTGTTGGAGAGAAAGAAGATTTCTTGGCCGTTACTATTCCATTGTGGAGTTTGCCCGCCGTCGAGCGAAGCTTGCCATTTACCGGCAGGTTTGGGGAAACTGGTGACAAAAACTTCACTGCGGCCGGATTCGTCCGAGGTGTACGCGATCCACTTTCCGTCAGGGGAAAAGACGGCGGCGCCATTGTTAAACGGCGTCTGCACCAGCGGGAAAGGCTTGCGTTCCCCGGCCAATGGCATCGCCCAAATCTCTGTACCTTGATTGCCGGCAGCGGGCTCGACGAAAAGAATGTTGTTTCCGTCAGGCGACCAATCGCAGAGCACCTTATTCAGCGAAGACACGATCAAGGGTTCCTCCGCGCCTGTCCCATCCGACGCCTTGCGGAAGATGTCACCCTCATTGTTCTTGACCGAGACGTATGCCACCCACTTGTCATCCGGCGACCACGCCGGAAGAGAATGGTTGCTCGCGTCAAACGTCAAGCGAGTGTGGACCCCACGCTCAAGATCGTAGCTCCACAAGTCTGAGGCCGGATTTCCTTGGATGGCCAAAAACTTTGCGTCACGCGAAAGCGACAGTGTCTGAAAACCGGTGGGAACGTCAATGGATGCAAGCTGCTTGCCGGTGCGATCGAACCAGCCCAGTCGCGTCGCCGCCGCCATCGATCCGTGCTCAGACACCAGCTCACCGTTGGTCGAGGCATCGAAGACGCCACGCCATATGCCGCCGTCCCACAGCACCTGGTCGGCGACCAGCGCGGGTTCGCCTTTGAGTTTGCCACTGGAGGAATCGAAGGCTTGCGCCATCAAACCCGTACCGCGTAGAAAGAGCAGGCGTCCCGAGGCATAGCGCGCCCCCGCTGTGGCAGTCATGATAAGCGTCGGCTGAAGATTGTCGAGAGAAGCGAAGAAGAGCGAGCTTTCCGGGCCTTTCTCATGCTGCACAGCGAGGAAGATGAAATGATTGCCGTCCGGCATGAACTGCGGCCAGCGGAACGAGGAGAAAGACGTCTTCTTCTGATCAAGCACCAGCTTCGCGGTTCCACCCGCGGATGAGACCAGCGACAGGCCGCCGCGGAAAGTGGGGGAAAACAGGATCAGGCCGTTCCTGCTCCAAGTCGCCCCACGGCCACTCGGAGCCGCGCACAGGACTAGCCCCGGGCCGCCAAATGGGTCCACGACCCTCAGATTCCCATCGGCAAAGAAACCTATTCTGCGGCTGTCGGGCGACCAGAAGGGAAACATCCCGTCATCAGTTCCGGCGATGAGATGGGACGTGAGGGAATTTAGGGGACGAAGCCAAAGGTGCTGTTTGCCCAGGCTGTCTACAGCCGCGTAGACCACCTGGGTGCCGTCCGGTGAAATCGCGGGAGGTCCGCCGCCATCGCCGGTAAACGAGAATGTCTGTTTCTCAGGCGCCTCAATAGATGAACGTACAGCAATGACCGGGACCCGGCTGTGCTCGAAATATGCGCGATAGCCGGCGGCACCGGCCAGCAGCAGAAGCGGAGCTGCGGCCCAACTCAGCCATTCGCGTCGTTTCCGCCGGCCCGCAACGATCGTGGGAACGCCCGCTTGCGAGCCGCCTTCTGCCAGCCAGATCAATTGCAGCTTCAGGTCGTGCACGGACTGAAAGCGATCCTCCGGCGCCTTGGCCAGACAAGTGTGCACCACGCGGTCCAGTGCCGGCGGGATCATCGGCTGAATCGTGGAAATTGGCTGCGGGTCGGAGATCAGGATGGCGGTAATCGTCGAGGCCATGGTCTCGCCGGCAAACGCCCGCTTGCCGCTCGCCATCTCATACAGCACCGCGCCCAGCGCGAAGATATCTGACCGGGCATCAGCTTCCTTTCCCTCCAACTGCTCGGGGGACATGTATTGGAACGTACCGATCATGGTCCCGTGGGCAGTGAGCGGATCGGTTCCTTTAGGCGAAGCGAAAGATGCGGTCACATCGTACGACGGTGAAGCACTAGCCGGGAGTGTCTTGGCCAGCCCGAAGTCCATCAGCTTCGCCCCTGACTTCGTCAGCATGATGTTCCCTGGCTTTAGGTCGCGGTGAATCACGCCGCTGCGATGTGCTCTCTCCAATCCATTGCATATCTCAACCCCGCATTTCAACACCTGGTCAGGACGCAAAGGCCCTTCGCGCAGGCGCTCGGTCAGCGTCTCTCCCTCCAGAAACTCCATGACCAGGTAATCGGTGCCGTCCTGGTTGCCGACATCGTACAGCGAACAAATATTGGGATGATTCAGGGACGAAATGGCCCGGGCTTCACGCTCGAAACGCTGCCTGGCCTCCGGATTGGAGGAAAGATGGGAAGGCAAAACCTTGACCGCAACCGTACGGTCCAACCGTGTGTCCCGCGCACGATACACTTCGCCCATGCCGCCAGCGCCGATCGGCGCAAGGACTTCATAGGGACCGAGTTTCGTGCCAGGAGGGAGAGCCATCAGTGTGCGCTATTGTACTTGGAAAGCGCTAGACACAAGACTGGCAGAACTGCCAGTTAGTGCATAGCGGCCAGGGGCAGGCAATTGTGGACAAAGAACCCTGGCAGGGGGAGAATTACATTAGATGCGAATCGTAGACAACAACCGTTGCGTGCGGAACGAAGCGCAGATATTGGCCTGTGCTCGACGCTCGCTCAGGCTCCTACTCTTCGCGGCCATATTCCTTTGCCTTTCACGGCACGTGTTGGCGCAAACCCCGGATTCCGGAACCAGCGATTCGAACGAGTCCTGGACGGCTACGAGCGACTCGACAACAGCCGGCACAAGTCCCACGCGTACGATCGAGAGCCATACGCAGAGCGGCAATCATACAGTTGATGTGCGATCGGTTCAGACTCGCGGATCCGACGGCAGCCTCCAGCCCTCTCAAGACGTCGAAACACAGACAGTGCGGGTAAACGCTACGACCATGCAAACCACAACTCGCACCTTTGTGCGAGATGGCAACGGCGCGAAAACCCTCTTCCAGATTACGGAAGAAGAGAAGCACACTCTTTCGGGTGGCGCCTCAGAGGTTGTACGCACAACCTCGAATCCAGACGCGAACGGCCATCTCCAAGTCGTTCAGCGCGAAGTTCGGGAGACGCAGAGGACCAGTCCGGACGTGGAAGAGACGAAAACCACCGTGATGCTGGCCGACATCAACGGCGGCCTGGCCCCTGTCATGCAGACGGAGGAACACCAGAAACGCAACGGCAATGTCGTCGAAATTCAAAAGACGACGCTGCTGCCCGATGGCTCCGGAGGCTGGCAGATGGGTGAAGTGCGGCGGTCGACCATCAAGGACGAAGGCAAGAACCTCAGCAGCGAAGAGCGGGTTTCCCGCCCAGATTCCGAGGGCAACATGGGAGAAGTCACCCGCACGGTGGGGAAGGAAACGGAGGACGTCTCCGGAGAGAAGCACAACTCGGAGGAAACCTATTCGATCGACATTTCTGGAACAGGCCGCGACAGCAGCCTGCGCCTGGTTCAGCGCGTTACGACCACCCAGCGCACTAATTCCGCTAGTCAACAAACCACCGAACAGGTAGAGCAAAGCAACCCCGGCAATCCCGATGCCGGCCTGCGGGTGACCACGCTAACCACTGACACTGTGCGCTCGGGGTCCACTGGAGCACAGGCCACTCGGGTCATTCAAATGCGCGACCCCGGTGGAAGTCTTGGTGTAATCTCCGTAGACATGACGAAGTCAAACAATGCTCACGCAATAGAAGTTCACATCGGGCCTTCCCTGCCGAAATAACTGTCACCCACATCTTCCCTGACGCTACACAACCATACCCGTCGCCACTGAGTTCGGATGAGCCAAAAGCGAGTATGCGACGATTCTTTTTCGACAGAAATATCTTCTTCAGGTGGAAGTTGCGGTCGTGAGTGCGGGAAGGCCGACACGCCGCAGCAGGTCGTGGAAACGTGGATTGTCCCGCAAGCCGTCCATGCTCGGATCTATATGAAGATAGATCAGCCAGTGGGAGTGCTCTTCGTAGGCCTTCTCCAAGTATTCAATTGCGCGGTCATCTTCTCCCAAGCCAATGTGGATTCCGGCGAAAAAGTAGGGTGCGACATATTTTTGCTTGGCCAGTTCTGTCAGATCATCGAGCATCTGGAGTGCTTCCTTTGTCCTGCCAGCCGTACCGAGAGTGTGCGCCAGTGCCGCGCGCATCAGAGGACTGCCACCCGACAGCTTCACCCCCTTCTCCCCCTCGCTGATGGCCAGTTCGTAGCAACCCGTTTTTCTGAGCAACAGGCCGAGAATCCAGTAGGTGACGGGATAGTTCGGATCCAGCTCGATAGTTCGCCGGAGTTGTTCGATGGCTTCGTCGTATCGGCGTGCAAAGTAAAAGGCCCACCCGACTGCCACGTTGATAATGAGGGACAACGGATCGAGTTCGTGGCCGTTCTTCATTCTGGCCATAGCTTCGTCGTGTCGCCCCATGGTCATTACATACTCGGCATACCAGTGGTTCGCAGTTGCGTACGTGGGACCGAGCTCGAGGCTGCGCTTGAATTCTGTCTGCGCCTCTCCCCACTGCCAATCGTAGAGCCACAACAATGCCGCCAAAGGCGCGTGGGCTTCGGCGAGATTTGGGTCGAGCTTGAGAGCAGTCAGGGCTGCCGCTTTGCCTTTAGGGAACGCCTCCTTCGGCGGCAAATAGCTGTTCCATCCCAGCAGCACGTAGGAATCTGCCAAACCAGTGTAGGCGAGGGCGTAGGTGGGGTCTTTCTCGACCGCCTGCTGAAAGTACTCGATCGCCTTGTAGAACCCCTCTTCGGTCCACTTGTTCCAGTAATGACGCCCTTTCAGGTAAAGCCGGTACGCCTCGGCATTCTCCGTGTGATGCCGGGTGAGCCGCTTCTTTTCTGCCCGAGTCAACTGTAAGCGCAATTTTTCCGATATTTCGTTGGAAATGTCGTCTTGGACGACAAAGATGTCGCCCGGCTTGCGATCGTATTGCCCACCCCATAGCTGAGAGCCCGTGGCCACATCGACCAATTCGGCCCCAATACGCAAAGAACCGCCGCTTTGCATTGTTCTTCCTGTGAGCACGGCGCGCACATTAAGCTCGCGACCGATAGCTTGGGGGTCAATTGCCCGGCCTTTATACCGCAATACTGTGCTCTGCGCCATCACTCGCAGTTTCGGTATCGTCGCCAGGATATTGATGAGGCTACCCGTGATCCCGTCACTGAGGTATTCGTGCTCGGGGTCGCCGCTAGCATTTTCGAAGGGCAAAACGGCAAGCGAGTCAATGATCTTGGAAACTCGCTGTGGGCGAAGGCCACCGGTTTGCACAGAGGAAGTCCGTGCCCCCTGTTTGCCGCTTGAGGACGGACGACTTGTGGTTGTTGGCGGCGCCGATCCGGTTTCATCTTCGGCAGCCCTCCGGCCCGACTCCGTGTCTCGCTTTAGCCGTTGCAACTCAGCCCGCATGTCGGAGGCGTGCTGATAACGCAGGTTTTTGTCCTTCTCCAAAGCTCTGCGGATCACCTCCTGGAGCGCCAGGGGAATGTCGGGATTGATTCGCATCGGCGGCAGCGGATTGCGGTTGAGGATGGCCTCCGCAATGACGCCCGAACTGCTTCCTTCAAAGGGTAACCTCCCCGTCGCCATCTCGTAGAGAACGATACCGAAGGAGAACAGATCCGTGCGACCGTCCAACTCCTTGGCCCGTACTTGCTCGGGCGACATGTAGGCCACGGTCCCCAGAGCCGTCCCCGGGCTGGTGAGATGTTCTTCGGCAACATAGGACAGAGATTGCGTGGGCTGTGCCGCGATATGGCTTGTAACGCTCTCGGGAAGCATACTTTTCGCCAGGCCGAAGTCCAGAATCTTGGCGTGCCCGCGTTTGGTGATGAAAATATTGGCGGGTTTGATGTCACGATGAATGATACTTTCGCTGTGAGCCGCATCGAGCGCATCGGCGATCTCGATGGCGATGGCGACAATACGCTCCGCCTCCAGGGTGCTTGCGGCTATCAGGTATTTCAGCGTTACGCCATCCAGGTACTCCATGGCGATGAACGCTTGACCCTCGTGTTTCCCGATTTCGTAGATGGTGCAGATATTGGGGTGATTGAGCGCGGATGCACCTCGTGCTTCGCGGCGAAATCGTTCCAGGGCGACCGAATCCTGGGCTGCGTCCTCAGGCAGAAACTTTAAAGCGACAAACCGGCCGAGATCATTGTCCTGGGCTTTGTAGACTACACCCATGCCACCGCTCCCTAGTTCCTCCAGGATGCGGTAGCGCGAGATGGTTTGGCCAGTAGCTGGGTGGGCTTGAGGCACACTCGATGTTAGGACGGGCGCACTTCAGTGCATACTGGTAATAATGTCAGTCGCGTCCGAACATCGGTGCCTTGGACCCGTAGCCGGACGAGATCGAAATGCCTTCTTTTCCCTCGATTCCTCGGCCGGGTGCCGGAAAACGCCGACAAATGGGCGGAGGCAGGGCCCGTCCGGTGGGCGTTTTCAACTCACCCGCTGAAACCGGATTTGCAGAAAAACCGCCACCTTCGGGCAATTGACAACTCTCGGCTGCCAAGGGAGCATCAGAGGAGGAGAAATCCCATCAATATCCTGTGCAGACAACGTACAGTTCGACCGGGGAAAGCCTAATTGTCAGCATGTCATTAATCCGCGTTCTCGTGGTAGAGGATTTCGATCCCTTTCGACAATTTATGTGCTCGACACTGAGGAAAAGGCCTGCCTTGCAGGTAATCTGCGAAGTGTCCAACGGACTAGAAGCGGTTCAGAAAGCGGAAGAACTGAAACCCGATTTGATCCTCCTTGACATCGGACTCCCAGGACTGAATGGAATCGAGGCCGCTCGACAAATTCGCCAACTCGCCACGCAATCCAAAATAATCTTTGTGAGCCAGGAATCTTCTCCTGAGGTGGTGCAAGAGGCCCTTAGCTTGGGCGCGTGGGGCTACATTGTGAAACCAAGGGCCGCAAGCGAGCTGATGGCGGCCGTGGAAGCGGTTCTTGAGGGTAGGCGGTTTGTCAGCAGCGGTTTGTAGATCTAGGCGGCCACGATGTGGTGCCTGACGGCGTACTTGACTAGTTCGGCGTTGCTCTTGGCGCCCAGCACTTCCATCATGCGGTACTTGTGGTACGCAACCGTTCTGGTCGACATGTGGAGAATGTCGCTAACTTCCTTCATCACCTTTCCTTCGGCCAGCAACTGCAGCACTTCGCGCTGCCTCTCGGTCAGGCGTTGGTCTTCGTTGACCATCTTCTTATTTCGCCGCCGCAAGAAATTAATGGTCTCTCGCGACAGCGCCGACGAGACAAACGACTTGCCCCGTAACACATCGCGAACCGCAACCACCAACTCCGCAGCGGCGCAGGTTTTAAGCAGGTACCCAGAGGCTCCGCGGCGGAAGGCTTCCGCGGCCACTTCTACGTCGGGATTCATGGTCAGAAAGACTAACTTGACCGTAGGCAGCATCTCCTTCACTTGCCGCCCCGCGTCCAAACCATTTAGAACAGGCATGGCGACATCGAGCACGACTACATCCGGCTTTAATTCGCCAACGGCGCGCACCAAGGCGCGACCGTTGCTCACGGTCCCGACCACATCGAACTCAGTCTCGAGAAGTCTTTTGCACAACTCGGCGACCAGATTGTGGTCGTCCGCAATCAGAATGCGAGGACGATTGTTCATAGGCTGGGATCCGTAACTTACGCGCATCTTACGCGAACGAGTGCGCCTTGGTCAACACTCGGCCCGGTTGGACGTTTTACTATTCGGAACCGCTCCCGCAAGCAGCGCCAATTCGGCTTCCGGCGCCGTAAACTGTGTAAAGCCGCAGTTCAGGCAGACCAAAAGTCGCGGGAATGCCAATACGCCAGGATGGTCAATATTCTTGAGGCCGCCGAGATGGATGTTTATCTCAGCAGTGAATTCCGCCTGATTGCTCGACGTGCATAGGGCACACGGCATACGACACCACACGAGGCCGCAAGTCTAACCAACCAAAGAACCTCTGTCTGTTCAAAATTGCACACTTCGCAAGATACCCGAGGGAGCGCGATCCGGCAGCTCAGAATACCTCAGCTCCTCCCACCTAGTCGTGCAGGACAACACTAAGAAGCGAGCTGTGCACCTCCAGGCCACCGTTGTAGTGAATGAAGCCAAGCTTTCTGAATTTGTTCATAAAGAAATTTACTCGTGAGCGGGTTGTACCAATCATCTCCGCCAAAGTCCCCTGATTTACTTCGGGGATCACGGTTTCGGCACTGCCTTCTTTTCCGAAGCGAGACAGCACTAACAGCGCTCGTGCCAGCCGCTTTTCGCTCGAATTGAACAGTTGATCGACCAGGTCCGATTGAGTGCGGTTGTGACGCTCGACCATGAACGCCACGAACATGTCGGAGAACCCGTGCTCACCGTGGAGCGTGCGCAGCATCTCGCTCTTTTCAAGTTTCAGGACAGAGCAGTCCGTAATTGCAGTCGCAGTTGCCATGCGGACAGGTTGATCCGCGGCGATGCATCCCTCGCCGAGGAAATCGCCGGGGCCGAGCAGCGAGATGGTCGCCTCCTTGCCTTGTTTGGAGACTACACTGAGCCTGACCCTCCCTTTCTGAATGTAAAACACAGAGTCCGCACGCTCTCCTTGCGAAAAGACGGTTTCTTTCGGGCCATAGTGGCGAACCGTCCTGCCGATGCCGGTCTGGGTCAAAAAGACTTTGGGGTCAAAACCCTTGGCTTGCTTCTTGGTGCGGCGCTGTCGTGCCGGCGACTTGCGAACCGATGGCATTGGGAACTCCGGGAAGCCCTTGCGGACTAAGAAATTTATCATTATTTTGACATAGCGCTGTCGAGATTTCCAATGAAAATCCGACTAGCCGAGTGTCGCGTACGGCGTGGCGTGACCGCCGCTCAAGGAGTAAGAGCGGAGGAATTGTGCCTCTGGCCAACTATAGAAGCATGATGGATAGGCTCAAACCTGCCCGTGAAATGAAGAGACCTCAGAGCCGCGTTGCCGCCCCGCCCGTGACTTCGATCGGAGTGGATTGTCCCGCCGCCGCCCGGTCGGCCAGAACCAAAGCGTCTTGCGAAGAAACTCGCCCTGCCGGAATTGAGGCATCGGCATTGCAGAGACGCTTGAGCATTTCAACCTTTTCAGCTCCGGTCACCAGCCACAGGATACGACGCGCACGATTGATGACGGGATACGTCAACGTCATTCGACGTCGACCCAGGTAGATACCGGTCAAACCAACGTCTGCGTCGATGACGTTGAGAACCCGGTCTCCGGGAACCAGCGAAGCCGTATGCCCGTCGGGACCTAGACCCAAATGAACCAGATCAAGGATGGGAGGCGAGCCTGCAATATCGCAAAGAGTCCGTGCATACTGCCTCGCAGCGGCTTCCAGTTCCGATGCTTCCACTGGCATAGCGTAGATTTGGTCGGCCTTCAGCGGGGCGTTCTCGAGCAAACTTGCACGCAAATGCGTAAGGTTCCTGTCGGGATCGCCTGCTGGGGCGACACGTTCGTCCACCTGAAATACACGCACCACTTTCCAGGGAACGTCTTCGTTAGCCAGGTCGCGTAACATTAGCCATGGCGTGTGTCCGCCGCTGACGGCCATGTTAAATTGGCCACGCGCCGCGTTGGCCGCGCGCGCATCGGCCGCGATAATTGCTGCAGCTTTTTTCGCCACCGACTCAGCATCGGCCAGGACTTCCACCTTCATGCCAGGCCTCCGGTGACACCGAAGAAGACGAGTACGTCGGCACTGCGATTATCCACGGTCCTCTCCTTCACGCGGCCTCGCCTTTCGGATCGGCTTTCTCCAGGTGACCCCCAAACTCATAACGCATCGCCGAGAGGAGCTTGTTCGCAAATTCGGCCTCGCCACGCGAGCTGAATCGCTCGTATAGCGCAGCAGTCAGAACATGCACCGGCACTGCCTCATCGATGGCAGCATTGATTGTCCAACGCCCTTCGCCCGAATCAGAGACGCGGCCTGCGAACTTTGTGAGGGCTGGATCCTTAATCAGCGCTGAAGCCGTCAAATCCAGCAGCCAGGAGGCGATTACACTGCCGCGCCGCCACACCTCGGCAATGTCAGGCAGATGCAGATCGTACTGGTACAGTTCGGGATTGCGCAAAGGCGTCGTTTCAGCGTCAACCGCATGTTCCTGCTTGCCGACGTTGGCCGAACGCAGAATCCCCAGACCCTCGGCGTAGGCAGCCATTATTCCGTACTCAATTCCGTTGTGCACCATCTTCACAAAATGGCCGGCTCCATTTGGCCCACAGTGCAGGTATCCCTGTTCCGACGTGCCAGCCGCTTTCTCGCGGCCTGGAGTACGTGAAATGTCACCAATGCCGGGAGCGAGCGTGGCAAAAATGGGATCGAGGTGTTTGATGACTTCGTTTTCGCCGCCAATCATCATGCAGTAACCGCGCTCCAAGCCCCAAACCCCGCCGCTGGTGCCCACATCCGCATAGTGAATCTTGAGTTTTGCAAGCTCTTTGGCGCGGCGAATGTCATCTACATAATAGGAATTTCCGCCATCGATGAGAATATCTCCCGCTTCCAGATGGGGAAGAATGCTTTGAATGGTTTGATCCACAACCGCCGCCGGCACCATCAACCACATTGCGCGCGGCTTCTGAAGTTTCTGGACAAAATCGGCCAACGAGGACGATCCTACCGCCTTTTCCGAGGCAAGATCGCTCACCGCCTTGGGCGACCGATCAAAGACCACGCACTCGTGGTTCGCCCGGATAAGCCGCCGCACCATGTTTGCTCCCATCCTTCCAAGCCCCACCATTCCAAGCTGCATATCAGAACTCCCTTTCGCAGTTGCGATTGCTAAATTCGTTACACGCCCCTGTCATTGAGCGGACGCCTTTAGTTTCCGGTAACGCCGGATGACATTGTTCGTGGAACTGTCATGCGCCAGCATGGGTTCTGCTTTGTTCTCTACTTCCGGGATAATGCGCTGGGCCAGGACCTTGCCGAGTTCCACTCCCCATTGATCGAACGAGTCGATGTGCCAGATGGTCCCTTGCGTAAATACAGAATGCTCATACAACGCAACCAACTTCCCCAGCGTTTCCGGCGTGAGCTTCTCGGCGAGGATCGTGTTCGAAGGGCGGTTGCCCTCGAAGACCCTGTGAGGCACGAGCCAATCGGGGGTTCCCTCCGCCTTCACCTGCTCCGGAGTTTTGCCGAACGCCAGCGCCTCCGTCTGCGCGCAGACATTCGCCAGAAGCATGTCGTGGTGCCTGCCAATGTGATTGAGCGATTGGCCGAAGGCAATGAAATCCGAAGGGATGAGCCTGGTTCCCTGATGGATCAGTTGGTAGAAGGAGTGCTGGCCGTTGGTCCCCGGCTCGCCCCAGTAAATCGGACCGGTCTGGTAATCCACCGTGCTCCCATCGAGGGTCACGTGTTTACCGTTGCTCTCCATGGTCAGCTGTTGCAGATAAGCTGGAAAGCGCTTCAGGTATTGCTCGTAAGGAAAAACGGCAACCGTCTGTGCGCCAAAGAAGTCGGTGTACCAGAGGCCGAGGAGACCCATCAGCACCGGGAGGTTTTGTCCGAATGGAGTAGTGCGAAAGTGCTCGTCCATCTGGTGGAAGCCGCCCAACATCGCTTCGAAGTTCTGCGGACCGATGGCCAGCATGGTTGAGAGGCCGATTGCCGAGTCCATGGAATAGCGCCCGCCGACCCAATCCCAGAAGCCGAACATGTTCGCGGTGTCGATCCCGAACTTTGCCACCTCCGCTGCGTTGGTTGAGACTGCGACGAAATGTTTCGCGATTGACTTCTCGTCGCCCCCGAGACCAGCTAGCGCCCAGTCACGCGCCGTATGGGCGTTGGTCATGGTCTCAAGGGTCGTGAAGGTTTTCGAGGAAATTACGAAGAGTGTCTCCTCTGCACTCAGGTCGCGAACGGCTTCTGCGAAGTCGGTGTCATCAATGTTGGAAACGAAACGAAACGTCAACGCGCGATCGCTGTAGTGCTTGAGCGCCTCGTAAGCCATCACCGGGCCGAGGTCGGAGCCGCCGATGCCGACGTTGACGATGTTGCGGATGCGCTTACCGGTGTGGCCTGTCCACGCCCCGCTCCTGACACGATTGGAGAACCCCGCCATTTTGTCCAGCACGGCATGTACCCCAGGCACCACGTTCTCGCCGTCAACGACGATGGATGTTCCCCTGGGGGCACGCAGAGCTACATGCAGGACCGCTCGATTCTCTGTGATATTGATCTTGTCGCCCCGGAACATGGCTTCGATCCGCTCTCGAAGGCCAGATTCCTCGGCCAGCTGAATAAGGAGCTTGAGGGTTTCGTCGGTGACCCGATTCTTGGAGTAATCCAGGAACAGCCCGGCGGCCTCGACAGTCATGCGCTCACCGCGCTTTGGGTCTTCCGCAAACAGCTGACGTAGATGTAACTCTTTCACTTTAGTATGGTGGGCTTGGAGAGCTTTCCACGCGTTACGTTGGGTGAGCGGTTCGGGGCTCGGGCGTTTCGTGGTTGGGTTTGAGACTGTTGCCATTTGGTGATCCTTCTTTATTCGTTTTGGCTATTTAGATCGGCCTGAGCGCGAGAGTCTTCCCCGACGGAAACCTCCGGAGATCCTTTGACGTTGGTCCCGCCGACATCTACAGCCAGCGCGTTCATGACAAGACCCCTCGCTCGGCGAAGAACTCCCTGTCTTCCTGTCTTATACACACCGCGAGCCAAACCCAGAGTTCAATCGCCTGCGGCCGTTTGAAGCACGGCCGTCTTGGACGAAGTCACTTCCATCAACTCATTCCAGGACGTGACGAACGATTTCGCGCCATCATCCTGAAGTTGGACAGCCAAGGCATCGACGTCGACGCCTGCTTTGGCGAACTGGCCTAGGACTTCTTCACAGTCACCGCCGTCGGCCGCCAAGATCGACCCGAGTTCACTGTGATTCGCAAGTGCTTTCAAGGTGGCCTCGGGCATGGTATTCACCGTGAACGGCGCAGCCAGGGCCTTAACGTAAAGGATGTCGGACGCGGCCGGATCTTTGGTGCCGGTGCTGGCCCACAATAAACGCTGCGGAAAGGCACCGGCGTTATAAACGCGCTGCCAGCGCGGGGAACCGAGCAGCCCACGGCACGCCTTGTAGGTGCGTTCCGCGATCGCAATACCAAGGCGATTGCTGAGCTCAGCTGGGACTTTGCCCTTCACTGCGCCGTCCCAACGGCTGACAAACACGGAGGCCACGGAGCCGACATTGGGCTTGAGATCTGCTTCGATGCGTCGCTCGATCCCACGAAGGAAGGCCTCGGCCGCTGCCAGGTAGTGCTCTCGCGAAAACAACAGCGTTACATTGATAGGAATTCCAGCAAAGATCGCCTCCTCAATCGCAGGCAAGCCTTCTTTGGTGCCGGGGATCTTGATGAACAGATTAGGTCGACCCGCCCGCGCAAACAGACTCTTGGCGGCAGCGAGGGTGCTGGCCGTGTCGTAGGCCAGAAGCGGAGAGACCTCAAGCGACACCCATCCATCCACCCCATTTGTCCGATCGTAGATTGGCCGAAATAAGTCAGCCGCCGCCGTGAGGTCCTCAATCGCCAATTCGAAGAACAACTCCTCGCCTGACTTGCCCTTCTCAGCTTTCTTACGGATCGCGTCGTCGTAGGCGTTGCTCTTCTTAATGGCCTGGTCGAAAATCGTAGGATTCGAAGTGAGTCCCGTCACCGACAGCTCATTGATGTAGCGTTGCAGCGTGCCGCTACGGAGCAAGTCGCGCGTAATATTGTCGAGCCAAATGCTCTGGCCCAAATTGTGCAGTAGCCGCGTCGCTTTCATCGCGCCTCCTCCAACTTACCCGAGAGCAAACTAGAGCCTGCTGGCAGGCTCGTGGAGCAGGAATTGCCACCGGATTAAGCCTGGTCCCAATAGCATGCTAGATATATGACTTAACCGGCGCTACTGTCAAATGTGACAGCCGAAGAATTGCGGCTTGGCCGAAACCAGGCGGGTGTTCCCATGCTCTTGGATGGAAACGACAGGAAAAGCGATATAGCAAACCAGCTTCCGTTCGGAGACTTAGGGGAGCCGGGTAAACACCACAATTGTCTGGAATTCTTGGGACTGGCTCACTGAAAAAAGCTGTGGAGACCCACATCTCCACAGCTCGGAGAGTTGAAAACATGAAAAAACTAAGTGATGTATTAAAGGTCGCGCCCACCTCATCTGTCACCTGTCAGTTTTGCTAAATTGCCGGGGAGGGTCTTACGGCTACCTTTCCAAACGCTTGCGGCCAAACTCAACGCCTGGTCGAGTCCTTCCCTGGCAGAAGTCATTCTGCAGTGTCGAGATCAGGCGAAGCAGGTGTACACTGGTGCCGAGTTTGGAAAGCATGTGAAATTGGCAGCTAAGACTTTGTGTTCCGTGACTTCGTCCTGAAACCCTGGCTTGGGGGGAACAACCTTTATGAACAGCAACAACAAAGTATTGTCTCTTGTTGTGTTGGCAACCGCATCGATCGCACTGATGTTCGGAGTGGGGTGCAACAAGAACAACACGCCCGACAACAGCGCCCAAAGTCAACCGGCACAGACCGATCAGTCGCCGGATCCGGCTGCTGCGGCCAACCTGGCCCCCACAACCGAGACTCAGCCGACGAGTACTAACAATCAGCAGCCGCCAGCAAGTCAGGCGATGCAGCAGAACTCTCAGCCGGCGCCGCAACAAGACGCTTCCGATAACGATTACGAAGCCAGCAATGAGGATTCGAGCTACGGCCAGCCGGTTCTTCAGGCACCACAACCCCCGCCACCGCTACCGGAGTATGCGCAGCCTGACTGCCCTGGCGATGGCTATCTGTGGACACCCGGATATTGGAGCTATGCTCCGCAGGGCTACTACTGGGTACCGGGCGCCTGGGCTCAGCCGCCTCAAGTGGGCTTCCTCTGGACACCAGGATATTGGGGATTTGTTGGCGGCCAGTATCGCTACAACTACGGCTTTTGGGGCCGGCATATCGGCTACTATGGCGGCATTAACTATGGGTTCGGCTACGTAGGTGTTGGCTACCAGGGCGGGTACTGGAACGGAAATCGTTTCAACTATAACCGTTCCGTCAACAATGTGAACATCACCAACGTTCAAGTTTATAACCGCACGGTGACCAATACCGTCATCATCAACAACACCACCATCAACAACACCACGATTAATCGCTCCAGTTACAACGGGCCAGGCGGTGTCACGCGGCGGCCTCTGCCGACGGAAATCGCCGCAACTCGTGAGCAGCGGATTCCTCCGATGACCACGCAATTGCAGCATCGGCAGGAAGCAGCACAGAACCGCCAGCAGTTTGCCTCCGTCAATCATGGGCGCCCGGCCATTCTTGCAGCGACCAAGCCCATCCCGCAAGGCAAACCGATCGCTCCGGTGATTCCTGCTCACGCCGCTGCGGTCGCGCGACCGGCGCCTCCCGAGCCCCGGGCTCAACCATCTCGACCAGCTGCGCATCCCGCGCCAACGAAAACTGTGACCCCGCCGCGAGCTCCGCCCAAGCCAGCCCCGATGCGCGAGGCCAAGCCGGCCACCCCGCCTCCCACTGAAAGAAAGCCGCAACATCCAGCGCCGGAAGCCACCCCCAAGACTTCACATCCTCCGGCCAAGAAGGAACCGCCAAACGAAAAGCCGAAGCCGGACTAAATTCACCCCCTACAAGTGCGGTGTGAATGAATGTGATGTTGATTAACTAGCGTAACCAGCGAGCGACGACTCTGGACTTTCCCAGGTAGTACAGCTTCGCGTACACCGCTTTGGGTTCTTCCCCAGGGAGCAATCTTCAACCAACGGATGCTGCCGGTTGCCTTGATTCGCTGAGGCCGTTGGACTTGTTTTCGCCCAACACTCTGCTATAACAATACCGGGCGAGTGAGACTGTCTCCTGCGAAGTTCGCATCCGAAGGCGGAACAAGTACGGGCGCCAGCTGTTATCGTGGTCGCCTCCATCTTCTGTGTCTCTACCACTGTGCTTAGAATTTCTCTACCGCGGAGCCCTTGGAGTCTTGCCGACGCCCACGAGAGTTCAGGCACATTTGACGCCTGTGGAAGCGAACAAGTTCAAAAAGGCTGAATGATTCTTCCCACCAGACACGGGTTCAATCTCAAGGTTAACGAAGGCTCGTACTTCGCTGGCGCGTTGGCGAAGACGCGATCCTATGAAGACGTGGAGACTAGTCTTGTCGCCCGTCTGGTACGATCCGGGGACTTCTGTGTCGACGCCGGATGCTACGTTGGATATTACGCTTGCCTGATGGCGCAACTGGGTGCGCGAGTATTGGCGGTGGACGCCAATCCAGTAATGTATGAGATGGCAAAATTCAATGTCGCATTAAACCACTATGAGAACCGCGTCCAAGTGCTGCACGCGGCTTTGGCCGATCGCGAATACGAAGCGACGTTTCATCTTCCGTCCCACTTTGATGACGGCTGGGGGTCGCTGGCCGCGGCAGATGGACCGGGCCTTGGCGATATCCAAGTGCCGGCTCGACTTTTGAGTACTCTGCTCAAGGAGCACCTCGGACGAATTCGCTTGATCAAGATGGACATAGAAGGGGCGGAACTGCTGGCGTTACATGGTTTAGGTGATCGAATTCAAGATGTCGACTTTCTTCTCGTCGAATGCATTGACATCCCTTCTCGCATGTGGCTGGGAAGTTCGGCCTCCGGGATCAGCGATTTCCTCGTTCAACAGCACGGGTTTCGAGCGTGGCGCTACCGGAAGGCGTGGTGGCCGTACCAGAAGTCGAGGTGGAAGCAAGTACGGACTGCAACCAGTCGTCGAGACCATAGTCATTTGTTCATCAACTCAGCGGTAGCGACGCGGCCCTGAGTGGGGGCGGTCATCAACAAGTCTTCCGGCGTCCACCTGCCTTGGTCTCCGCAACCTTGTGTGAAGAGGCGGGAAGGACCTACGTTTCAGTCGACATTTCAAAACACGATCCGAGTGGGTTAGACTTTTGTCCTACCCTACTCGGGTGCTTCCGCAATAAACATGAGCGTAGAGACGGAACTACGAAATCAAAACGAGCGGCTAGAGTTGCTCCTCAATCTGACGGCCAGAATCACGTCGAGCCTCCACCTGCGAGAGGTCTTGCGCGCGATTGCGGCGAACATACGCGAAGTCATACACGCTGACGGTGTTGCCGTTTCGCTGCCGGATGCAGCTTCGGCGAAATTACGGGTGTTCGCCATGGACTTCCCGCATGGCAAAGGGGTGGTCAAGGAAGAATTGCTCGTTACGCCAAGTGCGGCTGTTAAGAAAGCGCTGGACACCTTGAAACCGGTGGTTCTTGACCCGCAAAAACGTAACGAGCTCCCGCCTGAGGCATCTGACATAGTGATTGAGGAGGGCATAAAAGCCTTTTGCACCATTCCGCTTGCAAATCACGGCCGGGCCCTAGGAATTCTGTCGATTTTACGCACGACGGAAACCCCGTTTTCCCCGGGAGATGTCGATTTCCTCAACAGGGCGTCAGGGCAGATCGCAATCGCCATCGAAAACGCACTGGCGTATCACGAGATTTCAGAACTTAAGGACAAGCTCGCCCAAGAGAAGCTCTACCTCGAAGAAGAAATCCGCAGCGAGATGAGCTTCGAGAACATCGTGGGGAACAGCTCACCCTTAAAGCATGTTCTGGAATTGGTGGAGACGGTTGCTCCCAACGATTCCACAGTCCTGCTGCTTGGGGAAACAGGTACAGGCAAGGAGTTGATCGCCCGTGCCATTCATGATCGCAGCAGACGTAAAGATCGCACGTTTGTGAAGCTGAATTGTGCTGCCATTCCTACAGGGCTTCTTGAAAGTGAATTATTCGGACATGAGAAAGGAGCTTTCACAGGCGCGATTACGCAAAAAGTCGGGCGTATGGAACTGGCGGATCAAGGCACTTTGTTCCTGGACGAAGTGGGAGACATTCCGATTGAGATCCAGCCAAAGCTGTTGCGCGCTTTACAAGAGCGTGAATTCGAACGGCTAGGGAGCACTCACACGCGCAAAGTGAATGTTCGCCTCATCGCAGCCACCAATCGCGATCTCGAACAAATGATCGCGGACCGTGAATTCCGCAGTGATTTGTACTACCGCCTGCATGTATTTCCCATCCGAATACCGCCTTTACGGGATCGGAGGGAAGACATTCCACAACTGGTGAGTTACTTTGTCCAGAAGTTTGGAAAGCAAATGCAGAAGAAGATTGCCACCATTTCTCCGGCTGTCATGAAGGGGCTTACAGCTTGGGATTGGCCGGGCAATATTCGTGAACTGGAAAACTTCATTGAACGGGCGGTGATCCTTACCCGCGGTAAGTCACTTGAGGCGCCATTAGGAGAGCTTCGGCGAACGAATCCAGTGGAGTTACCGCCTGTTGGCCAGCATCAAACGGAGCAAGTCGATCGAGAGAGAATACGCTCGCGAGACGACCAGACCAGCGTAGCTGACGAATACGAAAGAAAACAGCGCGATGAGATCATCCGGGCGTTAACTGCATGCAAGGGACGCGTTGGTGGTGCCGATGGTGCCGCTGCACGCCTTGGAATGCACCGTACGACTTTCGTATCTCGAATGAAGAAATTCGGCATCTTTGCCAAGCAATATGCTTGATCCGCGGTCACCTCTTCATTCTAGCTCTCACTCTATACGTTCGACAGTTTCGACCCTTTCAACTTCTTCGACCTCGCCCTTTTGACTTCTGGGGGTTGTCTCCTGAAAATTCAGCGAGTTACGGCTGCGCAGGTTTGGTGTGCGCATTGCCTTAGCACAATTGTAGGAAGGGGCAATGTTGAAGATTTCGCTGATCGATAGTGCCAGGCAGCGTCGGCTGATCGTGGAAGGAAAGCTCATTGCTCCCTGGGCAGCAGAACTGAGGAGTGCGTGCCAAGGGGCAAGACGAGACCTTCATGGCCGCGGACTCGTTATCGAGATGAAACACATCACGACCATTAGCCAGGAGGGCGAGAACGTAATTGTTGAGTTGATAAACGAGGGAAACAAATTTCGTTGCCGCGGCGTGTTTACGAAACATGTGCTGAAAGAACTAACCCGTCGCGCAAACAGAGATCTTCGGGAGACAAAGAGATGACTGAACAGGTAGGCATCCAAGTTTGCGAAGTGGGAAGAATTCAAGGGTTAGAGAAAATTCTGACGAGCGGTCTGCCGACTCTCCACAGAAGAGCGTACCGCCTCCTGGGGAACGCAGCCGACGCCGAGGACGCTGTCCAGGATGCTCTGCTGGCCGCTTACACCCACCTGGATCAGTTCAAGGGACAGTCACAGCTTGGCACTTGGCTGACTTCCATCGTGCTCAACTGCGCTCGACTGCAGCTACGCCGGCGGCAGGGACATGTTAACGTGCCTCTCGACGAGTCGATCGGAGAAGCCGAGACACGTTCAGTTGGGGAGCAATTGGCAGATCATCAGCCCAATCCAGAAGATCAGTGTCGCGATTCTGAGCTAAGTGCTCGTTTGACTCATTTCCACACTCAGCTATCGCCCACTCTGCGCAGGACGTTTCAGCTGCGTGATGTTGACGGTCTGTCGATCCGGGAAACGGCACAGATTTTGGGAATACCGATCGGAACTGTAAAGACTCACTCAGCGCGTGCACGCAAGAAACTCAAGGACCTGATGCGGCGTTCTCTCCGGCCGCGATCTCGTAGTTTGCGAGATCGAGCGCTCGGTTGTGGAAGCTCGACAACTTCGCACCCGCCGCTCTAGAGCTTAAGGAAGGCATGATTGGACGAGCCCACATTCGCATCCGTGACGCTCACCAGATGAACAGATGATTCACGCCGCTCAATTTGCAGTGACGCACGGTGCCGCGCTCCTCTTCACTTGGATTCTGCTCCAGCAGGCCGGTGTGCCGATTCCGAGTGCACCGTTGCTTATTGCGGCAGGATCACTGGCAAGCTCGAGGCGGTTAGGCCTGGCGTCTTCCTTGTTGGCAGCTCTTAGTGCTTGTCTGCTGGCGGATGGATTCTGGTACCGATTAGGGCGGCGGGGCTGGCACAAGGGTGTCCGGTTTTGCCGTACAAACAGCAATTGGAAAAACCGCGCGCTCAGTCTTATCCGGGGCCATTCGGTTGTCGCCCTATTATTAGCAAAGTTCATTGCTGGCTCGAATTGGGCTTCGCTACTGGCCGGTCAAGCAGGCATATCGGCATCACGGTTTGTTATTTATGACAGCATAGGTTCCCTGACATGGTCTGGTGGTTACCTGGCGCTTGGATACCTTTTGCATGGTCAACTGCATTGGACGCTGGCGCAGACTTTACGTCCGCTCTTCATCGTTCGCGTCGCAGTGTCACTAGCGAGATCGTGGCGCCGCCGATCGCTGACGCACGCCGTGCTGGCACTCGCCGTCGTCTTCTTTGCAGTACGACCTGTAAGTCAATACAACGCCGGAAGGCATACACCCGTGCTACAAAATCGTCTGTTCTTTCTTTCGTCCAATTGCGCTTATTGCGGATATCTGATTCTTGGCGGCTCGGCGAATGAGTTACGGGACGAGGAAGAACGGCACGTAATCGAGTGCAAGGCGACACACGGCTTGATCGGCGTAGGTAGCAATGACTGAAGGAGGTCGTTGAGTGACTCAACCGTGGCTTAGCGTTCGGTTGTGTTTACGGTTTGGTCGTACAAGGGCATGAGATGTTCATACTCGACTTTTTCCTCGCAGTATTCGCCGTGGCGCCATTTGGACTTTTGGTCCTGTTCTGGAAAGCGTTTCACGAAGACCGCGGTGTGCACCCGATTTATCGCAACTCCAAAACGGAAAACAGAAAGAAGAACAGTAAGTTCTGAAGTTCACCCACATTCCGCGGCCGACTCGATTCGGAAACCCAATCTTCTAATCATAGGTGTGTTTAAAATCGCGTCTGTCGTCGCTCTCAACACTTTCGACAGACTCGTCACCACCGGCGCGCGATCTCGGGTCCACGCTTTAGAACTCAATCACTTAATTCAGAGTGACTTTGGCATGAGCCTTGCCTTCTCCATGAGTAATGGCACGGAAATTCCAAATGGAGATTGCACCTATGACTCACACTCAATCTCTATCGTTTCTACCGCGAAATGGTCATTCTGTTCCCTTCGTTGAGGTGCGCCAATCGCTCTCAAGTAAGGTCGCGGCCATTTCCCCATTCGCGGATCAACTCATGCGCTTCATCGTGAACTTTCGGAGCGCGGATGGTAGCGAGACTGACATTGAGATGGCGCTGCATGAAGCTCTTGCGAATGCCGTGATCCACGGCAACGGTGAAAACCCAGGCAAGCGCGTTTACGTCGACTGCCGTTGTTACATGGACGGGGAAGTCTCCATCACAGTTCGGGACGAAGGACGAGGCTTTGACAGCAACGCAGTACTGGATCCCACTTTTCTAGAAAACCTGCTGTTCACGCATGGTCGTGGGATCTCCCTCATAAAGACGTTAATGGACGAAGTCTCTTTCGAAGAAGGCGGCGCGGTTGTCATGATGCGAAAGAAATCTAACGTAAATTCAGCCGAACAGAGGAGGCCATAATGACGCGGACATTTTCAACGTTCGTACTTGCAATACTTCGAGCCGGAGCCGTCGCTTCCGTGGTTCTTTTGCTCTCAGCCCTCGGCTTGGCGCAACAAGTGGTGACCGCAAGGGCCACCATTCCATTCAATTTTTGGGCACAAGGCCACGAGTTCCAAGCCGGGGACTATGTCTTTGACAACGAGGTCCCAGGTTCAGTTGCGATCCACCGCGAAGCTACAAACTCAGGTATTGGGGTCTCAATCATCCTCTATGCCGTTCCGCAAGAGAAAGAAACTCCCAGAGTGATCTTCGTGCTTCGAGACGGAAAGTATTTTCTATTTGAGCTCTGGAGTGTCCAGGGGCGGTACGTGGTTACCGCCGAATTCGAACACAGCGGCGAAGCCGGCGAAGAACAACGGCAAGTGCCACTGACGATCGTGGAGTCACAGGATCAATGATCATTCACAGTAGGTGGTCAGATGGAAGGGTTGAGCGGTATGGAATACGACTGTTGAGTCCTAATCAGGTACGCGCAGCGATACCGGAATTCCCGCTTTAGAGGGCATACAAAACGATGAAGAACCTCAGCTTTCCACGTCGCGCACCAGGTGGCCCCGGCATTGAGCCGCGGTGGACACGCGGCGCCAAGGTCGCAGTGGGTACCGCGTATTCGACCTCAAGCCGGGTGTGGTACACGCTCGATGCCGGCTGTATAACCGAGGTCTACTACCCGACGATTGACACTCCGCAGATACGTGACCTGCAATTCCTCTTCACCGATGGCGAAACCTTCTTCCATGATGAGCGGAGGAACTTCACCTCTGAAATCGATTGCATTACTGAAGCGGCACTGGGATTTGAAGTAACAAACCGCGAGAACGAAGGTCGTTATACGCTTCGCAAGACAATACTTGGAGACCCGTATCAGAATTGCCTGCTCATTCACGTCCGTGTTGAGGCATCTCCTGAATTGTTGTCCAAGCTCAAGATGTATGTTCTTTGTGCACCCCATCTCGAAATTGGGGGCTGGCACAACAACGGCGAAATTCTACACATTGGAGATTACAGGTGTCTTCTCGCGCACAAAGGAAATACATGGCTGGCGATTGGGGCCACAGTTCCGTTCACGGAAGCGTCTTGTGGATACGTTGGCGTGAATGACGGCTGGACCGACCTGTCTGACAACTATCGCCTGGATTGGCGGTACGACGAAGCGTTGGATGGCAACATTGCTCTGACTGGCGGGTTGGATCTTTCTCACAATACGGCGTTCACGGTGGGAGTCGCCTTTGGTACAACTCAACACGATGCGCGGAGCACCCTCGGTCAGTCCTTGAATATCCCATTCGAACGAACACGCGAAGCGTTCATTCATCAATGGGAGCAAACCTCCAAACGGTTTTCGCTGGCGCCAACCGCCAACAATGCGAAGCTGTTCGAGCGCAGCGTGAATCTTCTGCTGGCGCACGAAGACAAGACCTACTCTGGAGCAATGATCGCCTCGCTTAGTATTCCGTGGGGCGACCAAAAAAGCGATGACGAACTGGGTGGCTATCACTTGGTTTGGACACGCGACTTGGTGAAGTCAGTTACTGGCTTGCTGGCCGCCGGAGACACCAGCACACCGCTACGCTCTCTCATCTATCTCGCGGTGTCACAACGGGAAGACGGCGGTTTCTATCAAAACTTCTGGCTCGACGGCCGACCGTACTGGATAGGCTTTCAACTGGACGAGGTTGCGTTCCCAGTTCTATTGGTGTGGAGACTATGGAAGCACAACGCTTTGGGAAACTTCCTTCCATTCGAAATGGTTCGTCGCGCCTGTGGCTTCCTCATTCGTGAGGGACCGATCACAGCGCAGGATCGCTGGGAGGAAGCAAGCGGTTATTCTCCATCCACTCTCGCGGTACACATCGCGGCGCTAATTTGCGGGGCGGAGTTCTTTGATGACCGAGGCGAGCATGCTACTGCCGATTTCGTTCGGGATTACGCCGATTTTCTTGAATCGCACATCGAGCCCTGGACTGTGACTACCCAAGGAACCCTGGTGCCGGGGATCAGGCGTCACTACATCCGTGTCAATCCCGCCAGCTCTGTCGATTGCGCCGATGAGGACCCGAATAGCGGCACTTTGGTACTTGCCAATCAGCCGCCTGGCGCTCGCCATAAGTTTCCCGCGAATGAGATCATTGACGCCGGGTTTCTCGAGCTAGTACGTTACGGCATTCGTAGCGCAAACGATCCTATTATTAGGGACTCGCTCCGTGTGGTGGATACCGTGCTGAAAGTTGAAACGCCCTATGGTCCGGCTTGGCGGCGATATAACCATGATGGCTATGGCCAGCGCGAAGACGGATCGTCATACTCGGGTTGGGGTAAAGGACGCCCCTGGCCTTTACTGACAGGCGAGCGCGGGCATTACGAGATTGCGGCTGGACGGGACGCTACGCCCTACTTGCAAGCCCTTGAAAACTTCTCGCAAGGGACCGGACTGATGCCGGAACAGGTATGGGACGGGCCAGACCTGCCCAACTACTATCTCCGTTTCGGTGGAGCAACCGATGCGGCAATGCCGCTGCTTTGGGCGCATTCCGAATACGTGAAACTGCATCGCTCCGCTGCGGACGGACAAGTCTTCGATCTAGTTGAAGCTGCGTACGAGCGGTACGTCAGAGGAAGCGGCGAACGCAAGACCATGGAGGTCTGGAAGCCGAATCGCCAGGTCCAAACGGTACCGGCCGGCACGCTCCTGCGGATACAAGCGAACTCTCCGTTTCTATTGCATTGGACGAGCAACGACTGGCAACACTCGAAAGATGTGAGGTCACAAGGAACGGCGATTGGGATTGAGTTCGTAGATATTCCGCTGCCCAAGAAGCAGAAGAATCCCATTCAATTCACTTTCTTGTGGCTCGACACAGACCGCTGGGAAGGCAAGGACTACACCGTGAACGTGCGAGAACAAGAGGCGACTGCGGAGAGAAGTGTGGACTATCGGCGTAGAAAAAAGACTCAAGACAAACGTGCAGCTACCGTCGGATGATCACGCCACTCAGTCGCCGTGCAATCCACGTTAGCCTTTCTCCTTGGACCGCCGCGATGTCTTAAGGATGCGGGATCAATCGCTTGATAAATCGTAATCGCTAATCGGCCTCTCGTTGGAAAAGCCTTCATCCTTGCGCTTTTATGCGACAGAGTTTGACCGCCTACACTGCCTTCTGTGCGCCGCCTCCTGTTCGACCAATTCGTCAACTGAACGTGCCAGAATCGAAAAACCGCAGGCGGCACATTTCGATTCCAGGAAGAAGACCTCATTCTGCACCACGGGATTGCGCGTAAAATCGTACTCGTTGAATTCCATACAGCATTCCCTCCACTAGATGATTTAGCGGTGCCGCGGAGGTGAGCCTGATGGCATTGTCTCCGGTAGTCCGTTCGCTCACCTCGAACTGAGGCAATCCATTTGCCAAAATGCAGTAGCGGAGTTTCGTTTCCCACTGCGCATTTCCAAAGCAATTAGCTTTCTGCTGTGATTTGTTATTGGCGCCTTCAGGTTGTCGAGTCTCGGCTTTCTCGACACTTTCGACCTCCTCGACAGTTCCCTTGCTGCACTGCCTGAAAAATTCCTTCAATTGGCGTTAGTTAGCTTCGTATCGGTTTTGGCATGCGACTTGCGTTTGCAGAAGAGTGCAATCGCGTGACTGACGCGCCTGAATCGACAAGACGACTCTCGAGCCACATTCCCCCAACCGAGCAGCGTCCCGAATCAGGCGCGCCAGTGACGCGATTGAAGCGGAGATTCAGTAACTCGATTGAGGGGAAAAATGATGAAGCAAATATCTATAGCTTTAGTTAGCGCGGTGCTCCTGCTGAATGCACTTGGGTGCAGCAACGGTGAGGTGCGGGCGGCGACCCAGCCTCCACCACCGGTCGTCGAAGTGGCGCCGGTTATTCAAAAGGATGTACCGGTTCAGGGCGAGTGGGTGGGAACGCTCGAAGGGTATGTCAACGCACAGATTCAACCTCAGGTGAGCGGTTATCTTATCCGCCAGGATTATCGCGAAGGGGCACTCGTCAAAAAAGGTCAGCTCCTCTTTGAAATCGATCCGCGTCCATTTCAAGCCGTGCTTGACCAAGCCAAAGGGCAATTGGCGCAGGCTGAGGCGCAGATGGCGAACGCCGAGCTGAACGTAAAGCGTGATATTCCCGAAGCGGACGCTCATGCCATTCCCCAGAGCCAACTGGATACCGACACTCAGGCACTCCGCGCGGCGAAGGCCTCGGTCGAGGCCGATCAGGCGGCAGTAGAACAAGCCACGATCAACCTTGGCTACACAAAGGTCACTTCCCTCATCGACGGAATTGCCGGTATCAACACCGTCCAGGTGGGCAACCTGGTAGGGCCGTCTGCCGTGCTCACCGCGGTTTCGCAGGTAAGTCCGATCAAAGTCTATTTTCCGATCAGCGAACAGGAATACCTGCGCATGGCGGATGGCGGCGGTCCGGGGAGCGTGGACTTTACCACGCACGCTTCACGAATCCTGTTGCGGTTGACCCTGGCCGATGGAAGTACCTACCCACATCCCGGCCGAATCATCTTCGCGGATCGCCAGGTAAACACGCAGACTGGAACCATTCAGATCGTTGGCGAGTTCCCCAACTCGAGAAATCTGTTGCGGCCCGGCCAGTACGCGCGCGTTCAGGCGCCAACCGGAAATATTGAGGGAGCGCTCCTGGTGCCGCAGGCGGCGGTGAATCAGCAGCAAGGAACCTATCAAGTGACAGTCATCGGCGCCGATAACCGGGCGCAACTCCGCACCGTGGAGGTCGGGCCTCGAGTGGGCACGCTTTGGGTGATCACATCCGGATTGAAGCCGGAGGAACGCGTGGTCGCGGTTGGTGCGGAGAAAGCAAAAGAAGGCGAACGAGTAAATCCCACGCCGTACAAAGACACGGAGGAGCGCTGAGCCATGGCGAACTTTTTTATTCGACGGCCCATCGTCGCGATCGTGATTGCGATCCTCACGGTCATAGTCGGTGTGATCACAATCGTCACCTTGCCGGTGGCGCAGTTCCCACAGATCGCTCCGCCTGAGATCAGGTTGCAGGCCAACTATCCCGGTGCAGACGCGCAGACTCTCGAGCAAGCTGTTGCCGTGCCCATCGAGCAGCAAGTCAGTGGCGTGGACAACATGACCTACATGTATTCGCTGAACGCCACCGCGAACCAGCAAACAACCTTGCTCGTGGATTTCGACCTCAAAACTGATCCCAACACGGACCTGCTGCTCACGCAGTCGCGCCAGCAGTTGGCCAACGGTCAGTTGCCACCCGAGGTAAACAACTACGGAATCACGTTGAAGAAGTCGACTACTGCACCGCTCATGCTGATTGCGCTGTATTCGCCGCACGGCAGCCATGATTCGAACTATCTGGCTAATTACGCTTACATCAACCTCAATGATCCGATCGCGCGCTCCTACGGAGTTGGCCAGACCCAGGTGTTCGGCTCGGGGCAGTATGCCATGCGGCTATGGGTGAAGCCTGATCAAATGGCCAAGCTTGGCATCACCGTCACGGACATTGTGAACGCGCTTCAGGCCCAGAACACTGTGAATCCGGCCGGCCAGGTCGGTGGCGAGCCGGCTCAGAGCAACCAGCAATTCACCTATGCGGTGCTGGCTCAAGGCCGCCTGACTTCGCCGGAACAGTTTGGCAACGTGATCGTACGCGAAGCACCGAATGGTGGGACCGTTCGCGTCAGAGACGTCGCCCGGGTCGAGCTGGGAACGCAGGACTACAGCTTGATGAGTCGACTCAACGGCAATCCCAGCGCTGCCCTTGCCGTTTACCAGCTGCCCGGAAGCAATGCTGTGCAAACGGTCGAAGGTGTCCGGAAGCTCATGGCGCAGATGAAACAACGCTTCCCGCAGGACATCGACTACGCCGTTTCGCTCGACCAGACACTCCCAGTCACCGAAGGCATGAAAGAGATCCTCGAGACCCTCGTGATTGCGATTGTGCTGGTCATTTTAGTGGTCTATCTCTTTTTACAAGATTGGCGCGCCACCTTGATCCCCATGTTGGCCGTGCCTGTCTCGTTGGTGGGAACGTTCGTAATCTTTCCGCTGTTCGGTTTTTCGATCAATACGCTTTCGCTGTTCGGATTGGTACTTGCGATTGGACTCGTGGTCGATGACGCCATCGTGGTTGTCGAGGGGGTGCAGCACCACATCGAGGAAGGACTCAGCCCAAAGGATGCGGCCATCAAAGCCATGGCAGAACTTTCCGGTCCGGTCGTGGGTATTGCTCTCGTGTTGGCCTCAGTGTTTGTGCCGACGGCTTTCATACCTGGCATCACGGGCAGGCTGTATCAGCAGTTTGCCATAACGATCGCCATCTCCGTGATGCTGTCAGCGTTTAATGCTCTCACGCTGAGCCCTGCACTTTCTGCATTGCTGCTCAAACCCAAGAAGCAGACTCGCGGACCGCTGGGAAAATTCTTTGGCTGGTTCAATGCATATTTTGAGCGTTCTACCGACAGCTTTGTCCGTCTCTCGGGCGACCTGATTCGCAAGGCTGGCGTAGTGATGGTGTTGCTTGTAGTCGCCGGCTTGGCAGCGTGGTTCTTTAGCAAACATCTGCCCACCAGCTTCCTGCCCGATGAAGACCAAGGCTACCTCTATATCAACATGCAACTCCCGAAGTCGGCCTCGATGGAGCGGACAAGCGCAGCCGCAAAACAGGTGGAACAAGTTCTAGCAAACACTCCGGGGGTTCAGTACACGACCAGTGTCATCGGTTTCAGTTTGCTCAGCTATGTCCGAACTTCATATAACGCGTTCTTCTGGGTGTCTCTGAAACCCTGGGACGAGCGTCAAAGCCGGAGCGAACAGTATCAAGCGATCAAGGCACTTTTGAATCAGGAACTTAAGCAGCTGCCGGAAGGGACGGTCTTCAGCTTCTCACCACCAGCCATACCGGGCGTCGGCACCGCTGGAGGCGTCACGTTTGTCCTGGAGGACCGCGCCGGCAAGGATGTCAAGTTTCTTGCAGATAACCTGTCCAAGTTCCTGGCCGCCGCCCGCAAGCGCCCTGAACTCGCCAACGTCAGCACCACATTTCTGCCGAGCGTTCCCCAGGAGTTCATCAATGTGGACCGGGACAAGGTGTTGAAGCAAGGGGTGAATCTGACGGATGTCTACAACACCATTCAAGCATACATGGGTGGGTTGTTTGTCAACTACTACAACGACTTTGGGCGTACATGGCAGGTGTATGTCGAGGCCGAAGCGCCTTACCGGTCAACAACTAACGATCTTGGCCAATTCTACGTCCGCAACGGACAAGGGCAGACAGTGCCGCTTTCCGCGCTCGCGAAATTCGAAAACCGTTCCGGTCCCGAGTTCACCATGCGCTACAACGAGTACCGGTCCGCACAGATTAACGCTGCTGCCGCGCCCGGTTACAGCTCGGATCAGGCATCGGCAGCCCTGGAAGATGTTTTCAAGCAAACCATGCCTCGCGAAATGGGCTTCGATTACATCGGCATGTCTTACCAGGAGCAAAAATCGCGGCAGGGAGTACCACCGTCAGTCATCTTCGGATTCTCGTTGCTGTTCGTTTTCCTGATTTTGGCAGCTCTCTACGAAAGCTGGACAGTGCCTTTTAGCGTGCTCCTCAGCACGCCAGTCGCGGTCTTCGGTGCTCTCGCTGCGCTCTGGCTGCGTCGCGTCGTAATCGGTCTTTACCTGCCCCAGTACATGGTTCAAATCGAGAACGATGTCTACACCCAGATCGGCTTGGTGATGCTGATCGGACTGGCTGCCAAGAACTCAATTCTGATCGTGGCGTTTGCAAAAGAGGACTACGAACGAGGTATGTCCATCGCCGATGCGGCACTTTCTGCGGCGAGGCTTCGCTTCCGGCCCCTCATGATGACCGCGCTCGCCTTTATTCTCGGCTGCGTGCCGCTCTGGACAGCGTCCGGAGCAGGCTCTGTCGCACGCCAGATCATGGGCACGGCGGTAATTGGCGGCATGGTGGCGGAGACCTTCATCGGCAGATTCTTTGTTCCTGCAATCTTCTACGTAGTTGAGAAATTGTCCGGTGCGGAGCGAGTACACACGCCGCAACTCACGCCAGCCGAGGCACCCAGTCAGGGGGACTGAATTATGAAGAACACTGCACTCTTAGGAATTCTAACCGTGCTGGTTGTGGAAGCCGGCTGCATGATGGGGCCGAAATACTCGCGGCCGACTGTGGATGTCCCGCAGGAGTATCGTGCTCCAGTTCCGCAACAGGCAGCCGCCGCCTCGTCGCTGGGCAATGAACAATGGTGGCAGGTCTACCAGGATCCCGTGCTCACGCAGCTGATCCACACCGCCATCGCACAGAATTATGACGTGCGCATCGCCGCCGCGCGCGTGCTCGAAGCCCAGGCGCAAGTCGGGATTACTCGCGCCAACCAGTTCCCGTCGGCGAGCGTCGGAGCGGATGTTTTCAGCCAGCAAAACGCCAAAGTTACGAACCTCTTTCCCGCTTACCAGGTCAATGCGGGCCAACTGAATTTGTCGGTGATTTGGAATCTGGACTTCTGGGGAAAGTATCGCCGGCAAACCGAGGCGGCTCGCGCCCAATTACTTGCGACCGAATGGGGTCAGCGGGCCGTAGTCTCCTCGCTGGTTGCCAATGTGGCGACGGCTTATTTCCAGCTTCGCGCGCTCGACAACCAACTCGAAATCTCCAAGCGTACGCTGGCATCGCGGCAACAATCATTACAGTTGACTCGCTTCCTTGAGAGCCATGGCGGGGCTTCCGGACTAGATGTGAGTCAATCGGACCAACTCGTCTACACCGCTTCGGAAACGATTCCCGATCTCGAAAGGCAAATTCAGCAGCAGGAAAACGTGTTGAGCGTTCTGCTCGGTGAAAATCCACAATCCATTCCTCGCGGACGCGCGCTGACCGAACAGCCCGTCCCCCAAAACGTTCCGGCCGGCCTTCCATCGGAATTACTGGAGCGCCGGCCGGACGTCCGCCAAGTAGAGGAGAACATGGTTGCCGCCAACGCACAAATTGGCGTTGCGAAAGCCTCATTCTTTCCCAGCCTGTCACTGACGGGACTGGGAGGGCTGGAGAGCAATGCCTTGCACCGATTTATCAGTCAGCCCTCGGAGACATGGTACGGCGCCTTCAACGTGAGTCAGCCTGTCTTCCAAGGTGGGGCGCTCCGGTCCCAGCTCAGGCTCGCCCGAGCCAACTGGCAAGAAACAGTGCTCTCTTACCAGCAAACCGTTCAGAACGCCCTCGGACAAGTTTCCAATTCGCTCGTCGCCTCTCAAAAAGACCGTGAGTTCCGCGAGCAGCAGGAGTTGCTTACGCAGGCAGCGCAGCAGACCGACCAACTGTCCGAGGTGCTTTATAAGAACGGTGGCGCGAGTTACCTCCAGGTGCTGACCAGCGAAACAAATTACTTCTCAGCGGAACTCAACCTGGTGCAAGCCCAGCTCAACGAGCGTTTGGCGCTCGTGCAGCTTTACCAGGCCCTTGGCGGTGGCTGGCAACAATAAGGGAAGGATAAAGATGTTTAAGAGAATTCTAGTTGCGTACGACGGATCTCCTGAGTCTGGACGTGCATTGATTGTCGGCATTCAGCTTGCCAAGAGCCTGAAGGCTGACTTGAGGGTGGTCTACGTATACGAGAAGCTGCCCGCCTATGCTGCTGGGTATATGGATCTCGGAGTAAGCGGCGCCAGCATCGTGCTACCCCGGCAGGCTTCTCAGTACTACCGAACGCTGCAGCTTAATGCCCAACAAGCAGCTCATCAACAAGGCATAGCCCTGAAAACTGAACTCGTCGAAGGCGATGAAGTAAAGGCGATTGTGGAATGTGTGCAGAGGACGCGGAGTGATCTCTTGGTATTGGGTATTCCTCCGCATTACGGGCTATTCAGCCGCCTATGGAACCACACGACCCACGATCTTTCACAACAAGTGGCTAGCAGCATCCTGGAGGTTCATTGAGCCGCTGGGTGATCGACGAATTCGGGATACCTATGAAACGGATAGCGTCTCTTTCAATCTTCTTCGCCGCGCTCATCGAGTTCGTGATTGAGCGTGCAAGCTTCGACCTGTGGATCGTGACGGTGGTTGCGATCGTGAGCCTATTTTGGAATGTCGTGGGACGAGCGCTTCGCTCTCATATGGACTCGCGGAAGCACGACAATAATGCGTCCGTTTCAAGGGGATAGTTGCAATGTTGATGAGTGTCTGAGCACCAGATCGTGCGCCGCTCCGTTGGGAGCCGGTTTCGATCGACTGTTCGGAGAAAGGTAGTTTGAAAAATGAAAAGGAAGTGGTTTTTGTCGCTCCTCCTGTTGGCTGCTGCTGTGGCGCCTGGTGCGCTGGCCGCCGACGAAAACGAAAGGAGTTCTCACACTGGAACCGGGCAATCGCTCGTCACTCCCGTTGAAGACTTGGCAGTCACGAATATACAAACAAATCCGGCGGATGAGTCGAACGATCCGAAACAAACGTTGCAGGATTATGACTCATTAATGATTGCTCTTACACAGAAGTTCTCTGCCACACTCGCGACGATTGCCGAAGCTGCCAAGCGTGGCGAACTAAGCGTCGATCAGGCCAGAGAAATGAGTGCCGAGCAATATCAGCTCGCCCACATGCAGTTTGAACTGCTCAGTCTGTGGCGTGGAATTGAGGAACAGGATTTGGCGAGAAGCCCGGATGTTGAAGCAGACCCGGATTCAACGCAAGAAAGCGAAGTCGTCATGGTGGCGTTGCCGTTCTCATCCTTTCAACTCAATCCGTCTTTGGCTACGTATCTCAGTTTGACGTCTTCCCAAGTTGGGGCTATCCAGCAAGTAATGATGCAGGAACAACACAGTCTCGAGCCTTTGATGACAGAGCTTCGAACTACACGAGAGAAGCTACTTGCAATCGGCAGTGAACACATAAATGAGAAAGAGCTGAAAGCTCTGGCCGACACAGAAGCAAGTGTGTTGGCCAAACTCATCGTCGCTAACGCTCGCATGCAATCCAAAATCTACAAACTTCTCGGTCCCGACCAGCGAAAGAAGCTTAGCGATCTTGAACGAACGCAAGGCCTAGTCACAACGGAAAGTAAATAAAGAGCAGTCACTCTAAAAACATGGAGAAGCAGCAATGACCGAAAAAGAAATTCGCGTTGGAATCGTTGGCGCGAACGCCCAAAGAAGTTGGGCGAAGGTCTCGCACATTCCAGCGATCAACGATCTTCCCGGCTTGAAGCTCGCGGCTGTGGCAACGCGCCACGAGCAGAGCGCACGCGACGCGGCTGAAGCCTTTGGTGCTGATCGGTGGTTTTCCGATCCCTTCGCGATGATCGCCGATGACGACATCGATATCATAACGATTGCCGTCAAGGTACCCGCACACCGCGAACTCGTTCTGGCCGCGCTGCAGGCCGGCAAAGCGGTCTTCTGCGAGGCGCCCCTGGGATGCGCCGTTGCCGAGACCGAAGAGATGGCGAGCGCGGCAGGTGCACTTCATACCGCAATCGGACTCCAAGGCCGGTTGAATCCAGCCGTGCGCCGTGCGGCTCAGTTGATTTCTTCCGGAAAGATTGGACGGCCACTAAACGCCAGAATTGTCTCGACTAACGTCGGTTTCGGGCCGGAGCTGCTTTCCAGCTTCGACTATTTCAATAAGAAATCTTCTGGCGCCAACCTGTTAACCGTCAGTGTGGGGCATACACTCGACCTGGTGGAAGCGGTCCTGGGACCGATTATCGAGGTTGACGCACGGACCGAGATTCTCTGGCCCGCCGTCAAACTGACGGATACAGGCGAGGAGAGCTTGCGTGAAACTGCCGATCACGTCGCCGTTCTCGGAAAGACGCAATCTGGTGCCGTATTCACGGCCGACATTCACGGTGGTGTAGCGGCGCAGGAAACTCGTTCCAGCTTCGAAATCAGAGGATCGGAGGCATGGCTCAGCCTCACTAGTGATCACCCCTACGGCTTCCAGGCTGGGGATCTCAAGCTGACGTCGAGCATCCCGTTCGCTACCCACGACGAGGCCGCGGTCTCTGGTGGGTTCATGGGTGCCGCGATCAACGTGGGAGAGGTCTACGCTCATCTTGTCCGGGATTTGCATGCGGGCACCTACACCACGCCCGGCTTTGAACACGCACTTCACAACGCCCGCCTCATCGAAGCTGTAAGCCGCGCCGATGAACGAGGCGAGCGACAGCAGATCGAAAGCCACATCGCGCCGCATACAGCTTGGGCAGGACGTACCGTCGACAGGTGTCGGCTTCGGTGAGAAAAGCCATTTTGTACTGGTGCTTAGCCTACGAAACGCGATGATAGCAAAGCCGCACGAAGGGTATGGCCGGGCCTTCTTAGGTCAGGGTCGGAGGGCAGCCGCTAGACAAGCTGGAAATGTTGGAGTGGGAATCGCGTCATTTGCAGGCGGACCTCAAAAAGCAGTGGAGAAATACGTAGACGCAGCTCGCAATTTGAACAACTCAGGACGTTTACGCGGACGTGATCTTGGGAAGGATGGTTGCGGGGGGTGGATTTGTACCACCGACCTTTGGGTTATGAGTTGGCCTGCACGGCTCAGAACAATAAATTAGCGGCACGGTTGGCAAGTCGTGAGGACAGCAAATGGCCCTTCCACTCTAACCAAAGGGAGCCGATGGGGAGCCGCTTTTCCACCGCTGCCCAGACGTGGCTCCGTCAACCGATACCCATGGAGGGTTAGACAATGGATGCCAAGCCGTGCCTGAATCCAAAGAACGAGACGTTCTAAAACCACTACAAGCGGCACACATGTTGGGAATCAATCGCTACACACTAGAACGCATGGCAAGAGACCGGTACGTGCCAGCGATCAAGATCGGCCGACTCTGGCGCTTTCGACAGAGCGATCTTGAGGCCTGGATCGACTCAAAAGTAAGTGTAAGAAATGTGAATGCAGTCAGATGAAGCGGTGCAGGCGCAATTGAGTGTGAAGACCCAAACGCGCCCGCCGCCCTTAATCGTTGGGTTTCAAGCCCAAGACAGCCCAAGACTCGCCCCAAGGGGAATCGATGAACAATCGAGCGAGACTAGGGAAATGGCCGGCAAACATCCGATCCGGATCGCTTCCGAGCGGGCCGTCATCCAACCTCCGCCGGCCAGCAGACAACGCCATCGAGTTTCAACTTCCCACAAGCCGACTTCTCATTACCGGTCTGGCGCGCTTCCCAGAAGCCCGTTTCTGGATGACTTCCGAGCAACCGACCATCTGGGAGTTGGGCTGTTCGGTCAACACAACGGCGGTTGTGGGAAGCAATCGTGCCAGCGCGGTGTACAGTGTCTAGGTGTTCTTTTGCTGGGTCCAGCTTTTAGAGTAGAAGATTGGTACGTACGATCAGGCGGGAAGCGCCATCTTTTGTCTATGATTGGTTCCAGATGAGGAACCGGGCGCATGAATAAAGCGGATGGTCAGGAGACGGCAGACCGGCTCTCTACAATTGTCGCGAACTCTCTGGACACCCAGGCGAAAACGCAAGATCTAGCGCGCCAAGCGTATCAAAGCCGCACGCAGTTCCACAGGCTGTTCCGAACCGTGGTCGAAGAAACTCCGGCAGCCATGCGACGACGGCTATTGTTGGAAAGAGCAGCATATCAACTCGCGCATCCCGGAATATCGGTCACGGACGTCGCCCTGGACGCCAACTACGGTTCGTTGGAGGCGTTCACTCGCGCTTTCCGGAAAGCTTTTCGGATTTCTCCCAGCCTTTATCGGCGTATGCGTGATCCGCACTTTCACTTGCCCGCGTCCAACAACATTCACTTTTGTGCTCCTGGTTCCCCAACAAAAGGAGGAAGAGATATGGATTTATTCGATCGTTTTGCAGGCAACGACTCGTGGCACACGCGGCGTTTGTTGGAATACGCGGGTACTTTGACAGAGGAACAATTGGATCGGCCGCTGCCCACGGTCGTAGAGCTGCTGCCCTGGCGGGAGTCGAATAAGACGCTAAGACAACTATTGGAAAATATTATCTTCACTAAGGAAGTCTGGACCGCAGCGCTCTCCGGGGCCGAGATGGAGATGAACCGTCCTCCCAAGTCGCAGCGCTCTCCAAAAGCCATGCTGCAAAGGCTCGAAAAGACCGATGCTGAACTGCATCGTATTTTGGGCGACGTGCGAAACCGCTCCGCATGGGATGACACGTTTGTCGACGCGCTCTGCGAGCCGGCCGAGACCTTCACCTTCGGCGGTGTCTTCACACATATCATGACATTCAACGCGCATCGCCGGTTGATGGCCTTGGATGCTCTGCGCCAACTCGGCGTCCAAACCGAAGGTTTCGGCGATCCCATGGAATATGAGGAGAGTGTCGCACCTTGGAACCGGGAGGCAGCTGTAAAAACGCCATGACCACGAGGACGGAATTGTTTCGATTGAACGGCGCTGTCGAGCGTGATCCTGCCATCGATGACTGGATGAAAGAGCATGGGGGTGAATTGGGCGCCATCGCGCAGAAGTGGTTTGAGGTGATGCGAAAATGCGGAGACGAAGTTCGGGAGCTTTTGCATGACGGCTGTCCGACTGCATGTCTGGGAGATGCGGCCTTCGGCTACGTCAACATATTCACGTCTCACGTAAACGTAGGATTCTTTCAAGGCGCATCGCTGCCGGACCCGGCTCGCTTGTTGCAAGGCACCGGCAAGTGGATGCGCCATGTGAACCTGAAACCAGGAACGGCCACAAACGTCGCAGCGCTAAGCAGGCTCATCGACGCGGCGTACATGGATATCAAACAGCGCGTCGAACACGGCTAGCTCAGAGAAGCACCTTGGGAGGCATCGCGGATGTGTACCGCCAGATCGGTGATTCTGGGCGGATAAAGGGCTAACGGGAAGTTATTCCGGGCCAGAAGTCCTCTTGTGGGAGGTTAATGACTGCTTACGGATGGACGGAATCCGGAAGATAATCCCCCAAGAAGTCTGAATATCGCAAAGCAGAAAGTCCGAAAAGGCGTCTTTTTCGGGCGTAGGTCGAGGGATGGAGCCGGGAGATTTTTTGTACCTCGGACTGTGCGGTAGGCAAGCAGTCAGCTGCTAACCCTTCCGGGCCAGAACTTGATCAGGCACATCGCTTTGGTGCCAGATGATCGCCATACCTTCGCCGTTCGGCTAGCCACCATCCGTGCCTCCGCTAAATGTGTACAACACATTGAACTGGGTTTGACCCTGCGACCAACCGCAACCCGGTATCAACGCGGGACCGAGGAGCAACGAGTGTCTCAGTGCGGACCTCCAAGGGAGACCTGACGTGTGGGACGTACACTAACACCCACCAAGTATTCCTCCACCTAACGCGAGCCGTCAACCCTGCGCTTCATAGTTGAAGCTATCAGTGCGATTTCACTCATTGATCTCAATGGGCGGTATCGGCGATGTACACAGCCGCCATCCGGTTGGACGCTCTCGCGTACCGCAGTGATCCCGAGTCGACGCACTTACCTTACGCTCACTTGCAGCTCGCGTCCTTGTTCGACCACTCGAGCTGCACCATGTAATTCCCCAGTTTCTTGGTCTGCCAAGCGCAGATGTCGCCGATCTCGCCGTGCGTGTCGTCGTACCACCCCTGACCCGGTACAGGATCGGTGATTGCTTCGCAGAGCTCATGCGAGCTGGTGGAGGTCAACGCGTCCAGATTCGTCATCCCGCCCAGGCACCCCGCACAATTCGGAAATGGCATCACGGCGTAATAAATGCCACTACCGAAGGTGTCGTGATAGCCACAGAACCCCTGGCAAGAACGAGATCCACCCTGCACCACTGCAGTTCCCGGCGGAAGGTAAATGAAATAGAGAGTGTTGGCGTCGGGCTTCGGAACGGAGGAGTTGCTGTTGATCTCCTGTTGCAACGTCTTCTGAATCGCCGCGTCGGTGATCGAATGTGACAGTGGCGGCTGGATGATAGTCACCGTGCCGATGAACGATCCATGCCCAATGGGTTGTCCCGGCACGCTGTATTCTGCGAGCTGGTCTATTAATGCGCTACTCGCCACGAACGTGAAAAACTGGTTGATCTGGATTGCCAGGTTAGAGTTCGGACTTGTCTGCCACGCCTGCCCCCAGAAAATCGTGAACACTTTTATCGAGTCTAGTAACGGTCCCCCACGGTAGGTGAGTTGTGCGGCCGGAGGGGCCGCAATGCCCGCTGATGGCCGGTACAGTTCGCTCGGAAGGTGCAAAGGAACACATCGGATCGGATCATTCATGCGCGTGACGTTCTTATTTCCCCTGCGTGTGACGTTTTTATGTCTGGTGTTCTTTGCAACACGTTTCATAGACCACCTCTATCCATCATCACTATCACGAATCGGCACTTCCTAACAGATGCGTGGAGATCAGAGCGAGCGGGAGCCTCCAAGCCGCAACTGAACAAAATTGCGATGGCATGCCTTCTTCACCGCCCCGCAATAGTCGATTCGCAGCCTAACGGACTTAGGCGAAGCTACTGTGGCCCCAACCAGCTTCCCAGCCCCCTTAGGCGTTCGGCTCCGTTGTCAAAGAATTTGCACTATAAAAGGAAAAGGAAACTATAACGGTCGGGCAATATGAGGATTCGAGCTTTTTCATCCACGGCTACATTCTCAACGGCAACCAGTTGACCACGCTGGATGATCCCAACGGCCTAGACACACCCTTTCGGGGGTCAATGGGTGATACGAACTCAGTCCCTCTAACGGCAATTGGACAGAGACGATCATTTATAGTTTTTGCTCCCGCCTGGGTGCAGGGACTCCGAGTGGGGGTGGTCTGATATTTGACGGTAACGGCAATCTTTGCGGGGCAAGCGAGGGGGGCGGAGCCTACGGTGCAGGTGCGGTATTCGAGTTGGGTCCCGAAGCCGAGGGCTGGACTGAGACTGTGCTGTACTCGTTTCAAGGTCGCAATGACGGTTCCGTTCCGCAGATGCCGCTGGTATTTGACAACGTTGGCAACATCGGCACAATTGACACTTCCGCGAAGCAGCGTCTTCCAGCGTAGCGAGAGGCTGAATCCTCACGTTCGAGCCCGTGCGACAATTCATGGTGCAACGTTCTGGCCCGGCTGCATTATGGAACGTAGCGCCTCGGGCAACTCATGGCCAACGACGAACCACTGCACACGTCGGCTCGCTCGAATACCCCTGAGGCATTTGGCTCTCTTTACGAGCAGTATTACTCGCAGATCTTTGGCTACGTTTATCGTCGCATTCTCCATTGGGAAACCGCACAGGATATTGCAGCCGAAGTCTTCCTCAAGGCCTACAAAAGTTTCTGGAGATTCCGCTGGAGTTCCATCCCCATTGGCGCATGGTTCTACCGCATTGCAACGAATGAAGTGAACATGTTCTTTCGCGTCGGAAAGCACAGACGTGATGTCTCGCTGACAGAGCTACTCGACAAAGAAGGGTTCGACGCGCCCGACGCGAGGACGACGGAGAGCGAAAAGGCCAATGCCGAGCGGGAGTTGCAGCGGTCTCAAGACTTCCTATTGGTTCAGGCCCAAGTGAGAGCCTTGCCCGCTAAATACCAAGACGTGATCGCACTTCGCTACTTCGAAGGCAAGAGTGTCCGGGAAATCGGTGAGATCCTGGGAAAAGGTGAAGGGACCATTAAGAGCCTGTTATCCCGGGGGCTGGAAAAAATAAGAAAAAAGTTGCCTCTGGATGCAACCGAATAAACCTTTCGTCATTTTCATTTCAGACGACGGAGGGCAATCGTGAAACCAGATCCGATCGCGGAACGGCTCGGCAAGATCGCTATACCGCAGGTTAGCAACGAGGCCCATAAGAGGCGACTGAAGCTTGCGCTGCTGGACGCCCGGAGATCAGCCTGGTGGGGTACACTCCTGATCGCTCTGCCTGCGCTCTTTTTGACGGCTGTATTTCTGCAATACGGTCTCGGCGTGGGACCCTTCTTCGATCCCTTGGAGCGCTTTATATTCGCTCCCATCCGTCATTCGGGCGTTAGATGGCTCGAGCCCCTGCTGCTGTTCGTCCTGCCTTTGATCGCGTTCGTAGTCAACCTGCTATCCGTCACCCACTTCAGCATGACGCCCGGGCGCGATGAGTTCGTAGTCACAGTGGCGGTGAAGCGGCGATGGTGGAACTGGATCGTTGTTGGTCTGAGCGGGATGATCGTCGCTGTGATCTTTCTGTATGCCGTCAAAGGTGACCGTTAGCATGAGTGGACGGTTTCTGCTGCTCGCTGCCCTCTGCCTGGGTACATTGTGCCAGGGGCAGCAGCCGCTCACGCGAGATAGCTTGGAGCGGTTCACCGAGGATCATCTCCGCAAGCACATTGGTGAGACGGTGGGCAGCGCCTCCGTCGTCTTTATCGATGCAAACGGTGTCCTGCTGGAGAAGTCGCTGGGTTACGCCAGCCCTGCCAACCGGATATTGGCTGACCCGCACCAGACCGTTTACCAGATCGGTTCGAATTCAAAGCTGTTCGTCACCGTGGCGGCAATGCAGCTCTACGAACAGAACAAGCTGGACTTGCACGCCGACATCAAGAACTATCTGCCTGGCGTGGTTATGAAGAACCGCTTCGCCCTACCGGTCACCATGGCACAGTTGCTTACTCACACCAGCGGAGTCGAGGACAGGAAACTGGGCCGCACGCAAGCTTTTGGCCAGCCCCTGATGACTCTACGCGAATTCTTCGAGCGTTTTCCGCCGGTCGTCGCATACCCTCCCGGTGAGCAGACGAACTATTCCGGCAACGGAATGACGTTGGCAGCCCATGTCGTGGAAGCGATCTCCGGTGAGCCATTTTTTCAGTATGTCGAGAACCACATCTACGCTCCTCTCGCGATGCACCAGTCAAGTTTTCGTCAGCCGCTGCCCGATGTGCTCAAGCGCTACCGGGCGGACATGCTGAACGTACCTCCTCTCATCAAATATCCGGAAGGCGGAATGGCATCAACCGTCGACGATATGTCACATTTTCTAATTACACTGTTGGATGGTGGTGCCTACAGAGCAAATCACATCTTGAAGCCGGAAACGGTCCGGCTGATGCTGACACGACACTTTAGCCCGCATCCCGAGATGCCCGGGATGGGATACGGATTCTTCGAAGCAAACCTGAGTGGCAATCTGGTGTGGATGCACACCGGAGACTACCGGCACATCTCCGTCCTCTGTATTGCCCCGGAGCACGAGGTCAGCTTCTTTCTTGTAATGAGTCTGCAGGGCGAACTCCGCGAACCGTTGCTGACCTCCTTCGCGAACGACTTCTTCGGGACCTTCTTCCCACAGACCGGCATTGCACAGGCGACAATTGCGAAGGTTGCGTTTGATCCGTCCAACATGGTTGGAACGTACCGAGACAATGCGGTCCCCAATTCGTCGATTGAGAAGTTCGTTGAAGGCCTGATGTTTGGGGACGGAGACGCGCGTGTCACTTTCGACAAGGTCCGCGGCGTACTTCAGTTCCATCCCCCAGGTTCGGACAAGGTCATCGATCTCGTGCAACGCAACGGCTTGCTGTTCGAAAGTCAGGACGCCGACTTCGGAATCAAGATGATCTTCCGGCAGGTCCCTTCGCCCACCAACATGTTCATCAGCGCGGGAACCCTGGGCCAATACAGTTTTCGCAAGATCCCGAGGTTTTGGTCGCAGGTTCCCCAATTAGTGAGCCATCTCGTTGTTCTGTTCCTTTTCGGAGTATGGTTTCCTTCGATTCTGCTGGCCTATTTTATCCATCGGCTGAGAAAGGCTTGGTTTCATCAAAGCGGGTTTTCCAGTGGCCCGCTTTGGAACCTGACCGTCGTCGCGTTTCTCGCCCTCGCGGGTGCCCTTTCGTTTGTGCTCCTGGGATTCACGATTCCCAATGCTTCGTTAATCGTCGGTGTTCCCGCAATGCTCAAAGTGCTGCCCGCGTTTTATACTGCGGCCTGCGTCGCGGCCTTGCCTCTGCCCATTTCGCTGTTCCGGGTCTGGAGACAGCGAATGTGGGGGCTGGGTTTCCGTCTCTACTTCACCGCCGTGGTTCTCGCGGCGTTCGTCTTTGTTCCGTTCTGCATTTACTGGAATCTCCTCGGGTATCGCATATAGGCAAAACGCTTTGTGATGAAGCGGTAATCAATCATGGCCTGAAACTCGGCTCGCGCTTGTTGTGCCTGTCCCGCTTTCAAATACACCCTCCCGCGGACGTAAACCGGATACAGGGTGCCCACCTGAAGGAGCGGTGGAACCCCGAGATCATAGGCTGAGGCGGACTATCGCCCGATTTTATCAGCGGAACTTCGATCGGTCTGCATTTCTTCCACCTGCCGCGCGTTTTTCCCCGTCGCCGGGCCGAAGAAACTTCTTCGACCCTAAGGTGCATCTGAAATCAGCGTACTTTCGCGGACCCGGCAGCACTTCTGTGATCTGGGCTGCCTTGGGATGGGGCGCTATTAATGAGGGAACTGTGCGGTTCCATGCCCAAAGCGCTCTGTTATTCCTTCTACTCCGTCTGACTTTCAATCCCTTCGCAGTAGCGCAAGGGAACCCGGGAAGGCCGGACGGAACTTACCGAGCCACTCGCGAAGACCCTGAACGGATGCAGAGGCCAATTGG